>LNFM01007621.1_pt1 | contig 30765 bp, 31 predicted proteins | sample 596031 | NCBI WGS metagenome assembly LNFM01 (sample SAMN04254537, study PRJNA301005) | activated carbon metagenome | isolation source: dual media filters at the Ann Arbor, Michigan drinking water treatment plant | place: USA: Ann Arbor
TATCACCTTGACTTGCATCCGATTGCGAAAGATGGTCGGAAAATTGATGCTGCGCTAGCTGAGGCGCTGGAGATGGTGTTAAAGAAGCGTCTGTCGACACTTGAAATTATTCCTGGTAAGGGAACTGGACAATTGATGAAGCGGGTGAAGAAATGGCTTAAGGAGCCAGAGGTGAAGGATACCTATTTTCGGGTAGAAGTTGATGATAAGAATCATGGACGGGTGTTTGTGCATTTTCGTCATGGTCGGTAGTGTGCTACGGGCCCCTGTAACAGTAATTTGTATCAAAGGAAAATTTCTGCTATAAATGGCACCTATGTTAGATATTTTGTATTCGTATATTGTGATCGAGCCGGAGACGGTTACTTTTTTGGTGGATTTGCTGGTGGCGATTGCGCTGGGGACTATTATTGGGATTGAGCGGGAATCGCGGGGTAAAGACGCGGGAATTAGTACGAACTGTTTTGTGATTGTGGGGGCGATGTTGTTTACATTTATGTCCGCTACGGTTGATCCGGCGTCACAGTCACGAATTGCGGCCCAGGTAGTTACCGGGATTGGTTTCCTTGGAGCAGGGTTGATTTTAAAAGACGGCACCTCAGTGCGTAATTTGACCACTGCAGCGAGTATTTGGTTTGCGGGAGCTATCGGTATGGCCATCGGGTTTGGGTACCTGCAAATCGCAGTTATTGCGGCGCTAGCATCAATTTTGATTCCACGGATTCCACATGTGAAGCATAAGGGCGGAAAGGGGAAGAATGCTCCCACTGATGCAAAATCTGACGAGGATGATGGGCCACAAAGTGCGAACCAAATTGCCGGAGCTTCCGGGGGAGATTAAAAATTGCGCCGCCTCATTTTATATGAGGCGGCGCTTTTTGTTAGTCTTTGGTCGAACTCATGGCATTGGCGGCTATACCGATGATAGTGCTCAGGAGAATGAACACGACCACCACGATGAACGAGACAAAGAACGGTACGGCCATGGCTGAACTTGCCATGAGCGGACGAACAACGTCGCTCCAAGCGTCGAGGGTCATCATTTGGAACAAGGTGAACATAGCGGTGTGCAGATTGCCGAAATGTTCTGGATCAAGACTGCCAAACAGTTTTGATGCCACAATGGCAAAAATACCAAGCAGGAGTGCCAAGACCCCCATCACGGCGGCACTGTCACGGAGCGCCCGCATGATGCCCGCAAAGACATGCCTGAAGGCAGGTATAGCACTCAGGAGCCTCAGTAGCCGCAATGCTCGAAAGGCGGATACGTTCCCGAGGGCCGATACACCAAGCAAGGGCAGAGTGGTCAGAACCACAATGGAAAGATCAAACCACCGCCACCCGTCCGCAAAAAATGCCCGACGGTATACCATCATGCGCAGGGCCAACTCGATGATGAAGAATGCGATGAAGATTCCATCGAGGGTGGTCAAGATATCACCAAATTGGGCCATTACCTGGGGGTAGGTTTCGAGTGCCAACGTGATGGCATTGACGAGGATTACTCCCATGACGAACCGGTCGAACCATGGATGCTGGACTACTTTGGCTAGGGTGGGCATCAGATACTCCTTGCGAATGATTTCTCGGACTAAACTAGCAAACTATAGTTAAATAGCAAGTATAAAACTTTGTAATTGGATTAGCTGCATTTTTACTCCGAACAGTAACGATAATACTTGCATGTTTTTTGAAAATGTTGTTAAATAAGATTCTGAGGAGACGGTTCTTTCATTGAAGCGAGCTATATATTATGTAGAGTAAGAATGTCTCCTTGGTTTGTAACAAAACACAGGAGAACAGTAATGGTTACTAAATATTACGTAGACAAGAACGGTATGGTCTATACCAATCGACAAGATTGGATTGAAGCCAACCGCAACAACTAAGATTCGTTAGTCAATTTTCCGACGGAAAGTTTCAGCAAATCAAAAGGGTCAAGGATTTTCCTTGGCCCTTTGTTTATAGTTAGATTATTTTAAACAAAGTATATGTACCTTCAAATTTGATATAATAGTTCTTATGTCCAGCAATCGCTACTTTTTGTTTATCGACGAGTCCGGGGATCACAATCTTACTAAAGTTGATCCAACCTACCCGATCTTTTCTTTAGGTGGATTGTGTATAAGTGAAGATGAATATTCAAAATTTAGCGATGCCATAAACGAATTCAAAGTCTGTTACTACTTAGCTGACAACATCATTTTACACTCATCTGAATTGAAGCGTCCAAAAGATTCTCGTAGTGATAGTAGAAATGAGTTTTTACTAGATCCTTTAAAACGTGAAGATTTTTATTCAACATTTGATAATCAAATTATAAAGAAATTTAACTTTGCAATAGCCGCATGTTTTATTCAAAAGCAGCTCCATGTTGATTATTATTCACAACCAGCTGACCCTTATTATTTTTCATTTGAAAATATAATTAACAGAACACTTTGGCATATCGGGGATGGAACGGTTGAAATTATTGCAGAAAAAAAAGTCCGGACCTAGATGATGCGCTCTATGCAGAATATGAAAGGTTGAAGACGACAGGGGCGAGATTCCACTCATCCGATGTAATAAAAGCTCAAACATCTCTAGTTTGTACATCAAAAAGTGAAAATATTAATGGACTACAAGTTATAGATTTGATACTTTCTTCACTTACAAGGCACTATTTAGGAAAAACAGCAAAAATGAAAGGCAACGATATTTCTCCAATTTTGCTTGAGCAAAAATATATGTTCCAATCACCAACCTTTTTCCCTAAAAGACGTAAATAGACAAAGGCACCCCCCGCTTAGCAGTGAGTGCCTTCTGTCATATTCATAATACAAATATAATTTGATTATGTCAATAATTTCTAACAATTTATTGTGGATTGCTAAGTATTGTTGTTATTTGGTGGATGGGGAGGTGACTTGTATACTGTACCCACTATGGCTGAGGCAGTTATTAACTTTATTACACAAAACGGCTACTGGGGCGTGTTTGTATTGATGGTGGCAGAAAATATATTTCCACCGATTCCATCTGAGGTAGTATTACCATTTGTGGGGCACTCGGTGGCAAAAGGGGAGCTTAGCTTCATTCTGGCGCTACTAGTTGCCAGTATCGGTTCATTTTTAGGAACACTGTTTTGGTTTGCCCTTGGATGGTTTGCTCCAGCGGCTAAATTGGAGAAGTTTTTTCGTAAGTACGGTGGGTATGTGGCAATTTCGGGAAAAGATTTTCATAAAGCAACCGGTTTCTTTGTGAAGTATGAAATTCCAGCGGTATTTTTTGGTCGCATGATTCCAGGTGTCCGTTCAGTGATTTCGATTCCTGCGGGCAGTGTTCGGATGGATTTTAAGAAGTTTGTATTGTATTCATTAGCCGGATTAGTTATTTGGAATACGACACTGATGAGTATTGGCTATTTTGCACTGAGTGATTATTCGATTGTGGAGAATTATATGAAGCCGATAGGGGATGCGATTATTTATTTTTTTATTGCTGTCTATGTTCTGCAGGTGCTGCGTTTTATTTGGGATGTGGAAGGTAGGAAATAGGCAGACGAATACTATTATCTGATTGGGGTTGAATTATATGTTTTTCGTGATATAATATCACTAATGAAAAACTTTGAACCAGGCGGTTTACGTAATCGCAAGCCGGATCTCGGTGGACGACCATTTAGTGATGCAGGCAACTACGCTCCCAAGAAGCGATTTGAGGGTGGCAAACAATCATTTGGTAACAAATCGTTTGGTAATGATCGTGATAAAAAAGATATGACCCTGTACAGTGCCACCTGCACTACCTGTGGCAAGTCATGTGAAGTACCATTCCGTCCTGATGGGAAAAAGCCAGTACTGTGTCGGGACTGTTTTGCTGCAAAAAACGAATCGCCGACAAACATGTCTGCTCACCGTGACCGATTTACACCCAACGAAATGGCTGGACGAAAATTTGAACAACCAGCCACTCCTCGTCCAGCAGTATCTCCTGATTACCAATTGCTCGTGAAGCAACTCGGTGTTGTGGAAGATAAGGTGAATCAAATCCTCGCCCTCATCAAAGCCTCAGAGAAACTCGTCGCGGAACTCCCGGTAGTTGGTCAGAAACCAGTTACTACTAAAGGCGTTGAGGCTGATGAAGTACTGGCAGCACCAACTAAGTTACGCAAGCCAAAGAAAGTAACTCCTGCCATCAAAAAAGCTGCAGCCAAAAAGAAAGGAGCAAAGAAAGCAGCGGTAGCAAAAAAGAGTGCGAAGAAAGCCAAGTAATTTTTGTAATTAGATTATAGAAAAGCCGCCAGTGTTTCGCTGGCGGCTTCTACGTTGTGTTATTCTTGGTTGTTTAGTTCTGAGGGATATCCGGCTGGTTGCGCCAGTATTTCTTGTCCTTCAAACTGACGCATATCAGATATGCTGGCCCCGGGTGGAATGGTAAGAAGTACCTGCAGTGGCCGACGGGAAATCACGTCTTGGGGGCGGCAACGAAGCGTTGCTGGGCTGTCGCCATGAAAGCGACGGAACTTCACTGCTACCAAAGCACCTTCTTGTTTGGCAGTCAGTTCAAACATAAGAACGGTCGCTATGGACATTTTGTACTCCCGAATTCAACGGTACTAACCGTAGTATAACCCCACACCAGTACACGGGAATACCTGTATTGCTCCAAAGTGTGATTAACGCTATAATCACCCCGCAAAACGCAAGTTTAACGCAATACAGGGCCCTTAGCTCATCCGGTAGAGCGCTTCCATGGCATGGAAGAGGTGAGCGGTTCAAGTCCGCTAGGGTCCACGAGTATATTTTACGAAGCAACTACTTGTACAAAATACCCCCTAGGGGGTATACTTGTGTGCATGAAAGATTCACACAAAAAGTTAGTCCGTCGACTCAAAATTATCGAAGGACAAGTGCGTGGATTGCAGGGAATGATCGAGAAAGATACATACTGCATTGACGTCATCACGCAAACTTCAGCCGTAAAACAAGCCCTTTCAAATATAGAAGATGTACTCTTGGAAGAACACCTCTCTCACTGTGTAGTGAATCAAATTAAGTCAGGAGACGTAAAGAAGCCAGTCGGAGAAATACTACAGGTGTATCGTTTAAAGCGTAAATAGTATGGAACATAATCATTCAACATCAAGTGCAGTAAAAATTCATCACACAGCAAATGTAACTGTGTGGTCATACTGGCCAATCGCTACCATATACTTGGTGGCGGCACTTATTTCGCTTTATTCGGTACAATTTCACGCCTACCCTGACTACATGTCCCACCTTATGGGCTGGGTTCTGATATTCTTTGGGGCCATCAAGCTATCCGATGTAGTTGGATTTGCAGAGGGATTTGCAATGTACGACCCACTGGCAAAACGAAGCATCGTTTATTCTCAGGTATACCCATTCTTAGAGATCACTCTTGGTATTCTCTTTATACTTCAAGTCCTGATTCTACCTGCGACTCTCATCACTTTGTTTATCTATAGTGCTAGCCTTATCGGCGCTTTGCAGTCAATGATTAAAAAAGAAACCCTGCACTGCGTGTGTCTCGGGACCTACTTCAAACTTCCGCTCTCGACCGTCACCATTATTGAGGCAGTCTTTATGATAACGATGTGTATTTGGATGTTAGCAATGTTTAACAGTATGACCATGATGGTCATGTAATAAAATAATTTATGAAAAATCAATCAATTGCAATCATTATTGGACTCGGAATCTTAGTCGTTGGTGCCGTAGCGTATAGTTTTGGTGCAAATAAGGATACTGATACCAAAATGGGTATGAATATGGGTGATGACGTACCGGCTGGTATGCACCGTATGCCTGATGGGTCACTGATGGGTAATGCCCCTACTGACAACGACATGGGTATGATGGGTGGCATGGATCACTCAATGATGATGGTAAAGAGTGAACGAGAGTTTCTTAAGGGTATGATTCCACACCACCAAGAAGCAGTTGATACTGCCAAGGAGGTAATCGCTCGTGGCGGTTCAACTCCTGAAATCAAGAAGCTCGCTGAAGACATCATCGCGGCACAAGAGAAAGAGATCGCTATGATGAAGGAGTGGTATCAGGCGTGGTACGGGGAAGCATATGTTGCTGACCCTAAAGACTACAAACCTATGATGCGTGACCTCTCAACTCTCAGGGGAGCTGCTCTAGATAAGGTCTTTCTCGAAGATATGGTTATGCACCACATGGGAGCAATAATGATGGCACAAAGTGTACAACCATACTTAGAAAATCAAGAAATCACTGATTTGACCAAGGCAATTATGGAGACACAGACAGCGGAGATAGAATTGATGCGACAGATGCTTAAAACCTTGTAATGATACGGAGTGAATATTCTTTTACAAAATCTGTTGCAAGGTAGGGCATGCTTGATATGTCACCCAAAACTTCATTAGATACTCCCTAAACTGGTTCGGTAAATTTCCCCTATAGTCCACGGCCACAAATCAAAAACACAACCATTAGCAAATGGTTGTGTTTTTGATTTAGTAAGCTACCTGCGTAGCTTACGGGTGGCCGTGGAAGCCGGAGCGATGTTCATTGCTTTTCCCAAAGCAATGAACCGCGAGGCGGGGTCGAGAGTTCTTAGTGCTCGCAAGCAACTTGTTGCTGAGAACACTTAGAAACTCGTGACCACAAATAAACTGACTGTAAGTAAACAATATAACTCATTATTGACAAACTAAATAATATTTGATATAAAAATGTTGTAAAAGTTTTTCTTCAACAACGGAGTGCCCGATGAAATACGCTAAAATTGCTCTGATGCTCGGCTTGATTGGGCTGCTGGCAGCCTGTGCCGGCCCAAACTCTGTTGCCTGAGTGCCAGCAGCAGATGGTGAAGTAGCCGGGTTTCTGGCGGGCCTGATCCACGGATTCGTTGCGCCGCTTTCCTTCGTCGTATCTTTGTTCTCTGAGGACATCAGGATGTACGAAGTGCACAACTCAGGTGCGCTCTACGACCTGGGTTTCGTGCTCGGCTCTGGAATACTCTTTGCAGGGGCTGGCTCAAGTAGCTAAGAGTCAACGCTTCGTAAACAAAAAACCCTCGCCATCACTGGCGGGGGTTCAACATTTTTAAAATTAAACCGCACCCCAGAACTGGGATGCGGTAATTTCAACTTGTTGGGCAGTTATCTTGTCCGAGGTCGTCGAGGATCATGGTGAGAATGTCCCGGAAGTGACTTTCAGTCTCGGCATGAAAGTGTCGGCTGTGTTTTGGAACAATGTGGTTACCCACGTAATTCCGCGACAGACTATCGCTCAATGAAATCCCGTAGAACTCAGTGGTTGGTTGGACAAGATGCCAAAGTTCGGAATTGCCTTCACCATTTATCCCCGAGTCACTGATGAAGATGATGACCGTTTTGTTGTACCCGGGGGGCAACATAGCTATTGGCGTACATCATGCCGACTTTTGGGCTGGTACCATCATGTTTGAACCGGGTGAGTTTGCTCGCGTAGTCGGCGAGCAGGTCGCTTTCATCGCGCGACTTCAGCTCGATGTGCACGGGAGGTAGCGACTGCAGCCCCCACGATATCATATCCACGGTTACCACCTGACACCGATGATGGTAATTAGAAAAATACTCATTAAAGAAGTCAGCGCCTGCCCGAGTCCAATCAACGGGACCGTCAGTACGCATACTCGGACTCATATCCCAAGTAAGGATGAGATGGAGCTTGTAGAGCGTTTCCTCTGCCCGAGCGGGCAAGGAAAACAAGGAACAGGCGAGTAGAAGTGCGGCAAGAAGTACTTTCATGATCGTCCCCCTTCTAGCTTTTCTAAACTTACTTTACTCCTAAAATCCTACCGGTAAAGAGGGAGGCTGGTACTTACTCGGATGTAGCCAAGAGTCCTACTAGTTTGTTATAGGTATCGATATGATCGTGAACGAGTACGGTATCTATCACCCCAATCACCGCCTCATCGTTACCACCCGGGTACAGTCCATCTCCGTAGTAGATACATTCAGACTTATCCCAACCCATCCAATCAATGAGTTTCTGAACATTGGTGCCTTTGTGGCGGTCTTTGTGGATGTAGTCGAGGCTTGTTGAACCGCCGATTTTCACGACCAGATCTTCAGAGGCAAACGGAATTTGCGCGAGGAGCGATTCGCGTTTCTTGCGGTCTGGGTCATACGTTTTTTTCATCTCAACGGGTGCCGTGTTTCCGAGTGGGCTAAAGGTAATTTGTGCTCCGCGGTCTTCAATTGGGTTCCATTCGTGATTGAGTTCATGGTCAAGTAATTCTACAATTTCACTGATGTGGTCAAGAATTTGGTCACGGTGGTGTGGTTCAAGCGGGATGTTCCAGAGTTCACTGCCGTCAACTGAAACAGCGTGGTTACCATTTTGACCCAAGCGGTAGGCAGGAAGGTTATTAAGCTGGTAGTTAATTTGTTCAATGGTGGAGCCAGACACAATAATGATATCTTGTGGGGCATTTTTAAGAAGCTCAAACATTTCCGGCAGAATTGGTTGCCGGGATGGGGCGATAGTCATGTCCATATCAAAAAAGAGGTGTTTGTAGTGTGTCATATTGTTGTTGTTTTAAAGTATAACAAAGTTACGTAATAAACAGTTACACCCTGCGTGGTCAACTATCGCTGATATTATAGTGGTATATGGAAATAATTATTATTTTAGGGACTGTTCTTCAGAGTGCAGCGATTTCTTTGGGTATGGGTGCGTCGACTTTGGCAATTATTAACTTTTTTGTCGCGATTGCGTGATATTACGCGTAGCGATGGTTTTGATATTGGTGACGTTCCTGTTACTGCTCGGCGTGCAGTACCTTAGTGGTAATCCAGTGATACTAAATCTCGCACAGCTCACCTTAATTGCGGTCCTGTTTGGTAATGCGATTTTGATGACCAAACGAATCATGCCAAGTACTGTTGGACCAGCCATTCAGGCGGGTACCTGGTACACCCAGGGAATTATGGCGGCGGTATTACCATTAGGGTATGTGCTCTCATACGGACAATTTTTGCTCGCATATGTCACAATGATTGTACTTGCAGTTAGCATCGTAAACGGAGTGATGGCTTACTTGAAAAAATAAGCGAAACGTTTGAAACAAAAATAACCGCCGGCATGTGCCGGCGGTTATTTTTGTTATGTCTTACGCTCGACGAATCTTGCGGTAGAGGTATTTAGGTAACCGAATAAAGAACCATTGTTTCTTTACCGGATTTTGTTTCGCTAGTTCGTTACGGTAGTACAAGGTTGGAACGAGTACCAGCGTAAGAATCATCGCAAACATACGTGACAGTGGAATCATACCGATAACGGTAGTGATGGTGGTCAACATAATTGGTCGGAAGCGCGATACAGACGCATCTGCTACTTGGTCAATCAGTGATTCATCCTCACGCTTAGCACCCTTGTGGGTAATCATCGAGTCCATCAAAATAATGTTATGGTTGATGATAACTCCCGCGAGGGCAATAACGCCAAGAAGTGACGTAAACGAGAGTGCCAGACCAGTAGCTGCCAGTCCCGCAAATACTCCGATAAGCGAGTAGGGAACAACGAGCAAGAGATACAGTGAGTACCGGATTGAGTTAAATGACAGTACGAGAATCGCCAGCATCAAGAGTAGTCCGACAGCTAGCGCGATAAACATTTCGGTGAACGATTGGTTTACGTTTTCAGCCTCACCACCAAACGAAATTTCTACACCGGCTGGGGCTTCGAGTTCAGCTTGGCGTTCTTTGAATTTAGCTACTACTTCACCAGCCACCACACCTTCTTCGGTAAATGCACCAACTGTTACCTGACGTTTTTTATCTTCATGGTTAATGGCGGCGTTCGCCGAAGCGAGGGATTCGTTTGTAATACTACTAAGTGGAACATTTTCACCACGAACTGATGTCACGGTAAGGTTACGGAGGGTATCAAGGGTAATTTTTGGAGTGGCTGAACTATCAAGGGTGTTTTTGTCGACACCAAGACGAACTACAACATCGACGTCCTCACCGTCTTGGTTGATGGTGGTGGCTTCGACACCAAACACGGCACTACGTAAGGTTCCGCCAACAGCAGCCGGTGGTACACCTAAGTTGCTCGCTTTACCTTTATCAATCGTGAGCACAAATTCAGTCGCGTTACTCTTACTGCTGGCTTCAACATCGCGGGTACCTTCGATATCGTTAAGTAATTTTTCTGCTCGATCAGATACCAAGAGGAGGTCAGCGAGACTTTCACCACTGAGTTTGATAAATACCGGTGCGCCTGTTGGCGGGCCGTTTTGTTGTTCGGTAATTTTTACCGTACCACCCTTAATGTTCGCAAAATCTTTACGAAGTTGGTTAGCTAGATCAATACTTGATTCTTCTCGTTCTGGATCGAGACTGACGGTGATGTTCGCAAATTTTCCACCAGCGCTGCCACCACCGGTGAAGGCTGATCCTGCACCAGCAGTTGTAGTAAACGATTTGATGTAGTCTTTTTCGTAGAGGATTTCTTCTACTTCACGTACTACCAGGTCAGTTTCTGTTACCGGTGTACCCTGGGTAGTTTCAATTTCTACATAAATCTCATCCACGTTTTCTGGTGGGAAGAAGATTACCTTAAGCAAACCAGTGGCTGGTAGGGCAAAGGCAACAATAAGACCGATAAAGAGACTCCATAACAGGATGCGTTGCTTTCGAGAACTCTCTAAGAAACCAACCAGTTTTGTTCGGTACCAGAGTTGTGCTTTTTCAGTATATTCTTCTTGTATCTCTTCAAACTTATTAGAGTGTCCATCGGTCGTGAGGTAAATTGCAATCAATGGCACCATCCCAAGTGCTACGAAGATTGAGGCAATCAACACAAAGATAATGGTAAACGGAATAGAGGCGATAAATTCACCGGTTACTCCTGACAGGAAGAAGAGGGGAGCAAACACTGCTACCGTTGTCATCGTTCCGGCAATCAGTGGCCACGCGTATTCACGAATTGATTTTTCGGCGGCTTCTAGCGCATTTCCAGTTTTTCGCAGACGAGTATGGATGGCTTCTGTCACCACAATACCGGAGTCTACCAAAATACCTACCGACAAGATGAGGGCAAAGAGGGAGATGAAGTTAATGGTGTTGCCCGAGGCATACAGTCCAATAAACGCAATCACAAATGAGAGGGGAATTGAGAGAGCAGCTACGAGTGACTCACGCCAGCCGATAGTAAGGAGAAGTACGAGTACTACGAGCACAACGGTTTCGAGTCCGGCCTTGATAAGTTCTGACAGGTCTTTACGAACCTGCTCTCCTTGATCAAAGACTACGAGTACCTGTGAGTCTGAGAGCAGTCCTTCACCTTCTTTTAATTCTTCAATTTTAGCAAGGACTGGGTCAGTGACGTCAGTCACGTCGCCACCAGCTTTTTTGTAGATAGTGAGTGTCATTGAGGCTTCAGACGGTACGCCATCAACTGACACCCGGGAAATCGTTGATTCACGACTTACGCCATCAGTTACATCAGCTACGTCACGGATATACACTACTTGACCGTTATTTGATTTGATCGGAACACTTTTGATGTCTTCAATGGTGTTTAGTTTTCCTTCAAAACGAACGGCGTATTCAATACCATCAGTCGAAACAGTACCAACGGGAACCGTAAGGTTCGCTTGGCCCAAGGCACTCGTGACATCGTTAATACCAATTCCAAAACTGGTGAGCGATTCTTCACGTACCAAAACTTGGATTTGTCGTTCACGTGTTCCAGAGATTTGCACTTCAGACACTCCGTTAATGGCAGTTAGTTCGTCTTTGATGTCTTCACCGAGCGCAGTAAAGGCTGGGCCAGACACATCTGATGAAACCGCCACAATCAAGATGGGTTGGTTTGAAAAGTCAACTTCAGACACAATAGGATCGTTGGCGTCAGTCGGGAGTTCGTTTTTGACACTATCAACTGCGTCTTTGAGTTTCTGAATTGATTTGTCGATATCGGCACTGGCGGTAAACTCTACCGAAATAGATGATACGTCATCGCGTGAGGTAGAGGTGAGGTTTTCAATATCATCAAGGTTCGCAATGGCGTCTTCGAGTTTGTTCGTAATCAGTTCCTCAATATCAGCTGCTCCTGCTCCGGGGTAAACCGTAGTTACAATACCAACTGGTACAATTACTTCAGGGAATGATTCTTTTGGAATAATCGACACGGCATAAATACCGAGACCGATTAATGCCAGCATCAGCAAAATACTGAATTCTCGCTTGTGGAGAAAAAATAACCAAAGAGAGTGCATATATTATTTAGTTTCGATTGTTACTTCGGCTCCTTCTTTGAGGCCACGTCCGTCAGTGACAATTGGAGTATCGCGGTTGATACCTGAGGTAACTACCACAACATCACCACGAATATTTCCGAGGACAATTGGATTAGCAATCAGTGTGTTTTTATCAGCATCAACGGTAAATACAATCGGGCCACTACCAGTCATCTTAACGGCTGAGAGTGGAATGCTGATTTCTGAAGTGTCTGAACTCTTTTCAGTAGTGAACACTACTGAAACAGCTGAGCCGTTTTGGAGTGATTCATTTTCATCGACACTAATTTTTACTGCTACTTTTCCGGTAGTTGGGTCAATTGAACCACCAATGGCAGCAATGGTGCCGGTTGCGACTTTATCAATTTTTACTTCATCACCCACTTTAATCAAGACACTTTCTTCTTGACTGACTGAAGTAGAGACTTCAAGTCCTTGGTTGTTGTTGGCAATAATAGCAGCTGGAGTCGATGGACCAGCGTATTCACCAGCTTTAAGGTACAACGCGTTTACAACACCAGTAATTGGTGTTCGAACGAGCGTCTTTTCGTAGTTAGCTTGTGCAGAACGAAGTGACCCAAGAGCAATTTTAATTTGTGCATCAGCACTTGATACCTGACTACCAGTTCCCGCGATTTGTGCGCGATTGATGGCTTCTTCAGCTGAAGTAAGTCCAGTGCGAGCACTATCAATTTGAGATAAATTGGCGACTAAACCAGAACGGACACCACTAAATACTGCAATCTGAGCTCGCTTTTCTTCCTCACTGATTACGTTACCGTCGTTGTTGCGGTTAAGCGCACCAAGAATTTGGTCAGTAATTACGAGAACATCTTTGATGACTGCTTCTGCCTCGTTCAAAGCACCGGGTAAATTACTTTGGGTGTTGATAGTGAGTGTGCCTTGTTGCCACGTAGCAAGACTCTTTTGCAAACGAACACGAGTATTGTTCATGAGACTCACATCTGTGCCACCAATTTTTACACCGGGAATGGTTGTGTTCGGATTTGAGAAATATTGGTCAATAGTACTGCGGAGTACTCCTGAAACAGAACTGTTGAGAGATTTGTAGGTAGTAACAGCTTGATTCTTGGCACTTTCGAGATTATTTTCTGCGTCTCGTACGCCACTGTTGCCTTGGGCTGCACCAGCAAGCGCAGCTTCGTAGGCTCCTTGTGCTTGCAGGAGTTGAGCACTTTCAGACGCCCCTTCTAATCTGGCGATAATAGTTCCAGCTCGTACGGTGGCACCTAGTTCGGTGTATACACCCACGATACGTCCACCGGCTTCGGTTTGTAGTTTAGCTTCTGATACCGCTTGCAGGGTACCTACAGCCGTAAATGTACTGTCACCGCTAGTATTAGCTGCACTTTCTACCGTTACGGTAGGGAGTTTGGCCGCTACTTCAGTGTCTTCTACCGTTGTGCTACCAGTAAAAAACAACAAATAAGCAGCTAAAGCTGCTACCAAGACTGCGACTCCTCGAACGACCTTCTTTCCGTACCATTTATCTAATTTGTCGACAATTTGCATATTAATATGAGTTATTTCAATACAATAACACAAAATACGCCTCCTGTCTATGTTTTTTGTGACTGCGCTAGCTTCGGGCAATGTGCTATTATATGAGCCTATGTTCGGTAAAATAAAAAATTATGCAGTGAAGAAGGTGATTCAGTCACAAATGAAAAACGTGCCGGCTGATCAACAAGAGATGATTATGACGATGTTGGACAAAGACCCGGCATTATTTGAGAAAATTGCTAAAGAAATGCAGACCGAACTCAAAAGTAACGGCAACAATCAAATGGCCGCCGCCATGAAGGTGCTTCCAAAATACCAGCAGGAAATCATGGGTGCAATGACCCCAGAAATGAAGGAGAAACTGATGAAGATGCAGATGGGAAGTCAGGGCCGATTCAACCCCAATGGTTCGATTAGACGCTAAAGGGTAGGGGTGACATCCATAAGCGGGGCATTTCGTTGTTGTGGTGCGTAAAACGATCTTCATCGTATAGACATACGCCTCAGCCCGTTTTACTTCCACGCCTAGAACTGCATCCGCTTTTGAATGTCTAGCTTGTGACTGGAGTAAAAAAAAATATAGAGAGTAATCAACAGTGCGCAGGCTTTGCCTGCGCACTGTTGCGTTATACTGGCACTGTAATACAAAATATGTCAAAGAAAATATTAGTTCTCTGTGGCCACCCAGACAAAGATTCGTTCAGTGGCACGGCCTCCGACCACTATCAAGCTGGTGCCCAAGATGCTGGTCACACTGTTGTACGCGTAAATATTGGGGAACTAAACTTTGACCCGATTCTACACAAGGGATACAAAGAAATCCAAGCGCTCGAACCAGACCTGGTTGATTTGCAAAATAAATTCCGTGATGCTGATCACATTGTGATTGTGTATCCAAACTGGTGGTGCACGATGCCAGCAATCCTTAAGGGTCTATTTGACCGTTTCTGGCTTCCTGGTTTTGCCTTTAACTTCAATAAACAAACTAAAAAAATTGAAAAGCACCTCAAAGGACGAACTGCCCGAGTGATTATCCTGTCCGGTTCACACTCGCCGTTCAAGACCTGGTGGAACTTTGGCGACTTTACTAACGAAATCCAATACGGAATCCTCGAATTTGCCGGACTGCGCACCGCAGTATCAGCCTACGGCCCGTGTGAAAAGGTAGACGGCATCTGCCGCGAGAAGTGGCTAAGAGAAATAGAACGGTTGGGAAGCAAGGGAGTTTAGATAGAAAAGTCAACCAATCTGGTTGACTTTTTGTATAAAAACTGGTATAGTATTCATAGATATCTTGGAGGAATTGAGATGTGTCTAAAGAAACTGCTCGGCGCCGTCACTGCAATTGCTTTGACCGCTGAATCGGCAACAGCGTTTACCATCACACCTTCGTGTCTTGAGAAATCTCTCCCTGACACTACGAACGTGTTGATGTGTTCGAACGTCGGCAACGCTGAGTTCTATACCGATAACAACATCATCAAGAACGGGTGCATCAGACAAGATGTGAACGCCCCCAAAATTTGGAACTACCGGAAAAACCCCATAACTGGTAGAACCGAGACCATTGTCACGATGGGCTGGGGACTGCATCAGTACTTTTGGGTGGTCCCGAAGAAGCTGACGGGAAAATGTCGGCGGAAGTGGCACTGAGAGCGAGAGAAAGGCGAGTGCAAACTCATCCTTTGTCTCGCTTTTTTCATATTCTAAATATCTAACGTGTTATAATTAAAACATATGGAAACACAACAATGGTATGCGACGTTAATTAAACCTGAGTGGGCTCCGCCGGCGTGGGTGTTTGGGCCGATTTGGTCTGTACTCTACACCATCATCGCCATCTCGTTTGGCTATGTATTTTATAAAATCTATCAAGGTGAAATTCCATTGTGGGTAGCGTTGCCGTTTGTCTTAAATTTGTTTTTCAATCTGATATTTTCACCGATTCAATTTGGTCTCCAGAATAACCTCCTGGCAGCTATTGATATCTTTTTAGTGTTGGGAACATTGGTGTGGCTCATGTTCGCTATTTTTCCGTACGCGCCTTGGGTTACGTACGTAAACATTCCGTATTTAGTGTGGGTTTGTATCGCAACGACCTTGCAGTGCACTATCACGTACTTAAATTGGTAATAAGTAAGCTTGGTGTAGTATAATCCGGTGATTATGACTACAGTTTCATTTGGGCGAGAGCTCGCGAGTGTTTTGCTCAAAGTGTTTGGGGTGCTGCTCACCATTTTTTTGATTGGGGCAGTGATAATGTTTTTTAGTCTCGGATATACGGCAGTGAGCGATGGTGAATGTAATATTGCCGTGATGCCGATTGAAGGGATTATTATGCCATGGGGTTATGGTGCGCAGTATCCAGAGTTTGCGGTCACACCGGACGATGTTCGTGACTTCTTAACACTCGTAGCAGATGACGAACTGTTTATCGAAGGAGTGTTATTTGAAGTGAACTCCCCCGGCGGAACACCCGTTGCTTCAGAAGATATCGCTAAACAAATCAAAGCGCTTGAATTACCAACTGCTGCCTTAATCGGTGATATGGGCGCCTCGGGGGGATACATGGTGGCTTCAGCCGCTGATAAAATATTTGCTTCTGCAATGTCTGATGTAGGAAGTATCGGTGTATCGATGTCTTACGTTGAAGAATCACTCAAAAACAAAGAAGAAGGATTAACCTACGAGTCTCTCACGACCGGTAAGTACAAAGACGCTGGTGATCCTAATAAACCACTCTCAGAAGAAGAGCGTGCCTACTTCCAAGGTCAGCTTGATGCGGTGAATAACGAATTCATTAATCTGGTAGCGAGTAACCGTGGACTGGAATTCGATGCTGTAAAGGCTCTCGCCGATGGCTCGACACTAATCGGACAAAAAGCCGTAGACGCTAAATTGATTGATGCGGTGGGTGATCGAGATGCTGTTAAGGCGTTTTTCGCAGAAAAACTGGAAAAAGACGTAGCAGAAATTAAGTTTTGTGAATACGTCGCTCCGTTGTTTTAATTTACTGTTATTCTTTTTAGTATGTATGGTATAAAAGCAACCTAACGTTTCTAACAATTCGAGTCCCCAAACTGCGTTTGAAACGTTGGGGCGCGGTGGGCTTTGCTCCACCGCGCTTTTATTTAACTAGATATTGAACGACGACTTATTTTTTATAAACGTCAAGAGCATTTTAATAAATCGGAAACGTTCATGTGTCAATAGTAGTTGACCATTATAGGTATATTTACAAGTGTATTTATAGTTATTGCATGCCTGAAAAAGGATGGTAGGATGAAGTTACTACTATGTCTATCTTTCCTGAAACAAAACTTCATTCGCAACTTACCTTACGCCTACAAAAGTTAAAATTTGAAAGTGAGCGTCTTTTAGTACGTCAACTGGCTGTAAATCGTTACAAACAAACGATCTTTGCCTGGAAGCCAGTAGATGAAGATACTGATGACGAAGACAGTGAATCAATCGAGGACATAATGGCCCATATCGAGGCAATTGAATACGATTTAAATATCTTTTGTACACAACTACAAGATAGACAAAAACATGTAGCTAAAGGAATCGCTCTGCTGTCTGCTTCTACCATAGATAGGTTCTCCGAGCTTTTGTGTGAGCATTTTATTGAAGAAGCTGATTTGTGCATCCGAGATGCCAAAGTAGCCTGTGAAGGTTACGATGAACTCATAACAGATCTAATGACCCAGACAGTTAAATAATTAAAAAAGCATTTCTAGGCAACTCAATAACACACTAGATTGTTGTTATTACCCAAAAATCTGTTAAGCTGGCGAACATATGTCACTATCTGTAGGAATTGTTGGGCTCCCGAACGTCGGCAAATCGACGTTGTTTACCGCTCTTACCAAAAATGAGGTGCTGATTGCTAACTATCCATTTGCCACTATCGATCCAACAGTCGGTGTTGTGGCTGTGCCTGATAGTCGACTCGCCACCCTCGCCGCAATTTCTGGTACCGATAAAATTATTCCCGCAGTAGTAGAATTTGTTGATATTGCCGGGTTGGTAAAAGGGGCATCAGCCGGAGAAGGTCTGGGGAACAAGTTCCTCGCCAACATCCGCGAAACTGACATGATAGCCGAAGTGGTGCGTATCTTTGAAGATAGTGATATCCATCACGTATCAGGAGGCGTAGACCCATTGGGTGATATTGAAGTAATTAACTTGGAACTCATATTTGCTGACACTGAAACAGTTGAGAAGCGACTCGGTAATGCCGAACGTGATGCCAAGAAGGGAGACAAGGACGCCATAATCGAACGTGATGTTCTCCTGCGGTTACTACCACATCTCCGCAACGGACAATTGGCGAATACTCTTGAGATGACCGCTGAAGAGACAAAGGCAGTGAAGGCTCTGCACCTTCTCACCATGAAGCCGTTTTTGTATATTTGTAACAAAAAAACTGATGCCTTTAACCTCGATGAGCAAAATGACAGTCGGTGGCAAGATCTCCTCCAGTTTTTTGAAGAAACCGGTAGTGAATACGTGGTGGTTGATGCGGGGATGGAGCATGAACTCCGTGATTTAAGCGAAGATGAAAAAAATGATTTTCGTCGTGAATACGGTGCCCAAGACAGTGGAGTTGGAAGTCTAATTCGTGCCTGTTACGACCGTCTCGGTCTGATGAGTTACTTTACCACCGGTGAAAAGGAAACCCGCGCTTGGACTGTCCCGATTGGTAGTACTGGTCCACGAGCCGCCGCCGCCATTCACACTGATTTTGAAAAGAAATACATCCGTGCCCAAGTAATTACCTTTGAAGATTTGGTTTCAGCCGGTAGCAAAGCCGTCGCCAAAGAACAAGGTAAAATGCGCACTGAAGGCAAGGACTACATAGTAAAAGACGGCGACGTCATAGAATTCCTCATTTAAACAAAAACACCCAGGGGTACCCTGGGTGTTTGTTAGTATAGTTTTCGATTACCTTAAACTCTCAGAAATGAATGCAGTTCTAGGCGTGCAAACAAAAAACCGCGACACGTACATTTCGTACGGCGAGCAGTTTTTTGTGTAGCACAACAACGAAATGCGTCGTTTCTGTGGGTTTAGGATCCTTCCATTGGGGGATTAGCCCGCTGAACCGGACTCACAATAGTCGGACTCCACTCCGCCTTTACCTCACCGTACTCCTTCTCATACTCTTTTAATTGATGAGTCACATATTGCTGTAGCCGTTTAGCATGTTGCGGGGTTAGCGTGTAGATAGCGTTTTGACTACCTGAACTGAGGCCCATGATAAAAAACTCTGGTGTATAGCCAATATTGATACTTTCACAAAATAATTTTGGTGCTCGTTTGAGGTCTTCTGATTTCATATGCCTCCATCGTACCGTACATATCCTCCAACATGCAAATCACGCTACATTTTGACCAAAACAGGAGTATAATATAGGTATGGATAATCAAACACCAAAACACTTTGTGTTGCAGTTAGGTTCACTTATTAGTTTGTATATTTCGTTAGGTTTTTTACTCGGCCTATTATTTGGCATTATTAACTTAAAGTTTCCAGATGCTACTGAAGGGTACTGGGCGATTGAATCAGCCAGTAGTGCCGTACGCTTAGGAATCGCGATGGTTATTGTATTCTTTCCAACATACCTCGTGCTAACACGATTAGTTAATAAGCTACGACGTCAAGAACAAAATAGTTCGTACCTCAGCCTGACAAAATGGCTCGTGTACCTGTCACTTTTGGCTGGTGGTTGTGTGCTGTTGTTCGATTTAGTATTTGTCATCATGACCTTCCTCGAAGGCGAAGTGACACAACGCTTTATCTTTAAAGCGCTTGCGGTACTAGTAGTTGTCGGAATGGCGTTCCATTACTATGTCCTTGATGCTCGTGGCTTCTGGTTGAAAAACGAAAGTAAGTCAGTCATGTATGGCTACGGATCACTACTTGCAGTATTCGTGATTGTAGCTCTAGGATTTTCATACATTGAAACTCCTGCCCAAGTTCGAGAAATGAAGCTCGACGAGACTCAGGTTTCTGATTTGCAATCAATCCAGTGGAAAATTCAAGACTCGCTTATGCTCAGTAGTACTACTCCAGCTAGTCTCGACGAACTGTACGGTGAATTTGATGCACCGGTTGCGCCAGAAGGGCGTCCGGCCTACAAATATGAACCAACAGATACTGGTTTTAAACTCTGCGCCACCTTCTCTCGCGATAGCATTAATCAAGCAAATGAGTTTGCACCAAGCTACGCTCCCGACATGAAGATTAAAAATCCAGATAACTGGGCGTACAAAGCAGGCGAATACTGTTTTGATCGTACCGTAAGATAGTCTAGTATATAAAAACACCTGACCGACGGTCAGGTGTTTTTATTTTGTCTGGGTTTAGGTTAGTGGGAGGGTGACCACAAACGTGGTGCCCTGATTCTCGATTGAATTAACCTCAATCGTACCACCGAGAATCTCAACTGATTCTTTTACAATGTATAATCCTAAACCAGTTCCTTCTGCCCGGTGCAGCTGGGCGTTACTGGCTCGGAAGAACTTGGTAAAGAGTCGCTCGAGTTGTTCTGTGGGTATGCCGATACCGGTGTCCGCCACGGTAATAACAATGGTGCTATTGGTCACCACGTAACCAAACTGGATGGTGGCGTTATTTTGCACGTACTTCACGGCGTTAGAGAGTAGGTTACTAGTAATAATATGGAAGAGGCGCGTATCGGTGTTGATAGTGATGTCGGCCGGTTCAAACGTCGGGACAAGATTAATTTGCTTTTCGGTGACTGCCTGCTGATACTCATCAATAATCGTCGTGAGATACTCACGCACATTAATTGTTTCAATGGTAGTCGCAAAGGTTCCAGTTTCAAGTTTTGATACACTAAGAAAGTCGTTAATCAATGCCAGCATACGACTGACGTTGCGGGAAATCTTCTCAAGATAGTTTTTCTGCTTGTTGGTACTAGTGTCGCGCATCGTTCGCTCAAGCAGTTCAACATTCCAACGAATAGCGGCAATTGGGGTACGTAACTGGTGCGTGGCGAGGGCCACAAACTCCGACTTGGCCATATCAACTTGTTTGCGGTGCGTCATGTCAACGAGTGATACTAATCGTTGGTTAAAGGTTTCATTCACAAACATCGACACAGATACCCACTTTTTTTGTTCAGTAAAAGTAGTGATTTCAAATTCGGTATCAAAAAATGCCACATTCGCTTGTAGTTTGCCTAAAATTACAGACACCGCGTTTTCATCGGGATTATGTAGTCGGTCGATAATAGTTTTACCAAATATTGTCTCGGTGTCGGTATTGAGTAGTCGCAACGCAGCTTGGTTACAGGTAGTGACTTTACCGCGTTCATCGAGGGTTAAGTAGGGAACAGGACTCTGGTTGTATAACGTAGCGTACAATTCACGCGAGGCGTGCATTTGCTTCTCGTGCTCACGCTGCAGGTTTTCATCAGTTGAACTGTAAAAAACGATGTACAGACCGAAGAGAGTAAAAAAGATACCTATTTGCCAAACTAAACCATAGGGAATGAGAAATACCGTCCCTAATCCCACGAGGATGGCGAAAATTACCGTAAACACAATAATCAAAATTGCATTCCGTAATGTGCGTGCCAGACCCTTGTTAACAGATACTTCCATTACGGTAATGGTACCACCCCGGCTAGCTTTCATATGGCTATCTCTGTATATAGTGGGCTTAAATTCATGTGCTATACTTTTTGCAATGAACAAGCATATTCTTATTGTGGAAGACGAACCTGACCTACGTGAAGCCATGGTGGAAGTGTTAACTGAAGCTGGTTTTAATGTTTCCGCTGCACCTGATGGTGCCACTGGTCTTGATACCGCCATTGCTGAAAAACCGGATTTGATTTTAATGGACTTGATGATGCCTATTATGGATGGTCACGAGATGTTACGCCGGTTACGACTTGATCCCTGGGGACGTAGTGCTCATGTGGTAGTACTCTCTGCGATGGATGATGTGGCTAATATCGGCCATGCTCATGAAGGCAAGCTCGAGGACTACATTATCAAAGCGCATACGAGTCTCGATGAACTTGTGAAAAAAGTTCGAGAGTTTATTGCGATTGCAGATAGTAAATAATTTCGCAGTGACTCGATTATAAAGTAGTTTACAAACTCAATTATAGGAGTAACATTGGTGGGCATGAATAGGGAGGGAATTGTCATGCGTGAAAGGAAGTCGTTCTTGACGGATTTCGACCGACGGTATGGGGTACTTATGGTGGCACTTATTCTGTCTGCCATCATCCTGGTGCTGCCGGTCATCACCTAAGCCTGGTTCGCATTAACGCGGACAATCGAGCATAGTGCAGAAGGCGTTCCATAGTTTGGAACGCCTTTGACTATTTATGTATTCACGGCATAATGAGAGTTCCAAAGATTAATAGATTTAGGTACTACCACTATGCACAAAAAGTTTGATTCCGGAGAAATAGAAAAGAAATGGCAAGCCCTCTGGAAGGAACGTGGTATCTACAATGTTGGTGTACGAGATGTCACCAAACCTAAATCCTATGTACTCGTAGAATGGCCGTATCCATCGGGGAATCTCCATATTGGTCACTGGTACGCCTTTGCCGTGCCTGACATCTATGCGCGCTATATGCGCATGACTGGTCACCAGACACTGTACCCAATGGGTTTTGATGCATTTGGTCTACCTGCTGAAAACGCCGCTATTAAACGCAATCTTGATCCCAAAGATTGGACCTACTCCAACATGGCTTTTATGCGCGAGCAACTAGAACGTATGGGGAATATGTTTAGCTGGGACATGACCACTAATTCCACCGACCAAGACTACTACAAATGGACCCAGTGGATGTTCACGCAATTTTTTGAACGTGGCATCACCTATCGTGGTAAAGGAATTGTGAACTGGTGTCCCGGATGTAATACGGCAGTTGCCAACGAGCAGGTATTGGCCGATGGTACCTGCGAACGTTCGGGTGACGTCATTTTAAAACGCGAAATGCCGCAATGGATGATGAAAATTACCGACTATGCCGATAGATTAATTGATGATTTAGATACACTCAATTGGCCAGAACATATCAAAGAATCACAACGACAGTGGATTGGTCGAAGCAAAGGCGCAAAGATAACGTTTAACCTTTCTGTTAACAGAATGGTTGAAGTGTTTACCACACGACCAGATACGTTATTTGGAGCTACCTACCTGGTTATCGCCCCTGAACATCCGTTATTACAGGACCCAGAAGTACGAGGTTTAACCTCGAACTTGGTTGATGTTGATGCATACATTAAAACTGCAACTCAAAAAGACGAACAAGACCGTCTTGATGCCACTAAAGAAAAAACCGGGGTAGTACTCCAGGGTATTACGGCGTGCAATCCAGCAAGCGGCGAAGCAATCCCTGTGTACGTAGCTGACTATGTGCTTGGTGGCTATGGTACTGGCGCCATTATGGCCGTTCCGGCGCACGATGAGCGCGACCACGCGTTTGCTACTAAATTTGGCTTACCGATTAAACAAGTAATTGTTCCGTGTGCTGATGATTCGAACAACCCGCCGAGACCGGAATTCGAAGAAGTGAAGAGAGATACGGTCATTATCCATTTACGTGATAAGAGTACCGGCAAATTTGCCCTCCTCAATTGGCACGGCACTCTTGAGGGCATTACCACCGCTATTATGGGGGGAATTGAGAGTGGGCAAACGCCAGAAGAAGCAGCCTTGGCTGAAATTCAAGAAGAAGCCGCTCTAACTGGAGTAACTATTGTCTCGACCCTCAAGTGGATTACCGCTGCTAAATACTGCGCCTCACATAAACAGCAAAATCGCTGCGCACATACGTATGCCTTTCTAGGTGAGGTTGAGAACTTGAATGAACAAGGGGTGATACCTGAATCAGAAGCGGCAATACATACATTAGTATGGGTAGATGAAAAGGAGGTACTTGCAAAGCTTACGCCTGATCACCAAAAACAAGTCTGGGAATTATTACAAGAAGAATCTCCACTTACCGGTGATGGGTATTTAATTAACTCCGGTGAATTCGACGGCATGGACTCCGAAGAAGCTAAAGAAAAAATTGTTGAGAAGGTGGGTGGGGAAATGACCTCGACCTACCGTCTCCGTGACTGGTCTATTGGTCGCCAACGGTACTGGGGTGTGCCAATTCCAATTGTGTATGACCCGCAAGGAGTAGCCCATGTGGTACCAAAAGAACATTTGCCATGGGTATTGCCCGAAGATGTTGATTTTAAACCAACTGGTGTAGCTCCACTCGCTAAAAGTGAAGCGCTAAAAAAACGAACCGAAGAAATCTTTGGTGCTGGCTTCACGCCCGAAGTAGAAACAATGGATACCTTTGTGGATTCGTCCTGGTATTTCTTGCGCTATTTTGATAACCAAAATAGTGAATCACTCTCATCACTCGAGAAACAAAAAGAATGGATGCCGATTGATATGTATTTTGGTGGCGCGGAACACACCACCATGCACTTGTTGTATTCACGATTCTGGCAAAAGGCTTTGTATGATTTGGGATTAGTAGCCGATAGCGAACCATACAAACGACGCGTAAATCACGGCATGATTTTGGGGCCTGATGGAAACAAAATGAGTAAGAGTAAAGGCAACGTCGTTGACCCAGACGAGCAAGTAGCGCGCGTTGGGGCGGACACAGTCAAAATGTACCTTGCGTTTATGGGGCCGTATGCTGATAGTAGTTACCCGTGGGATATGGGTGGACTGGCCGGTGTGCGCCGATTTTTGGAGCGTGTGTATGGACTCACGGAACACATTATTGAGAATGAACCAGAGAGCGTTACACGACAAGTGCATAAAACCATTACTAAAGTAGCGGCCGATATTACTGAATTTAAGTTCAATACCGCAATTTCAGCGATGATGATATTGGTGAATCAGTGCGAAAAAGAGGGGATTAGTCGTGCTTCATACGAATCGTTTGTTAAAATATTAGCTCCGTTTGCACCGCATATTACCGAACAAATCTGGTCAGAACTAGGTCATAGCGAGTCAATTCACCTGGAATCATTCCCGGTGGCTGATCCGGCACTCGCAACTGACCTGTCGGTCATTATTGGTGTCCAAATCAACGGTAAATTGCGGGGACAAATTGAGGTAGCGCCTGATGCCACCGAAACAGAAGTCATTAATGCAGTCCAAGCCAACCCGCAATTACAGGAAAAACTCCTCGCGGGCACACTCGCTAAAGTCATCTACGTACCAGGTAGAATCCTGAATCTCATCGTCACGTAACCCAGGCGGTAGCATTTGACGTATTTCGATTGGCATGATATAAATACGGACACGCATTGAGGTAAACTCTTAATTAACAAGCTTTAGCAACACTTATGATTACGTTCAAACCAAAACAAGTCACGAAAAAACTACTCGCCGCACTCCCTGAACGGGCTCGCGACGTGCTCACAAAACGTTACGGCTTGAATGCCTCAAACGAGACTTTTACGCTTGAAGCCATCGGTCAATCCTACGGCATCACTCGTGAACGTGTCCGTCAAATCGAAAACTACGGCATTGCCTCAATCCAAAAATCTCCTGTCTATGCAGAACATGCTGAGCTTTTTGCTGAACTTCATGAGCTCATCAAACAGCTTGGTGGTGGTGTAGTAGCTGAACACGTGCTTTTGGATAACCTCGCACCTGATGAATCAACCCGAAATCACCTCTATTTCATCTTGGTGGTAGGAGACGCCTTCTACAAAGGCAAGGAAAACCCACTCTACGCACACCGTTGGTTCACAGAAAAGAAAATTGCCGATACAGTTGAAAAAGCCCTTAAAAACGTACACGGCACACTTAATCGTGATGACTTGGTTTCTGAACAAGAAATCCTTAACCGTTTCCGCGCTGAGTTAATTGAGCTCGCTGACAAGCACGATGATGAAACCCTCAAGCGATGGCTTTCAATCTCTAAACAAATTGCCCAAAACCCACTCGGAGACTGGGGACCAAGTGATAGTCCAAACGTTCGCGTAAAGGGAATTCGTGACTACGCCTACCTCGCAGTAAAACGTCATGGTTCACCAATGCACTTTAAAGAAGTATCTGAATCAATCAAAGAGCTTTTCAAACACAAAGCACACGTAGCGACCACCCACAACGAACTTATCAAGGATGCCCGGTTTGTACTCGTTGGTCGTGGGACGTGTTGCGAGAAATTCTTGCCAACGACGGTCCACTTTCACGTGAAGAACTTATCGACAAGGTACGAAAAGAACGATACGTCAAAGACAATACCATTGTGGTAAACCTCCAAGACACGAACCTATTTAAACGCTTGAGTAACGGAACCTACACTCTAGCCGAATAGTTTAACATTCGTAGGCGGTGAATAAAGAAACGAGCGTAGCGACTATTCTGAATTTATGTCCCGATTTTCCTCATAAGGAAAATCGCTGGACCGCATTTCTCTAAATTTTCATGCGCTTCTTACAGAAACTGTCCACTCATTGGGTATTTTTGTAAAATCCCTCAATGAGTCTTGCGAAGTGACATTTAGTCACTTCTCACCTAGAACTGCACTCACCTCCAAGTGCTAAACAGTTGAAGCTTTAATGTTTTTCTTGGGAATTGAGTTTGGTGAAAAGAAAGTATTTAGACAAAGTAATAAGGTACAATAAACGAGATATAACACACTATGGGGGATTTCTTTAAAGTTCTATTGGGAATTGCGATGGCGCCGGTTTTAATATTGGCTGGCTTCTTGGTGTTTCGCTATACGCTCGACATGATGGGGGTAGACATGGGACCAATCCTTTCAATTATGATTGCCCTCACACCACTCTGGCTTCCGTGGGTACTCTTTTTCTTGGCTTTTGATAAGTGGATGGACTATACCCACGCTAAATTCCGTGTGTCTCAGGGACGAACTACCCTCCGAATTAAAATCCCCGCGGAAATCTTCAAATCACCTGAGGCCATGGAGAACGTGCTCGCGCAGGTATACATGGTTAAGTCTGCCGATAACCTCATGCAGACGTACCTTGATGGAAAGCGGCCACTCGTGATGTCACTGGAACTCGTATCCATTGGTGGTGATGTTCGTTTGTATATCAACTGTGCCACCAAACAAGTTAAAAACGTAGTTGAGGCCCAACTGTATGCCCAGTACCCGGGAGTAGAAGTAGTCGAAGAAGAATTTGACTACACTTCAGAAATCACCGCTGATCACGACAAATACGATTTCTTCTCACTCCACATGAAGCAAAAAGGGAAAGAGGTATATCCAATAAAGACGTACATCGATTTAGGGATGGATAAACTACCAAAAGAAGAGTTTAAGCTCGACCCAATGGCGGCGATGATTGAACACTTGGGTACCCTTAAACCTCATGAACGATTATGGGTACAATTTTTATGTATTCCGCACGCTAAAAAAAGTATCAATACTGGGCATTTATATTTACATGAACACGGCACTTGGGAACATGAAATCGACGAAGAGATTGATAAACTTATGGGGCGAGAACATGATAAAACTGGTCCAGCAGAACTTGAAAATCAGCCACGACTTACCCCAGGCGAACGTGCATTAATTGAATCAATGGAACGACAAAAAAGTAAGTACGCTTATGAAGTGGGTATTCGTTGGTTCTACGCGACCAAAAAAGGTGCTTTCGACGGTAACGTCATTGCGGGAATTATCCGTTCTTTTGCTGCCTACGATTACGTTGGACGTAACTGGTTTGGAGTAGCTTGGCGAACTGACTTTGGCTACAAGTGGTTCCAGGATCGATCGGGCAATCGACTCAAACGACTCAAAAAATACGAGCTCGAGCATTACAAACTTCGTCAGCCAATGCATGGCTCAGGGTTGAACCTCAACCCCTCCATGAAAATGCAGAAAATGTCGGTTGAAGAATTGGCGACGGTATTCCATATCCCAAGTAGTACGGTAATGACTCCAGGGCTATCTCGTATTCCGTCAACTCGAAAAGAAGCCCCACCAAACCTACCAATTGGTACGCCGTCACTGTAAACTTTGTGTATGCCCCCATCTATTCCTGACTACACAACCGAAAATCCAATCATTGAAACACCACCACGAAAAAGTACGTGGCGGGTTGTTATGTTTGTTGCACTGTGTGCAGTGGTAGTACCGCTGTTAGTAGTGAGTGTGTACGTGAGGACGCTCGCGCTGCCGCCAACAGATTTCCCTATAGCGAGCACCATTGAAATCGAACCAGGCATGAGTATCTCTGCCATTACCAAACAACTGGAATCACAGAATGTAGTTAAATCCGCACTATTGTTATACGTAGTGCTTTTAACCAGTTATGAGCCAGAAAATGTAAAAGCCAGTACCTACTATCTCGACACACCACTATCAGTATTTGCCGTGGCTGACATGTTGGTTCGTGGTGACTTTAACGCGAACTTGATTTCATTTACCCATATCGAAGGGGAACGAGCGTCACACGTGGCTGAAAACGCCGCCTTACAACTAACGGATTTTAATGCTGCAGAATTCATGATGCTGGCGAGCACTTCAGAAGGAAAACTGTTCCCAGAAACCTACCGTATTCCCAAAGATTTTACCGAAGTAGAGTTGCTAGATTTGATGCTAGAAACGTATGAGAAAAATATTGCACCATTGCGTGAAGATTTTAAACTAGTTGATCTCAGTGAAAATGAAGTGGTGATTCTGGCTTCGATTATTGAACGTGAAGCAAACTCCATTGAATCTATGAAAATGGTCTCGGGTATTTTACAAAACCGTTTACGAATTGGGATGGGACTCCAAGTTGATGCGTCAATGGAATATATCCTCGATAAACCACTCAAAGAACTCACTGCCGAAGACTTAAAAATGGATACCCCATACAACACCTATCTCTACCGCGGACTTACACCAACTGCGATTGGTAATCCCGGTCTCGATGCCCTTAAGGCAGTGCTCGAACCAACCCCTTCAGAATATATGTTCTATATCACGGGAGATGATGGAAATTTCTACTATGCCGAAACGTTTGATGAGCACAAAGTAAATATCGCGCGTTACTTGAAGTAGCAGAAACTTAGTGCTACCGTACGCATACTATCTATGACTGAAAAGAAATCAGTTTTTGTTGGACTCTCGGGTGGAGTCGACTCATCAGTGGCCGCCTTACGTTTACTAAACGCAGGGTACAATGTCACGGGGGTGTTTATCAAGGTCTGGCACCCGGATTTTTTGGTGTGTAACTGGGAGCAAGAACGACTTGATGCCATGCGGGTGGCTGCCAAACTCGGTATTCCATTTTTGACCTGTGATGCTGAAGCTGAGTATCGTGATGCTGTCGCGCATTATTTCATTGAAAGCTACCGCGCAGGGTTAACACCAAATCCTGATGTAATGTGTAATAAAGAAGTTAAGTTTGGCGCCTTTTACAAATTTGCGATGGAGCGTGGTGCAGACTATATCGCGACCGGACACTATGCCCAGGCAATAACTACAAAACAGGGGGTAGAGATGCATCGTGGTATTGATACAAACAAAGACCAAAGTTACTTCTTGTGGACACTGACAAATGAATTATTAAATCACGTGTTGTTTCCCGTTGGAGATACCCAGAAAGACAACATACGAGCAGAAGCGGCAGCAGCTGGCCTACTGACAGCCGAGAAGCGCGATAGTCAGGGGGTGTGCTTCTTGGGTCACATTGATATCCCTGATTTTCTCTCACACTATATTGATTTAGAAGATGGGGATGTTCTCAATGAGACCGGTACCGTTATTGGACGTCACAAAGGCGCGTTTGTGTACACCATTGGCCAACGCCAAGGTTTTACCTTGCATGACAATAACCCTAATCGCGCACCGAAGTACGTCATTGCAAAAAATACTACAGACAACACTATTACCGTGTCAGACACGCAACCAGTTTTAAGAAGTGACGACACACTTAAACTGACACAGACTAATTGTACTGCAGACATAAACGCGGGTGACATACTCAGTGCCCAAAGTCGTTACCGCCAGAAACCATTTACCGTTGCAGTCATTTCTAAAACAGATACAACCATGAACCTGCAGGTAAAAAATCAAAGTGAAGCAACCGCTCTGGGTCAATCATGTGTATTATATCGGGGTGAACACTGTGTCGGAGGTGGTATTATTTCGTAGTGTCAATTACGGTAACCAAAGCGGATGGAAGTACCGAGTACTTTAAAGTAGAAAAATTACGCCGGTCTCTCCGGCGTGCTGGTGCAACCCCAACTGAACTCTCGACTATTATTGCCGCGATTGAAAAACGTCTCTACGACGGTATTACTACTCAGGCCATCTACCGCATGGCGTTCGAACAACTTCGGCATACCGAACAAAAGGCTGCGACTCGCTATTCACTTAGACGCGCCTTGTTTGGACTTGGTCCAACCGGTTTTCCATTTGAACGATACCTCGGCCGAGTATTTGAAGCCGAAGGGTACACTACCAAAAATGGCATCCTTGTCCCCGGTCACTGTGCCGAACATGAAATTGATGTAGCAGCGTACAAGGCTGATCATAGCTTCGTGGCTGAAGCCAAGTTTCATGCGCGACCCGGTATTAAAACTGATCTACAAGTGGCGATGTATTCATACGCTCGGTTACTTGATTTGCGTGACGCCACTATTTGTACTGATGATATTTGTGGTATCAAAGAATTCTGGCTGATTACCAATACCAAATTTACTTCAGCGGCTGAGAAATATGCTAACTGTGTTGGCCTCACTATTCTCAGTTGGGACTACCCGCGGAAAAACAACCTACATGACCGTATTCAACGCCTCGGCGTCTATCCAATAACCGTGTTATCGAGCCTAACCACCAGCCAAGTAGCCACACTACTACAACACGACTGTATTTTATGTAGCGACATCGTCGCTAAACCTCATATTTTGCGCTATTTACACACCACACCAAGCAAAATTGAGGCCATTATTGCTGAAGCGACTGGAATCGGGACTGG
>LNFM01006958.1_pt1 | contig 30762 bp, 26 predicted proteins | sample 596031 | NCBI WGS metagenome assembly LNFM01 (sample SAMN04254537, study PRJNA301005) | activated carbon metagenome | isolation source: dual media filters at the Ann Arbor, Michigan drinking water treatment plant | place: USA: Ann Arbor
GGGGCCGGGCACCGGGAGCGTATGCCCTTGCTCGCTCACCGCCCCTGGATGCCCTGCGACACGGACATCCAGGGGGTGGAGGCGGAGAGGGGGGATCTGAACCCCCGTCAGACCGAAGGCCCGAAACGGTTTTCGAGTCGCCGTGAATCCGAGTCGTTTTACCTGCAAATAGGCATCGGCGGTGTCTCCGTGGGCGAGTGGATGGGCGAGTCTCACACGAGCCGCCCGCAGCGAGCGGGCATTGGCGCCGACCCACCGCCGGCCGAGATCGCTCAGCGCGGACGATCCCCACCGCCGCCCGCTGGCCTCCCGCCACCTGGTCCGTGAGGCTGGACGGCCCCTCGAATCACCTCCAGAAACGACGCGACCCGGGGTGCCGGCCCCGGGTCGGTCCCTACGAAAGATCACTGCCCAGTGATCGAAGAATATCCCTTGCCCTGGACGGCTTCCAGGCCGATCTGCGCGACATCAGCCAGGTGGCGCTCGACGTGAGCGACGCTGTGCGTGCCCTCGAGATCGAGGCCCTCGCCAATGAGCGCTTCGCTGCGGTGGGGCAGACGGTCCTGGCCGCCCTCGCCGACTCGGGCCTCAGCGGCCGGAGGGTCGCGAACGTCGTGAGCTGGTTCATCGTGGCCCAGCTCGCGCTCGGGCCCTGGAGGAGTCGGGGCGAGGTGCGGCCCGCCGAGCTGGCGAGGGCGATGGGAGTCTCGCGCTGGACCGAGTGGCGCACGCGGCTCGACGCCATGCGTGCCGGTCTTGTCAGAGACTGGACCCTCCCCGACCCCGAGGCGCGCGGCTACGGCCGCGGTGCCGTTCGCGTTCTGGACCTCGCGTTCGTCCGAACGCGCGAGGTCACCCAGCGTGTCGCCGCGAACCGGGAGGAGAAGGCGAGCCGCGCCGAGCGCCGGCGGGAGGCGCGTAGGCGGGCGAAGGAGGCGAACCATATCGAGGCGCAAGCGGCAGTCCCCGCCGAGACGCTGGTGATTCCGAGCGCGCCCGTGAGGCGCGAGGAGCTGACCTCGCCGGCCGCCGGGCGGCTCTGGGAGCTGGTCCACCGGCTCCAGCCCGGAGCCGAGCCGGGCCGCGAGGCGCCGGCGCCCCCGCACCCCCCGCCGGGGTAGCTGCGGCTCGAGCCGCCGCCCCCGAAGTCGACTGCGACCAACCTCCGGCCCCCGGTGGTCGACGGACGCCGTATCTCGGCTCTCGGCGCTTCGGGGGGCTTTGCTGATCGCCGCAGCCGAGCGACACGGGCGCGGCCCAAGGCGTCCTGCACCCGGATTGCCCACCACGCCCGACCTCGCCGCTGCAACAGTCGCAGCCCAACACCGCCAACGGGTGCGCCAGGGAGCCGACGACCGAGCAGATCGTCGATGGGGTCAACGATCTCGCACACCCCAGAGGCTCCTACGGAGCCAGAGAAAAGGAGAGCGCCGGCCGGTCCGGCCGCTGGCCGACCGGCGCTTGAGGCGAAGGTCGATCAGGGGACGCGGTTGCGCCCTCTGCCCTGGGACCGACCGCCGTCCGGCCGAGGGGAGCCGATCCACCCGCCCGGGCTGTTCGGGATCGCCGCGGTGAGCCTGAGTCCGGACGGCGTTCGGCTGGCGCCGAACAGGGCCACGTGACGGACGTGACCGTCTAAGTCGGCATCGTCCGTGAGCCGGCTGGCGATCTCCCGGCGGCCGCTCGGAACCGCGCTTGGTATCGGGCCTTGCGAGCCACGTCAGGCGTGGCCTGGATGACGAAGACGTCGAAACGCCCGGATGACAGGTCGAGGCCCGGGACGTGCGCACCAAGGCGGCTCATCTGCGCGGGGGTGGCCAGGTGCGCCGTGCACGCGAGCGCCTGGATAAGCGCGAAGAGCCGCTATCTGCCGGATGGGAAGTGAGCCCGGCGCCAGGGGGCACCGAGGCGCCGTCTCGCATACCGAAGACGTCGTCGGAACAGCATGCGTAAGTTGTCGCGGCGTGAATACAGTCGCGTGACGGACAAAGGGGGAGATCGGTGGCGAACGAGGAGGGTGGAGGAGGTCCGGCACGGGGCCGCAACGAGCGAGACCCCTACGGCCTCGACAAGACGGTCATCTCGGTCCCGCTACTCGAAAAACTGGAGGCAAAGGACGCCGTTGCGGGACCCCTCCCAGTCATCATCGACCTGAACCTGATGTTCCCCGGGGGGCGAGAGAACGCCCGTCGCCATGTACTCCGAATCATCTCCTCCACCATCGCGGATCGGGCCGGATTGTCGGTCAACCGGGTCAAGAGCCGTCCCGGGAGTCAGTACGTCTACGCGAAACTTGATGGGGACGCGATTCGCGCGATCGTCAGAGAAGACGGTCGCTCGGAGGCCCACGCGATCTACCGGATCTGGCCCGATTTCGTCGTCAAGGCCCTCATCAACAAGTCGATCAGCACCGTCAAGGCGGACGCCGCGGCAAAGTCGTTCTCGGCGCTCGGTGGGGACATCTGCTGGGCGGTGGTCGACTCGGGCATCGACCGACACCACCAGCACTTCGTCGCGCACGACAACCTCGAGCCGCCGAAGGGCTTGCGCCATCAGGACTTCACCGACGGAGGGACGCGGACCACCGCGCTCACCGACCCGTTCGGCCACGGGACACACGTCGCCGGCATCATCGCCGGGGCGATGACCTCGGAGGACGGCCAGGAGATCCGCGCTTTCCATCGCCGACGCATCGAGGGTGATGAGGTGATCCGCGAACGAGAGACGATCGCCGAGATCTCCGGGATGGCCCCGCGCTGCAAGCTTCTCTCGCTCCGCGTTCTCGGCGAGCAGGGCGAGGGTCTTGCCAGCAGCTGCATCGCGGCGCTCGAGTACATTCAGGAGCTGAACGGCAACGGTCGCCTTCTTCGCGTGCACGGGGTCAACCTGAGCGTCGGCTACGAGTTCGATCCCGAGTGGTTCGCCTGCGGTCACAGCCCGCTATGCGCTCAGGTGGATCAGCTGGTGCGCTCGGGTGTGGTCGTGGTCGTCGCCGCGGGCAACACGGGCTACGGCTGGAACCAGAGTTCCGAGAAGGGGGCCGTCGCGGCGGGGATGGACCTCACGATCAACGACCCCGGCAACGCGGACCGCGCCATCACGGTCGGGTCCACGCATCGGGATATGCCCCACGTCTACGGCGTCTCCTACTTCTCGTCGAAGGGACCGACCGGCGACGGGCGCGTGAAGCCCGACCTCGTCGCGCCGGGCGAGAAGATCCTCTCGTGCGCCGCGGGGCTCCACGCCGAGGATGCCGAGGGTCCACCGACGGCGCGCGACTACGTCGAGCAGAGCGGAACCAGCATGGCCGCGCCGCACGTCTCGGGCGTGATCGCGGCCTTCCTCTCGGTTCGCGCCGAGTTCATCGGCCAGCCGGAGCGGGTGAAGGAGATCTTCACCTCGACGGCGACCGACCTGCGCCGCCGCGAGACGTTCCAGGGCAAGGGCCTCGTCGATCTGATGCGGGCCATCCAGTCGGTCTGAGGAGGAGAACCCATGCCTGAGCTCGCCGGCCTTCCCTACGCCCCGGTGCAGTTCACCAAGGAGGGGCGCGTCAGCGATCCGTCCGAGGTGGCGGCGCTCCTCTCAATGCTCGCGGGCGAGCAGGTGACCGACCTCCTAGTGCTCGCCCACGGCTGGAACAACGACATGGCCGACGCCCAGAAGCTCTACGCCCGCTTCTTGAAGGCGGTGGCCCAAGTTCGGGCGTCCGCCGCCGCCGCAGACCCTCTGAAGGACCGCAGGCCGGGGGTCCTCGGCGTGTTCTGGCCCTCGAAGAAGTTCGCCGACAAGGACCTGATACCGAGCGGCGCCGCGAGCGCCGGCGGCACCGTGCCCCCCGCCGCGCTCCGCCGCCAGATCGCCGGCCTCGATAGCTTGCTCGACGACCGGGCGGCGAGCGCCACCCTCAGGAAGGCCGAGGATCTCCTACCGCGGCTGCGCGACAGCCCCGCCGCCCAACGGGAGTTCGCGGATCTGATCCGATCCCTGCTGCCCGCGCCGACGGCGGCCGAGGAGGACGCAACCGCGCAGCTCCAGAAGCTGTCCGGCGACGAGCTGATGCGGCGCCTCAGCAAGCCCGTGATGCCTTCCCCGGCATCCGGCGCGGCGGGCGCCGGCGGCGCGACGGGCCTCGGGTCGGCGCCGGGATCGGCAGCGGGGCTGGGGAACTTCTTCTCAGGCATTACCTCGGCGGCGCGTAACCTCCTGAACTTCACGACCTATTACGTGATGAAGGAGCGGGCGGGGACGGTGGGTACGAAGGGGTTGGCCCCGCTCCTCGGACAGATCCGAGCAACGAGCCCCGATCTGCGGCTGCACCTCGTGGGTCACAGCTTCGGCGGACGTCTCGTCTCAGCCGCCGCGCTCGGCGCGCCAGGCCAGCCGGGGCCCAAAGTGCAGACCCTGTCGCTCCTGCAGGCCGCCTTCTCCCACTACGGGTTCGCGCACCACTGGGAGGGGAGCAAGGACGGCTTCTTTCGTGACGTCGTCACCGAGGGCAAGGTGGTCGGTCCGATCATCATCAGCTACAGCAAGAACGACAGCGCCGTGGGGACCGCCTACCCGATCGCGTCGCTCATCGCCGGCCAGGTCGCTGCCGCGCTCGGCGACAAGAACGACAAGTACGGGGGCATCGGCCGCAACGGCGCCCAGAAGACCCCGGAGGCGGTGGACGCGAAGATGTTGGCGGCGGCTGGCGGCGCCTACTCCTTCGCTCGCGGGGCACTGCACAGCCTGAATGCCGACGCGTTCATCCATAACCACAGCGACATCGCCCGCCCCGAGGTGGCGCGAGCTGTCCTCGCGGCGATCGACACCGCCTGAGGCCGAGAATGGCTGCGGGCATCCGCCGGATCCTGCCCGCGGGCCCCCGAGGCCAGGGCGCCCTCCTCGACCAGGCCCGTCAGGCGGGCCGCGTGTCCGCGGTCGAGGTCGCGCTCGGCCGGGCGCCGGTCGCGACCATCTACCGCATCGTGCCACTCGACGAGGCGGCGACACCGGGTGTAGCCTCGGCCGAAGGCGGGGGTGAGGAGGACGCGGTGGCGGGCTCCGGGGACCGGGACGTCGACGCCGCCTCGATCGCGGACGTCGCGGACGACGCCCTCAGGGCCGGGGCGGCGGCGTACGGTGCTGGCGACCTGGCCGGGTCCGAGCGGGCGTTCCTCGGCGCGCTGGGCTCCCCCTCGGACGCCGTGCGAGCCTGGGCGGGCCTTGGTCTGGGGATCGTCCTCGAGGGGCAGGGGCGCCGCGACGAAGCCGAGCAGGCCCTACTTCGCGCGGCGAGCGCGGACGTGCCGCGACCGCGGGCCATGGCGCTGGGCCGCCTCGGGGCGCTGTGGAGCTCCCAGGGGCGCCTCGACGACGCGGAGGGCGCCTACCGCGCGGCGCTCGACTCCCGCGAGACCATCGCCCCGGGTGTCCGCTACAACTTCGCCAACTTACTGAAGCGACGGGGCGACCTGCCCGAGGCCGCCGGGCACTACCGCGAGGCCATCGACGCCGGCGACGCCGAGGTGCTGGTCCCGGCCCTGCTCAACCTCGGCGGCACGCTCGCCGCGATGGGCGACGACGATGGGGCGGCCGCGGCTTACGAGCGGGTCGTGGCGCTGCGCGACCCGTGGTGGAGCCCGCGGGCGATGCTCAACCTGGGCAACGTCCACGCCCGCGCCGGTCGTTGGCAGGAGGCCGTGGACGCCTATTCGAAGGCGGCCGACTCCGGGCACGGCGACGTCGTGCCCGAGGCCCTCCACCTGATGGGCGGCATCTTCCTCCGCAAGGGGGATCCCGCGGATGCTGAGGACGTCTTCCTGCGGGCCCGGGAGGCGTCGCCCTCGTTCGACCCAGGCGCCACCGCGGGCCACACCCTGGCCCTCGCCCGACTTGGGCGCCGCCGCGAGGCCGAGGCGCTCGCCGCGGAGCTGCGGGCGGCCGGGCACGGGGAGTCGGCGGACGACGTCCTGCAGGCGGTGGAGCTGCTCGCCGCGACCAGGCCGCCTCGCGCGCCGGAGCGCGACGACGGCGCGGGGGCGCCGGAGGCCGCCGCCGCGAGGGCGGATCCGCCGCCCCGTCCCAGCGCGCGATCGATGGCCGGGCCCGGGTGGCGGGACGACTTCCGCGCCTGGGCCGCGGAGCCCTGCCCGGATGGGGAATGGGTCTACCGGGGGCAATCGGCCCGCTTCGAGCGCGTCGTCCCCTCGCTCCTGCGCGATCCAGACAAGCGCTTCCGCCAGACCCAGCTGTTCGAGCTAAACCCAGTGATCGCCGAGCGCCTCTTCGCCGACTCGCCAATCTTCGGCGACGCCCGCCTCTACGAGCACCTTGCGCCAGAGGGGTCGGGCGCGGGGGACCGTTTCGTCCTAGGCGGCGCGTCGCCGACCGACCCGGCCCTGGGGTTCCGGGAGGTGCTGAACGCCCTCGCCCAGCACTACGGCTACCCGACGCTGTACGTCGACCTGTCGCTGCACCCGCTCGTCGGCGCGCTTTTCGCGACCCACGAGCTGGCGGTCGACGGCTACCGGGTCAGCGCGGAGCCCTCGATCGTCTACCGGTGGCCCGCGACGCGTCTGGGCCCCGCGCGGCTGCGCATCCCCGCCGAAGACGACGCCGGGATCGAAGTCATCGACATCAGCCGCATCAACCCCTACCTGATGCGGCCGCGCGGTCAGCGGGCGCTCCTGGCCGCCCCCGTCCGCGACCCCAAGCCCCACTTCCAGCCATTCGGGTCCCCCCTCGCCGATCTCGAGCTGACCGACCTGCGGCACCTCGCCTGCTGCGAGGAGTTCCCCCTGCCGCCCGGAGCGGGCGGCGCCCTCGCCGCGGACGGGGCGTCGATGCACGCGCTCTTCCCGGACGCGGTGGACCCCGGGTATTCCTACCTGGCGCTGATCGCGCTCCTCTCTCTCGTGGTGCACGAGCCGAGCGCCTCGACCGGGCCCGCCGCCGACTCCTTGCGCAAGGGCTTCGAGGACGGGCTGCGCGCCGCCCAGAGCGTTCTCGTCCAGGAGTGCGGACGTCTGGTACGCGACGCCGCCGGCGGGGTGTCCGCAGACGGCCCCACCCTGACCGACGCGAGGACGACGCTCTTCTTCGGCGCCGATCTGGCCCGTCTCGCCGCTGACGAGATGGCGGGGCCAGGCCTGGCCGCCGACCGGGAGCGGCTCGCCGCGATGACGCAGGAAGAGGTGCGCGGCGAGGCCGGGAGGCGCGCGCGCGAGATGCAGGAGGGGTACGCCGACGCCTTCACCGAGGGCTCGTTCTCGTTCCTCCCGCCCGCCTACGTCGTGAAGCCCGGCGACGCCGACTGGGTGGCGCCGGAGATCGAGCGCCGCAGCCGGATCGCCGCCGACGTCAGCGCGCGCGCCGAGCTAATCCCCAGCTACGCCCTCGAGGACACCGACCTTTACGGCGCGCTCGCCGAGGTCCTCCACACCACCCCGACCTACGAGGCCGAGGCGCGGACTCAGCTCGCCGCGCAGCGGCGCTGGCTCGACGTGCTCGGGGACGAGGTGGGGGCGCGCCGATGACGATCAGCGCCGACCTGCGCGAGCGGCTGTCCAAGGCCAACCGGCTGGAGAACCGGGGCGCGCACCGCCGGGCTGGGCGCGCCTACCTCGACGTGATCTCCCGCCTCGGGGAGGACGAGCGCGTGGACCGAGGCGTCATCCACATCAACCTGAGCACTAACGCCTGGTCGGCGGGCCGCCACCGGGACGCCTTCCGGTTCGCCGAGATCGCCATCGACCTGCTCGAGGGCGAGAAGGGCGAGGCGTTCCTCCAGCGGGCCTACGCCGTCCGCAACCTGGCGATGTGGCAGCTCGGCCTCGACGACCCAGCGGCGCTCCAGACCAGCGAGAACGCGTACCAGCTCTTCCGCCGCTACCCGCACGCGCCGGCGGCCGACGTCGCCATCGCGGCGGCGGTCCGGCTGGAGGCCCGTGCCGTCCTCGGCGGCGAGATCGGGCCCCCGGCGATGGCCGAGACGTGGGACGCCCTCCGGCGGGCCCCCTTCGCCGAGATGCCCGAGGCCCTCGCGGTCAACGCCGCGGTATTCCACCTTGCCTACGAGCGCCTGAACGGCCCGGGCCGCCACGAGGCGGCCGCCCGCGAGCTCGCCGCCTGGTGCGGTCCGGAGCTCGCCGGCCTGATCGGCGAGCGGGCGGCGGCCATGGCGAGCGAGGCCGTCGTCGTGCGCCCGCCGCTCGGTCCCCGAGACTCCGGCTGAGCTACGCCACCACGCCCGTCGGCTCGCGGTCGCCAGTCTCAGGCTGGCGGAAGCGTCCAACAATCGGACGACTGTTCGGATGTCCGGTTGGACAAACGTGAGGCCTGTGACCTGCGGTGCTTCGACTTGCAGAAGGCCGATGCGATCCGCGCCTCAAGACCAGGGATCCAGCTTCTGGAGAGCGCTGCGGCCAGGCGAAGGCGCTGGCGGATCCCACCCGTCCTGATCGTCGCAGACCTCGCCTGGGTGGCCGGCCGCTCGGACAAACTCGAGCGCCAGGGCGGCCGAGGCCTTGAGCGGATGCTCCTGGCCTGCGGGTCGGCAACCCAGACCAGGAGGTGCTCGTCGCTGAGGCCGGCACCTGCGCGTCCTCGCTCATCGCGGCCCGACGATACGCTGCCCGCCGAGGCCTCGCGCGGAGGACAGCTACGGGCCCTCGAGGACGATCCCCGTCCCCACGAGCAAGAAGTTGTCGGTTCGCGTCTTGCCGCGGGGGTCGTCGGTGACGACGTAGTTGATGGCGAATCGCCCTGTGTAGGTCTCCGCCGCGGCCGGGGTGAAGGAGACCTCGATCTCGCACCGCTCGTCGGATTCGCCCTCGCTTGCCTGGCAGTTGGGTGTGAACGCCGCGAAGATCGGCGTCTCCTCGTCCGCCCGGACGCTCGTGATTGTCTGGCTCTTGTCGTAGGGACCGGAGAGCGTGAGGATGGCTCGCGCCGTGTCGCCGACCGGGACCGTCTCGAAGTCGTATGTCTTGGAGGGCCGGATCTTCCGGGTGCGGACGCCCTCGCCTCTGATGAGGAGTGGCACGGTGCGCTGGATGGCGACGGGGTCGCCCTCGAAGCGATAGGCGAGGGTGGACGTCGCCTTGAACGTCCCGGACTTCGCAGGCTGGAAGACGACCTCGAGCGTGCAGCCCGAGACCAAGGATCCCAGCTTGCACCCGTCAGTCGGCCTCACCGTGAAGTTCGGGTTGTCCGACGGCGTGATCGCCGTAAGGCGGAAGCGGTCGCCGACGGCGGTGAGCCTGACGGTTTCGCTGCGACCGACGGCTCCGGTCTTGTCGAACTTGAGGGACGAAGAAGGAGACACCGAGATCCGTCCCTCGACCCCGCCGCCGGAGCCCGTGGAGTCGTCCGCTTGCACCGCGAGCACGACCGCCACGGCGACGACCGCCGCGGCCGCGGCGATGCCGACGCCCGCGAGCCACTGGCGCCGGGTCTTCTGCCGCTGCGCCTCGGCCGCGGCGTTGGACTCCCGCACCGGCCCGAGGATGCGGTCGTGGACGAGCTCGTACCAGGTGCCGCGCGGCGTGGGCTCGGCGCGGATCACGTGGCGGGCCTGGAGCTCGTCGGCGACGCGGTTGGGCAGCTCGCCCGTCGTCGACGGTCCCCGGAAGGCCATCCCCCGCATGCCGGCTGGCGTGATGAGGCTGCGCTCGACCCCGCGCCGAACCTCGCGCTCTTGGACGCCGGCGGCCGACGCCGCCGCGGCGACCGCCTCCTCGTAGTGGCGCCTGAGCGCCTCGTCGACGTCACCCAGGTGCTCCAGCGCCGACCCGGTGATCGGGCCGTCGATGTCCCGGGTCGAGTCCCACAGACGCTGGCAGGTCACCTGCAGGTAGACCGGCTCGACGAACTCGCCCGCGACCTCGACGGTCGACCCGGGGGCCTGCACGTGGACGAGCGCCAGGTCGCGCACCAACTCCTCGGGCACGCCGGGCGCGAAGGGCCGGCCGGCGCGCCGGGCGGGGTCCTGCACGGCCGTGATCGCCGCCTGCCGCCGCAGGGGCTCGAGCCGGAACTGGCCGATCCGGCCGACCTGGAGCGCCCCGAGGAGGAACTCGACCTCGGCCAGGAACTCCTCGCGGAAGGAGAGCACGACCCGCGCGACCGGGACGGCGCGGAGCGCGGTCTCGAGCTCGGCGAGGAGCTCGTGGCGTGCGCGCTCCTCGGGAAGGAGCGCGAACAGCTCCTCGAACTGGTCGATGACCAGGAGCACCGGGGTCTCGTCGCCGTCATCGGCCTTGGCGTCCGCGGTGGCGACCCACGCCCCGATCGCGCGCTCGAACCGCCGCCCGAGCGCCGCGCCCTCGCTCCCCCCGTCCTCCGCGCGCGCCGCGAGCTCGACCAAGCGGAGCGGGGGCGTGGTCAGGAAGCCCAGGCGCTCCATCTCGGGCAGGAGGGCCGCGTTGATCAACGAGCTTTTGCCCGCCCCCGACGGCGAGAAGAGCAGCACGACCCGGTGGGCCACGATCAGCGAGACGAGGTGCTGGAGCTCGGCGTCGCGCCCGAAGAACAACTCGGCCTCGCCGGTCCGGAACGGGCGCGGCCCGACGTAGGGGTTATCGTCCGGAGCGCTCACGCCGACGCGGGTCCAGCGCCCGGCGCGACGGCCGGCGTACGCCGCTGCCAGCGCTCGGCCAACTCGGCGGCGAACTCCGCCGCCGTGCCCCAGTATGCTCGGAGCCGCATTGAGCCGAAGTACTTGTCGAGATACCGCTTTGCATCTGGGTCGCGCGGCAGCTGGACCGTGACACTGAGCCGGCGGAGGCTCGGCTCGCCGGCGGCGACGAGGCCCCGGTGGATGACCCGGAAGTCCCAGTCCGAGAGGCTGTAGCCGATGAACAGCAGCGACGTGCCGGCCAAGGCGCGCTGGACCTGGTGCGGCAGCAGGTCGGCGTCACGCGAGATGGCGACGAGGAAGTCGAGGTAGTCGTCCTCGGTGAGGACCATCGACTCATGGACCTCGGCGTGTCCGTGGAGGTGGAACACCAGCGGGGTCGCCGGCGTCGGCACAAAGTCAGCGCCACCGTTGCCGCCGTGGTGGAGGATCGTCGGGCTCCGGTTCCAGCGGCAGAAGTCGCGTTGCGGCGCCTTGTGCGCCTCGACGAGGGCGCGCACCATGAAGTCGTCGTAGTTGGTGGTGATGTAGACCGGAAGCGGGAGCTGGGCCAGCACGTGATGCGGCTCCGTGCCAGCGAAGGCCGGCGGCTCGCAACCAGCGAGCTCGGCGCTCATCAGCTCCTTGGGCAGCATCAGGTCGTCAGCCGTCACGCCCACGTACTGGGCCACCCGGGCCAGGTCGATCGCATCTCCGAGGGGGTAGTCGTGGTCGGCCGCCCAACGGCTCGCGATGTCCCCGCCGAGGGGCAGCGCGCCCGACGCCACCCCGGCGCCCAGGAAGGGCGTGCACCTGCCCGTCTCGATCCGGCGGAGCAGGAGCTCCCAATCGGAATCGGTCAATGCGGCAACCGGGCGCCCGCGTCGCCGGCCCTCATGTCCCGCGTTCCACCGCTCACCTCCACCCCGCTCCGGATGCGCCCCCGGAGGCCCTAGCGCGCTACGGGCAGGCGAAGACGAGTCTCGCCGCAACCGCGTCTGCGGCGCAAGAGGCACCGTCAGCCCGCTGCCGGGCCGGTCGAGGGCCGCCGCGTCAGGGCTCATTGCGCTGCGGCAGACCCCCCGCGTCCAAGGGACGGCGGCAAAGCGTCGACCACGAGGGCCAAAACGGAGCCAGCTCCCCCCAGGATGGGCACGTAGGTGATGTCAGCGAACCAGACCTGGTCAGGGCCGGTAGCCGAATCCAAGCGGCGCTCGACAGGGTCCAGGCCGCCCGGTGCCGATGGCGTCTTCCTTGAGCCACTCCGAAACACGGGGGCCGAAGGTCTCATCGACCTTGCCTTCCACGCAGATGGCCACCAAGCCGTCGGAGGAACCGGCCAAAACGAACAGATCGGTCTGAGATGCACGACTGCCGCCGGGAAGGGGCACTCTGCGCTCGGGTAGTCCCAGCAGCATCGACACATCCCGAGGAAACGTGCCCCCGGCGGCGTCGAAGGCGGTCGCAACTGAACGAGGGAAGCCATCGGCGGCGTCCCAGCAATGCGCCAGGGTCTTCGCCGAGCACCCCTTCCGCCACTGCGTCTCCGGATCCGCGAGCAGGCGCCGCCAGTCGCCGGCCGACGTCGTGGGAACGTGAATGAGGCTCATGGCGATCAGTCGTCCCTAGGGGCTGAACCTGCTCGTGAAGAAGGTCAAGCGCGCCGGCCATGGCTTTCGCTCCTTCGCCAACTACCGGCTTCGGATCCTGCTCCATGCCGGTGGGGTCAGATGGACGGGCACGTAGGCGTAGACGGCCTTGTCGTCGGCCACGCCCGTGCCGACCGCGTTGCACACGGCGACGCGCCCCTCGCGGAACGACTGCATCCGAGACGCGACCCCCGACCCCGACCATCCGATCACGCTCGCCACGCTGAAATCGGAAGGGTCGCTTTGACAAGGACGGAGGGCTTGAGGATCCGGCCGAGGAGAGGGCGCTCACCGCTGAGCCGACCTGGTCCGAGATCCGCGAGGTCATCGTCATCAGCCACGGCTGGAACAACGACCACGCCGAGGCCGAGCGCCTCTACGGGCGCTTCCTCGAGAAGCTGCGCGATGTGCAGTGGTGGGGGTGCTCTGGCCCTCGAAGCTGTGGCGACGATGGGCCGGGCGCAAGGGAGGGTGGAGCCGCAGGGCTCGAGGAACACCTCTGAGGCGGGCCGGGTTCGACGGAGACTCCCCAAGTCAGGATGATGCGTCCTGGAGGAAGGAGCCCCCACCACGATGGCTGCCCCGAGGAAGTACCCCGATGAGCTACGTGAGCGCGCCGTGCGCCTGGTGTTCGAGTCGGGGCGCCCGATCGCCCACGTCGCCCGCGACCTGGGCATGCACCCTGAGGCCCTGCGCTTGGCGGTGCGCCGGGCGGAGGCCGACGCCGGCACCCGCGCCGATCACCTGACGACGAGCGAGCGCGAGCGTATGAGGGCGCTCGAGCGCGAGGTCAAAGAGCTGCGGCGCGCCAACGAGATCCTGAAGGCCGCCTCGGTGTTTTTCGCCAAGGAGCTCGACCAGCCCCGACCGAGGTGAGCGCGTTCATCGACGAGCGCCGCACAGATCTCGGGGTCGAGCCCATCTGCAGGACCCTCGGCGTGTCGGCGTCGGCCTACTACCACCGCGCAACCGGTCCTCGCTCGGCACGCGTCATCGAGGACGAGCGCCTGACGGCGCTGATCCGAGAGATCCACGCCGCCAACTACAGCGCCTATGGCTACCGGCGCACCTGGAAGGCGCTCCACCGCGCCGGCGAGCAGGTCGGCCGTGGCCGGGTCCAGCGCCTCATGCGCGCGGAGGGAATCCAGGGCGCCAAGCGCCGTGGCAAGCCCTGGCGCACGACGGTGCCGGGCACCAGTGTCCACCGACGGCCGGACCTGGTGGAGCGCGACTTTGCCGCCGCCGCCCCGAACCAGCTGTGGGTCGCCGACTTCACCTACCTGCGCTGCTGGGAGGGGGTCGTCTTCTTCAGCTTCGTCATCGACGTCTTCAGCCGCCGGATCGTCGGCTGGCAGTTCGCCCCCCACATGCGCACGGACCTCGTCCTCGACGCGCTGCGGATGGCCCTCGGCGGGCGGCGGGGCGATCCTCGGATCACCCTCGTCCATCACTCGGACGCCGGCAGCCAGCCCAGGTTCAAGGGGTCGTCGCAACACCGCCTTGTTGAACTGAGAGTAGGTGATCGTTGAATGCCTCGGCGGGGGTCTTCCAGCCGAGGGTCTTTCGAGGGCGGCCGTTGAGGGTGGCGGCAACGGCGGCGAGCTCATCGGGGAGGTGTCGGCTGAGGTCGGTGCCCCGCGGGAAGTACTGGCGAAGGAGCCCGTTGGTGTTCTCGTTGGTGCCCCGCTGCCAGGGGCTGTGGGGGTCGCAGAAGTAGATCGCCACGTCGGCGTCGACGGCCAGCCGGGCGTGCTGGGCCATCTCGGCTCCCTGGTCCCAGGTGAGCGATCGGCGCAGCTCATCAGGCAGCGATGTGATCGCCGAGGCGATCGCATCGCGCACGGCCTCGGCGCCGTGGCCTGCCAGGGCCGGCCCGTTCTTTGCCCGCGGCGCCTGGCGGTGTCCGTCCATCGGCGGCAGGTGCAGCAGCATCGTGAAGCGGGTGGTGCGCTCCACCAGCGTCCCGATGGCCGAGCTCTGGAGCCCGAGGATGAGGTCTCCCTCCCAGTGTCCGGGCACGGCGCGGTCGGCGGCCTCCGCCGGCCGCTGGCTGATCATGACCTCGGGGCTGACGAACTTCTTGCCGCGCCCGCGGGTGCGCGCCCTGGGCACGCGCAGGGCCCGCCCGGTGCGAAGGCACGCCACCAGCTCGCGGGCGAGGGCGCCGCGGCCCTGGACATAGAGCGCCTGGTAGATGGCCTCGTGGGAGATCCGCATCGAGTCATCATCGGGGAAGTCGACGCGCAGTCGGTTGGCGATCTGCTCCGGGCTCCAGGCGCGCGCCCAGCGCCGATCCTGGCGCCGGCCGTGGCGACGGCCAATCCATCGCGTCTGAGGGCCCGGCACGGGTCCACCGTCGGCGTGTGTGATCACCCCGGAAAGACGCTCCTGCACATAGGCGCGGAGGCGCTCGTCGGCGGCGAGCTTGGCCACCTTGGGGCGAAGCGCGGCGCGCTCGGCCTTCCACTGGGCGACCCCGGCTCGGTACTCCAGGCGGCCGGCCCGGGTGGCGGCGTTTCGGCGTAGCTCACGAGAGATCGTCGAGGGCGCGCGATCCAGCCAGCGGGCGATCTCGCGCACCCCGCAGCCGACCGCGTTCATGATCGCGATCTCCTCGCGCTCGACAAACGACAGGTAGCGCCCGGAGGCTGGCGCGAGGCTGATCGGTGGCATGCCGCCACCCTCGCGAAACCACCGCGAGCCGGCGGGCCCCGAGACCCCGCAGGCGATGGCGGCATCCTCGCTGGGAAGCCCTTTGGCGATCTGCATCCAGAAGCGGCGCTCGATCTCACGGCTGAGCGGCGGTCGGCCGGGAGAGCGCATCGGCGCCCTGCCCGTTTGTTCCGAAGTCCATCCCTGCGGTCGTCCCACTGCACACCTCCACGCTCGAGGTGTTGCGACGACCGATTGAATCCACCCAGTACACCAGTGCCGACTACACCCAGGAGCTCACCGACCACCGGGTCCTCGGCTCGATCGGATCTGTCGGCGATGCGTATGACAACGCCCTCGCCGAGAGCTTCGTCGACACCTTCAAGACCGAGCTGATCGCCGATCGCGTCTGGCGCACCCGCTCCCAGCTGGAGCTGGCGATCGTCGAGTACGTCGGCTGGTTCAACACCGCCCGCCTCCACGAGTCGCTCGGCGACATCCCACCGGCCGAGTTCGAGGCCCTCTACTCTCCCGACGAGCCCGCCCTGACCGCCCCCGCTTCAGGGATGGAAACCTCGCAATCAGGTCTCCGCGAGACCCGGCCCGCCTCAGCCAGGCCCCCCGTCTGCTGTGGGGTCATCGGTGAATCGGGCCCACCGGTCCCGGGACTCGAGGCGGACCTTGGTCCTCGTGACCGGCGTGAGCCGAACGCGGGCCTCGCCCAGGTGGGGCCCAGGGGATCTCCACTACCCGGTTGCGACCGCACCCTTTCTGCCTTTGGAAGCCCGGGTCAAGTACGCTGTAGCCATGTCGCTGACGCCCCCCGAGAGTTCCACAACCAGCTTCCGTTCCTCAATCGGCTCTTTCAGACTGAGAGCCTATGCGCTCAGTGGCCGGGAACACGTTGCCCTGATCCATGGAGACCTGGCTCGTGTCTCCGCGCCACTTGTTCGCGTGCAATCCTCATGCATAACAGGGACTACCTTTCTCTCCGAGTTGTGTGATTGTAGACAGCAACTGCATGCGGCCCAGCAGCTTATTCTTGAGGAAGAGGCAGGTATCGTTCTCTATCTGGATCAGGAGGGCCGAGACCACGGCCTCGTTGAAAAAGTCGCACAACTCGACTTAATCGCCCGCGGCGCTGACACCGTCGACGCCGCCAGCAGTCGGGGCAGAAGCATAGACCTCCGTCGCTACCACGACGCGAGATACATACTGAGAGAACTTATCGGCGATCGAGCGATCCGGCTCCTTACCAACAATCCCGCCAAGTTGCAGTCAATGAGAAGTGAAGGCATCAGGATTGATAAGCGACTTTCACTTGAAGTTATCCCGACCGATGGCAATCGGGAATACCTTCGAGTCAAGAAGGAGCGAATGGGTCATATCCTTCGGCATGTGTGATGGGGAAAGAGCGACCGGAACTTGGTTGCGGCTACTATAAGCTGCATGATGCGACGGTGGTCCTCGCTCTGTCCGCGCCGGCCGTTACCGGCCCCTGAAAGTTCCTAGGTGGGTGGGTCGTTGCCTGAAGGCGGGCCCTCCGGGCGGAACGGAAGTTCCGGTGTGCAGCTTCGACTGGCGCGAAGCTTCCTGAAGAACGGAGGGCATGGCCTTCCTGGTCCGCTTTCATCCTTGGGAGCCGATGCGTAGTATCCAACTCGCGATGTCCCGTCTTGGCCCGCATCTGGTCCTGGTAGCCCGGCTCTCGGCCCGAGGGGACCCAGGCGAGGACGGGCCCCGATGGTCGCCGGACCAGGTCCGCCGTCACCACGCCCTTCTCGAGCAGTGCTCGTCGGCCTCGTTCGGGGCTGTTCCTGGTACGCCGCACAGCTTCGCGCACTGCGACGAGACGGCCGTTCTTCTTTGCGACGCGGGCGCGCTTCCCGCCGCGATCGGGGCAGCGCTCAGTTTCATTGAGGCGCTCCGCCAGCCCAGCCACGACGACCTCCGCACCCAACTCGGCCTCGCTGACGGGATCGAACATTGGGACCCGGGCAGTCCCTGGACTCCCGGCGTCTTCGGAAGCGGCATTAGCACTTCTCTTGCGCTTGCGACCATGGCGCGACCTGGTCAGCTGCTTGCTCCTGGCAGGTTAGTTGAACTCTTGGCTGCTGACGCCTCGATAGACGTCGAATGCGGACCGCCGCTTGAGGTACGGCTCTGGGCCGAGGCCTCTCCCATCGCGGTAGCTGGTGTGGGCACCCCTGGAATGGTAGCTCCAGTCTGGAACCTCGAGGAACTTGTGAGTGACCTCACGGATCTAGCCAAGATCACCGGCGACACCCTCCAGGTGCTGGAAACGCTTCCGCGGTTCGGCGAGCGATTGAGGCTTACGGGAGACACGAGCACGCTCGCGAGCTTGGAATCCAAGCTACTCCACCTGACTAGCCCTCTGATCCCCGGTCCTCTCTTCCTGATTCGCCAGCACGTTGAAGAGAGCTCGCAGTTGCGGCGTCTCTCCGCAGCGCTCGCAACGCTCAACCGTCTAGAAGCTCTGGCTAAGGCGATGACGGATGCCGCTGCGGCTTCTCGTCCGGACGTCTTCCAGCCCATAGAGAGCCCCGAGTTCAAACGGGCCGTCCACGCCCTTTTGGCGCCGACGTCCGAACTGATTAGCGCAGCCTGGGCACTCCAGAAGAACACTCTCTACTGGCTTCGGTCCCCGGCCGACCTTGACGCCGCTATGGCGCTCGCCGGATGAGTTCGTTCGAGAACGCGACGAGAGGCCCGGCGCGGCCGTGGTCGCAGATTGATCGTGTTGAAGGCGACCTCTCGCGAGCGGTCGCCGCCGATGGTCTTACCCCCAGCCATATGGCCGGCGCGGAGCAGCTCCTGCGGGACGCTTCTGCTTCTGGTGCGTTAACTTTTGACCTCGATTCCCGTAACGCCCTTCAAGACATGATTCAGTACTGGAGCGCGCTCCTATCCGCCGCAAGTGGGCGCAACGTTGCCGCACCCGCCTTACGGGAGTATGACCCGACGACGGAAGTTCCAGGACCCCTGCGGTCGACCGAGGCGCTCGCGGCCGTGTCTCCCGGCGGGCTCCTGGCCGCCCTTGACGAGGAAGCTAAGGTCAGTGATTCTTATGTGCGTGGGGCGCTGATTGAAGGCACCTCGTCTGAACCGCACAAGATCCGAGATTGCCATCTGCAGAACAGCCGGCTGGCTCGAGGTCGCTGGGAGAACGTAGAGTTCACAGGCGGGTGCCAGTGGTCCGCTACGAGGTTCTCCTCGTTCGAGTTTAGGCACGTCATCGCAGACAACCTCATCGCCGACGATGTCCTGCTGGACGATGTCGACATGACTGACTGCGAGTTTGAGAGCGGGGCCGACTTCAGTTCGGCGATCTTAATCGACCGCGTGACTGTGCGGTTCGGAAGTTTCAAGGGCGCGGTCTTTCGGCGCGCAAAGCTCGTCGACAGCGTCCAAAGCCTCGATGACTCGCGTCGCGAACTATTCGATATGTCGCGACCAGCAGCGATCAAGTTCGAGCACGTGAACCTGAGTCACGCGAGTTTCGAGCGGGCGCTCCTTTGCGGAGTGAGTTTCGCGGGCTGTGACTTAACCGGTGTGAGCTTCGAGGACGCCATAATCGATGGCGTCGATTTCTCCGGTGCAACTTTGACCGGAACCGACTTCTCGTCGCTCAGGCGGATGCCGACGTGGCGATTCGACCCGATCGGTCCGGTGGGCGCAATTCTGGACCCTCAGCTCACGGTCTGGTTGGCCTCCAGTGAGGGGGCGTAGTGTGCAGGTCTCTGGCGATGAAAGCGGCGCGTGCTAGGCCAGTTTCATCCGCCGTCGAGTACGGCTGGGTTTCCCAACGCGCAGTGGATGTTCTCGCCCTTGGACGGGAGCAGTTACCGAAAGTGGTCTCGGTCTGCGAGGGCGGGCGTTCGTCGGAAATCTTGGCAGCGATGTGTGGCGGAGCGCTCGTCTCACTCGAGGAGCGGTTGGGGAGACGAGAGGTGTGGACAAGCGGAAGGATTGCCGAGTCGTTACCGCCTTGGGCCCGCCAGCGTGGGCTGCCACTCCTGTCCTACGCGCTCGACGGGAGGGTGGAGGCGCGCGCGCGCGCTGCCGGATACTCACCGCGCGGAGCGCCGCTGCGACTGAAGCATCTACTTGATGACAAGAGGGTTGCCCGCCGGCTCTTCGCTCTGCTTGGCGCGGCGCCGCCGGAGTGGGTCGACCTCTCCGGGACTCCGCGCGACCATGGGCGCCTAATCCGGCGCTTGGGTAGTCCATACGTCGTCCAGCCCGTCCGGGGCAGTAGCGGACAGGGAGTTAGCGTGGTGCGGTGTGCTGACGAGTACGAGGCCGCGCTCACGACTGGCAAACAGATGATCGCCAGTCGATGGGTCGACGGACCGGTAATGAATGTGCACGTCCTTGTGGATGGCTGTCGGGCACTCTCGTCACCATGGTCGGTCCAGGGAGCCGGAGTGCCCGGGTTGGGCGGGTGGGAGTGCGCGTACTCGGGGACAGACTTCAAGACGGCCTCGGGCTTCGGCTCGGTCATTCACGAACAGGGTCGGCGGCTTGCAGTGGCGATCGGACTCGCGCTTGGTGACTGGGGGTGGCGGGGAATGCTCGGAGTTGATGCAATCTTTGACGGGCAGGCTCTCGTTCCGCTCGAGGTCAATCCGCGGCTCCAAGGATCGTCGTGGCTTCTGGCTGAGGCCCAGCTCGCTGCAGGAGACCGACCTCTCGGGTCATGGCATCGGGAACTACTTCTCGGAACTGCCGACCTGTCGACGGACGCCCACACCTCAGAGGCTCTGTCCGGTGCCTGCCTAGTGATCCGTGCGACGAATCCCGGCCGGACCGTGCCGCTCGCCGATGGCGTCCACATCCTCCAGGCGGGACGCCTGGCTTTCCAGAGGGACACCCTTGGGCTCGCGGGCTGCAAGGAGGACGAGCTGCTCCTCGATGGAATCCCCCGTGTCCCATTCGCAGTCGGGGCAGTCCTAGCGCGCGTGTCGTCCTGGCGGGCACTTATTGGGTCTGATGGTCGCTCGCTCACGCGCCTTGGGAGCGAGGTCCTCGGCGCTGTAAATGCTGAGCTCCGCACCCGCGCCCCTGATTTGGACCCCAGCCAATCGCGATCAGCTGGCCCGACGCCAAGACCGGCCCGCCAACAGCCCTGACGACGAACTTGTCGCGGTTAACACCAGAGGCTTCGCTAAAGCTCACACTCCTCGCTCACGGCGTTGCTGTCACGCCTGACGCGGAGGGCGCTTGGCTTGAGCGCTTTGGAGGCCCGCTAACCCTTGCTGAGCACGCCACCACGCTCGGTATCGTCCTGGTGCTGCCAGGCCGGATCTACGTGAATGCATGTGTGGTCCGAGGCGCTGCCGCGAGCGTACCAACGCTACACGTCGACGCCGACGAGTTTCTCGTGTCACACGCTAGCCTAACCGTTCCCGTCGGCATCGTCCCCGTCCCAGCGTTTCACAAACAGCAACTGGTCGACAGACTAGATGGCGAACGCAGGCCGTATACCCGGTACGGCGTCACACACACTGACCGATGTCGTGTCTCGCCGATCGCCGGGTGCGCATGGCAATGCCAGTTCTGTGACCTCCCTTATACGCTGGAGTATCGAAAGAAGCACGCCGATGATCTTCTGGCCGTGATTGTGGCCGCGAAAGAAGATCCGATAACCCCTGCGCGCCACGTGCTCGTGAGTGGCGGGACCCCTCGGAAGGGGCCTCCCGGGCGCAGCGACGAGGACTGGATCGATGACATATACACATCGGTCGCCGCGCGGTCGCCGCTGCCCGTGGAGGTCATGATGCCCGTCCGATCAGACTTGTCCTACCTTGGCTGGCTGCGGTCAATCGGCGTAAGTGCAGTCTCGCTCAACCTGGAGGTCTCGGACTGGACACGAATGCGCACCCTGGCTCCAGCGAAGGCCCGGGCACCGCGCAGCCACGTGCTCGACTATCTCGAACGTGCTGTCAGCGTTTTTGGCGTGGGAGCCGTACAGTCATTGCTGGTATTTGGAGCCGCCGTCGAGCCGCTTGAGAGCACCCTGCGCGGCGTCGAGGACGTGGTCGCCCTCGGCTGTGTCCCGGTGCTGAGCCCATTCCGGCCTCATCCTGCGACGCCGATGCGTAACCGGCCGGCAGCCACGGCAGCCGAGATGCTCTGGATATATGAGCGAACGCTGGAGGTCTGCGACCGGGTCGGGACTGGCCTGGCGCCCGGACCGACGTGTGTGCCTTGCCAACATAATAGTGTCGCGTTCCCATCCGAGGTCGGTGGAGCGAAGCTCCTAGAGCCACGGACTCGGGCGTGAACGGTCGCGGCCTCCTAAGCGTGTGCGATCTCTCGCGACTGGTGGTCGACGGCCTATTGGTTTCCGCGCATCGGCTGCTGGGCCGGAACCCTGATCCGCATCTCGCTGGCCGTGTCGTTGCGCTGATGTTCTACGAGGACTCATTGAGAACGCGCGTTGGTTTCGATGTCGCGGTGTTGCGGCTCGGTGGCCGGACCACTACCGTGCTGGGCCCCCGCTTTACCAAGGTGATGGCATCGCCTGAGTCCATCGACGACGCAGCCCGTAGTGTCGCGCAATGGTGCGACGCACTCCTCCTTCGGCACCCGGAACCATGTGCAGTTCGCCGAGTAGCTGGGATGGTGGCTACACCCGTGGTGAACTGTGGAAACGGTACGGACGAGCATCCGACACAGGCTCTCGTCGACCTTTTCGCAATGCAGGAACTGTTTGGTAGTATCGACGGTATTCGGCTGGCGCTTGTAGGCGACCTACGCGGGATGCGCGCCGCGCACTCGCTTCTCTTGGCGCTCGGGATGTATAAGGGTGTGTTTGTGCACTGCATTTCCCCGCCAGGCCTTGAGATGCCCCGCAAGTATTCTGCTGCGTTCGTCAAGACAGGGAACGTGCTCGCTGAGTCCCACGACCTCGACGTAGACGATGTCGATGTCCTATATGTTGCAGGGCTTCCGGCCCGTACGGCGATCGGGAGCCTCGACGAGACCGTCCGCGCAGGATTGAGCGTAGACCGTGCCGTCGCAGCCCGGCTTCAAAGTGGCGCCCGGATCCTCTGCCCCCTGCCCCGGTTGGATGAAATCGCCGGCGAAGTAGACGACACGCTTCACGCTGCCTACTTCCAGCAGAGTGCGCTTTCCGTGGCTATGCGCATGGCGATCCTTCAGCGTGTCATTGGCGGTGAGCCGTCGGAGGGCGACGTTGTACACGCCACCTGATCGGGAAGTCGCGGCTGGGCTAGTGGCGGCGATCTGTGGGCGACGGAGCATCAGGCGGGGGTTCAGCAGCAGAAGAGTCCCGAGGGAACTGATCGTGGACATCACGAGGGCCGGCCTGTCGGCGCCATCGTCCAAGAACGCGCAGCCGTGGTGCCTGCACGTGGTAGCTGATCGGGCCACGCTCCAGGATATTGCGCGAGGCGTGCGTGATGCAGCGAACTCTGACACCTATGTTCCTGTCGACCCTGAGACAGGCGAGCCCCGGCCTGACTGGGAGTCGACGGTTCGAGAGTCTGCGGAGGTCCTGCGACAGGTGCCCCTTGGCATCTTTGTCGAGAATCGTGGCGAGTTCAGCCGCGGCCGACGTACACTGGCCCGAGCCACTGGAGAGACGCTTTCGGCAGCCCTGGTCGGCTACACGTTTGAAGTGGTCGGTCTCGGAGCAGCGATTCAAAACATGTGGCTGGCGTCGCAGGCGCGCGGGCTTGCCGGCGTCTTCATGGGCGACATCCTCATCGCGGAGCAGGCAATCCGCCAAAGGCTTGCAATGACCGGAGACCTTGTCGGCGTGCTGGCGCTGGGATATACGTCTGCAGGCCCAGCGATCGAACGGGTGTACGAACAGGGCCGCGTAGTGTGGCACAACGCTAGCACTGCCCACGGTGGCCGTTAAGCACGTTCCATCGTTGACTAATCCTGCAACATGTCGCGTTGGTACAGGTCGTCGACCGTTTCAGCGCGTCGAGCGAGCCTCGCCGCTCCGCCGGATACCAGCACTTCGGCCGGTCGCAGCCGTTGGTTGAAGTTCGATGAGCGGCATGAGGCGTATGCGCCCAGCATCCCCAACGCGAGGATGTCCCCGACTCGCGACTTTGGGAGTCGGGTCCTCTCGGCGAAGACGTCGGCGGTGTTAAGGAGGTTGCCGACAATCCGATAGTTCTCTACGGCTGCCCCTGGACGCGCGGAGTGGGCTGCGTGGTGCGCGCCGTAGAGGAGCACACTGACGGCCTGGTTCGTGTTGGCGTCTACGATCAGGGTCCTCGGGCGACGGCCAGCGGCTGCTCTTACGTCGGTCACGCGGGTTAGGAGCCAGCCGGTGTCTAGGGTGAGGTGGCCGCCCGGCTCCAAGCGCAGTTGGAGCGGCCGAGAAGCCGTGCGAAGTATCTGCGCAGCGTGGCGTCCAAAGAACCGCCAGTCATAGGTATCACCGCCGCGGTCGGGTGTCCCCCAGCCGCCCCCGAGGTTGATCCAGGAGATATCGGGGCAGTACTGGGAGAGACGGGCGAGTCTTTCAAGGGCCCGAAGGTGCGTTGTGGTCTCAAGAATCTCCGATCCAAGGTGGACGTGAAGGCCCCGGATGGCGATGCCGCGTCTGCAGGCATGCCCAACCGCAGAAGCAAGTTGGTGCGCGGGGAGGCCGAACTTCGCGTCAGCAGCACCGGCGGCGCCATGGCGTTCCAAGCCTCCGTTCACGTCCAAGTTGAGCCGCAGCCCAATCTCGGCCCGCTCGTCAAGAGGCGGTAGGCGGTCAAGTTCGTTCGGGTGATCGACCGTCACGCTGCCCGCCTTCTCCGCGGCGAGCGCTAGCTCTGCGTCCGTTGGTCCGAAGCCAGTATAGGAAAGGCCCGCCCTGGAGTAGCCAGCGAGCTCCGCCAGGCGGAGATCGCCGGGCGAGCAGACGTCGAGGCCGAGACCTTCCCGGCGCAACGTGGAAACGAGCGCCGGGAGGGGATTGGCCTTCGCGCTAAACAGCAGCTGGTAATCAAGGCGGCGCAGGCCGGAACGAATGCGCATGACGTGCCGACGGACACCGTCAGCATCGTACACGTACAGAGGCGTGCCGTAGCGTTCGGCGAGCTCGGCGATGGGGACCCCACCTATGGAGAACGTCACATTAGTAGTGGTGATAGCGCCCGTCACCAGGCATGGTGAGCGTGTTGGACTGGCAGCAAATGCACAACGGGCCGAGCGGGACCCCGTTTACGAGGGCCGCGTCGCGGGCCGCGAGCGTCAGGTCCCAGAGAGACGCTTCATCCGGCGGAGTGCGACTCGCTAGAGGGGTTCCTGCAAGCGGCCGCAGTGGCGAGAGGATGGGCATAACGCCCATCTCCGAAAGCCGGCGTACGCCGGCAAGGGTCGTCGCGGGCGTTTCGAGGCCGACGACGGTGAGTGACCGCGTGTTGATGGGCCCGAAGAGTTTGACCGCGTGCTGTAGAGCATCCCAGTAGCGGGCGAACCCGATCGCGGCGTGTTTTCCGGGTATGTACTCACGCGCGGCCTGTTCGCTAAAGACCTCAAGGTTGAGGGCGATCTCGTCTAGCCCCGCGTCTGCAAGTGCGTCCAAGTCGCTGTTCGCCCTTGGAGGTGCGAGCATTGCGTAGATAGGGACATCAACCTCAGCCTTGATCAAGCGTGTCAGATGGGCGATCCGGGTCGCGCCCGCGTCGCCGCCGTCGGGCGTGCCCCCTCCCAGGAGCACATGCCGCGCGGGAGCGATGGGATCCCGGACTGCGGCGAGGATCGTCTCGAGCACGTCCCCGTCGGTCTTTCGCGTGTCCTCGTCTCGAACGTTGTGTCCGATTGAGCAAAACCGACATCGGTCCTGCCGGGACCGCCAATAGCGGCACACGTTGGTCATGCCAATACCGATCCTGTCAGAGCAGAGCTGACCGATCCGTTGCATCCGCGCGCCAGTCGTCGTCGAAAAGGCGTAGTAGGCGGGCGCCGGCACCAACTCGACGGGAAGACGCTGGCCCTCGTCGACGAGCGCAACGCCGCTCTCGTCGCCTACGAGCCGGAGGGGCGACCGAGCGGCGAAGGGCTCGTTTACGGGCGCGTTAACCCAAGTCCCATCAGGAAGAACGAGATCGAGCCCACCACAAGACCCTGACCGGACCCGTAGCATCGGCTTCATCATTCCTCGCGCGCTCGCACTAATCTCTAAGCGCAGGCCGTAGCTCAGCAGTCGAGTCTTGACCCGCGTCATCTCTTGTGTTCGGGAGTCCGGAGATGTGCGCGACGCGTCGCGTATCAGCCACGACGTGCCGGGGTCCAGGCTGGAGGCGCGTTCATTCATGAAGGCGACCGTACGGGACATCACGCGAGCAGCGCATGCTCAACCGCCAGCGCGGGGCATCTGACTCCAGGCCGATAGAGGCCGGAAGTCAGCGGGCACCTGAGGGTCTAAGCGAGACCGAAGCAGATCCTTCTCTAGGAGGTCCATGACAGGTGCCAACTGCGGTAGATGTTCTGCGCGAAACGTCGCCAGCGCCTCCCCGGTTGACTCGTGCAAGCCTCGCTCGACGAGTCGCCCGAGCATCGCGAGAACCTGGGTCCGGAAAAGAGTGCTGCGGGGGGTCGGGGCGAGAAGGTCCAGGAGCTCGGGACAAGCACCGTCGCTCAATGGATCCACCGCAAAGACTAGCTCCCCGCTGCCGAAGACACGGTCGGCGAGGTAGTAGCGTAGGCACTTAGCACAGCGGCCACACCTCTCACCCCAGAAGCAGAAGGCGGCGGCTGACATGAGGTCGGGGCGGAGCCGGAACATGTCGTGAAGGATGCGGAACTCCGAAAGGCTTGCAACTGGGGGAAGCAGACGTAGTTCGGGGTGCACGTACGCGCGCAAGGCGGCCTCTAGTACTAGAGCGCCGGTTGCTGACTCGCAGTCATTCCTCGGGATGACCTTACCTTGATGCGTGACTTGGGCCGTCCGACATTCGCCATCGTGACCAAATGATATGAGCCCAGCAGAGTGCGACAGAGCAAAGGGCACTGCGAGGGCGGCCAGAAGGAGGTCGCGACCGAAGGGCACACGATTAGACAGCGGGAAGCTATCCCATGCAACAGCATAGTCCCCCGCTACGACGAGGAAATCGGCGTGGACGTACTGGAGTGTATAGGGAACGGGCTCCTCCAGGAGCACCGAGAGTCGAGCCACTGCAGCGCGCTCGTATTGTTCGACGCCGGAGTTCAAGGTTGCGTGGAGCGTTACAGCTTCATAGCCATTGGCGCGCAGAGTTAGAAGTCCCAAGGTTGAGTCTTTGCCGCCAGACCAAAGTAGTGCACTACGACGGGGCTTAAGGGGAACCGCCGCGTCCGCTTTGCGGCGACGAGTAGCTGCTGCCGGTAAAGGGACTTGCGAGAGCGGCAAGTCGTCTTTCCAGCGACGTATGTCGTAGAGCATTACCGCAAGGGGCTGGAGAGCTGCGGTGAGTCCCAGGGGAAGGGGTCTTAAGATGCGGATACTGTCGGCGAGAACGAGCGAACCAAGGTAGGCAGCCGCGCTGGCGGCGATGAAGTCGGCTGCCGCATTGGAGATCATCACGCCCGACGGGTACCGGGCGATGATCGTAGAGGTAGGGCCGTGGCCGACGCTGTACGCGACGGTGAGCGTCTCTCCGGTAGCATCAACGTCCACGGTCAGGGGGCGGGTGGTGGCTGGCATTCTCACGGGATGGAGGGAGAGATTGGTCGGAGCCTACCTTGTCGCAGGCGTCGGCAGGGGAGAGTCTTGGGCTGCGCGGGTGGCGCGCTCGGGTCTGCGCACCCAAGGTTTCCGTGAGATCCGCGCCTCCTCCTTGCCCACCCGGTCACTCTTCAATCGGGCGAGACGCCGCCGCCGATCTTGACGGACGTCCGGCGACAACTTGCCGCCCATAGGGGGCCCACGCTCGGGGGCGCGATCGGTCTAGCGCTCGGACTTGCTGGGATCGCGGTCTCTCTGACGGACCGGTTCAAGAACGACAAGTTGGCCGTCGGGCTCTTGGTGGGGGCAGGAGCCTTGATCCTTGGTTCGGCACTGTGGGTAGCCGCGCGGAGGACTCTCGTAGGATGCGAGGACCTCGTCCGCCGGTGGGTGCGGGAGGAGGTCGCGAGTCAAGGCACGCTTGTGAAGGAGAGAGACGCCAACCTGGTCGAGCAGAGTCAGAGGGAAGAAGAGTTTAGGTTGCGCGCGGCGCTCAACGAGATTCAGGCCGAACTCACGACAGTGGAGCAACTAATCGCCGAGGACGACGCCGCCTATTGGCTCACCCAACACTTGCCCACAGAGCAATGGGCACGCCACTGCGAGAGCCTCGCCAGAGGCGATGATCGCGTATACGCGAGCTTGAGTGCAGTCTACCGCGAGATTGATCGGATCAACAAATGCATCGACGAGCAGCCAAGGGAGGGTGAGTACGGGATTAGACTGCGCGTTACCATAGTAGACTGTGAAAGTGAACGCTTCGCGGCGGCCCTCGCGTGCACGAGCGGTGAAATACGACGGCTACGAGGACTCCTTCCGACGTTTCGCCTCGGGTCGGCGCCAGACTCGAGTAATGTCGAGAAGAGGTAACACCCCGAGACCAGTCTCACCCTGCCGCAGATCGCCCGGCAGCTCGGGGTGCCCGAGCCGACCGCCCACAAGCTCGTTCTCAACCTCGAGGCGGGTGGGGCTCCTCGAGCGCAACCCCTGGTCGGGTCACTACCAGCTGCCGATCGCCACGTGGGAGCTCGGCGTGCAAGCGCTCCGGCGAGTCGATCCATGGCACGAGCTGCGGCCGCACCTGGAGCGGCTGCAGGAGGAGACCGGCACGACCGCGACCGCGGCTACCCTCAGCGGCGCGCGCGCGGTGTTCGTCGAGCACGTGCGCAACGACGGGTCGGCGCTCGGGCGCGCTTTTCCGGCCCGCGCGACCGCCTCGGCAAGGTGCTCCTCGCTCAGCTCGATGGCCAACAGCTCGACGCGCTGATCGCCGAGTTCGGGCTCGAGCCCTGGACCGAGCGGACGATCACCGACCGCGACGCGCTCCTCGTGGAGCTGGCGCGGATTCGCGAGCGGGGCCACGCCCTCGAGGACGAGGAGTACGACACGGGCCTGCGGTCGATCGCGGCGCCCGTGCGCGAGCACACCGGTCAGGTCGTCGCGGCGCTCGGCATCCTGGGGCCCTTGGATCGGCTGACCGACGAGCGGATTGCGCGGCTCACCGACGCGGTGACGACGGCCGCTGGGGCGTTCTCGCGAAGCCTGGGCGCCGGCCAGGAGGGCCTCCTCGGCCTGCGCCGGCCGAGTGTCGAGGTGAGCGCCGTCGTCGAGCACACCCCGCCGCTCGGCCCGAGGACGGGCGCTGCGCCGCAGGGGGAGGACTCCCCCGCGCCTGGGCGCCGACGGCGCCCCCCTGCCCGCGGACGGACGCGGTCGTGAGCACAGCGGCGCCGAGCATTGGCCGACCCCTCCGCATCGGAGCGGCGGCCTTCGCGGGCGTCTGCGCCCTGATCGTCGGCCTTCCCCTCATCGCCCTGCTCGGGATCGCGCGCCCGGCAGGCGGCGGCGGCGTCGCCCGTCGACGCCGCCGCGCTCGACGAGTGGATGGCCGACAAGGTCCCAGGCTCCCCGCTCGTCGGGCTCGGCGCCGTCTTCGTGGAGGAAGGGAACCGCAACGGGATCGATCCGCGGGCGCTCGTGGCGATCGCCTACCACGAGTCGGTGCTCGGAACCGCAGGCTCCGGGGCCGGCATCCACAACGCCTTCGGCTGGGGTCCGGCGATCCCCTTCTCGTCGTGGCGGGAGAACATCGCGACGGTCGCGCGCGGCCTCGCGACGGGGTACGTGGCGAAGGGCCGCGACACCCTTGACCAGATCGCGCCAATCTGGGCGCCGCTGGGCGCCGCGAATGACCCACTCGGCTTGAACTCAAGCTGGCTCAGCGCCGTCGGCCGCTCCTACGAGGACCTCGGTGGCGATCCGGCGCTCCCGATCACCCTCCAGGCCCAGGGTGGCGGGGCGACGATCGGGTCAGAGGGGCTGGCGACCCCGACCGGCGGGGTCGGGACAATCGGCGGCGTGCCGGGGGTAGGGACCCACTCCTACGCGGCACCGCCCAACAACTGGCAGTCCGACCACGCCGTCGACATCATGCTGCCGCTTGGCTCGCCCCTCTATGCCGTGGATGCCGGGCAGGTCGTGCGCATCGGAGGCGACCCGACCGACCTCGAGGGGCGCTTCGGCGGAGCGCGCCTCACCGTGGTGTCGCCCGACGATGCGTACTTCTACGGCCATCTCTCCCGGGTCATGGTGCGAGAGGGCAAGCAGGTTCGCGTCGGTCAGCTGATCGGCTTATCGGGGGCCGCCAACGGCGCCGAGCACCTTCACCTTGGCGTGATGCGGCGAGATCCGGTCCCGCTGGCGGGAGTTCGGTAGGCGTGGCCTCAGACCCCCCTGCTCGGCTCCGCGTCGTGACCGGACCGCCCCGGCTCGGGCTGACCCTGGATGAGGCCGCATCCGCGGTGGGCGTCTCGCGCGACACCTTTGACCGCCACATTCGCCACGAGCTCCGGATCGTCCGCCGAGGGCGGTGCCTGATCGTCCCGGTCGCCGAGATCGAGCGCTGGCTTGAGCGGGAGGCCGCGCGGTGGTCAGCGTGATCGTCAGGTTCCCGGGTGCGCCCACGACTGTCGATCGGAGGACGGCCCGTGGCTGACGCGGCCCTCGTGGGAGCGCTGATCGGCGCGGCTGCCGCGATCGTCGGAGGCGCGGGAACGCAGATTCTCACTCACCACTTGGAATCAAAGACCCGCTGGCGGGCCCCATTGCTGGCGAAAGCCAGCGCGCTCGCGGCCGCCGCCAGAGACGTCAATACGCTCGCGCATCTTCTCACCCACGCCTCGGAGCAGCCATCGGGGACCGACCTAACCGTGCTCGAGTCGGACCTCAACAGTGCGCGTCGACAGGTCCGCGGTCTCGTCGAGGAGGTTCGCCTGCTTGGTTTCCGCGACGTCCAGACTGCAGCCAGGGTGGTGCAGCATCACGTTTTCGCGGTGCGCGAGGTCGGCGCAGGCCGACCGGATCCTCACCGCGACCTCTATCCAGATTCGAGTCCCTATCAGCGTCTCGACGTCGCACTGGAAGGGTTCGCGCGTGCGGTCCGACGTCAACTCGGGGTGCCTGAAGCGGACGAAGTGTTCGTCGAACAGCGCGACGACGCCGGACGCACTCGCTTCGGGGCGTCGTGATGGGAAGAACGAACCCAGCCCAGGGAATCGAGGTACGACACCGCAAGACGTGTGACGCGCACGCGGGTCGGCGCTGCTCGTGTCGCCCCACTTACCGGGGCCGCGTATGGAGTCAGCGCGAAGGCCGTGAGATCCGGCGGTCGTTTCCAACGCTCGCGGCTGCGCGCTCGTGGCGGGCCGAGGCCCAGGGCGCGGTGCAGCGCGGCGCGCTCAGTGCGGCCCCCGCACCGAGCCTGCGCGAAGCGGCCGAGCGGCTGGTGGCGGGTATGGCAAGCGGTTCGGTGCGCAACCGCTCCGGGGACGCCTACAAGCCGAGCGTGGTTCGCGGATATCGCACGGCGCTCGATCGCTACGTGCTTCGGGACCTTGGCGCCATGCGCCTCGACGCCGTTCGCCGCGCGGACGTCCAGGCCCTCTGCGAGCGCCTGGTCGCATCCGGCCTGTCGCCGTCCACCGTGAGAAACGCGATCATGCCCCTGCGGGTGATCTACCGGCGGGCGCTGCGCGCCGGCGAGGTCACCGCGACCCCGCTTGAGTACCTCGAGCTGCCCGCCGTTCGCGGCACCCGGGACCGCGTCGCCGCGCCGCATGAGGCAGCCGCGCTTCTGGCAGCCCTTCCGGATCGCG
>LNFM01005599.1_pt1 | contig 30761 bp, 24 predicted proteins | sample 596031 | NCBI WGS metagenome assembly LNFM01 (sample SAMN04254537, study PRJNA301005) | activated carbon metagenome | isolation source: dual media filters at the Ann Arbor, Michigan drinking water treatment plant | place: USA: Ann Arbor
GACGGAACATAATGATCTCATCCACCCTATTGAGAAACTCGGGTCGTATGGTCTGCCGCAAAAGATTCATCACTTCCACCTTTGCTTTATCGGTCACCTCTTCTACATTATCTTCTTTCACATCTTCAAATGCATCCTGTATCAGGTGACTACCAATATTGCTCGTCATGATGATGATAGTGTTCTTAAAATTCACCACCCGCCCTTTATTATCCGTTAAGCGGCCATCATCCAATACCTGCAGCAATACATTCCATACATCCGGATGAGCTTTTTCAATTTCATCAAGCAATACCACACTGTAGGGTTTTCTTCTAACGGATTCTGTTAACTGTCCCCCTTCATCATACCCCACATAGCCCGGAGGCGCCCCTACCAATCTTGATACGGTATGTTTTTCCTGGTACTCACTCATGTCGATCCTCGTCATCATACTTTCATCATCAAACAAATAGGCGGCAAGGGCTTTCGCCAATTCTGTTTTACCAACACCAGTAGTTCCTAAGAAAATAAATGAACCGATCGGCTTCTTCGGATCTTGCAAACCTGCACGGCTTCTACGTATGGCATCAGCCACAGCAGTAATCGCTTCTTCCTGTCCCACTACTCTTTCATGCAAATGATCTTCGAGGTGCAATAATTTTTCTTTATCACTTTGCAACATCTTTGTTACGGGTATGCCGGTTGACTTAGCAACACTTTCTGCAATATCTTCTGCATCTACTTCTTCTTTTAAGAGACGCTTCTCGCTGTTCGCTGCAAGCTGCTCGGTCAATGTAACGATCAGCTTTTCTTGCTCCTGCACTTTTCCATACCGTATCTCTGCCACTTTTCCATAATCACCTTCCCGTTCTGCTCTTTCTGCATCTTGCTTTAATTGTTCTACCTGTTCTTTAGCCGCCTGCACTTTTTCTACTACTTCTTTCTCTTGTTTCCATTTGGCTTTATAGGTATCTCTTTCTACGGAGAGGTTAGCAATTTCGGTATTCAACGTACGCAGCTTCGTTTCATCATTTTCTCTTTTAATAGCTTCCCGTTCAATTTCCAATTGGCGTATCTGTCTTTCCAATGTATCCAGCTCTTCGGGCATAGAGTTCATTTCCAACCGAAGTTTTGCTGCACTTTCGTCGATCAGATCAATTGCTTTATCCGGCAAAAAACGATCGGTAATGTAACGGCTGCTTAATTCAACTGCCGCTATGATGGCTTCATCCTTTATTCTTACATGGTGATGCGTTTCGTAACGGTCCTTCAATCCACGCAAAATCGAAATGGCATCTTCAATATTCGGTTCATCAATAATTACTTTTTGGAAACGACGTTCTAATGCTTTGTCCTTCTCAAAAAATTTCTGGTATTCATTTAAGGTTGTTGCACCAACAGCTCTCAAATCACCTTTGGCCAGTGCAGGTTTCAGAATATTGGCTGCATCCATGGCGCCTTCGCCGCCACCTGCACCAACCAGGGTGTGTATCTCATCAATGAATAAAATAATTTCTCCATCACTGCCTGCTACTTCTTTTACTACACCTTTCAAACGTTCTTCAAATTCTCCTTTATATTTTGCACCGGCTATCAGCAAGCCCATATCCAATGCATAAATAATTTTTGATTTCAAATTCTCCGGCACATCCCCATTTACTATACGGTGTGCTATGCCTTCGGCAATGGCAGTTTTACCAACGCCGGGCTCACCAACCAGTATCGGGTTGTTCTTTGTTCTGCGGGAAAGTATATGTAAGGTTCTTCTTATTTCTTCATCCCGCCCAATCACCGGATCCAATTTTCCCTGCCGGGCCAGTTCGTTCAAATTCTTTGCATACTTATTTAGTGCATTATATTCCTGTGACTGTGTTTGTGAAGTAACGGTATCCCCTTTTCGCAATTCTTTGATGGCTGTTATCAATCCTTTTTCCGTAAGGCCTGCATCCTTCAATAATTTTGCAGCGGAATCTTTTCCCTGCACAATGGCCAATAGCAAATGCTCCGGTGTTACAAATTCATCGTTGAATTGTTTTAATGCAGCACCACTTCTTAATACAACGCTGTTTGCATCCCGGCTAATTTGTTGTCCGCCTTCTCCAGATGATTTGGGTAATTTGCCAAGTAACTCATCCAGTTTTGAATCAACGAGGTTAACGGTTACATTATTTTTTTTCAATAAATAATCCACCGGCGAATCCTGCTGTTCAAGCAACGCTTTTAAAATATGCTCGGTCTCAATATTCGGACTTTGCGAATTAAATGCTAATTGCTGGGCCTGCTGAAATGCTTCGGCGGCTTTTATAGTAAAATTTCCTAAGTTCATACGTTTATGATTTTACCACAGAGAACAGAAAGCTTTCACAGAGGACTCAGAGTATCTTTGTGAATTTTGTGTGTAATCTTCGTGTCTTTGTGGTTTATTAATTAATTATGTTTAAACTTGTTTGGCAAATACTTATCCATCTCTTCAAATCCCGTAACAATGTCATATAAAATTAGTTCTATCTGCCTGAAAGTCTTGTTGGTAGCTGGTTTTCTGCTACAATTGCAGTCGTTGAAGGCCCAATACAATTGGGGAGAATTAGACACAGAGTTAGTAGCCAAACAGAAATTGTTGGGAACAAACGTGGTAGCCATGATCTGGAAAAATGATTCGCTGGTATATAAAAAAGAAATGGGTGAGTTTAATTCCAAAACACAGGCACCCATTGCCAGTTGCAGTAAATGGTTAACCGCCGCATTGATAATGAAATTAGTGGACGAAGGAAAACTATCGCTGGATGATAAGGCAGTTACTTATATTCCTGAATTAGATAAATACTTTAAAGGCTATATCACCATTCGCCAATGTTTAAGTCATATGACAGGCATCAGTGATGAAGGTGGTGGATTAAAAAAATTATTGCAACGAAAAAAATTTGATACGCTGGAAGAAGAAGTAAATGCATTTGCCGCCCGTGATATACGGGCCAATCCGGGTAATGATTTTTGGTATGGTAATATCGGTTTGAACATTGCAGGCCGTGTAGTGGAAGTACTAACAAAAAAGAAGTTTGATATATTGATCAAAACAAAATTGTTTAATCCGCTGGAGATGCGCCGTACCACTTTTACTGATTTGAATGGCAATGCCCAAAATCCATCCGGCGGTGCCCAATCAACACCGGATGACTATATGAAGTTTTTGACCATGCTATTGAACAAAGGAAAATATAAAGGTATTCAGTTTTTGAGTGAGGAATCGGTAGAAGAAATGCGGAAGATGCAAAACAGTTTAGAACAGGTGAGATATGCTCCTAAATCAGCCGAAGGATATATGTATGCACTTGGTAGCTGGGTAATTGAACCGGGTACTAACGGACAGGCGAATACACTAGCCAGCCCCGGTTTATTTGGCACCTGGCCGATGATTGATTACTGCCGTGGCTATGCCTATTTATTTTTTGTAAAAAGTTTTTTGGGGGAAGAAAGAGCCGGTGCTCATATTGAAATAAAAAAAATAATTGATAAGCAGTTTGCTTCAAGCTGTAATTAGTTAACATCATTTTGGAGTTGTCTCGCTTTTTACCAGTACCACCCTGCTTCTGTCTGCATTATAGATAGTTTCATAAAATTTAGCCAGCTCTGCATAATCTCTGGCGGGAAAGCGGCCGCTGTACTGTTCGTAGTGGCGATAGCACAGTAATTTATTACCCAATAATTTAACCGACGATCTGTAGCTACCAAACTTACTGCTTATTGTCATATCCTGCGGTATAGCTTCTGGCGCATAGCCGCCGGGCAATTCAATTTCAATAGAGTCTGTATCAGCATACTCAAGACCCAGTACAATATCATATTTACGTTCCTTTTCGATAGCAATCTTTTGATTGGCCCTTGTCATAATATTAGGAGTAATGAAAAGACGTTTACCAGTAATAGTTGCATAATTACTAACCGAAATTTCAAGTCTCTCCCTTATTACAGGTAAAGTTGACTTTACTTCCCGGTAGTCAAACTGCAAAATATCATAGGTTTGAAAATCAAATTGCTCCTGCAACGATTCCTTTACTTTATCTTTTGAAAGATTATTGATCAGGCTATGATAATCGTCCTGCTGCAGTCCCGAAAACGTTGTTGATGCTGTTATCTGCATCGTTCCTTCTTTGTCCAATATTGCCTTTATGTTTCGTATTTGAGTATTTTCTTTTACCCCGTACTTAGGCGTACGAACTAAATTCCCCCCGGTTTCATTTACCAGCAATGCATACCTGTTTGAAGTAAACCCGGCAAGATAGCCAGCAGGAAGGGTTTGACTTGTACATTCCAGCCAAATAGAATCAGTAGCCAGAGGAACACATAGAATAATATGATTAAACTGGTCGGTGGAAAAATCAGGCATAAAGAATTGCTCTCCGTCTCCCGCCTTTATTTCAACATAACAACTATTAATGTTTGCTTCTTTTAATAAAGCATACATATAATTACTTAATGCCTTGCAATCACCGTAAGCATTTTTTGCTACATATGCAGCATCAAAAGGCTGATAGCCCCCAATGCCTAATTGAATGCTGATATACCGTGTATTTTTTTGCAGGTATTCATAAAGCACTCTAATTTTTTCTTTTGCATCACTTACTCCATCCGTTAAATGATGGACCTGCTGTTTAACAGCATCTGGCAATTTATCTCTTCCTTTATTTAATTGCAATTGAAAAAGGCCCAGCTCATTCCATGACGACATTGAACCTTTATACCCGCCGATTTCAAATTTGTCGGGTTTAAAATACACACAGGTAGTTAAAAACTGCCAATCAGGATTGGCAAATTCCTTTGTGATGGAAGGCATATCACTCACCTGCCAGGTATATTTTTTTTCTCCTTTTACTTCCGTTTCGATAGGTGCTCCATTATAATTAAACATTTTATATTGAAACGTAAACCAGGATGGGCAGCTTACTGTCATCGAGCTTTTTTCAACAGCATAGTTTTCTTCCGGCTGTGGCAACCAGGGGTAAAACATGTAGGTATTATTAAACTCCACTACTGTTTCATACTCTACTGTGTACGGATAAACTTTATAATAAAAATTATGTGTTTTAATGCGGCTGTCCTCCATTAAACTAATTTCACTAACATTACTCCGGTCTTCAATGTCTTTACTTTTTAATGCTTTTATCATCTTTCCATTGGCATCATACAATTTCCCTTCAATAGACTTTACAGAACGTAACCCATCATAAAACTCATACATACGGGCAAACCGGTCCCCGTTTTCGTTCATAATAGTTATCGCATACTTATTATACAACCTTGTTTTGCTAAAGGAGATTACTTCATACCTGGTTTCCGCCATTCTTTTAACAACATGTGCATCCGGAAGCAATCCCGGCTTAATTTTAGCAACAGCATATTCTCCATCGGCACTTAAAGCTGATGAAATACTAAAAAGGAAAAACGCCAACCCTATAACCACTTTTAGCTTCACTACTTTTTCTTTTTAAATACGATATGTTCTGATTGCTTTTTAACAACATGCCCGAAAAATTCCCGCAGCATATCATATTCTTCGGGCAAAAAGAAAGTGTGGGAAATTTTTATGCGGGAACGAAAAGAGATATTTGTCCCGGATTGTGAAATCCGGTATTCAAAAACACCATCCCCTTCCTCATTTAGCTTCACAACTAACGATTGGGGGAGTTCATCCACTTCATATCCCTGGGGCACTTCAATTTGCACACTAATCACTTCATCAAAAGCATACGGCATTTCTACAGGGTTCAGCCGTTGAGCCGACTTAAACGGGTTATCTCTGTATCCTTCACCGAACATTGGGTTCAGATAAATAATATCTTCACTATTAGGAGGAAAATCAAAATCATAGGTAATGCCGAGTTTGCTTTCATAGTTATCCAGCGAATCAATAATAAAATTGCTGATAACAACAGCAGACCCAAATGCTTTCTGAATATCTTTTTGTAACTTCTCTACTCCGTTTTCTTTAATCCTGTTTCGCAAATCGAGAGAGGCATAATAACCAGGTGTTTGTTGCATACGGCCGCCTATAGATCCCTTATTATCATTAATTACAAATAAACTGGTAAATTTTTGCTCGTTAATCATTTTACTTTCAAGCTCCATCGAATCCGCACTTGCATTAATAGCCCGGGCATGACCATTATAACATCGCAAAGGCAAATAACCAAAACCCAGCCTCGGTTCAGTTGCATCTAAAAAATAACTGGTACCATCAATTGTAGTTTTTACAATTACATAATTGTACTTGCTCATTATTGGATAATCTGCATAAGCCACCCCATGAGACCGTGTACTGAGCAAAACAGGATCGGCCTGAAATTCTTCGTATCGGAGCATGGCGCATAACAATAAATTGATTTCTGAAACTGTCCCCTTTTTTGTTTTTAAAACATTTTTGATAGATTGGTTGAGGTAAATCCCGCTATGACTCACACAAGTAAAATTATCTCTGACAAATGCATAGATTTTTTTAAGTCTTTCCAATTTATTAGTCTCACTCTTTAATAAAGGGTTTAAAACTTCTTTTAACCATCCGTTATCCTTTGTTAATTGCTGGCCAAAAAATTCAGCATTCATTAAATCTTCAACTGCTTTTGGCCAGCTTGCCATAAAAACCCGTGGAGTTAGCGGGTCTCTTAATTCAGATAATTGAAACTCCAGCTTATTTGTGTGATTATTAAGTGTGGTAATGAAATTCTCCTCTTTTAATACCGGAATATCTTTTATTACCCACCTGTTATCTGCTACACCAACGCTAAAGGATAAAAAATCTGAAGCACTTGTTCCATTAGAATTAATCAATCTGAAGGATTCTGTTTTCGTTTTCCTGTCTTTTATATGATATTTTTTATAGCCCTGTGTAAAAAAAACATAGCCCAGAAAATCGGGGAGTGAAAAATTATACTCACTCCACAAAACCGGATAGTCTCCCTGAAACTCCCAGGGTTCCACATGATTAATAAAATCTGAAATAGTAGTGTATTCAAATTCTACAATTGCACCCTCTTTTACATTCGGAAAAGTAAACTTTACTATTGCCCAATTCTTATCTATTTGTTCCTTAAAAACATTCAACTTCTGGTCAAGCTTTGTTTCCACAACTTTTCCATTTTCCAGATTATAGGTAACGGCTTTAAGGTTACTTAACTTTACTTCGTCAAGGCCGCTAACATATAGTGGAATAGATACATTGGCTGCATCATATCCATTCTTATTTAAAATATGAACCCTTTTATAATGTTTAAAAATCAATGAAAACCAGCCCTTACTATTACCCTCAATTTTTGTGGAACCGAAATCTGTAATTACTACTGCATTGGCACTGCTGTCTATGCTGTATATTTTAGTAGCAAAGCTCTTTTCATTTACATCCCCAAATTTTGTGTTTACCTTTTCTTGTGCCCTGGCGGCAACAAAAAAAAGCTGAATGATCACAAAAAAAAATAGCTTGCACTTCATAGCAGTATTAAAATGATATAAAAACTAAATCCTCAACTTCAATTTTACATAAAAAAAACCAAACTTGCCTGCCTAAACGCAATTCTAATGCTACTAATTAAACTATCCCGTTGAGCCCACTGCAGAAAAATACTAATTTTATAAAATCATCCGCTGGTCTATTAGGATTTGACTATTGTGGCATTGCAAAAGCTGCACCGTTAGTTGAGGATGCCTTTAAACTAGAGAAATGGCTAAACAAAGGAATGCATGGCACCATGCAATACATGGAGAATCATTTTGACTTGCGTATTAACCCTACTAAATTAGTTCCTGGCGCAAAATCTGTTATTACATTATTAAAAAATTATTACCCCGAACAAGAACAAAGCAACGAAGCTCCCCGGATCTCCAAATATGCTTTTGGAAAAGATTACCATGAAGTAATCAGGGAAAAACTAAATGAGTTGATTCGATTGATACAGGAAAACATTGGGGCTGTAAATGGGCGGGGGTTTGTGGACAGTGCCCCGGTATTGGAAAGAAGCTGGGCTGTACGCAGCGGACTTGGATGGGTTGGCAAAAATGGAAATCTTATCAATAAACAAAGCGGCTCTTTTTATTTTATCGCTACCCTTATTACAGATTTAGCGTTATTGTACGACGATCCCCTTACAAAAGACTACTGCGGCACTTGCACAAAATGTATTGATGCCTGCCCTACCGATGCAATACTTCCTGATAAAGTAGTTGATGGAAGCAAATGCATTTCCTATTTTACTATTGAATTAAAAGAAATGCTGATACCCGGTGAAATGAAAGGCAAATTTGACAACTGGATGTTTGGTTGTGATACCTGCCAGGATGTTTGCCCCTGGAACCGTTTCAGCAACCCACATCATGAAATAAATTTTTCTCCTATTCCGGAAGTGCTGACTATTTCAACAAGAGAATGGGAAGTGATGACAGAAGAGGGGTTCAAAAATATTTTTAAAGAATCTCCTCTTCGCCGCACCAAGTTCAAAGGCATACAACGAAACCTGAAGTTTTTAAAGCAGGATTAATTCGTTTTACATTAAAACTTTAATCCTGCTTTAAATATTATCCTGTTGAACCGGTAACTATTTATTTGTTCGGTAGTTTGTCCGGTTCGCCAATCTTCATAGGTAATTATTTCTTTCAATGTTTTGCGGGAAATGCCCAAAGAAAGTAGAAAAGCATTGCCGTTCTTAAATTCTGCGCCTATACCAATACCTGCATCACTGTAAAACCCATTTTTAAACTGGCTACTACTATTAGCATTCCAGATGGACGGCTCATCAAAAAAATAGTCTTGTGTCCACTCCATATTGATGCCCGCATTCCCGTATACAAAAGGCTTATTCTTTTTACTTCCCAACTCATACCTCACATCTGCGAAAAGCGGAACGCTTCGATATTGGTAATAATCCAATCCCAATCCAAAACCAGCAAACCAGGAGCCCTTAGTAAATCCATTGATTGTTTGTAATGCACCAGTGGCTCCATTATCCCCATTTACCAATGCAATACTATTAATGGAATGAAACTGGTACTTCTTATTTTTCTTTTCTTGAGCCGCACTATTAAAAGTATTGAGGCAGTATATGGCTGATAGCAGAATTATCTTTCGCATAAATAATTATTGAACTGTTAGTTTACTCAACAATTTAATATCAGCTAATGAACTGTAGTCATACTGATAAATCCCATCTTTTGCCATTACCAATGCCCAACCGTTTTGAGCAATTACATCTACTGCTTCAAATCCAGTAATTGTTTTAAGTAAAACCAAATTATACACATCTGCTGCATTGTAAAATTTAAGCCCACCTTTTCCATCACAAAGGATTAAAGTATTACCATCTTTGGATAGCCCATGAGGATTGGTCATCTGGTAAGTTCTTTTCAAAACAGGATTTGTAATATTGGTAATATCCAATACATCCAGCTGATTATTAACTCCCCAGCATGTAGTGCCGGAACGCAGCGTAACAAAAGCATGATTATTATCAGCTATAACCGGATCGCAACTGGTAGCATGAGAAAATGAACTTAGCTGCACCGGGTTTGTTGGATTTAAAATACTGTATACAAACATTCCTGTATTAGAACCAATAAACAACCGGTTATTAAAAGGATAAATTGTTTCAATACCCCATCCTATATTTACCCTATTGTTAAAAACCGGCTCCTGCGGATTACTGATTGAAACAACATTCAAGGAAGTTTCAGAAACAGCATACATATGATTATTTACAATGGTAAATCTTGCCATGGAGCCACCTACACCAAATGGGGATGCTGCGGCATTGCTTTGACCACTGCCTGATTGTGCAAAAGCCATTACATCCATTCTTTTCATACCTCCGAAAATTCCACTATTGCCACCACAATCAATTGATAAAACTGTATCTTTTTTTACCCAATCCACAATAACCGTGTTAGGATCCAGAGTTGGAAAAAAACCATTGCCCCATCTTCTTTCGGGAAATACATTTTCTGTAAACTTTGTTACACTAATTTGTAAAGGGTTAGTAATATCTATAGCAACCAGGTCGGTGTAAAAATCAGCATAGAGCATATTCCCTTTTACTGCCATATCAATATTTCCGGGAATATCTACAAATGCAATATTGCGGGGAGCGGTAGGATTGCTATTGTCAATAATGTGAATTCCTTTATCAATTTCATTTAAAAAAATATAATGGCCCCGGATATAAATTTTACCCGGACGTTCAATTGATTGAGCTGGATTGTTCTTAATATTCGCCCTTGCTTCATCCTGGGTTCTGTACACTGGTTCCCAATATTCATAACGACCAGTACAATTATCTTTTACACAGCTTTGAAAAAGAATTACAATTGTCGAAACGAGCAGCAACAATACAGGAAGTAGTGATGATTTATTTTTCATAAAAGTATTTTGGTGGCTGACAACTGAAGAAAGAATTCCGTTGCAGCAAACTATTTATTTTTTAAGTAGCCATCCCAACTGAATACCAAATGATGAGAGATGATTTCCTCCGTAGCTGTCTACTTTTTGCAAACGGCTTAGATGATAATTAAATAAGAAGCCAACAGTAACCGGCTTTTGAGACTGATTAAATAGTTTCGTATATAAACCCGTTTGATAAGAGAGCTGAAGCTTATTAAATGATTTCCTGTCTTTATAAAAACCATTAAAGGAGGGGCTATATACCAATGCATCGCTACAAGCTAACAATCCAACTGAGAGCCCATTTTGAAAAACAACTGGCAACTTCTTGCTTTTGTTAAGCTGCCAATGAAATGAAATGGGCAGTTGCAGGTAATAATATTTGTTGATAAAATTGGCTGAAGAACCGCTACGGTAATAACTTGTTGTAAGACTACTTACATTATCTACATAAGCTCCGGTTAGCTGTTGCGTTGAGTAGGAGGAAAAGTTCAAACCGATAGACAATCCTGCTCTTTCAGTTAGCTTTCTTTTTGCATTGATACCCAGTTGCCATGAAAAACCTTTAGTAGGATATGGTGCAAAAGCTATTGGCCCAGTTGCTCCGCCAGATTGGCTAAACTGGGAAGATTGTTCCATACTTTTTTGTGCTCCCAAAATTGAAAGACCTTCTGAATTGATGGAACTTCCAGCAAACCCAATTACTCCAATTTCCCATTTACTCTTTTTTGCTTTGCTACTATCCGAATTTATTAGCGGTTCTTCAACTTTTGCAATCGCTGTATCAATTTGGCTGATCGAAGAAATTCTTTCTTTCGTATTCGTATCAACTTGAGTAGATTTTTTAGTAGCTGCAATGGAATCACTAATTTTTGGTTCAGTAACAGCAATCACAATGACCTTTGTGCTACTATCAACGATTGTGGGTGGAGAAAGAAGAATTTTTTTATCTGTATCTATTGGAACAGTAGCAACGACCTCCCTTTTTTCATTCTGCAAATAGGGAGTATGAGTTCTTTCTTTTTCCTTTTTTATAGTAGTTGATTTTGCAAAGGCAACAATCGATTTTAAATTGGATGAATAATTGTTTTTATTATCTACTCCCACTTTATCTATTAATTGATTTGTTGAAATTTTATTGCTTTCTGCAACATCATTTTTACTTGTATTCCCTCCTGAAATTTTATCTACTGTACTGGTTGCTATTTTTGATTTTTGTGCATTTGTTTTTTTATCGTTATCAACCTGGGCCACAATTTTATTGTTGTCTGAACTTCTTTTATTTTCGCTTACTATCCACCAACTGGTGCCGCCAAGCAATATTATTCCGAAAAAAAACATCCACAGAATAAACCGGCGACGTTTCTTTTCCTTGCGGATACGCTTCTCCACTTCCTCCCAAACTGCTGTGGAAGGCCGGAGCTGCAATTCATCCATTTTTTGCTGCACCTGTTGTTCAAAATTATTTTCCGGCATAACTTTTATTTTTTTTGTCCAACGACATTTCTTCTACCCAGCTAATCAACAATGCCCTTGCTCTTGCATATTGTGAACGGGATGTACCATCACTGATACCCAGCATCTCACCTATTTCTACATGGGTGTAACCTTCTACTGCATATAAATTAAAAATTGTTTGATAGCCATGTGGCAACTGCCTGATAAGATCAGCCAGTTCTTTCGCTTGTAATATCACTGCTGGATTATCATCTGCAACAGGATGCAAAACCTGTTCAGGAAAGAACATTTCATTTCGATATTTGCTGTTGCGTTTTAAAAAATTAAGCGCCGTATTCACCATGATGCGGCGAATCCAGGCACCAAGATCTCCTTCAAACCGAAATTGTTTTAATCCAAAGAAAACTTTTACAAATCCTTCCTGCAACACATCCTCTGCATCTTTTAATGATTTGGTATACCGATAGCAAACTGTCAGCATACTTTTAGCATACAGTTCATAAAGGCGCTGCTGTGCCTCTGGTTTCCATTTCAAGCAGTCTTTTACCAGTTGGTAGTCATCCATACTCATTAATACAGGTAGCCTGACAGCAGCATTTTATAAACCGCTGCACCGGTAATTAAATTACCCGGGAAAGAGCTCTCAAAAAACATTTTCTTTGCGTATATATTGCAATTGTTTGGTAAAAGCCAGCCAAACCTTTTTGGCATCTGGATATTTATAATACTTATTGAATAAAGCCTGCGTAGCGGTAAGGTTTCTTCCGAATGAATAGTAAAACACAGCCAGGTTCATGGCAAATTCCTTTCGAAGACCATTGTCCTGAGCAACATCTTCTTCTAATTCTTCATAAGGCAGCTCCCCCAATTTGCCAAGATTGTCATTAATTATACTTCTAAGTTCCGTGGTACCGGGAACAACGAACATTTTGCCTTTGGAATAATGTAAGGCGATGCTTCTTACTTCAATTGGTGCTGCATCACTTGTGTCGCTATACCCACAGGCGTAACAGGTAAAAAAATATCCTAAATGCTCGCCAAAACTGTAAATAAATTCATTGCCCCGGGTAATTAGTGTTTGCCCCGCAAAAAGTTTTGCCACCTGTTGATATTTAGTAGCCGTACTATTTTTAAAAATATAAATTTCATCGCAGCAATGTGCGCCACCCGTAAAATTGGAGATCAGCAATTCTTTTCTACCATCGTTATCCAAATCTTCCAATACATGATCTGCAAACTGCATATCAGTCGATTTCAGAAAAGCAGCCAACTTTGTCGCTTTTTTATTCAGCATTATAAGTGAAACTTTATCCGTTGCCTTTATCTTTTCCCCTTGCTGAAAAAAATCTGTTGTAGGATCCGTTGGCATAGGCAGGGCACTGTCTTTAGCATTGAACTTTACAGAGTCCACCACTTCCTGGGCTTTAGTAGATGCTACTGAAAGAAAATAAGCAAATGCTAATAGCCATGTTACTTTCATACTAGTAATTTATAGGATAAAAGTAAACTATACTTCCTTATTAAAATGTTATTGGCAACCTGATTACTTAATCCGGGAAACTAATTTTTCCCATCGTAACGGCAGGAATAGGAGTTCCATTTTTTCCTAAACTGGCTTTGCCACCACAAATACATTCATTGGCTAATATGGCAAATAAGACAGCTTCTTTCGCATCCGGGTTTACGTTCAACGAATTTGTATTTCTGATCTCAATACCTGGTAATTCGTTTTGTATATGCTGAATCATTAGCGGATTGTGCATACCACCGCCACTGGCATACAAGGTATAATCAGCAATTCCTTCAGAAGCATTTTTAATCGCTTCCACAATAGTAAGTGCAGAAAATCTATTGAGCGTAGCTATTGTATCGGGAACCGACAAATTAGAAAGTCCTGCTTTTTGCATTGCCCCACTCAAATACTCCAAATTAAACAATTCCGGTCCGGTTGTTTTTGGAAATGGTTGGTCAAAGAAAGAATGATTCATCAGTGCTTTTAACAAAGAGTCATTAATGGTTCCCTGCCTGGCTACTGCACCATCTTCATCAAAATACTTTCCGGGAAAATGCTTTTGCATATAGGTATCCATCATCGTATTACAAGGACCAGTATCGGTACTAAATACTTTTGCAGGATCCAGATCGCCACTTAAAAAAGTAAAATTCCCAATGCCTCCCATATTCAGCATGATCCTGTTCTCGCCTTTCTTGCTAAAGATCAGGTAATCTCCATACACTGCCAGTGGTGCTCCTTCTCCCCCGGCAGCAATATGTTTTTGTCGGAAGTCGCTAATGGTAATTATTCCGGTTGCTACTGCCATATGATCTCCATCACCAATTTGCAACGTAGCATTACCAAAACCCGGTTGCTGGTGCAACGATTGTGGCGAATGATAAATTGTTTGGCCGTGACTGGCAATTATATCAATATCTTCTTTTGCAATTTTCCAATCTTGCAAACATTGATTGATGATAGCTGACTGGTACAATGCTATCCAGGGATTAAGCAGGCAAAGTTTTTCAAGATCGACCTGTTTGATAGAAAAAACAGATTTGACATGCTCTTTAAATTGTTGATCATAAGGAACGGTAATAAAATGTTCTACTGTTAAATTGGTTTCCATTCCGCTTCCACTAAATCCGCACACTGCCACATCAAGCCCATCTACAGAAGTACCGCTCATCAAACCAATAATGCGGCGATACTTTTTATTGGCAATGGTATGAAGTTGCTGAATATGTGAATGCATAGAATAAAAGTAGTAAAACAAAAGGCTATTCGTTAAATAGCCTTTTGTTTAAAAATTAATATAATAGATTAGAATGGAGGATCTGCAGGAGTATTAGGATTGTTATCTCTTTCTCTTAATGGATAAGGCATCAGATTTCTTCTCTTTTCTGCATCAGGCCTTCCAAACCTTCTCATATCCTCTAATTTTAATCCCGACATATACAATTCAATACTTCTATGCTTGTAAATTGAATCGAGCAATTGCGGTGCTGTAAAAACTCCAACAGCGGCAGGTAATCCCGCACCCACACCAAATAAATCATTGGCAGGTTGTTTGGTTCTTACATTATCTAACTGTATTAGCCCATTTACTAAATCAGGTACGTTGGCTCTTACATAACATTCCGCTTTAATAAGCATAATTTCTCCCGGTAAATAAACTGGGAATGCGGTGGCTGCTGCATTGCCAAAACCATTGATACGGAATCGTGGTAAAATCGTTGGATTTATTACCGTAAAAAACTGAATTCTTTTATCCGCAAAATCAGGTTGCAAATTAGGTAGTATTCCCAACGTAGAATCCTTTACCTGCACAACATTATTTGTTGATGTAGACACTTCAAAAATAGGATTAAGTGAAAGCGCATCGAAGTTGAAGCTTGATTTTTTTGAAAGATCAACCAGATTAGCTGAAGCAAGTGCCTGAGCATATAATCCAGCAAATAGAGAATATCTAGCTTTAAGAGCATGCAGCGTATTAACAATATCTATACCGGCAGGAACACTTGAAATAAAAGAGGCGCTAATACTATTGGCACCTATTGCCGTTAGAGCATCATCAATCACTGTTATTGCCTTTTTGAAACCGTCTACTCTACTAATAAAAGTTACATTAGTACCTATACCTGCTGGTACTTGAGACCAGAATTGCGACATATTACCTAATGATAATGCTTTAAAAATACTTGCATAAGCAATTAAACCACTTGCAAAATTTTTATCACTGAGATTAGCTGCATTGCTAATTACAAGATCTGCATCATAAATAACTTTATTACAGGTCGACCAGAAAGTAGTCAACATACTATGATTTCCATCCACTGCATTACCACCACTTGCCAATTGAACTTCAGCTGTGTTTCCTGGATTAACAACAATTAGCTCATTAGTGGTAAGGCCATTTATAGTTATAAGATTATACAATGTACTGGCTCTTCCTAAAGTGTATACCCGTTGCAAACCAACAGCGGCACCAGTCAACCCTTTGGGTGAAGAAAATACCTGCTCCTGTGTAGCTCTATTGGGGTCTGTAAAATCCTTTTTACATCCCATTGGAAGTATAGCGGAACTTACTAGAACTGCTACTACTAATTTTTTAATTATACTGTATTTCATAATTTCTTTTTTAGATTGGATTAGAATTTTGCTGAAAGTCCGACACTGAATGTTTTTGGAATCGGAACGGCACCAAAGTCTATTCCCCGTAGGATCGTACTTTGTCCTCCTGCATTTACCTCAGGATCGTATCCTTTATAATTATCCCAACTAATAAGATTTCTTCCGCTAACACTTAAAGTAATATCCTTAATCTTTTTGAGGTTTCCGAAGGCGTAGCTCAAAGAAACTTCTCTAAGTTTCACAAAAGATCCATCATCAATACGCCATTCTTCAATAGCAGCATAGAAGCTATTGATATAACCTCTTGGATATACTCCTGTCTGCTCTTTTTCGGCTTCTTTACCATTACCTACACCTTGACGAGTTCTCCAATCCGCATTAAATACATCAACGCCCTGTACTGCATCTAACTGAAATCTTAAGCTGGCTTTTTTATAAGTCAGTTCATTAACTAAGCTTGCAGTATAATCAGGATTGGGATCTCCAATTATTTTACGCAATAGTGGAAAAGAACCAATTGGTAAGCCAGCACCATCTCTTTGCGGTGTAAATACTAAAGCACTGTTTTGAATACCTCTTTCTCCCTGGGGAAACCCTGATCCATTTTTCACCAACCCACCGTTGGGATCTAATGCAAAGAAAGCTCCATAGAAAATACCAATTGGCTGCCCTTCTATAATTGCAACAGGTGTTCCACTGTTTGTGCTAAGTAAAGTAAGTGCCTGTCCAATTCTGACAGCTTTATTTCTATTATGATTATATATACCTGTTATTGTCCAGTTTAAATTCTTTCCTTGAATCGGCTTTCCGGTAAGCACTACTTCAAAACCTTTATTCTCCAGGCTTCCAAAATTATCCAGTAAGCTACTGAAACCTGTTGTTGGTGCTATAAATCTATTAATTAGCAAGTCATCCACTTTCTTAGTGTAAATATTCGTTTGTAAATTAAGACGACCGTTAAAAAATCCAAGGTCGATACCAAACTCTAATTCTTTTTGCCGCTCTGGCTTTACGTTGGTATTTGCTAAGGTACTGCTGGAGGTAAGTGAGGTTCTGCTAACAAATGAATTACTACTATAAGAATTAAATCTTGAATAGGCTCCAATACCTGTAAGGTTGCCACTTTCACCATATGCGACACGTAGTTTAGCAAAATTCCAAACTTTACTGATGCCTGAATTTTTCCAGAACTCATGTTCACTGATAACATAGCTACCACTTGCTTTAAAATATTTCTGGTTGCGTTGATCTTTTCCGAATACGGAAGATCCATCAACCCGAATAGCTCCTGTGACATATAATAAACTCTTATAGCCAAAATTTTGTTGTGCATAATATCCTGATATAGATATTTCTCCCCTATCATCAATCCCGGGCAATAAGGTGCTGGCGCCATTCACTGTTTGGACAAAAGGAGCCATACCTCTTCCCTGCAATAATGAATAAGTGCTTCTTTCATATTGAACGGAATATCCAACTTGGGTAGTGGATGATATATCAGTTGTTAACTTAGTCTGATAAGTAGCGTTAGCTTCATTATTAATTTGGAAAAAATTATAATTCCCTGCACTGGCATATCCATTTCTGGTAGGATCAAGAGCAGGCCCGCCACCAAAGAAACCATCACTAACATTATAGGCAAAAGGAGGAATAAATGTTTCTCCTTTTTGTGAATATTGATCAATCCCAAGAGTATAGTCTAATGTTAATCCCTTTACGGGTCTAAACTTGATTCCTGCGTTTGCAAGTATTCTATTTGTTTCCTGACGCTGCTTTATATCCTCAATTACAGAAACAGGGTTAACTCTCCCTCTTTCACCAATAGCTTTAATATTACCTAAAGCATCTCTGGTAAACAAGTCGTGAAAGTTTCCAATAATATTAATTGAATTCATCGGCGAAAAAAAGGAGTTCCCATCAGGCTTTTCATTTCCTGCACTATTAATAAAATTCAATCCAATATTAAAATTCACTTTTTCTCCTAAACCCTGATCAAGATTAACCCGGAAACTATATCTACGGAAATCTGTGTTCTTAACAATCCCTTCATTCTTGTAATAAGAAGCCGAAGTATAATATTTGGTTTTATCTTTTCCACCTGCTACAGATACATTATTATCAGTTCCCAGAGCATTACGAAAAATATAATCGTTGTAATCATATCTGGTTACAGCGGTAGTATTAAGTAATGCCGGTGTAAGAATATCCTGAGTTTGTGCACCGACACCATCAGTTGGGCCTCCAAATTTTGTGGGAGATTGGTTCACTTCAACACTTTTTCTTAATGAACTCGATAGTACACTTGTAGAAAACGTTACTGTTGGGGCGCCAAGTGATCCTCGTTTTGTAAAAATTTGCACTACCCCGGCATTTGCCCTGGAACCATATATTGCTGCAGCAGCTGCACCATTTAATACTTCAATTCTTTCTATATCAGCAGGGTTAATGTCTGCTAATCTATTTTGACCTATAGTGCCTACGAATGATCCACCATCATAATTTGCACTTGTATTAGTAACCCTGGTTGTTGCATTATTAACAATTACTCCATCAACAATATATAAAGGCTCTGAGGAACTGTTTACAGAACTGATACCCCTGAGTCTAACAGATATCCCTCCTCCCGGATCTCCGCTATTCTGAATAATTTGCGCACCAGCCGTTTTACCTTGTAAAGCAGCCAATACATTTCCCGTAGCCCCCTTTGTAAGTTGGTCCGCTTTCACTGTACTTACATAGCTTCCTAATTGTTTTCGGGTTGTACCAGCGGAAACACCGGTAACAACAACTTCATCCATCTTCATTACATCATCTGCTAATTCTACACTTGCAGTATAAGATGTTTCGTTGTTTACTTTTATTTCCTTAGTTAGAGACCTAAATCCCACTCCTGAAAATTCCAGTATGTAAGATCCCGGTTTAAGATTAGCGGTTAAATCATAATTACCATTCGCATCTGTTACAGTGCCGATGGTAGTTGTGCGTACCACAACAGATACAGACGGGATTCCGTTTCCATCCGCTCCCGTTACTTTACCACTAATTTTAATTTGAGCAGATACAGCAAGTGCAACTAGCTGTATAAAAAGAACAAGGGAAATGTTTTTCCATTTCCATTGTTTGAAGGATTTTTGTTGATTCATTGCAAGCAGTTTAAGTTCTTATTAAATAATGGACTCCTATAGCATACACTGTCAAAGTGTATTTCAAATTTATTTAAGTTAGAGAACATAACACAAAAAAATGTTGCACTAACTCGCAAAATAAAGCATTAACCCGATGCCGTTCCAGCAAATACCCGCAAAAAATCGTTTAAAAAAGCCGCATTTGCGGCTATGGGTTTTCGATCAATTAATACTAATAGCTCAGCGGAACCGTTACCTGCGTTTTATCCCATTCAATGATCATCGCATTCTCGCCAACAAAACGAATGGTGAGTTGCTCTACTGCATTTTCCAATTTAGTTGACGGTACATTTACTTTTGCAACATCATCATCCTTTGTTTTTTCATAACTAAAAGCTCCCCATTGACCAAGCTTAGCATTAATAACAATAGTCCATTCATTTTCATTGGGAATAACAAATAAAGTATAGGTACCTGCCTTTACTTCTTTGTCGCCCACTTTCACATCTTTCTTAAATGTAATCGTAGTTGCCTCATCCGCTCCTACCCGCCATATCCGGCCATACTTTGCAAGTTCACCAAATATGATGCGGTTATTTTTATAGGGGCGACCATACGTTACCGATGTGTTTTCAGTACTTATAGTGTCATGTGGACTTTTGCGGGGGCTCTGCCCAAAACTTGTGGCAGCTATTAATACTGCCAGCAGAAATAATAATTTTTTCATGTGTATAGTTTTTTAGATTTATTCCATTGGCTGCTCCTTCATCAATAATCATTCCTCTTTGTTTCCGAAGCAAACAATCTTATAAAGTTAGGCAAGTAAAGTAAAATTTATTTACCGCTAACACTACTTCTCCAATAATTTTTTCAGATTATCAAGCCCCTTCTCCATAATGGGTCCATATCTTTTTTCCAATAAAAGGCTCGAAAATTTTTCCCAGGGGTACCAACGCAAATGAAAATCCATATACCACTGCACTGTTAGTATGCCCGGAATACCTGCATCATATAAATTCCAACCAGATTCTGCCCTCGACTGTTTTGCAATAACTGTGCTGTCGGTAATAGTAGTTATCTCTGATAGTTGCTGTATTGAATCTGCGCCGGGATACCAATTCTTCCAATTGGCAATATTACTTAACTGGTATAATAAAGTATCTCTGTTTACACTTATATCAATTGCTTTTGAAATGCGTACATGCGAGGGAATCATCAGCGAAAAAGCAGTAATCAATAATGAAAAAACAACAATACTTATCAACCCCAGTTTTATAAATCTCATTCAAATCATTTTAAAAAAAATCATCAGACCATTTTCAAATCGCCAAATCATCTCATCATTCTTACTCCCACTTCAACACTTTCACTGCTATTGCATAAGTAATCACCATCCATATTCCCAAAATTCCAATTTCCTTCCAGCAGTCAATAATATGCAAGCCTTCAAAAGATATTTTGCGGATAGCATTATTGTATTGCGTTAATGGTAAAGTTCTGCAAATTCCCTGCAACCAGGTTGGAAACACTTCTATCGGAAAAAATGTACCCGACAGCATCATCTGCGGAAAGCCGAATAAATTTATCAGTAGTGGTATAGATGTATCGCTTTTGGCAATGCTGCTAAAAATCAATCCGACTCCCATTAGCAGAAAGAGCATGATGATGGTCATTATGATAATCTCGAAAAAAGTAATGGCCCCATGATGCAATGTAAAATTCAGAGCAAAATGTCCGAACAAAATAAGCACCACCACACTCAGCAATTGAAACGATAAACGGCTCATTCCAATGCCCAATAAAATATTTAATTTGCTTACCGGAGATGCATAAAAACGTTTTAACACCAATTGTTCCCGCAAACCAAAAAAGGTAAAGGCAACTCCAAATAAAGTGGAAAACAAAATGGAAAACCCTAACTGACCTGGAAGTATAAAATCAATAGAGCGATATTTTCTTACTTTCTCCACTACCGGATCCTCTATATCTACAAATGTTTCAGATCCTTCGTTCAGCATTTTTTCTAATTGTAATTTCACCAAATCCAAAGCTGCTCTAAATGAATAAACCGTATTAGAACTTGCTGAAGTAGAACGAATGCCAATTGTATAATGTGGCATACCTGAAGAGTCCGGATTGTTCTGAATAGAAAGAATCGCTGTCAGCCTTCCTTTATACAATTCTTTATTTCGTAAAACGGTATCAGCGAACTCAATAATTTTTACCCCGGGTATTTTTTGCAGACCGGTATAGAACCCTTGTGTAGTATCGCTGCCCGGTGCTATGGCTATGCGATAACTAACACCGCCACCACTACCGAAAGCACCAAAAATCAATGTAAAAATTATAGGAAACAGAATACTGAAAATAATTGCACTCGGATTTGCAAAAATGGCTTTAAAGCTGGCTCTTGTAATAGCCCATAAAGCTCTCGTTTGGCGGTGCGCAAATGTATTTAATTACTGGTGCAATGATAAAATAAAGATATTTGCGAACTCATGAATACAGCATTTTTATTGACCGGAGGAAATCTTGGCGACAGAAAAGAAACCCTTGCCCAAGCAAAAGATTTAATTGCTGAACAGTGCGGTGCCGTAGTGGCAACATCATCACTTTACGAAACAGCAGCCTGGGGCAATGCCGACCAACCTGCATTTCTAAATCAGGCTTTGCAATTAGAAACCACCCTCACCGCCCGGCAATTAATGCGAAGGTTACTTAAACTGGAAAAATTGATGGGCCGGGTAAGAAAAGAAAAATATGGACCCCGTATAATTGATATAGATATTTTATTGTTCAATAATGAAGTACATAATTACCCGTTATTAAAACTCCCATTAGCTGAAATAGCACCTACTATAGTTCATCCGGTACTAAAAAAAACAACAAAGCAACTATTAAAAGAATGTAAAGATGAACTGGAAGTAAAAAAAATGACGGATTAATATGATTTAAAAAATAATTAAACGGATTTATCCACAACATATTCTTCAGGCCTGACTGCAAGTAGCATTTCATTTATTTTGCAACCTCAAAGCCATAATTGACTATTGACTATTAATGAAGTACAATTTCATCACCATAGAAGGAAATATCGGTGCCGGTAAAACAACGCTGGCTCATCTTTTAGCTAAACACTACAATGCAAAACTGGTATTAGAAGAATTTGCCGACAACCCCTTTCTTCCAAAGTTCTACGAGAATCCTACACAATATGCTTTTCCGCTGGAATTGTTTTTTATGGCTGAGCGGTTCAAGCAGCAAAAGGATATGCTGCACCAAAAAGACATGTTTCAAACCGTTACTGTAACTGACTATCTTTTTACCAAATGTCTCTTGTTTGCAAAAGTTACGTTGCCCGATGATGAGTTCCGGCTGTATCAACGTTTATTCGAGATCATTAATCAACAAATTTCACAGCCCGATATTTTAATATACCTGCATGCCCCCGTAACTAAGTTACAAGCCAATATCAAAAAACGAAATCGTTCCTACGAACAAAATATTCCGGACGATTATTTGTTTAATATACAAGAAACTTACACCCACTACATTAAACAACATCATATAAAAACATTATTTGTTGATGCCAGTAACGCCGATTTTTTGGGCAATGAAAAACACCTGCAGGTTATTTATGATGCCCTGGATAAAGAATACGAAGACGGGCAACACTTTATTACATTGCCGTAAGTTTACAATTTTTTATATCAGCATTTTCTAAGAAAATGCTCAATATTCAATCATCAATGCTCAAGTATAAAACAGTGACGCTGCCCTATAGTGAACCATCATTGAACATTGAGCATTCATTAAAAAATAGCAATCCGACACTAATGTACCCTCATTGACCTTTCACTATTGACCATTCACCTTTCACTATTCACCATTCCCTACCTTTGCCACCATCAATGGCCGACAACTCTACCATCGAACAAATTACCAACGACCCTTTCGCAGCCGTTCGTATTCCCGAATTTAAAAACCTGATGATCGGACGATTCACTTTCATCATGGCATTGAGGATGATGAGTACACTCGTGGCATGGTGGGTGTACGAATTAACCGGCGATCCCTTTGCTATTGGATTGGTTGGTTTATCAGAAGTTATTCCCGCCATTTCCATGGCTTTGTACTCCGGCCATGTTATTGACTCCAGCGAAAAAAGAAAATTGTTACTGCGTGGCGTATTCTTTTATCTATGCACAGCATTAGTGTTATTATTTATTTCCACTTCTTATATCACTACCCAATTCAGTAATCAATATATCACCATTGGTATTTATACACTAATATTTTGTACAGGCATCATCCGTTCATTTACCGGGCCTACTTTTTCTGCTATATTGGCTAATACAGTCCCCCGGCAATACTTACAAAATGCTACTACCTGGAACCAGGGCAGTTGGCTCACTGCATCCGTAACCGGTCATGCTATCGGCGGAATACTGCTTGCAAAAATTGGTATCACCAACACTCTCATCACTGTTAGTTGTTTATTGGTTATTGCTTTTGCAATACTTACCCAATTAAAACCCAAACCACCAATGGCCGTCTCCGGCGAAAAGAAGACATGGGAAAGCATGAAAGAAGGTTTGCGTTTTGTTTTTAAAACCAAAGAAATTCTCGGTGCTTTTACACTTGATATGTTTGCTGTATTGTTTGGCGGCGCAGTAGCAATGGTACCTGTGTATGCAAAAGATATTTTAAAAGCTGGCCCCATGGGATTTGGTTGGTTAAATGCTGCTATTGATATCGGTGCTATTTTCATTGTTATCCTCCTAACTGTTTTTCCAATGAAGAAAGCACAGGGGAAAAAATTATTTTTGGCGGTAGCAGGCTTTGGCATTTGTATTATTTTATTTGCATTGTCCCGTTGGTATTTACTTTCCTTTGCAGCCTTATTAATTGCAGGCATGCTCGATGGTGTAAGTGTAGTAGTAAGAGGAACAGTTATGCAATTAAAAACACCCGACCATATGCGGGGCAGGGTTAGTAGTGTGGGTTCTATGTTCATTAACTCCAGTAACGAACTCGGTCAATTTGAAAGTGGTCTTGCAGCAAGAATGATGGGAGTTACACCTTCTGTTGTATTTGGCGGCTGTATGACGTTGATCGTTGTTATTATCACCTGGTTTAAGGCACCAACTTTGCGCAAATTTGAGTATTAGGGGCAGTTTCCCGAACTTATCATACCTGTTAGCTGTTTCGTAACTTCACTAAAATACTTTATAATGAACCGTCGCTCCTTTCTGCAAAACTCAGCACTCACTTTTGGTGCATTAACCTTAGCACAACAAAATTTATTATCGGCCTTTTTTCAAGAACCATGGAAAATAACCATGCTGCGCAATAAGGTGGGCATATTTGAAGAAAGAGGAGGCACTATTGCATTCCTGTTATCAAAAAAAGGAGTGGTGTTTGTAGACTCGCAATTTCCCGACCAGAGTAAACATCTGCTGGATGAATTAAAAAAAAGAGGTGAAAAAGAATTTGAGTTACTGATCAATACCCACCATCATGGCGACCATAGCGGTGGCAATATTTCTTTTAAAGGAATGGTGGACCATGTAATGGCACATGAAAACTCATTGCTCAACCAACAAAAATCAGCCTTAGCCAATAAATCGGAAGACAAACAACTCTACCCCGACCTGACCTACACCGATACCTGGCAAAAAAGATATAGGCCGGATATTGTAAGCCTGCATTATTATGGAGCCGGCCATACCAATGGCGACAGCTTTGTACATTTTGAACATGCCAATATTGTACACTGTGGCGATTTGGTTTTTAACCGCCGCCATCCTTATGTTGACCGTACAGCAGGTGCCAGTATTAAAAGCTGGATCGAAGTATTAAATAAGGCCCTCACCAAATTTGATAAAGAAACGATGTATGTATTTGGTCATGCCGCCACGGGTTATAAAGTAACCGGCACTAATGATGATGTAAAAACATTCAGAGACTATCTTGGCAATGTGCTGAAATTTGTAGAAGGAGAAATAAAAGCCGGCAAAACAAAAGAAGAGGTTTTAAAAGCTACGATTATACCCGGTGGTGAAGAGTTTAAAAGTGATGGTATACAGAGGCCGTTGGGTGCGGCGTGGGATGAGTTGACAATAAAATAATTGTATGAAAATTGTTATAATCATAATAGCAGCCATAATTATCTATGGATTAATTATCTCATCTACCAGTAAAAAGAAAAACGAAGAGAATAGTGCTAATAACAACAGCAGCGATACGGCAGTAACCGCTGATACTAATGATAAGAATGAATCAGGTAACAATGATATCGGCGATAGCGGCAGTGACGGTGGTGGTGACGGAGGAGGCGAATAATTCATTTCCCTTTCTCCGCCTCTATCAACTTTTCAATCACATAGTAAGTTATCGGGCAAAATGATGTGTTCTTCAATGCCATGGGTTGTCGTTTTAGCATAAAGTCATCATCCATGTAAGGAAATCTTGCACAGTCAGACGGACGCATATCATAAATTGTGCAGTAGTTATCGGCACCTAAAAAAGCACAGGGCATTTCTTTTAATACATTATCGCCATCATCATCTGTTCGCAGGTAAGTTTCTTTAAAATCTCCTTCCTTCATACCTAAGTATTTGCTAATACGTTTTATATCCGGCGGGGTAAAACGTGGAGAGTAGGTTTTGCAGCAGTTGGCACATTTCAGACAGTCGATCTTTTCAAAAGCTTGTTCGTTTAGTTCGGGCAATTGTTTCAGCACCACATTCTTATTAGCCCGGTGGAGATACTTTTTATATTCCTTTTGGCGTTCACCCGATTTCTTTTCCCAGTTCTGTAATAGCTTATCCTGCATGTTGCAAAGAACGGTAATAAACCGCTTATCCCCACCTTCAACAATCGCCTGTTTTTATGGTGCTTCAGCCGAAAAAAGGAAATCCATTTTATGAGCCTGTTTGAGCAACAATCTAACGAGTTTATTCCCCGCCACATCGGTCCCAATGTAGCTGATGCAAAGAAAATGCTGAAGAAAATCGGTACTGAAAGTTTAGAGCAACTGATCAGCAATACGGTTCCGCCAGCTATCCGGATGAAGGAGTCGCTGAATATTCCACCAGCAATGAGTGAACATGAATACCTGAAACATATCAAAGATATTTCGCTGAAGAATAAAGTTTTTACCAACTATATCGGCCAGGGATATTATGATAGCATTACTCCTTCGGTGATATTGAGAAATGTTTTTGAAAATCCAGGATGGTATACCCAATACACCCCCTACCAGGCAGAAATTTCGCAAGGCCGTTTGGAAAGTTTGTTGAACTTTCAAACAATGGTGAGTGACCTGACCGGTTTACCAATTGCTAATGCTTCGTTGCTGGATGAGGCTACTGCTGCTGCAGAAGCGATGACGATGTTCTTTAATACATTGAACAAACAAGATCATATAGAACGTCCTAAGTTTTTTGTGGACAAGGAAATTTTTCCGCAAACAAAAGATGTAATTGTTACAAGAGCTATTCCGATTGGAATTGAAATTGTAGAAGGCGATTATAAAACTGCAACGATCGATGCCTCCTATTTCGGTGCAATTGTTCAATACCCAAATGATAAAGGTTCGATAGAAGATTACAGCAATTTCATTACAACTGTACATACATCCGGAGCATATGTTGCTATGGCAACAGATCTGTTAGCATTAACACTATTAACTTCACCTGGAGAATTGGGTGCTGATGTGGCTATCGGTTCTGCACAACGTTTTGGCGTACCATTGGGATATGGCGGGCCTCATGCAGCATTCATGTCCTGCAAAGATGATTTTAAAAGAAATATTCCCGGCCGTATCATCGGCATTAGCATAGATGCACAAGGGAATAGGGCATTGCGAATGGCGTTGCAAACTAGAGAGCAACATATTAAAAGAGAAAAAGCAACTTCAAATATTTGTACTGCACAGGCCTTATTGGCTAATATGGCAGCTATGTACGCCGTTTTTCATGGCCCTGATGGTTTAAAGAATATTGCAAAACGAGTAGCATTGCTTACACAAACTGCTGCAGCTGCTATTTCAACAAGAGGGTTTGAATTAGTGTCTGATAATTTCTTCGATACCATTACTGTTAAAGTAAAAGATATTGCTGCTATCAAAGAAAAAGCAGAAAGACAATCTATCAATCTTCGTTATATCAACAATAACCTTATTGGTATTTCATTAGATGAAACAACGGATGTTGGCGATCTGTATGATCTGATCAATTGTTTTGAGAATGAAAAGGACCCGGTTGCTTTTGACATTCACCATGATACTGAGCTTCATCATATTCCTTCTGCATTAACAAGAACATCATCTTATTTAACACACCCGGTTTTCAACACACATAAGAGTGAAAGCCAGATGATGCGTTACATAAAGCAATTGGAGAATAAAGATCTTTCGTTGAACACTTCTATGATATCACTCGGAAGTTGTACCATGAAATTAAATGCTGCCACTGAAATGATGCCCTTGAGCTGGGCACATTGGGCAAAAATTCATCCCTTTGCACCAACCAACCAGGCAGAAGGTTATAAATATATTATTGATGAGTTAGGAAAATATCTTTGCGAGATAACTGCATTTGATGCTTGTAGTCTTCAACCCAACAGTGGTGCACAGGGAGAATATGCCGGCCTCTTAACTATCAAAGCATATCATGAAGCAAATGGACATCATAACAGAAATGTGATGCTGATCCCGATTTCTGCCCACGGCACAAATCCTGCCAGTGCAGTAATGTGCGGAATGAAAGTGGTAGTTGTAAAAGCAGTAGAGAACGGCTATATTGACGTAGAAGATCTGAAAGCGAAAGCGGCTCAATACAGCAATGATCTTTCCGGTATCATGATCACTTACCCAAGTACCTATGGTGTGTATGAAGAAACGGTAAAAGAAATTACGGACATCATTCATCAACACGGCGGACAAGTTTATATGGATGGTGCGAATATGAATGCACAGGTTGGTTTGACAGCACCCGGATTAATTGGGGCCGATGTTTGTCACCTGAATTTGCATAAAACATTTGCCATACCACACGGTGGTGGTGGACCCGGTATGGGACCAATTTGTGTGAAAGCACACTTGGCTAAACATTTACCAGGACATGTTGAAATTGGAAGCAATAATGCTGTTAGTGCCGCTCCTTATGGTTCCGCCTCTATTCTACTTATTTCTTACGGTTATATAAGAATGTTGGGTTACGAAGGTGTGAAAGCTGCAACAGAGTATGCCATCTTAAATGCCAACTACATGCGGGCAAGATTAGATGGTGCCTTTGATATTTTGTACACCAATCACAATGGACAATGTGCTCATGAATTTATTGTTGATCTGCGTCCTTTCAAAAAATCAGCAGAAGTAGAAGCAGAAGATGTTGCCAAGCGATTAATTGATTATGGTTTTCATGCGCCAACGATGAGTTTCCCTGTTCCGGGAACGATTATGATCGAGCCAACAGAAAGCGAAGACAAAGCAGAATTAGACCGTTTTTGCGATGCATTACTTTCTATTCGGGAAGAAATAAAAGCCATTGAAGAAGGTAAGGCAGATAAAAAAGATAACGCCTTAAAAAATGCACCACACACACAGTTTGTAGTTACGGCGGATGTTTGGAAACATCCTTATTCAAGACAAGAAGCGGCTTTCCCGTTATACTATGTTACGCTGAATAAATTCTGGCCATCCGTGGCAAGAGTGAACAATACACATGGTGACAGAAATCTTATTTGCACCTGCGAACCCATTGAAAGTTATATGGAAGCCGAAGCATAAAAGGTTAATGATTAACACATAAGACCACAGCCCCGACTCTATTTAAAGGAGCCGGGGCTTTTGTTTTAGCAGTGTTTTAGTCAACTATTCCTCCAATACCGCATTTATAGCCTATCTTTATACACTTAATCATTAACACAAATAACAATGAGCGACAAAAATCAAGGTACCGTTAAGTTTTTCAATGGCAAGCAAAGAAACTTTTGTACATGCAAGTGGTCTTATCGACCAGGTAGCAGAAGGCGACAAAGTTGAGTTTGACTTGCAAGAAGGCAAGAAAGGCATGAATGCGGTAAACGTAAAAAAAGTAGGCTAAGCCTCATTTTATAAAGAAATTTTATAAAACAAAAGACCCCGAATTCGGGGTCTTTTTTATTTTAAGTCGCATTATTTATTAAAATCTTCTATTGCTTCCTCTGCTATTTCCACTACTCCCACTATTTCTTTGCTGACCACCACCTTCAATACGACGTTCTGTACTTCGGGGTTGTGCATCCTCTCTCCTTTGCGGAGTTTGTTGTTGCGGTCTAACCTCCCTGCTTGGTTGCGGTCTCGCTTCTCTTGCAGGTTGCTGTCTTACTTCCCTGTTAGGTTGTGGCCGGTCCATTGTTCTATTTTGATTATTATCTGCAGGCCTGCGTTCAAACTGGCGATTAGTATTTCCATTTGATCTTTCCGTTGGCTGCGTTGTTCTTACATCGTTGTTACGAACTGGCCTGTCTGTTGCACCTTCTCTTCTGTCAAAACTACGGTTATTACCCGGCTGTGTACGGTTAGGTTGTTCAGTACTTCGGGGTGTGTTAAAATCCCTGTTACGATTTGTTTGACCGTTTGTTCTTCTATCAAACTGGCGATTATTATCGTTTGGAGTATTAGCCCGTGGCTGTCTTACATTTTCATCTGGTCTTCTTTCAAAACGATTGTTGTTATTGCCCTGCTGCCTGTCAGGAAGATTGTTTCCACGATTGGATGCATTATCGTTTCTTCTAAAACCATTATCGTTTCTATTAGAAGCATTATTCCTGTCATACCGTTCAAACTGACGTGGTGCAATACTTCTGTTATTCGTATTCTGACGGACAGAAGGACGATAAACACTTACTTCGTTATTCCTAAACTGTGTTCTACCAGGCGTTGAAGAATTGCGAAAGCGAACAGGGTTAATTCTACCCGTATATCTTTCTGCATCCATACGACGTGGGCCCGAACGAAAACCATAGTTGCCACCATAATTAAAATTATTAATGATGGTTGTCTGATTAATGATCGTCACATTTTGACGTCTGTCTATAAAGTGACTATGCAAACTTCTTGAAGTAATATAACGCCTTGGTGTAAAGCACCAGAAATCGTTGGGAGGTGAGTAACCTCCAATATTAAAATTGAGGCTGATATTAATGCCCGGACGAATTGGTGCCCAGCCGTAATAATCACCACCATCTCTCCAGGCTACCCATGCCGGAGACCATTCATAACCCGGTACCCAATACCAACCATAGCTTGGATCATTATCCCATCGGCCATAATGGAAAGGCGCCCATCCCCAATCATAATCAGATACCCACATCCATTCATAATTATCCGTCCACACCCAATGTCCATTGGTGCTGTAAGGACGAAAATCAGGACCTGCATCAGGAACCCACACATAGCCTTGCCCCGGATAATCTACCCAGCGGCCATGAGGACTTAATTCGTCATAAAAAGTTTGATAAGAAACTTCCCGGTCATCATCATAATAGTCGTCATCATATTGTGCGGAGGCCGGATTAGGGAGAGAGCTGCAGAGAACTACAATGAGTGCCAGTGCAGAAATTTTCAGTACTCGTTTCATGGGCAATAATTTTTAAGTAATAA
>LNFM01003502.1_pt1 | contig 30749 bp, 33 predicted proteins | sample 596031 | NCBI WGS metagenome assembly LNFM01 (sample SAMN04254537, study PRJNA301005) | activated carbon metagenome | isolation source: dual media filters at the Ann Arbor, Michigan drinking water treatment plant | place: USA: Ann Arbor
GTGCCGCTGCGTCAGGCGAACGTCGCCTACGCCTCCGGCTACGTGGCGTAACAAGGGGAGGCGACCCCGCTCACAGGCGCGTCAGCGCCTTCATAGGCGCGTCACCGCCTCATCAGGCGCGGCGCGATGGGCATGCGCGCGAGGACCTGGACAGTCCTCCGCGCCTTGAGCGCGCTTCGAGTCGCCTCCCAGGCGGCGGAGGAGCAATCCTCCGCCGCCCCTTTTTCTTCGAGAACAGAGGACTGATCATGGCGACAACCGACGTCGATATCTGCAACCGCGCGCTGTCGCGCCTGGGCACCCGGGCCACGATCTCCGCACTCGACGAGAACAGCACCGAGGCGCGCACCGCATCGATCTGGTACGCAGCGACGCGAGATACGCTGTTGCGCGCCCACGATTGGAATTTTGCCCGACGACGAGTGGTTCTGGCGGAGCAAGGCACCGCGCCGACGGGGTGGATCTTCCGCTATGCCTTTCCGACAGATTGCATCCGCCTGCTGCGGCTCGCTTCGGCGGCTCCCGATGCGAGTTCCGTCCGTTTCGAAGTCGCTGGCGACGCTACCAGTCGGTTTGTCCTCTGCGATGTGCCGGCCGCCGAAGCAGTTTACACCGCGCGTGTCGACGATCCGAACTTGTACGATGCGGGTTTCGCCTCGGCTTTGGTCGACCAGCTCGCGGCCCACATCGCTTATCCGGTCACCCAGAAGACCGAGATCGCGGTCCGGCTGGCCCAGATGGCGCGAGCGGCCCTCGCCGATGCCATGGCGGCGGATGTCAACGAAGCCGAAGGCCCCGATGCAGATCGGCTACCGGACTGGATTGCGGCCCGATTGTGAGAAGTAGATCCCGGGCAGTCGATTTCAATCCAAAAGCGGCAACCCTCGTCCCGGCAGCCCGCTTACCCCGCATATGCAACGAAGGACAAGGCATGAAAAAGACACTTCTGACGATCGGGCTTATTGGCGCGGCTTCGACGCTTCCCTTGGCTCTTCAGGCTCAGTCGGCCAACACGGGTGCCGGTGCGGGCGTGGGTGCGGCCACGCAGGGCACGAGCGGCGGCGTTGGCGGTAACCTGGGCGGCGGGGCGAGCAGCGGATCGACCGGCCCGGTCACCACCCCCAACACGTCAACCGGCGTGAAAACAGAGACTGGCGTCGGCGGTACGGTCGACACGCCTGCCGGCTCGGTGGGCAACGAGGGTGGTGCGAGTGGCGGCGTAGGCGCCGGCACGACGACCCGCTAGCCGCTGCAGATCTGAACGAAAGGGCCCGCGCTTGATTCAGGCGCGGGCCTTTTCGCGTCCGGTTGCCATCTCTCTAGCTCCCTTGACGAAAGTGGTAAGTGAACAGGTTCCTCTCATCGCCCGTGTTCACGTCGATGAACATGCGCCGCTGGTACTGTTCGCCACAAGTGTCGGAGCGGATGGTGAAGGCGTCGCGACTGACGCAGACTGGAATTGTTCCTGTCCACTCGCGGTTGGTCACCCTGTTCTGCGCGTAGATCAGATAGTACTGATACTCGAGCCGGCCAGGCCATAGGAACAAGCACGTTCCGCCTGCGAGCTTGTACCAGCCTTCTGAAACGATGATCTGGCCCCCGCCTTCGGTCGCGCCGGTATTCAGTGCCTTGGCGACATCGATGTCGTTGGCAGTCTGATTGCAGACACGGAAGCCCAGCTGAGCGGGCTCGCGCATGCGCTGTTGGGCGGTCGCGTTGCCCGTGACTGCGACCGTTCCAGCGAGCGCCGAAAGTAGCAATGCAAGCGTGCCAATCACCATCAGCCGGCCTTCCCTTCGGCGCGTTACTGACGAATTTTGCGTCGGTCTTGTCGCGAGGGCAACAGGTCGAGGCAACGACTCGAAACAACGAATACCCGGAGTTCTCCGAATGCCGACCCCTCTCATCCTGCCCAGCTTTGCGGCTGGCGAGATTTCGCCGGCTCTGCATGGTCGAGTCGATCTCGCCAAGTACCAGGTTGGTTTGGCGACCTGTCTCAACTGGTTCATCCACCCCTTCGGCGGCGCCAGCACCCGGGCCGGCACAGAGTTCGTGGGCGAGGCCGTCGATCCGGCGGCTCGGTCCCGGCTGATTCCCTTCCAGTTCAACACGGCCGAGACCTATGTATTGGAATTCGCGCATCAGAAGATGCGCGTCGTACGCGACGGGGGGTACGTGCTGGAGGCCGCGACCGCGATCGCAGGCATCACACAGGCGAGCCCCGGCATCGTCACAACGGCGACTCCGCATGGGCTCGCCAATGGCGATCATGTCTGGATCGACGGCGTGACGGGCATGACGGAGATCAATCGTCGACGGTTCACCGTCGCCGGCGCGACAGCCACTACTTTCGAACTTGAAGGCACCATTACGTCGGCTTGGACAGCCTGGAGTTCAGGTGGCACGGTCGCGCGATTCTATACCTTGGCGACGCCCTATGTGTCGGCCGATCTGCCGTTGCTGAAGTTCGTGCAGTCGGCCGATACTATGACGCTTACCCATCCCGGCTATGCGCCAAGCAATCTAACGCGTACCGGCCATACCGCCTGGACTCTCGGCCTCATCGCGTTTGCACCGGCGACGCCGGCGCCTACCGGGCTCGCCAGCACCAACCCCGGTGGCGCCCAGAGCTACGTCATGACCGCCGTAAACGACGAGAGCGGGGAGGAAAGCCTGGCGAGCATGGCGATTGGGGCGGCCGATGCGACTTCGGGTGTCGTCTTCACCCCAGTCGCGGGCTGCACCCACTACAATGTCTACAAGCACAAAAACGGCATCTACGGATTCATCGGTCGGGTGAAGTCTGGGAGCACCTTCACCGATACCAACATTGCCCCCGATACGTCCGACACGCCGCCGATCCAGCGCAATCCGTTCGCCGCAGCGGGCGACTGGCCGGGCTGTTCGACCTGGCACGACGGTCGGCAGTGGTTCGCGCGTACTGACAAGGGGCCGCAGACGCTGTGGGCGAGCCAGTCGGCGAATTTCAAGAACATGAGCGTCTCCGAGCCGACGCGCGATTCCGATGCCATTACCCGTACCATCGCCAGTCGAGAGGTCAACGAGATCCGCTTCCTGCTCAGCCTCAATTCGTTACTGGTTTTCACCTCGGGCGGCGAGTGGAAATGCTGGGCGGGCAGCCAGTCAGACATTATTACGCCTGCCAACACCAATCTGAAGCCGCAAGGCTACACGGGTATCGCCCATGTGCCGCCGATCGTGAGCGGTAACTCGGCGCTGTTTGTGACGCCGTCAGGCCGCAAGGTTCGCGATCTCGCCTATGATCTCGGTGCCGATGCGTGGGCTGGCAAGGACGTCGGCATTCTGGCCGGCCACTTGTTCGAGGGCGTGCAGATCGAGGAGTGGGCTTATGCGCGCGACCCCGACTCGATCGTTTGGAGCGTGCGATCGGACGGCGTGCTGCTGGGCTTCACCTACCTCAAGGAGCATGACGTCTACGCCTGGTCGCGTCATGTGACTGACGGTCGGGTCGAGAGCGTGTGCGCCATACAGGAGAGAAACGAGACCGCGCTCTATATGTCGGTACGGCGCATCGTCAACGGCATGATAGTTCGCTACGTCGAGCGCCTGGTCTCTCGCCTGTTCGCGGACGTTCATGCCGCATGGTGTGTCGACTCCGGCCGCCGGTACGACGGCTGGAATGCCGATCCGGCAAAGACGTTGGCGATCACCGCGTCCAGCTATGCCGCGGGCGCGGAGATCACTCTGTCGGCGTCGGGCCATCTGCCGTTCTCTGCAGCCAGTCTCGGTCAAAAAGTCATCCTGCGCATCGGGGAGGATCAGGCGACGATGACGGTAGTGGCATTCGCCGATCCGGCGCATGTCACTGCCACGCTCGATACGGCAGCGCCTCTTGCTACTCAGGCCGTTTCGCTTCCTGAATGGGCAATGGCTGCAACCGCACTTTCCGGTCTGTGGCATCTTGAGGGGCGTTCGGTCGCCATCCTTGCGGACGGCTCCGTTCAATCGCCGACGATCGTCGCGAACGGCACGATCACGCTTCCGCGCGCGGCCGGCCGGATTCTGGCCGGGCTTCCCTATGTTTGCGATCTCGAGACGTTGAACATCGAGGTCAACGGTGTCGGGGGCGCGTCAACTCTCCAGGGGCGCGTAAAGCGCGTGCAGGAGGTGGTGCTGCGGGTGAAGGCCACGCGTGGTCTCGCTGTCGGACCGGATGCCGGACACCTCACCGAGATCAAGGAGCGCACGGTCGAGAACCACGGGGCGCCAACTCTGTTGACCACTGGTGATGAGCGCGTATTGGTCGATCCGTCCTGGACCGGCAACGGACGTGTTCTTGTGCGCCAGTCGTGGCCATTGCCGGCCACCGTCGTAGCCATCGCCCCGCGACTGGAGGCCGGAGAATGACTGTCGACCGACTCGTCTTCGAACCTGCGTCCCGGTCCGATGCAGACAGTCTCGGGGTGCGTCTGCGCGCCGCCGACATCGAGGAAGTCCGCGCCGCGTCGGGCCTCGCACCAGTCGAAGCGCTTCGCCGCTCATATGACCTCAGCACGCATGTCTGGGCCGCACGTGCACAACCGATTGCCCCGCCGATTGCATTGTGGGGCGTCGGTCCGCTGTCGCTGATCGATGGCAAGGGCTGCCCCTGGTTGTTGGCATCGGACGACTTCGAGACACACGGGCTGGTTATCGCGCGGCTGTCGCGCCCCCTGCTGGACAGGATGCGCACTCTCTATCCGCGGTTGGAAAATCGAGTCGATGCCCGGCACACAAAGGCCATGCGCTGGCTTTCATGGCTTGGATTTGCGATCGACCCGGCGACGGCTTGGGGCGTCGAGGGCCGGCCGTTTCATCGTTTTTGGCTATGAAGAAAAGGAGGAGTCCTTGTCTCTCTCGTCGACCACCAACAAGGTGATCTACAATGGTAACGGGGCCGCCAGTGTGTGGCCCTTTTCATTTCCAGTGCTCGAAGCAAGCCATCTCGCTGTAATCTTCACCGATGGCGACGGCCTCGAGACGGTTCTGTCGGCCAGTCTCTATGGCGTTGACGGCATAGGCGATCCGGCAGGTGGCAGCGTGACCTATCCGGTCGTTGGCAGCCCGATCGCTGCCGGCACGAAGCTCACGTTGCTCCGGACGGTGCCTTACACGCAGACCACTGTGCTTTCCAACCAGGGAGGTTACTATCCCGAGGTCGTCGAGCGGCGCTTCGATCAGATCTACATGGCGCTGCAGCAGCTCGAAGAACGGGTGAGCCGGGCGGGCCTTCATCTACTGAGTGATCCGGCGACGGAGCAGAGCAACCTCGCCCTGATCCAGCAACTCCAGCCGATGAACATTCTGTCAGAGCAGGGCGATCTGCTGACTCGAGACGGCTCGGCGTTCAAACGCCTGGCGCGCGGATCGGCGGGGCAGTTCCTGGGCATCACCGGGGCAGACCTCGCATGGGCTATCCCCAGTCATCCGGTCTCGCCGCAGGGGAGGTTGACGCTCTCGTCTGGAGACCCGGTGATGACCGTCGATCAGACCGACAAGACGTCGATCTTCTATACGCCCCACGTCGGCGCGCATGTGCCGATCTACGATGGATCGGCCTTCGTGCCGACACTCTTTGCCGAGCGGTCGAACGATCTCACGCAGAGCAGCATCGGCAAGGCGGGCCCAGCGGCGGCTGGGCCCCATCAGGTGATCGATGCTTTCGTGTGGAATGATGATGGGACGGTACGGTTGACGCGCGGGCCGAAGTGGATCAAGGCCGGCACGGTCACTATGACGAGCGCTTCACCGTGCGTCGTCATTTGGACAGGGCACGCGCTCCACGACGGGGCGACGGTTCGGTTCTCCACCACGGGAGCACTGTGCACCGGTCTTGCCCCTGCCACTGACTACTTCGTGACGAGGATCGACGGCAACAGCTTCAAGTTGTCCTCGTCGCTCGCGAACCAGGTCGCGGGCATCTTCGTCAACACATCAGGCGCGCAGTCTGGCGTGCATGCGGCGGAGAACTGTACCACGGTGCGTGGCGTCGGTGTCGGCACCAGCGAACTCGAAAGGATCCACGGGATCTGGGTCAACAAATACGACGTCATCAACGGCCCTGCAGCGCGCAGGGGCACGTACGTCGGTACATGCCTGACGGATGGAAGCTCGCAGGTGAGCTGGCAGAGAGGGGGTGCTGCTGTCGGCGGTACGCCGGCGCAGCTCTGCCTTTGGAACGCCTACAATCGCGTTGAGGTGAAGGGTTTCGTCCTCGATACGACAGTCAGCTATACCTTGAATTCCTCGGCGGTGAGGCCGGCTCGCGGCCAGTCGACTATGCGCGTCAACTACGTTCACGGTCTCGCGGAAGAGTTCTTTGACGCCAAGTACACGTCGTCGTGGCAGGGCGACCTGGGCGTGCACGGATGCGTAGGCATCGGCATCAATTCTATCACCACTATGTCCGGTATGCCGGGCCGACAGGTTGCGATGAACACTGCGGTGGTCGCCCAGCATAGCGGCGAGGCTTCGACGCAGCCAATAGGCGCCGGCTACGTTGCCGCGCTTGAGGTCGGGAACATCAGCTTCACCATGACTGTTTACAACGGACCCAGCGGATCCAACGGGCCGGGCCATGTTGGCCTGTCCTATAAGGGAAGATTCTAATGACGGACCTGACAAGGACCCTTAAGGCGCTGCGGCCATTTGCTGCCCACGGCGCCGAATTCTCGAACATCGACAACACCTACGCCAACGTGCTGTGGGGCCCAAACCTGCCCGAGGGGTTCGTGGCGCCGACGCTGGAGGAGGTCAGTGCCGAAATGGCACGACTCGCTAATCTAGTGCCACCAAGTGTCACGCGTGGCCAACTGATCCGAGCGCTGCATCACATTAGCAAGCTCGCGGAGGTTCGTGAAGCCGTGGCTCAAGCTGACGTGCTGACGCAGGAGTTGTGGCTCTCGTCGACCTTCCATCGTGACGATCCATTGTTGCTCGCAGTTGCCGAGATAGTCGGGCTGACAGACCAGGTCGACGACTTGTTCCGGCTGTCAGCAACTCTGTGAGGCGACAAGAATCAACGGGCACATCTCGCGGCGAATGGCGCTCTCCTAACCAGCGAGTGCAACCCAGCTTCGGCGAGTAAGTGTCGCTGGTGCGGGAACACGTGTCCACCCAAGAAACGTGGAAGCCAAACCAAATCAGCGTTTCAGCATCGGCCCTGCCTGCGTCGGGAGACAGAAGCGTAGCGTCTTGGTGTCTCGGCCGCAAACCCACAAAGTCTCATGACCCTGGCTTCGAGGCCTGTCCCGGGCGCGTCGGGCGTCGCTTGCCATGATCCATGACGTAAACAGGAGACGTGATGATTCCTCCCGACATTCACGACATCGACAAACGCCTCAGCAGTCACGAGGCGGTCTGCGCCGAACGCTATGGTGCCATCCGCGAACGAGTCGGTCGCATCGAGGCGCTGGGCTGGTCGACGCTTGCGGCCATGCTGACCACCGCGATCGGCGGCCTGTCATGCGTGGCCTGGTTCTTCTTCACCAAGACCTTTCAACTTTCCTGAGGTGATACATGCTTGCTTTGCTGGGTTCGATCGTGGGCCTTCTGGGTTCGCTCGCGCCGCGTCTGATCGGCTATTTCGAACAGAAACAACATCACGCCCAGGAGCTTGAGATGCTCCGTACGCAGGGCGACTTCCAGCTCCAGATGATGCAGGCCGGCCACTCCGCCAAGATGGCTGAGATCAATGCGCATGCCGACGTTCAGAGCGAGCTGGCGGCCTTTGCCGCGGCCCTCAGACCCTCGGGCGTGAAGTGGGTCGATGGCTTCAATGGCTTCGTGCGGCCCTTCCTCACGCTCTGCTTTTTTGCCCTCTATGCCGCCGTGAAGGCAGCGCAATTCGCCATCCTGCAGCAGGACTACAGCGGCTCTGCTGCAACGCTGCTCTCGATGTGGGGCGAAGAGGATTGGGCGGTGTGGGCGGCCATAGTCACTTTCTGGTTCGGCAATCGCACCTTCAACAAGGAACGGGGGCGGGGATGAGCCCCCTGGGAAGTCCAAGGGCCACCGGCGAGGCTGGTGTTTCCCTGATCCGGGCCTTCGAAGGCTTCTCACCAGTGGCATATGTTTGCCCCGCGGGCGTTCCAACGATCGGCTACGGACACGTCATCCAGTCTGACGAGCGTTTCGAAGTATCTCTTTCGCTGGAAGAGGGCGAGGCGCTGCTACGCAAGGATCTCCCGCGCTACGAACGCGCCGTGTGCCGGTTGATCGATATGCCGCTTGGTGATCTATGCTTCGATGCCTTGGTGAGCTTCACCTTCAACCTCGGCGAGGGCGCCCTGGCGGCATCGACCCTGCGACGCCTGGTCAATGTCGGTCGCGTCACCGAGGCCGGGCCGCAGTTCGACCGCTGGGTCTTTGCAGGTGCGTACAAATTGCCCGGCCTGGTCCGCCGCCGGGCCGCCGAGCGCGCCTTGTGGGAGCGAGGCCTCTAGGTCATAGACCCATAAAAGGGATTCTCAAGTAGGAGGCGATCTGATTCAATCTCTGCTACGGTGGAGGTTGAGATGACGCGCTTTGATCTGACGGATTTCGAGTGGTCTGTTATCCAGCCGATGCTGCCGAACAAGCCGCGCGGTGTGCCGCGGGTCGATGATCGGTGAGTGCTGAACGGAATCTTCTGGCGGTTGCGGACGGGAGCACCCTGGGCCGACATTCCAGAGCGCTACGGCCCGCACACGACCTGCGTCAACCGCTTCAACCGGTGGCGCCGGGCGGGGGTCTGGGATCGCATTCTGACGGCTGTTTCAAAGGCTTATGACGGCGATATCCAGATGATCGACTCCTCGTCGATCCGCGTCCATCAGCACGCTGCCAACGGTAAAAAAAGCGACGCGATCCCGTTGCATGGGTCGCTCGCGCGGTGGGTTGACCACCAAGATCCACGCCTCGGGGCTGTTTACAGCCCCTATGGTCGATGCCTGCGGCCTGCCGATCCTGCTCAAGCTCACGGAAGGCCAGGCTCACGATGGCCGCAGCGCCCGGGACATGCTGGGCTCCGTCGAGCGCGGCAATGTGCTGCTGGCCGACGCCGCTTATGACTCCAACGCCTTGCACGAGACGCTCGCCGCGCGCGGAGCCCGGGCCAACGTCAAGCCCATGCCCAACAGGCTCAGGCCGCCTCGCTTCAACAAGCGGCTCTATCGCCGGCGTAATCTGGTCGAGCGCTTCTTCAACAAACTCAAGCACTTCCGCGCTGTCGCCACCCGACATGACAAGCGCGACGACAACTACATCGCCAGCGTCAAACTGGCTTCCATCCGAATATGGATGCGCCTTAATGAGTCGGTGACCTAGACAAATCGTCAGGTTCTTCGGGGGCTCGTTTGCAGGTCGGTGCCCTCAGGCTGAAAGATTGCGTTGCAACTGTTGCCTCGTCGCTGGCGCCATGGTTTCTTCCGCGACCCCCGGCAAGACCGGAAGCGTTCGTTGGAGGAAATTTACATGAAAAGACGCCAATTTATCGCGGCTGGAAGCACGGCCAGTGTGCTGGGCCTCTCTGGTGCCTTCGCGGGTCCCGCCCTCGCGCAGGCGCAGCAATTCTCGATCGCCACTGGCACGACCGGCGGCGTGTACTATCCGCTGGGCGGCGCCATGGGCAACATCCTTACCAAGAAGGTGCCGGGCTGGGCGGTCACTGCCGAGGCGACCGCGGGTTCCGTCGCCAACATGCACATGATCCGCGACGGCAAGGCGCAGATGGCGTTGACGCAGTGCGACACAGCCTACGATGCCATCAAGGGTGTGGACAAGTTCGTGGGCAAGCCGGTCGAGTCGCGCACGCTCTGCGTCGTCTATCCGAACCTGGTGCACTTCGTCACGATGGAAGGCACTGGGATCAACAAGCTTTCCGACATCAAGGGCAAGCGCATCTCGACCAGCTCGCCGGTCAGCGGTTCGGAGGTAATGGCGCTGCGCATGCTGGATGAACTCGGGCTCAAGGTGGCCGACATCAAGCGCGAGCGTCTGTCGCCGGCCGAGAGCACCAACGCCATGAAGGACGGCAAGCTCGACGGCTACTTCTTCAACGGCGGCCCGCCGGTCGCGGCGATCACCGATCTCGCCGCCACCCAGGGCGTGAAGATGAAGCTGCTTCCCAATGCCGACATGGTGCCGGAGCTCAACAAGAAGTATGGGCCGGTCTTCGCGCCCAGCGTCATCAAGGGCAAGTCGTATCCTGGTGTCGATGCCGACGTGCCGGTGATCGCCATCTGGAACGTCCTGGTGGTGCCGGCCTCAATGAAGGACGACCAAGCCTACACCATCATCAAAACGCTGTGGGAGGCCTATCCCGACCTGCTGGCCACCCACAAGGCGGTGACCGACATGACGCCTGAGAACCAGAAGCAGGCCAACTCCTCGGTGCCGTTCCATCCCGGCGCGGAGAAATTCTTCGCCGAGAAGGGCATCAAGCTCTCGTAGCGGCGGCAGAAACAAGCGGGGCTCCCACTGAGTCGGGAGCCCCGTTCCTTTTGGGGACGGGGACAACATGACGGTACAGGCCGAGCTGCTGAGCGACGAAGAACGTCGCAAGGTCGAGGAACTGATCGAGCAGGAGGAGGGCGGCGTCAGCCGCTTCCGCGGCTGGTACGGCCGGTTGCTGACATCGATTGCCGTCGCCATGACGCTGTTCCATCTCTACGCGGCTGCCAGCACGATCGACCAGCAGAGCCTGCGCGAGATTCACGTCGCCTTCGCCCTGTCCCTGGTGTTTCTGTTGTTCCCGGCGGTGAAGAGCTGGCGCAACCGCATCGCGCCTTGGGACATCGTGGGCGCGGCCCTTTCCGTTGGCGTCATCTGGTACATGATGACCGGCGGCACCTGGATCAGCCTCGACGGCGTCGATGATTTCCTCGACCGCTATGTCTCCCCGACGCCCGAGGATTTGGTCGTTGGTGCGATCCTGATCGTCCTGGTACTCGAGACGACGCGCCGCGCGACGGGCTGGATCATGCCGCTGCTGTCGATGGCATTCTTCGCCTACGCGCTGTGGGGCAACTACCTGCCCGCGCCGTGGACGCACAAGGGTTATCCGCTCTCCGACATGATCGCCGAGACGTACATGACGTTGAACGGCATCTTCGGTTCGGCGATCGACGTCTCGGCCAGCCTGATCGTGCTGTTCACCATCTTCGGCGCCATCCTGCAGGCCTCCGGTGCCGGCCGCTTCTTCATCGATTTCGCCCTCCGCGCCATGAAGGGCCAGCCCAACGCCGCCGGCCGCGCCGTCGTGCTGTCATCGTTCCTGCTGGGCGGCCCCTCGGGATCCGGCGTTGCCACCACCGTGACCATCGGAACGGTGGCCTGGCCGATAATGCGCGAGGCGGGCTACGGCAAGTCTGCCGCGGGCGGCCTGCTTGCAGCCGGCGGTCTCGGCGCTATCCTGTCGCCGCCGGTCATGGGCGCCGCCGCCTTCCTGATCGCCGAATATCTCAAGATGTCGTATCTCGACATCGTGCGGATGGCGATCATTCCCACCTGCCTCTACTACTTCGGCCTGCTGGTGATGACCGAGATCGACTCGCGCAAATACGGATTGCGTGCCGTCGACCCGGCGATCGACATGACGTTGGGCCAGCTCGTGCAGCGTTATGGTTTCCATTTCACGTCGCTGATTTCGGTCGTCGTGCTGATGATCTGGGGTTACTCGGCGACCTACGCCGTGTTCTGGTCGATCCTGCTCGCCATCCTGGTGAGCTTCCTGCGCGCCGACACCGCACTGTGGCCGCGCAAGCTCGTCCCGGCCCTGGCCAACGGCGCGATCCAGGCATTGGGCGTCGCCGCCACCTGTGCCTGCGCCGGCATCATCGTCGGCGTCACCACCAAGACTGGACTGGCGCTCAAATTTTCGTCCATCGTTATCGATCTTGCCGGCGGCTCGCTGTTCTGGACCGCGCTCTACACCTCGCTGATCGTCTGGGTGGTGGGGCTCGCCGTGCCGGTGACGGCCTCCTACATCATGTGCGCGGTGATCGCGGCCCCGGCACTGATCAAGCTCGGCGTGCCCGATTATGCCGCGCACATGTTCATCTTCTACTATGCGGTCCTCTCGGAAGTGTCGCCGCCCACGGCGCTCTCGCCGTTCGCCGCCGCCACGATCACGCGCGCCGATCCTTACATCACAACGCTCCAGAGCTGGAAGTACGCACTACCGGCCTTCCTGGTGCCGTTCATCTTCGTGCTCGACCCGATCGGCTCTGGCTTGTTGCTCGAATTCCCCAAGGGCATGACTTGGGGTTGGGCTGTCTGGGTGACGATCGGCGCCGCCGCTGGCGTGGTGGCGCTGGCCTTTGCGGCCCAAGGCCACATCACGCGTCCACTGGGCCTGGTCGCGCGCACGGCGTGCCTTGCGGCAGGTGTGTCTCTGATGTTCCCCGACCTGATCGACGATTGGGTCGGCGGCATGGTGGCGGCCCGCCTGATCGGAATCGCGATTCTCGCCCTCGTGATTGCCTGGGAAATCATGCACGTGCGGAAGAATGGTGCTGCCGCACAGGATTGAACTGTGGACCTCCCCCTTACCAAGGGAACACTGGACTCAACAATATCAATGGCTTGCACGTCTGCCCACTGATTTGCCCATCATCCGTTGGTCGCGGTCCAGCGCCCAGGGTCGAATGTGAACAGCAGCCGACCATCGCTGCGGGTGGTCAGCACAAAGCGCTGGTCGCCCTTGAGGCCGAACGGGCTGCCGCGCGCGACACCATGATAGAAGGCGTGTGTCTTCTGGGTGTCGTGGGTGTGGCTCTTGTCCGAGATGACAACGAATTGCGGATTGCACAAAGTCGAGCCGTTGCGCTTGAAAACCTCGTCGCAGATTCCACTTTCCCGGCCGTGGTGGGATGCCACGAAGACGTTGACCTTTTTGAGCATGGCGCGGAAGTCCTCGCGCTCAAGCATCTTTTGCCAACCGTCCTTCTCGAGGTCGCCGGGAAAGAGAATTCCGCGGCCGTGGAGCTCGACGTAGAGCACCAAACTCAGGTTGTTGGTGTCCTGGAAGTCCGCGTAGCTGTGCGCGAAGCCCTGAAAACTGAAGCCGGGGCAAGGCAGCGCCGGCACAGGCGCGTCGCCGGTATACCTTTCAGCCATCTTGATCAGGTGACCGATGCTATGGCTTATGCCGCCCGTCTTCGCCTTGATCTGGCGAAGCTGGTCGAGGGTCACGTTCTTGCTGCGCAGCAACAGGTCGATGCCGACATTCTCGGTGAGGCCGACCAAGCCGCTGACGTGGTCGTGATCGTAGTTGGTGATGGCCAGCATATCGATGCTGCCAATTCCCCGCTGCTTCAGATAGGGGCCGGGCTTCCATCCGGTGTCGCCGTTGTGACCGACGTCGACCATGATCCGTTTGCCATTGTCGAGTTCGATTAGCGCGCACTGACCATGCTCGACGTCGAAAATCCGCAGGATCATTTATCCTCGCTCTTGGCGTGCGCGTAGGTCGTGAGGACCTCGATCGCATAGTGCCGATAGAATTTCATGTAACGCAGGTACATGGCGGCACCGAGGAACGCAGCGAGCGCAGCCCACCAGCCGTCGTACGGGTGACGGTGAGTGAGAGAGGCATATAGTAATACAACCGCGCAAACGCAAGCAGTGAACGACAGATTCCGGCAGAGGCCGTATTGATTGAGGAAATCGCTCATGCGGGACTGCGCGCGGTCGCTGTCGCGTGTCGCGCCGAACGCGGCCCAGAACAGGCCCTCGCCCTTGGCGGGCACTCCGTCGGCGTTCGCCTTTTTTGTGATGCGCTGCCGCAGCGACAGCTCGAAGGGCTTGTAATAGGTCGGCGCGATCGTGCGCAGCAGCCAGGGGCCTTTCGGCGCGGCGGCCATCAGGATATCCGTCGGGACGCCGGTCCACTTCCGCAGCAGCAGGCCCTCCCACAGGAATGCGGCCATGCCCGCGATGACGTGCCCTACCATGTAGGCCAGGGAGATCGCGACCAGGCTCTCGACCAGCGACCACGACTGCCGATCGATCAGGTGGGTGTCGGCGGCATAGTCGGCAACAAAGAGCATGCCGAATCCGGCGGTGAGGTAACCCCAGAAATCGTAGCTGGTGAATGGTATGTCCTTCATGCGCTGTTCCTCACGGTCCCGCCTTCACGGCGCGGGAGATTTGGCAATCTGGCGGCGAGGTCGCTTGCGAAAAGAACACATCCAAACGCCATCGCGCTGAAGTCGCTGACAGTAAACGAAATGCGCTCGCCAAGGCCATAGTTCTTGATCGTCGACGGCTGAACCTGGAGGGACAACTCTATGGGCTCGTTGCGCGTGTCGATGATCTCGCCGCTCGCGACGACGATTCTATTCCCGTCCCTCATGTAGGACATCGCAATCGTTGGGAATGTTAAAGTCAGTCCGTCGCTGCCCTCGGCGACGTCCTCCTGACCGACGATGCCGGCGCGATATTCGAAACAGTTGCGGGCACGGCGCAGCGAGAGCGCTTCGTCGTAGAATCGCAGAGGCGAGGTCAAGCCAGCATTCACCTGAGCGAGCAACTCGGGAAAATGCTGGCGCCCAGCCTTGCGGCGCAAGTCTGCGGTATAGTCGTTGAAAACGGCCATCGCATCGCCATCCGCTTTGGCGGTGATCGTCGTCTTGTTGGCGAGGGCCAAAAAGAGAGAGGCTTCCTCGAGGGAGCGTCGCAGGCCTTGAACGAGGTCCTGAAAGGCCTTGGCAAACAACCAGTTGTGATAGGCCTCTCGTCGTTGGTCGGCCGTCATTTTCTGAGCAGTCCAGCGATAGGCGACGCCCGTTTCCTCCGAGACAAGCCGAGCGTCATCGGCAAAGGCAGCGATCGCGGCGGCGACGATGTTGGAAGTGAGAAAGGCGGTCTGTTGGACGGGCGCGATGATGCCGTTGGGATTGAGGTCAACCCTTATCTGGTAGTGCGTTGGCGACCGCGGTGTCGTGGGGCCGCCGGCGGTATCGTCGGTCACGCCGGCCGCCGTTTGAGTCGAACGACCGTTTCGGTGATTGGCGCCTCGAGGTCGGCAGCCAGCATCTGGCGCCCGGTCGGCGTTGCCTCGGCGGCTCGAGCTCGATCGGCCTCGCGCAGCCGCTTGGCGCTGGGCCTCGCGTAGCGGCGGACGCTGTTCAGGCTGGCGGCGCCCATCGCGCCCTTGAGGGTCAGCAGGTCGATGCCAGCGTCGATCATCTCCTCGCCCAGGGCGTGGCGGAACTGATGCGGGGTGGCGTCGATTCCCAAGCTGCGGCGTAGCGGCGTGTACCAGGAATAGACACCGGACTTCGTCCGCCAGGGAAACACCCAAACGCCGTCGCACGGACGCAGGTTGGCGAGCAGGGCCACCACCTTCTCCGACAGCGGCAGCCAGATCACCTTGTCCCGCCGCTTGCCGATCGTCAGCCGCACGCGGGCGCCCTGCAGGTCGAGATCGCGGTCGCGCTGCAGGCCAAGGGCGTCGGTGATTCGCGTGCCGCGCAGCCGCAGGAACTCGAGCAGCGCCACCTTGTAGGCAGCCAGCCGGTCGGGCTGCGCCGCCGAGACCTCGGCATAGCGGCCGGTCCGGTCGGCGCCGGCGATAAGGCGGGCGATGGCGTCGTCGATCGACGGGTCAGCGGTGGCCTTGCCGAACAGCCGCGGGACTGCGACCTGCAGATCCTCGGCCAGGCGGCGGATGAATTTGTAAATGCTCTGCTTGTTACGCCACGGCAGGACGAAGCCATCGACCGGAACTAGGGCCTGCAGCAGCGCCATCACCTTGGGCGTGACAGCGCGCCATTCCAGTCGGTCCAGCCGCTCACCGGCCCATGCCTTCAACCGGCTGTTGGGCGGGTCGAGGTCCGCCGGCCGCAGGTTGATGGCGTCGGTGACGCGGGTCTCCGGCAGCCGCAGGTATTCCAGCAGCGCCACCTTGGCCGCGACCTTGTCGTCGACCCGAACATGAGAGGCGACCTTGTAGGTTCCGGTCCGGTCGGCATGAGCGATCAGCTTGTCGACCTCGGCTGGCGTGACCGCCACGTTCTCGTCCTCCTCCTCGGCGAAGTGCCGGAAGCGGATCCACGGCCGCCAGCCCTCGTCGCAGGCGTAGTGGATGACGGCAGCGTAGGGCGTCACGACCTCGCGGTTCAGCGTGTCAGGCTTGCGGCCCGGCATCGTGGTGTTGGCGAAGGTGGCGGCCTGGTCGGTGGTCAGTTCGCCGACGTGTACGGGGCCGATTTCGGGGCAGGCGATGAGTTTCTCGATCCGCTCCCAATCCACTGCCGACGGCCGGCGCACCCGCCTGTAGGCCTCGGCAGCCGCCTTGAACGTGCGGTCGGGTCCGGTTACCGGCGCGGGTTCCGGGGCGGGATCAGGGGGACGACGGTTGGCGGCTTTAAGAAGTCGCTCGGCAACTCGTCCAGCAGCTCGCGCAGTAGTGACCTCGGCCGGGAGGCGGCCCTCGATCGGGCGGCCGTAGAGATCCTTACCCCTGACATGCCAGCCGGGGCGGCCGCGATATTCGCCGGGGGCGTATGTTTTGATCCAGCCGGCCGCCACTCAATGCCTCCCTGAAACAGCGCCAGGATATCGGCGCCGGTGAATTGCTGGCCGCGGCCGTTGCCGCTCGGCCGGATCTCGGTCATCACCAGCAGCCGCCGGCGAAGTTTCTCGTCCGACCAGCCTAAGGATGCTCGGACCTCGGCCCGCGAGTAAAGGTTGCCCAGTTCGTTGTGTGTGGGCAAACGAGAGGTTCCGGGCATTTTTCTAACCCCAGCTACGTGTTTGGCGGTGTTGGTGAGACGTGGTCACCACTCTACGGCCGCGAGGCGTTCGACCATCGCACCCCTGTCCAACGGTAGGTCCAGAAAGTCGACCATACGATCGACGACGACCCGCCGACGATCCTGGTTGCTGAAGAGATCCGCATGCTGGACATCAAGAATCGTCGCGCCCGCCTTGAGCAGGGCTGCGCGGGCCAGGGGACGGCTGGCGGTGAAATAGGCTTGAATGATGTGGCAGATCATTCCGGTTTCGGGCAAGCCGACGTAGCGGAGCCACGCACGAGCGCGTTCGAGCTCATCGCGGTCCAGCCAGATCACACGGTAGCTACCCAGGGGGATCTCGCCCAAGAGATGCGGGTTAACAAGCTTCACGGCTTGCCCACCCAAGCCGGCAAACCAGCGCGCGTCGAAGTTGTTGCCGATTGCAAGCAACGGTGCCGGCAGCTGGCTGACGATCTGGTCAGCCATACCGTAGGGACCGAACAGGCCTCGCATGAACTCTTCCACGCTATGGGTGGTCTGAGGAAGCTCATAGGTCGGCGGCCCGGGATCACCAGCCAATGGCATGCCGCCGGCCTCGAGCATTGCCATCGTCGTTGCCAGGCCGCAGAGGACAAACCCGGCGACGATTACGATCGGCTCGGCGGCACTTTCGTCGGTCATGACTTTTCACTCCTAAGATGCCGACAGGCGGCCTGGTTCGAAGCACCCTATGTGTGCTGGCTTGGAAGCTTTGACGATTTCGTCAGGGCCTGCGCGGCCGGGACAATGGGTTAAGCTAGCTTTTGCGCAGCAGATGAGGCTCGGCGTACCGCTTGATCCTGCCGATCGCCGCTGAGATCCAGGTGTCGGCGGCCGCCGGTAGCGTTTCTTTGAGGCGGCCCTCAAGTTGGAGGGCGCGTTGACGAATTGCATCGTCATCAGTCCATTGCGCCGTAAGTCGTAGCAACGCGACGGCCATCGTTGGGCGAATGACGAACACAGGCGATGACGGTGGCGGATCCCGCAAGCCGAGCAGCGCTGCGTTGAACGCTGCCCGCCAGTTGCCCCGCACCGTGGCAGCCATCAAGTGAGCGTAGGCGACGTTGAAGTCCTGCCTGATGCCAGCTCCCGTGGCGTACATGGTGCCGACCAGAAACAGAGCTTCTGCATCACCGGATTTGGCAGCTCGTGCCCAAGTCTCGAGAGCCGCCGGTAGGTCGCCTGATTCGTAAGCGACATAGCCCTCGTTGACGTGCCACCGCGCGAACGACGAAGGACTTCGGACGGGCTGCAGAAACGAGTCCATGCTCGCTCTGCCTAGCCTTTCGGCTTGCTGATGCGGATACGGCCTTCCGCGCAGCCCCGGACGTAACTTGCGTATGTCTCGGCATTGGCGAACTCAGCCTGCAGCTTCGCCGACTTCTCCCAGACGGTGATTGCCTTGGAGCGGAGCGCCACGAAGTTGATTCCTAGCGCTGAGTCGACCATGAAGTTTGCGAGATCTTCCGGCGATGAAAACGCGGCGTGCAAGCTCGGATCTCCCCGCCATGCGGCCTTGTACAAATCTCGAAGTGCCATCGCGTTGGACATTGTGTGTTCTCCTCTGTGAGTCGATGGAGCTAAGACGCCGCACTTGGCGTCACCTTCGCTTCGACTAGCGCCGAACGATGGTTGGCCCTGCGCGCTGCATGAGAACGCGCAGGGCCGGCGCGACGCGAGGGCTCCCGACCTCGTGTGCGCTTTGGACTGTTTGCCGAGTTAGATTGTCGGAGGTGACTACCGCGTGAGCAGCAGCTCGCGAAAGTGAGCGAACGCAGCGCCATGAGCGGGCATCGGGACGTAGCCGTTCAACCACCACCCTTCAATCTGGGGCAGCTTATCTACCGTGGTCAGGCCCAGATGTTCGACCAGGATGGCCAGCGGATCTCTGACCACCAAATCCTTGCGGTCATGCTTGCGAGCGTACTCGTTCGCTGATGTGAGTTCACTGCGCTTGGCCGCGATGATCGCCCGCTGCTCAATGATGACCTTCGCGGCGCCATCCAGCAGCAGATACGCCTCCATCATGGCCGTCTGTGCTTTTTTAGCTGTAAGCGCGCTCGCTTCGAGAGCTGCGACGAGTTCGTCCTGTTCGGCAGCCTCGAGACGCTTCTCAAGCAAAAGGCGAACGGCCTCTAGCCGATCGATTTCGCGCTCGGCGGTCCGGATCTCTGATTCGATCGCCTCGAGTGCCGAATCCGGGCCGGCGATCAGAAGTGCCTGGCGACGCTTCTGCAAATCTTCAACAGCACGCTCGGCGGCGGGAATGTCGATGGCGTCGAGGGCGGCGCGTAGTTCGGTCGAGGAAGTCGGCTGACTTCCCTGGGCAAGTTTAACGAGAGAATTTGTCGTTCTGGACATGGTGTCTGCCTTTCGGGGCGGCGCTGAGGTTGCCGGCGGCGGGATGAGTTGGCCCTGCGCGCGTACCGCAGGCACGCGCAGGGCTGGGCGTGGCGAGGAGCTGCTGCCCTCTCACCGGCGCTTGGCGAGGTCGGCCATTACGCCGACGTCAGTTTTCGAAAGAAGCGGCCCTGCGCGCGTACCGCAGACACGCGCAGGGCCTAACGCAGTGGGAGGAACCGCCGATCCTCAACCACCACGTTTTCGAATCTAAGTGTCAGTGTTGTTCGAGGGACGTAGCGCCTGGTCCTTGATCTGGCCGTGCATCGCCTTGAGCGTCTGGCGCACGAGGCGGTCCGCCTCCTTTTGCTGTTCCGGGGTGAGGCCCGCGGCGCGGGCCAGCGTGGTTGCCCACCCCAACATGTGCTGGCGGGCGACCCCGAACATCGCGGCGTAGTCGTTGCGCACGTCCTCGCGTGAGATCAGCTCGCCCTTTTGCTTGCCGACGATCAGCGCCAGCCGCTCGGCCTCAAGGGCCTCGCGCATGTCGCCCATGCCCTGGGGCGCGAGCTGCTGGCCGCCGAACATCTCCGACTGGGCGACGCCCATCTGCCGGCGGCGTTCTTCCTCGGCCTTGCAGTCCCTGGCGTCCTCGGCATCGCGCCATTCCTTGACGGCGTGAAAGTCGAACTCGTAGGGCACGCCGTGAGATCCGCCGGACTTGACCGGGCAACCGCGCGGGATCCAGGCCTCGATCGTCGCCGGTGAGACGCGAAACATGCGCGCCAGTTCGCCCTTGTTGACGATCAGCTCGGCTGCATCAGGCATCGCGTGCCTCAAATAATAATTGCAATAACAATCCGCGCCGGAAAAAAGTCTGGAAAAAATCCAGACCTGGCGAGGGTGGAATTACTCGCGAGAGGGAGTCGGCCAGAGGGACCCACGAGGGGTCGGACGAGGCGCGATCGCGATCGCGATCGCGATCGAGTCGGCTTCGATCGCGCTAAAGTTTTCTGTGATAGCTCATAGCGCGAGCCGCATTGATGTCCTCAACCAGGATGGGCATGCGCAGCGTGCTGAACAGCTCCACGATGGCCGGCCCTAGACGATTGACCCAGCGCTGACGTAGAGCCTCTCCTGTCAACGGGCGCTTGGTTGCCTTGACCTGGCGCTGCAGATCTTCGGCACACTCGGCAAACGACTTGCGCAAGGCGATCGACCAGATGATCGCCCGCGCCGCATCATCATTAGGGAACATGCGCAGCATGATTTCGAATGTGGTGGTGGCCAGGTCCACCTCGGTATGTCTAAGCGGCGGCGGCGGCAGCCTCGTGTCGGGGGCATAGTCCCGGCTACGCTCGAGGATGGGCGTGGGCATCGAAGACGTGTAACCCTTCGGCCCGAGGTCTGCCGCGTTCGGAAAGCGCGCGAAGATTCGAGCCATGCGTCGAAGGCGGGCGGCGACTAACGGCACTGTCCAGTGGTCGATCGGCAAGGCAGCTTGCGGAGCGGGCGGTGTCGAACGCCTGGTCGAGGCGTGCCGCACACGTTCAATGATCCGAGGAGCCGTACCGGGACTGGTGCCGTCGACGGAGCGAGAAACGACCTCGTGAAGGTTCGTCGTCACGCGAAAGGAATCGTTGATGCCGTCCAAGAGGCCCTCCATTTCAGCGCTTCAAGCCCATCAAGTGATGGGCCAGTTGCTACGAACGTTCGTGAAACTGGCGGCCAGGAGAGGGGCCTGCCGAAAGGAAAAGGGCTTGGCGCGTTTGCGGCGCACAAGCCCTAAGGTGCCTTTTTCATACCCCCGAACCTCCAAACACTCCAAGCCAAAGTTAGAAATTTCTTAAATTTGTTTTGTTGCCTTCGGCCGCCCGTAGCCCGGAGTGGCCCGAGCAGTGGATATGTCCTCAGAACGCACAGGCACCCGCCGTGCGTTGAACTCTGCAGCAATGAGCGGCCCGTAGTTGGAGATCCACCGCTTCCGAAGGGCCGCACCTGTAAAGGTTCTGACCTGCTGCTTGGCCAAGTCGTTAGCGCATTTCTGGTACGACTGGCGCTTCGCGACTGCTGAGACGACCGCGCGGGACTCATCATCACCCGGCAGCAACTGCCATATTTCGTCAAACGTCTGCCGAGCCAACTCGAGGTCGGGCACACCCTTGGTTTTCCTGACGCGCGCTTGGTGTTGGAGGGACATCAGCCATCGTAGGCGGGCAGCGACGAGTTCGACTGTCCAGCAGGTGAAAGGGTCCGTTAGCTCGTGGCTTGCCTCGGGTTTCTTGGTCATCGGTGTTTCCTGGCGCTGGGTGAAAGACAAATATGGTTCGTTGGTTCTGCGTGTCTGCTGAAGTGCCGCCCTTAGGAAGTGCCGCCTCGGCTCATCGCTGCCGAGCCTCATGCGCGAACGGACAGCGGGTGGCCTCGCGCGCGCGCGGCTACACCGGTAATGGCAGCTACAACCTCTGATTCTATCGCTACGCTACATAGGGACGCTGGCCATTGATTTGATTGGTAAATTTCGGCCGGTTTGGTGGGGAATCGGGATTCTAAATCGCGATTGCCGACCGATTCGTCGGGTGTCCACATTTCGTCCCTATGGTGTTCAACAGGCCGCTGGGGAAAACGTCGGCCGCCTGGAATCACCGTAAGCGGACTTCCGGCGCCGCCGGACTGGCCGCCGCTAGACTGCTCACCGCCACCACCACCGTCGGACCTGCGGACCTTCTGCCGTCGGCGATCACCCAGCTCGCGCTGCACCTCTTCGCTGGTCAGCTTGCCATCGGCCAGGCGCACGAGTGCACCCTTCTCGAGAAGGCCAGCGACCAGGCCGTCCACGGTGCGGCGGTTTCGGACACCCAGCGCCGTTACATGCCACGCCATGCCCTTAGCGGTCCGTTCATCGGGAATTGTCCCGTCAGGCCGCGTGTACATCCTGTCTTCGTACGTGATGAGTGCACCGCGCTCGGCGACGGACAGATGCTGATATTGGACGATCGAAGCGTGCGGCTTCCGCCGATAATAGTAGTCGTCGCTGGTGGACATGGGTTCTCCATGCCGGGCGGAGATTTTCCGCCGGCGTCGCGATCGGCATAGGCCGATCGCCGTTTCGTTAATGTGTTGAGGTCTGTTCGACCTTCGTTAGGCCACGCCCTCGAGCTGGCGCATCAATTCCGACAGCATCCGATCGCTCTCTGCGCCATCAAATCGGTCGATCTGATGGGCGGCTTTGAGCTTTATGAACGCGCCACGGAGAGTGAAAGGTGGCGTGGCCACGATGCGCTTAAAAACCGCGGCCCTGGCGCGCATGGCCTCGTTGGTCCAGCGATGCGCCTTCAAGACTTCAGGCGTTGAGGAGAGATAGGCGACGCTTTCACCGACGGCCGCCAAGGATTTGTCCTCTGCTTCGTACGCCATCAGGAATGCCGCCTGCGCGCGCTGGAATTCCTGCCAGAGCGCCTCGAGCGGTTCTGCTGTTGCGGCCACCGCGTTGCTAGTCAACGGCATGACCGCTGCGGCGACGGCCATGGTTACAAACGCTTGGCGCCGTCCCGTTGCCTTTGTGGGTTTTCCCACCTGCGACGGGACAGATGCATTCGCGGCTTTCGTGATAGTTGTTCTGGCAGCCATATCCGGACTCCTTCGGTCTGGTGTGGTTAGAGCTGGGCGGGAAGGCCAATTCCCGCTCGGCTCGACTTTATGATATCATGGCATCATGACCAAATCGACTGGTGATATCACGAAAGTTCGCAAAGTTCGCCCCAAGGGTGTCGGGGAGCCTGTCCTGGTTCGCCTCCAGCCGGATCTGGCGGCGCCAATCGATGAATGGCGCCGGGAACAAGCGGATCTGCCCTCTCGGGCGGAAGCGATCCGGCGGCTTGTCGTGAAGGGTTTGGATCGGCCACGACGCGGCAGGTCATAGTGGCCGACAAAAGCCGAAAGCCAGGCCGGCTTATTCCTTACGGAGAATGCCGCTTGCTATCTCGTGCCAACGCCCGCCGCTACGTCGGTGACATTGGCGAAGAAAAGTTCATGAATTTGGTGCGACCTCACCTTACGCCGCGGCGAGTCGGTACGCGCGAATACTGGGATCGGAAGGAGCTCGATGCCTGGGTCGACTGGTTGAGGCAAGCTGCTGAGAAGCCGAGAATGACGAAGCAGGACTGGCTCGACCTGGTGAAGGCAGACGACGGTCGTGGCCGTCGACGTAGGCCGGAATCCTCTTAGAGCATCGGTCCTTACAGGCAAGCAGTCTTGATGGGAAACCGCGCTGCCGTCAGAATTGCCAAAGATGATCACGAAGCCGACAGTCTTTATTGTGGGAGCCGGCGCTAGTGCCGAGTTCGGCTTCCCTCTTGGCACAGCTCTGACGGGCCAGATCCGTAACTACCTCATGCGGCCGGCGCCCATGGTGCGCAACGGTCAACTGGCCGAGCTCAACCGGCGATCGATAATCGAACTCGCGCAGACGAGGCTATGGATTCACACCGACGCCTTAAGAGTTGCAGAAGATATTGCCCGCGCGATGGTCTTGGCGCCATCGATAGATGTCTATCTCGACAGCCGCCGTGGCGACGTCATGTTCGCCGAAATCGGCAAGATTGCCATCACGACTGCCCTCAAGGAATGCGAGCATGGCTGCGCGATGCGCGTGCAGGGCCCCACGTTGGATCATGTGGCGCAAGCCGTTCTAGCCGCGAACGGCTCATGGTTGGGACGATTGTTCATGCTCATGGTCACTGGCGCGACGCGCGACCGCGCCGCCGAGATCTTTAACAACGTGGCGTTCGTCGTGTTCAACTACGACCGCTGCATCGAACAGTTCTTTCATATCGCGATCGCTAACTACTTCGGCATCGAACACAACGACGCTCTAGCTATCGTAAGGCGACACCTGAGAATTACTCACGTCTACGGCTCGCTCGGCGCTCTTCCTATGATGGAGCAGATGGGGTTCCAATACTTCGGCGGCCGGCTTGAAATTGACTCATATCAAGCCGTGCTGGGCGCCGCCGCTGAGCTGCGGACGTTCACGGAAGCGCATAGCTCAGAAATCTTAGCCGGCATTCAGGCCCAAATGAGTTGGGCGCGAACAGCCGTGTTTCTCGGGTTCGGCTTTCATCGTCAGAACGTCGAAATTCTGAGCACGCCCGAGGCCACGCAAATTGAGACCGTACTGGCTACAGTCATGGGGATGTCAGAAACCAGCCAAGACAGCGTTCAAAGCAGTATTGCAAAGATCTTTGGAAGGATGCCGCCGACGCTCCAGATGCTGGACGATAGTTGTGCGGACCTGGTGGCCTCCGAGGCCCCATTCCTCGCACTCTGATTTCGACCCAGACGAAGCTGCGGTTTGCCCACACAGCCGGGGTGCGTAGGCTAAGTGCTGGCATTCCTCGACCGATTTGCAACCACGGTCTGAACGGCTACTCTTCCGTCGGGGGAGACAGGGATGAAACAGGCTTTTACGAGCATCTACCAAGTGTTCGGGGCGCTGGTGCTGCTGGCAATCTGCAGCTCGGTCGTCTGGTCGATCGCGGTGAACGTGCCGTGGATGGGCGTTGTCGGCCTAGCCCTGGGGGCGGCCCTGGCGCTACGGGCGTGGCGTGGCGATCCGGTGACCAAGACGCGCAAGACCCTGGCTGGGATCGCGGCCGTCTTCGCGCTCGCCAGCCTGGGTGCCTTCGTGGCCTACCATGACGGCGCTGAGGCGGCCCGGCTGAAGACCGAACGCGAGGCGGTTGCCGCTAAGAAGGCCGCGGAGGAGGCGGAGAAGGCGCGCCTAGCAGAGGAGCAGCGCCTCCGCGAGGCTGCGGAGAAAGCCGAGCAGGCCAAGCGGGAGGAAGCCGAGCTACAGCTGCTGAAGAAGTCCAATCCCGACAAGTATCTGGCGGCGCTGAAGGAAAAGGACATGCCGCGCTGGCTGGAGGAGTTGAAGGTACTACGGCCGCGCCTCTACGCCGCCCACATCGAGCAGGAAAAGAAGGAAGCCACGGCGCGGGCGGCGGCCCTCGAGGCGGAGATGCAGCGCAAGCGGCCGCTCGACTATCTCACGCTCGATATGACCAACTGGTACAAGGGTGGCTTCGACTCGGTGATGATCGTAAGCTTCACTATCAAGAGCACGCTGCAGTTCCCGGTGCGCGATCTTGGGATCCGCTGCACCCTGAGTGGCAATAGCGGCACCGACCTGCAGCGCATCGACAAGGTGATCTACGACGTCGTGCCACCGAAGGCGACCAAGCGCCTCAACGAGATCAACATGGGCTTCGTTCATTCGCAGGCGACCAAGGCGGGCTGCGTCCTGCTGAGCGTGGAGAAGTAAGAATGCCAAGGGGTGGCTGATCGGTGAAGGGATCCATTGCGCAGCTTCTGCCTTGATGCTTCACCAAACTAGATAGCCAGCAACTCTTCCCAGTGTGTTGTGAATCGCTGGCTTAGTTGGTCCCGCCGCAGCGCCCAAGGCCGCGGCAGCCCTGTCCTGCCCAATGTGACGGTGTCGCGCCCGAACCGCATGTTCAGGCCATCTAGGGCCTTCATGCGCGCCAGCGATCGAGCATCATCCGGCCGATCGAATAGGCCGCTGCCCACGCTGGAGGCCTTCACCAGGTCGACCAGCATCACGCCCGCTTTCTTGTACCGGTACCCGTCACGCCAGATGGCCGACAAGGCGGCATGCGCCGCCGTGATGAGGGTTGCGGTATCGGCAGTGGCCACCGGCAGGGTAAGGCCGCGCTGGGCCCTGTATTGCTTGTCTTGCTCCCGGAATGGGTTGGTCTCAATGAAGGTGATCAGATGAGCCGCGGCGAGTCCTTGCCGGCGCATCTTTGCCGCGGCCCGAGAAACGAAGCTGGCGACAGCCTCCTCCACGTCGGCGTGCGCCGTGATTGGCCGGCCGAAGGATCGTGAAGCGACGACGCTCTTGCGGTCTGGCACAGCCAACTCAAGCGGTAGGCATGACACCCCGCGTAGCTCCTGGGAGAGGCGCTGCATCACTACGCCGAAGCGCTGACGAAGTAGTTGAGGGTCGGCAGCGCGCAGCTCCAGTGGAGTCCTAATGCCCTCGGCCTCGAGGCGAGTGGCCATGCGCTTGGCGACGCCCCAGAGGTCGCCAAGCCCGAGCGCCTGCAAGGCCTCATGCTGGACGTCGGGGTCGCGCAGTAGGCGGCAGCCGCCCGCCGCCGGATCCTTCTTGGCGAGTCGATTGGCGACCTTGGCAAGGACTTTGGTCGGGGCGATGCCTACCGAGACCGGGATGCCTGTCCATTGCAGCACTGTGGCGCGCAGGCGCCTGACATGAGCCTCAAGGTCGACGATGCCGGCGACATCAAGGAATGCCTCGTCGATCGAGTAGACCTCGAGGTCGGGGGTGAAGCCGGCCAAGATCCGCATCACGCGGGCGCTCATGTCGCCGTACAGGGTGTAGTTGCTCGACCGGACGATGACGCCCTGCTCCTCGAACTGGCCGCGGTAGAGGTGCCAAGGCGTCCCCATATCGATGCCCAGCGCCTTGGCCTCGTTCGAACGAGCGATCACGCAGCCGTCGTTGTTGGACAGAACCACCACGGGCTTGCCCCGCAAGGCAGGCTGGAACACGCGTTCGCAGGACGCATAGAAGTTATTGCAGTCGACCAGGGCGAACAGGCGCGCCATCAAAACGTGCGGATGGAGTTGGTAACGACGCCCCATACTTCGAAGGCCATCCCGTCCAGGATCTCGATATCGGCAAAGGCCGGGTTCTCGGCATGCAGCCAGACGCGACCGCCGCGGCGCCGGTATTGCTTCAGGGTGAACTCGCCATCGACCAACGCCAGCACGATCGACTTGTCGACCACGCGCCGAGCCCGGTTGATGACAGCCAGGTCGCCAGGGAAGATGCCGATGCCGGTCATGCTGTCGCCGGCTACGCGCACCACGAAAGTGGCCGGCGCGTTCTCGATCAGGAGTTCGTTGAAGTCGAGCGGACGGTCAAGATAATCGTCGGCCGGCGAAGGAAAGCCGCACTCGGCCACAGAACCGACCAATGGCACGACCAACGAAAGGCGAGGTTCCACGGTGAAAATGGCTATGGGTGATTGAGGCGGTGAACGCATTGGAACGATTGCCACGGGCCACACCTACCCGCACTTGAGCTGAGGGCCGCTCCACCTTTCCAGAGCGGGGCGATCTTCGATGCCGGACGCATTGATCCAGCGTTGCATTTCCTGGGCTTCCTCGGGCGTCGCAAATCTGTAGAGACGGGCGCCGGTCTCCGGGTGACGGGCCGCGGTCGCATACCAGCCAGTTGGCCCTGCGATTCTATCGGCAGCCTGCTGCAGTTCCTGCGAGTCGGCCGTAGAGAATGGAGGTTCACGGCAAAGCCGAGCGAAGAACGGCAAGCGGTTCAATTTCTCTGCGTGGGAATTGGTGCTTCGGCGGGCCATAGGGGCATGATGCCTAGGCCACCGCGAACTCTCTGCGCATGTTTTTACATGGCACCTTGAGAAGGGCGCAGGTCGTCCGCCTGCTAGCAAGTGCAGTCACACCATGGCTTGCGTACCATTGACCCGCAGGACTCGACGCTGGCTGGCTAGCCAGTCATCATCCTCGCTGCTCAGCGCGGGCGCAAAACGCTGCATCAATGGTGCGGGGCCATCATGACACGCACTGGCGTTCGTGGGGCGAAGTTGGCAGAGGATCGGGAGTGATGGTTAAGGGCTGGCAGATCGTCGTGGCGACCAGCGGATGAGCGGAAGCGATCCTGCCGCGTCAGTGCGTGAAGTAGCTGGCAATGCGTAACTCAGTCTCCGATCCGCAGGCGCTGCTGACCAGCCTGTGCGCTTACCCCGCCGAAACCGAATGGCTGGAGTTCAAGGAGAACCAATTTCACGAAGAGGAAGTCGGCCGCTACGTCAGCGCGCTTGCGAACTCGGCAATGCTTTCCAACGAAGAGTGCGCGTACCTTATTTTTGGCGTTCGCGACGGCGATCACGAAGTCGTCGGCTCAACGGTGAAGCTCAAGGAAAAGAAGGTTGGCAACGAGCCCTTCGAGAACTGGCTTACCAGGGGGCTAGAGCCGCGCCTAAACTTGGATTTCGTCGACACCGAGGTCGAGGGGAAGCCGGTCTCGATACTCCGCATCGACCCGGCGTATGTGCGACCTGTTGCATTCAAGGGTGTCGAATACATCCGGATCGGCTCCGTTACGAAGATGTTGCGCGAATACCCCGAGCGGGCGCGATCTCTTTGGGATGCGACATCTCGATACAGTTTCGAGCAGGGCATCGCTGCGGGCCACCAGACCGCGGAGGACATTCTTTCGAATTTTCGCTGTGCCGATCTCTTCACCCTGTGGGGGAGGAGCCCTCGGTCGACACGGGAAGCCATCGACCTGCTCGTTGGCGCCGAACTCATTGTCGACGACAAGCAGAATCGCTTTGATGTCACCAACCTACTGGTTCTTCTCACCTCTGGAGACCTGGCAACATTTCCAATGCTGGCGGCAAAGGCGCCTCGCTTCATCATCTACGAAGGCACTTCGAAGATAACCGCGAAGAAGGACATCCCGGGCAAACTAGGGTACGCCGCGGCCTTTCAACGCCTGCTGAAATTTATCATGGGTGAACTTCCGCAGAAGGAGGTAATGAGAGGTGGGTTGCGGACGGTGGAGTACGCATATCCGGAGATCGCCATTCGAGAGCTGGTCGCCAATGCGATGATCCATCAGGATTTGTCTGATCGGTCGAGCGGCCCTCTCCTTGAGCTATTTTCCGACCGACTTCAGATCACCAATCCTGGGCTGTCGATGGTGCCGCTCGAACGGATCATCGACGCGCCTTCTCGGTCACGTAATCCTCGGCTGGCAAAAATGATGCGCGAGCTCAAGCTTTGTGAACAGCGCGGCAGCGGGGTGGACCGCGCTATTGAGTCCATCGAGGCGAACCTCTTACCCCCGCCGCTTTTCGCGTCAGTCTCTAACTCCACTGTTGTTACACTTTTTGCCGAGCGCCCTTTCGCAGCCATGACGGTCGATGAGCGGCTGCGCGCGTGCTACCAACACGCCTGTCTGCGTCATCAAGCGAACGATTTCATGAGCAACGGCAGCTTGCGCATCCGCTTCGGTATGCAGGCACGCCAGTACCCCCAAGTCTCGACCGTCATCTCGAGCGCAATCGAGGCCGGGCTAATTTGCCCGGCAGAAGAAGACCAAGGCAATCGAAACGCTAGATATGTGCCGATCTGGGCCAAAGTAGACCCAAGGGTTATGTAATTGGTACTCCCATCGACCAGCCATCGGCCTTAACGGGCGTTAAGTAATACTTAAGTTTCAAGAGGTTACCACCTGATTTTGCAGCCAGGCTTATGTAACTCGTTGAAAGCAGTATAGGAACTCGTCGCCTGGCGGTTCTAGATATGGGGTGCGAACGCCGTTCGCAGGGGACCTGCCGCGAACGCCGTTCGCTCTATCGCCGCTGTGCTGCTCGCCACTCCCATGCGGGCAAGCAGCCGTGGGCATGCACGCCAATCCGAGCGGCCTTGGCCCTCGCTTCCTCCTCCACATAGTCGCGACTGTAGCGCTGGAACGCCCAGGCCATGCCGGCCTTTACCATGAGCGCCCCTAGATCCTCGCCAGCGGCGCGGCAGACGGCGACGGTGCGACGGTAGCGGTCGGTATCCTTCGCTTCACATAGGACGGCCTTACCCTGGATGAGGGCCTGAAGCTTGGTTGTGGCGAGTCGCCCGGCCGGCCAGCCATTGAAGCAGTCCTGATCAGTCTCGGGCGCGTCGATGCCCCAAAGACGGTAGATTGTGCCGTTGAGTTTTAGCGTGTCGCCGTCGGTGATCGATTGAGCGATGGCGACCCCCGAAGATGCGATCAGGAACGCAAACGCGGCCGCTACCAATTTCAATTAGCCCTCGCCAGGTTTGAATGAAGGCTGCAGGCATGCCGCCTCAATCATTCGCCGGCATTATGGCTCTTCGACCACCGGACTTCGACGGTCTCAGCTCGTCTCGTACGGCAAGAACGCCCGTCGAACGGTTGCCCACCAACCTGCCCACCATTCTCTGTGGCTTTTCGTGGTCTATCGTGGGGAATGGTGGGCAACCGCTCTTCGATATCCACAAGCATAGGGCACGCGATGACGCCGCGATATCGTTGGCGGGCTTCAATTATATTCAATGAGAGAATGGTGCTGCCGCACAGGATTGAACTGTGGACCTCCCCCTTACCAAGGGGGTGCTCTACCACTGAGCTACGGCAGCGTGCGGGACCGGCCAAAACCGGGCGCGGGCGGGGTATGCCATAGGGCCTGCCGCGGTTCAACCGCTGCCGCCGGCCGAAACGGGCGTTCCGCGGTGGCTTGCCGCGGCACTTCGGCCCGGCCTAGGCTTTGTCCATAAGAGCAAAGGGGAAACGCATGGACTGGCGCCCGATTTCAGCCGATTCGCACATTACCGAGCCGCCCAATTGCTACATCGACCATATCGATCCGGCTTTCCGCGAGCGCGCCCCGCGTATCGTCAACAAGGAAGGCATGGGCGACATCTACCTTGTCGACGGCATGAAGACGCCGGTGCCCATGGGGCTGGTGGCCGCGGCCGGCGTGGCGCCCAAGGACATCCGGATCGGCGGCGCCAAGTTCGAGG
>LNFM01003503.1_pt1 | contig 30746 bp, 28 predicted proteins | sample 596031 | NCBI WGS metagenome assembly LNFM01 (sample SAMN04254537, study PRJNA301005) | activated carbon metagenome | isolation source: dual media filters at the Ann Arbor, Michigan drinking water treatment plant | place: USA: Ann Arbor
TGCGCTGATTGAGACGATCGCGCTGCAGAAGCGGCATCGTGAGCGTGATCACCGTGGCAAAGACCGCAACGGCTACGGCCATTGTGGCGAGTAGAGTGGGGTTCATTACCGTGTCGATGAAGGATTGCATCTCTTTTTGCCTTCTGCGCGGTGCTGCTCGGCTGCTCGCGGTTCTAGAACTTGAAGTTGATCATCTTCCGCATAACGAGCACGCCGCAGAGCATCCACGCTGCGCTTCCGAGGAGGATGAGATTGCCAGCCGTCGTCGTGAAAAGCAGAATGATGTAGTCAGCGGCCGACATGTACGTCATCAGCATCACCGACGGCGGCAGCGAGGCCAGAACCATCGCGGACGCCTTGGCTTCCGCAGCCAGCGCCTTGACCTTCATTTCCATGCGGAAGCGATCACGGAGAACGCTAGAGAGGTTACCGAGCGCTTCAGAAAGGTTGCCACCTGCCTGCTGCTGAATACCAATAACGATCGCAAGGAACTTAACTTCCGCCAGGGGCATACGGCCGATCAGGCGGTCCAGTGCCTCGCCCAACGGAATACCCACGCGCATCTGTTCTACGACATAACGAAATTCGCCCGCAATCGGCTCAGGGCTTTCACGCGCGATGATTTGAAGGCATTCGTTTAATGGAAGACCCGATTTTACGCCGCGAACGACGACATCGATCGCATTGGCGAGTTCTCTTTGGAATTTCTTCTGGCGGCCATTGATGAGCCTCTTCAAGAACCAGTTAGGCAGACCAAAGCCTCCGACGATCGCCGTCGCGACCGAAGCAAAGAGTGCGGAGGGGCCTGACATCGATACAAAGGTCAACAGGCCCACTAAGAGGCCGGTTATGAGACTCGCAATCCAGAAGGTGCGTGGTTCGGTGTCGAGGCCGGCACGTTCGAGTTTGGTCCGCAACGTCACCTTCTGGCTCGACTTCGACCGGCTCTCCATATCTTTCAGAGATTCGGTGACCTGCTTCTTGCGCTGTGCGGCGATATCGGCGACCGTGCGACCGGTCCCGGATTTTTTGGTCCGCGCCTCGCTGACGCTGGCGACACGTTTTGCGGCCAGAATTTCGCCCGACACGAAGGGATAGCTGAGCGCGTAGATCAGCCCACCCACGGCGAGCCCGACGAGAATCGCGACGATGTCAGCCGACAGACCCAGATCAGCCATGTGTTTCACCCAGCGGGTTACCGTGGCTGTCGAGAACTTCAGACGATGCGAGTGCATCCGCGAGACGGGTTTCTTCCTTGTAGTATTCGGCGCGATCCCAGAAGCGCGGACGGGCAATACCCGTTGACCGGTGGCGGCCAATGAGCTTGCCGTTGGCGTCTTCACCGGTCACTTCGTACACAATGATATTTTGCAGCGTGACCGTCTCGTCTTCCATGCCGAGCACTTCGGTGATGTGCGTTATCTTACGCGAGCCGTCGCGGAGGCGGGATGCCTGGACGATGACGTCGATCGAGCCGCAGATCATTTCGCGGATGGTTTTGACGGGAAGCGCGTAGCCGCCCATCATGATCATGGATTCCAGACGGCTGATAGCTTCGCGCGGGCTGTTGGCGTGGAGCGTACCCATCGAGCCGTCGTGGCCGGTGTTCATCGCCTGAAGAAGGTCGAATGCCTCAGGGCCGCGGACTTCGCCGACGATGATGCGTTCGGGACGCATACGCAGGCAGTTTTTGACGAGGTCGCGCATGGTGATTTCGCCCTCGCCTTCAAGGTTAGGCGGGCGTGTTTCCAGGCGGACGACGTGGGGCTGCTGGAGCTGAAGTTCGGCTGAGTCCTCGCAGGTGATGATGCGCTCGTCGTGATCGACGCAACCGGTCATGCAGTTGAGCAGAGTGGTTTTGCCCGAGCCCGTTCCGCCTGAGATCAAGACGTTGCAGCGCACGCGACCGATGATTTCGAGAACCGTCTTGCCGGCCGGCGTGATCGAGCCGAACTTGACGAGGTTGTCGAGACGGAGGCGATCCTTTTTGAACTTACGAATGGTGAGGGCCGGCCCGTCGATGGCGAGCGGCGGAGCGATGACGTTGACGCGCGAGCCATCGGGCAAGCGGGCATCGCATATCGGGCTTGATTCGTCTACGCGACGGCCGACCTGGCTCACGATGCGCTGGCAGATGTTCATCAGCTGCTGGTTGTCGGCAAAGCGCACCGACGTCTTTTGAACCTTGCCGCTGACTTCGATAAAGGTCGTGGACGCGCCATTGACCATGATGTCGGCGATGTCGTCACGCGCCAGAAGCGGTTCGAGCGGACCATAGCCCAGAACGTCGTTGCAGATATCCTCGAGCAGTTCTTCCTGCTCGGCGATAGACATCACAACGTTTTTAACTTGGATGATTTCGCTGACGATGTCGCGGATTTCTTCGCGCGCGGCTGCGGCGTCGAGCTTGGCGAGCTGCGTCAGGTCGATCGTGTCGATCAGGGCATTGAAGACCGTCGTTTTGACGTCGTAGTACTCTTCCGAATGGCGGCGTTGCTGCTCGACCGGCTCGGGAGCTGGACGGGCGGCAGCGGGGGCCGGCGCCGCTTCAGCGGCGCGCGTTTGCGCAGGAGCTGCTGGCGCAGCTGCAGAAGCTGCAGTAGCCGGTTGGGCCTGAGGTGCGACGCGGCGCGGGGGTTGTGCGCCTTCAGTGGAACGCCTGCCGAACATGCCTATTGATCCTTAACGCTTCAGTTTCAGCTTTTCGAGCAGGGGAGCGAGGGCCGACTTCTTCTCGACCTTCACTTCCTTGCGATGTGCGAGCGTCATGGCGAGGTCGCGGAAGACCGGTGCCGCCTTGGCGCGATCGTTGAGCTCTTCAATCATCTGGCCGTTGTTGGCGGCCTGACCGAACGTTTCGGGGTCGAAATCGATAACCGCGAGGGCCTTGATGCCGAGAGCGTCCTCGAATTCCTTGAGGGCAATTTCCGGGCGCTTGGGCATGTTCGCCATGTTGATGATGAGCTGAGGCGGGCTGTCGTTGGCGCGCGACTGCTTAAGAAGTTCGACGATATTCTTGGCGTTGCGTAGATTGGCGAGATCGAGCGCGGCAGTGATGACCACTTCGTCGGATTGCAGAAGAACCCGTTTGGTCCAGGGGGACCAGCCGTGCGGGAGGTCGACCACGACATAAGGGACGTTCTGGCGGGCGACGTCGATGACCATATCGCAGCCGTCGGGCGTGATTTCGTAGTCGCGGTCGAGCACGACGGGGGCGGCGAAGATGGACAGGTGCTCGGAGCATTTGGTGAGAAGGCGATCGAGCAGCACCTCGTCGAGGCGTTCAGGCGTGGCCAGAGCTTCGGCGATGCCTTGGACGGGATCCTGGTTGAAATCGAGACCCGTGGTGCCGAAGGCGAGATCGAGATCGGCGATGATCACGTTCGACTGCAGGGCTTTGGACAGCGTCCAGGCGGCGTTGTGACAGATGGTCGACGAGCCGACGCCACCCTTGGCGCCGATGAAGGAATAGACGTGGCCGACCGGGTCGGATTCAGGATCGTTGTAAAGGTTGGACAGGCTCTCCATGAGCTGGGGAGCGGTGATCGGCGCAACGAGATATTCGCTCACACCGCGCTTGAGGAGTTCGCGATAGAGGATCACGTCATTGACGTGGCCAGTCACGATCACTTTGGTGCCGGGATCGCAGCACTCGGCCAACCGGTCCAGTTCGCCGAGGAGCTGCTGACGGGGCAGCGAGCTTTCCACAACGATGAGGTTCGGGGTCGGGCTTTCCTGGTAATGCTGCACGGCCGCGGTGGCGCCGCCCATGTGGACGCTGACGTGCGCTTTGCTCAGCCGGCGGTCTTCGGACGCGGTTTGCACCACGTTCGCCATATTGTTGTTTTCGCAAAACGCCTGGATCGAAATACGCGGGATCGGACGCGCACGCTGCAGGCTGGCATCGTTCGAACCGTCGATTGGAAGATCGATTTCGTAGCCAGCATCGACATCGGATGACGCCAGGTTGGTATTGGTTTGCCGAATCATGTTGGTAGACCCCTGCCTTTATTCGCCGCCGCCGTCAGTTTGAACTTTTTCGTCCGCGCTCTTGTCGGCGCCGCTGGCTTCACCCTTGATGTACTTCTGCCAGGTTTCCAGGCGGCGCTCTGCGGTCCGCGATTCAGACTTGCGCGGCCCGAGAAGATCGGACGGATTGAGAACCATCGCGGCAAGGTTCTTCTGCGCGTTACACCCGTGGTTGGGTGCGGGAAGATTGCGCGGCTCGTGAGCTAGGTTGGTCGGGAATTTGCGGCATTCCGGACCTTCGGCCACGAAGCGCAGAAAGCTCAATTTCACCGGCGGCGACGACTGGCCGGATGCGTCGAACGGTTCGATGTTGATGTTGGATTCCGTAAAGCCGGTCTCCTTCAGCAGCGCACCGGTATCGTGAACCGCGGCGATGGCCGCCGTTTCATTGGATGAGCCACTCGGAGCCTGGATCACCAATCGCGTGTTGCCGGCATCGGTCATGCGAGCTGACTGAGCAAAGCTCATGACATCGGCTCGCTGGGATGCCGACAATCCGTTGGCCCCGCGCGGCACTGCGATGGTCAGCGTTTCAGGCTGCTGCGAGACCAGGATGGGGTGACGCTCTGTTGGAGACGTCAGTTCCCAGCCGGCAACCCGGGTCTGGTTCTCGAGTGTCTTGCAGCCCGCAAGCGAGACCGTGAGAAGGGCGGCGACAGCGATCCGCAACGACGGGGCAAACTGCCGGTCTGTGACGGTGCTGGCTTTGGAATTCGACGTGATCATGTGTTTATCTCCAGCCTTTGCCGTCACTCGACGATGAAGCCGTAATCGCCCTTCAGATCGCTCACCGGCGCTGCCGCCGGGTTGTGTCCGTAGATGCGGTTGAAATGACCGAGGAACATACCCTTGAGGTCGGTTGCTTCGGCGAGGCCGTCAGCCGGCGTGCCCAGTTCTTGACGCGAGACCGGCTTGACGAGGTAGGGCGTGACGATCACGACGAGTTCGGTCTCTTCCTTGATGAAGTCGCGGCTGCGGAACAGCGTGCCGAGCACCGGAACATCCTTGAGACCCGGAAATCCGTCGATGTTCTGGCGGACGTCGTCGGAGATCAGACCGGCCAAAGCCAGTGAGCCACCCGAGGGAAGTTCGACGGTCGACTTGGCTTCACGCTTGTTGAGACCAGGGATCGACAGGCCATTCAGCTGCACGCCGCCTTGCGAGGTGAGTTCGCTGACTTCGGTTTCGATCTTGAGGCTAATGCGGCCCTCCGACATCACGGTGGGTGTGAAGGCGACGCCGACACCGAATTCCTTGAAGGTGACCGATATGCCGCCCTGGGCATCGACGACCGGCACGGGGAATTCGCCACCTGCCAGGAACTTCGCCGACTCACCCGAGATGGCCGTCAGTGTCGGTTCGGCAAGCGTACGCATTAGGCCATCGCGTTCCAGAGCGCGGATGGCATGCGAGATCTGCGAGCCGCCGCCGGCCCAGCCACCATTCAAACCGGAGTTTCCAAAGGTTCCATCGGCCGGTCCATCATTCCAGTTGCAGAGGGCCCCGCCAGCCAAGCAGCCTGTGCCGGTTCCCGTGCCGAGGCCGGGGATCGGGAGCTTGCCAAGGCCCGCAGCGGCGGTCAGCGGCAATGCATTTTCGGTGAGCAGGCGGGTGGTGAAGCTGCCGGCGTTGATCGAGGCACCAATGTTGATGCCGAATTGCTTCAGGAGCGTTCGCTGAACTTCGGCCACGGTGACCTTGAGCATCACCTGCTCTTCGCCTTCGACAGCGAGAAGATTGATGACGAGTTCGCTCTTGTCCTTCGCGGTTTCTTCAACCCAGATGCCTTGGCTGCTGTCATTCACCTCGGACTTGAAGGTAACCTGCACGAACTGCTTGGCGAGCGCGGATGCACGATTTGCATCGACTGGCGTGCGCACGGTCCCGGTCAAAATGGCGGAACCGTTCAGCATTTCGACTTTGATGTTCGAACCCGGGATCAGGCGGCGCAGAAGGTCTTCCATGCCAGCGGTTTCGCGCTCGACGAAGACTTCAAGGATTGCAAACTGGTCGCCGTTTTCATCAAAGATGAAGGCGTTCGATTCACCAATCCGGCGCGAGACGAGGAATACACGGTTGGATGTTTGCACCACCGCGTCGACAACCTGAGGGTTGGACACCATCACGTCCCGGGCGGGGCGCGGCAGCTCAATCATGACCGATTTGCCGATGCCGAGATTGACCAAGCGCCGCTTACCAGCGTCAGCCTCCGTCAGCTTCACGACCGACTGATGCCGGCCGTCGGGACCATTGCTTGCCTCTGCGCTTGCCGAGCCCTTGCGGACGTCGCCGCCGGCGAACGTGTGGCTCGGAACCGTGACGGCGAGGATGATCGCAAGGGCTGACGCGAGCCGTCTGATTACTTGATTAGACATTTTATTTTTGCCTTCCGACGATCTGCAAATTCAAGTTGATCAGTTCACGCCCGTGGCTCGTGATCTGACGCCATAACGCAGCACTCGGATGGAATTCCCCTCTTTCGGCTTATTGAGCGCGTTCCCGTCGCCCGGCTTGCCGGTCGCATCGAGATCCGCAATCGATCGCAGAGAGAGACTGATTTCGCCCATGGACGTGGCGAGCATCAGCATTTCGGCCTGGCGCGGCGTGAGTTCGAGAGTGGCCGTGTTGGCCGCGCCTTCGGCTGCCTTCTTGCCTTCCTTGGTCTCGATCTGCTGGCCGAGAGCAAGGACGCGAACGTTGGTGAAGAGTGTATCGCTGACGAAATCGTCGCCACCCGATTTGCCGCGCGAACGACGGATCAAGATGACATCGACATGATCATTCGGGAGGATCAAACGGCCGACTGCCGTTTCTTCCTTGATCTTGGTGGAGACGGCGCGCATGCCGGCTGGAAGGATGGCGGCCAGAACGCCGCCTTGGCCAGCCTTCACCAGCTTGTTCGGTGTAATGGGCTCGCCGGCCATGATGGGCGCGCGGGCAATGGCTCCGGAGAGCTGCCGCATCGCTTCTCTATTCGATTTGTCGGTGATGAAGCCCTTGGCAGCGTCGGCAGGCCATTCTTGCCACCGGAAGCTGCCTTCATTGGTGACTTGGCCGAGCCCGATATCGGCACCTGCCACGAGCACCTGGACCGAGTTTACCTTAACCTCGACCCGCTTCTCTTCATCCGGCTTCTTGAGCACCCCTTTGACCATAACGGTGGCCACCAGCGCCGAGACGCCTGCAATGGAGATGCCGATCAACTGTGCTCGTTTCATAGCGCAACTGCGTTCCCTATGCGCCGGAAAGACCCCTCTTCCCGCCGTCGGACTCAGTTTTGCGCGACATTTGTCAATGCGAGGTTAATCAACGCCGTAAATCGGAGCACTGGCCCGAAATGACTTTTTAACCTACTGATAATGCTTAATATTTTTTGTCTGTGTTCAGCATGTTAGACGATCAATGCCCGGAAGATTTCGGTTTTGGGGAAGATCATCAAACCACCGGCGCAAATCGCCAAGCCGTAAGGGATGCCGCCACCTGATTTGTGCAGGCGCAGCGCCCATTCGGGAATCGGCAGCGCAGCAACCGGAAAGCGGCGGAAGACGAGGATGAACATGGCCAGGAAGCCGCCGGCGATCGTCACATAAGCGAGGAACGGCAGCAGCTGGCTCGTGCCGATCCAGAGCGATGTGGCTGCGAGCAGCTTGGCATCGCCGCCGCCGAGGAGATTAAAGGAGAAGAGGGCAAAGCAAACCGCAAGAACGATTGCGAACGCGGCCAGATGCATCAGTGCGGTGGCCATCGGGAGACCGGCCATGAAGGCGGCCAACGGGAACGCCGCGATCATCGCGAGCGAGACGCGGTTCGGAATCGTCATCGTCAAGATGTCCGAAACCGCAGCGAACATGAGTGCTACTGGAAACAGCAGCAGAACAGGGTAATCGAGCACGCAACTCTCCACTCGCACACAACGCGACGCGGTCGAAGGTGCCCGATTTAGGTTAATTGGCCGTAAACGGCTGATGCGGAAGCGCGTGACGGATCAGCGGAAATGCTTGGAGAGCTTGAGGCCCTGGGCTTGGTAGTTGGAGCCAAGGTCGCGGCCGTAGAGCATTTCGGGTACTTCGACCATGCGCTCGTACACAAGGCGGCCGATGATCTGCCCGTCCTCGAGGATGAACGGCACCTTGTGCGAGCGCACTTCAAGGACGACGCGGGAGCCATGTCCGCCGGCAGGCGCGTGGCCGAAGCCGGGATCCATGAAACCCGCATAATGAACGCGAAATTCGCCGACGAGCGGGTTAAAGGGCATCATTTCGGCGGCATGCGTTGGGGGGATGTGGACGGCTTCTTTGGACGCAAGAATGTAGAATTGGTCGGGATCGAGGATCAGACGGCGGGAGCCGCGGCTGTCGATTTCCTCCCAATAATCGGCGATCGCGCACGATTTGGGCGCGTCCACGTCGACGACGCCGGTGTGGCGCTTGGCGCGGTAGCCGACGAGACCGGATAAGCCTCCAACAAGATCGACCGAGAGGGCGATGCCATCGGCGATATCAGAGGTGCCGCCGGACACCAGCATGTGTTCCTTGTGCAGGCGGGCGAGGGTTTTGTCGTCTTCGCGCGGGTTGCCGACGCGGAAGCGCAATTGGCTGAGCTTCGAGCCGGTGCGGGCGAGAATGGGAAAGGTCTGCGGGCAGATTTCGGCGTAGAGGGGGCCTTTGTAGCCGGCGGGTATCTGGTCGAAGGCCGTGACGCCGTCGGCGATGACGCGGGTGAAGACGTCGAGGCGGCCGGTGGAGCTCTTTGGGTTGGCGGAGGCGGAGATGCTCTCGGGCAGCCCAAGGCTTTCGAGGAGGGGGACGATATAGACGCAGCCCGTCTCCAGCACAGCGCCTTTGGTGAGATCGATGGTGTGCAGCTTGAGGTCGCCCAGCTTGTCGATCACCTTGGAGCCGGGGCCGGGCAGGAAGCTGGCGCGGACGCGGTAGGCTTCGCGGCCGAGGCGAAGGTCGACGCTGGCTGGCTGGAGCTGGCCTTCGGCTAAGGGCTCGGCGAGTTTGAGCGCGTTCCCAGAGATCAGGGCGCGGATGGCCTGAGCCGGCAAAATGCCGTTGGCCACCGCAATGCCTAAGGGCCGCGAGCGGGTGGATTTTGCCTTTGGTGCCGACTTCTTAGCCATGGACCTTAAACCTCTCTCTCGGAGGGCTCTAACGCATGGTTGGCTTGACGCCAAGGGGTGGGGGCGGTATTCCCCGGCCCGATCCTCGTGGTGATTTGGCCGGCCGGCTTGCAGCCACGTAAAACAACTCGCTAAAGTGGCCGCGCGCACCCGGAATTCCCGGCGCACGGCTCCTTTAAAACGAGGAGCGTGCCGCAGGGCACCGGGTTTTTTGTTGTGCAGCATAGCGATGCTGCACGGGTTTTTTTATTGTGCGGCGGCGCGAGCACGTGGCCGCCCTTGGAGCAGACGACGATGACCGCAGCCAAGACTGATGCCGAGATCGCCGCGGAGTGGGCGCCGGAGACGCAGCTCGTGCATGGGGGGACGCTGCGGTCTCAGTTCGGGGAGACGTCGGAGGCGATCTTCCTGACGCAGGGGTTTGTCTATACTTGCGCGGAGCAAGCGGAGGCGCGGTTCAAGAACGAGGACCCGGGATTCCAGTATTCGCGGTTTGCCAATCCGACGGTGTCGATGCTGGAAGAGCGGCTGCGGCTTTTGGAAGGCGCAGAGGTCTGCCGGGCGATGGCGACCGGAATGGCCGCAGTGAATGCGGCGCTGCTCTCCTATCTCAATGCGGGCGATCACGTGGTGGCGGCGCGCGCGATGTTCGGGTCTTGCCGGTATATCGTGGAGACGCTGTGCCCGCGGTTCGGCATTACGCCGACGCTGATTGACGGGCGCGATATCAACGAGTGGCGCAAGGCGGTGCGGCCGAACACGAAGGCGTTCTTCTTCGAGACGCCGGCGAACCCGACGCTCGACCTCGTCGATATTGCTGAGGTCTCCAAGATCGCCAAGGAGATCGGCGCGCTGGTGATGGTCGACAACGTGTTCGCGACGCCGATGTTGCAACGGCCATTACAGCATGGCGCCGATGTCGTGATCTATTCGGCAACGAAGCACATCGACGGACAGGGGCGGTGCCTGGGCGGCGCGGTTTTGTGTTCGGAGAAGTTTCTGACCGATCATTTGCAGGATTTCTTCCGGCAGACAGGGCCGTCGATGTCGCCGTTCAATGCCTGGGTGATGCTGAAGAGTCTGGAGACGATGCCGCTTCGCATCGCAGCCCAGTGCGCGAACGCGGCCAAGGTTGCCGATTATCTTGCCGGACAACCGGGTGTTGACCGCGTCATCTATTGTGGGCGGGCGGATCACCCGCAGGCGGACATCGTTGCCAAGCAGATGACGGGCGGCGGGCAGATGATCGCGTTCGAGGTGGCGGGCGGGAAGGAAGCGGCGTTCCGGTTCCAGAATGCGCTGCGGCTGATCAAGATTTCCAACAACCTGGGCGATGCCAAGAGCCTCATTACGCATCCGCCGACGACCACGCACTTCCGTATCGGGCCGGCGGCGCGGGCGGAATTGGGGATCGGCGACGGGATGTTGCGATTGTCGATTGGACTGGAAAACGCGGACGATCTGATCGCCGATGTTGCACGGGGGATGGCTGCGGCGCGGACGCCGTAAAGCCGCCGTTGACCGGCCGCGCCCGTTGCTTAAAGTTTGCTGCGCCTTGACAGAGGACGACGAGACCGTGAGCCGTGAATTCCAGTACGAAGCGACCACCCACGGCGTGCGCATCCGCGTGAAGCCGGAGTACCAGTCCGATCAATCATCGCCGGACGAGGGATATTATTTCTGGAGCTACACGATCGAAATTCAGAACGAGGGCGCGGTGCCGGTGCAGCTGAAGACGCGGTTCTGGCGGATTACAGATGCGGCGGGGCGGACAGAAGAGGTGCGCGGGCCGGGTGTCGTGGGGCAAACACCGGTGATTGAGCCGGGGCAGTCGTTTACGTATAGCTCGGGATGTCCGCTGCCGACGCCGTCGGGTATCATGGTCGGCAGCTATCAGATGGCGGGCGACGGCGGTGTGCTGTTCGATGTGGCCGTGCCGGCGTTTTCTCTCGACAGTCCCTTCACCGTTAAAAGCGTAAACTGACATGCAGCGCTCCGGCGCCACCGTTGCCGACATTCTGGACCGCCTCGTCGGCTTTGACACCACGAGCTACAAGACGAACATTCCGTTGATCCTCTACGTGGAGGATTACCTGCGTGGGCAGGGTGTGGCGTCGTATCTGGTGCCGACTAAGGACGGGCAGAAGGCGTCGCTGTTTGCCACCATCGGGCCGGAAGATGTGGCGGGCGTTGCGCTGTCGGGGCACACGGATGTGGTGCCGGTTGAGGGGCAGGCGTGGGACAGCGATCCGTTCGCCCTGACGCTGCGGGACGGGCGCTATTACGGGCGCGGCACGACCGACATGAAGGGATTTCTGGCGTGTGTGCTGGCCGCCGTGCCGAGGTTCAAGGCGGCGAAATTGAAGAAGCCGGTGCACATCGCATTTTCGTACGACGAAGAGGTCGGCTGCATCGGGGTGCGGCCGATGATTGCGGAGATGGGCACGAAGCTGCCGTTGCCGCGCGTCGTGATCGTGGGCGAGCCGACGGATATGCGCGTCGTGGATGCGCACAAGGGACCGGTGCGGTGGCAGGTGGATATCGCGGGACGGGCGGCGCATTCGAGCATGGCGCATTTGGGCGTCAATGCGATCACGGCGGCGGGGTTAATCATCGGCGAGTTGGCGCGCATCGAGGCTGAGCTTGCGGCGCGGACGCCGGATGTCCGGTTCGAGCCGCCTTATCCGACGCTGCAAGTGACGACGATTGAGGGCGGGACGGCGTCGAACATCGTGCCGGTGTCGTGCCGGTTCGGATTTGAGATCCGGTCGATGCCGGGGCTCGACATCGGGGCGATCGAGACGCGCTTGCAAACTTTCATCGACACGGTGTGTCTGCCAGGAATGATGGCGCGGGCGCCGGAGGCCGGCATCACGGTCACGCGCAAAAATTATGTGCCTCCGTTCGGGACGCCGGAGGGCTCGGAAGCTGTGGCGCTGGCCTTGGCGCTGGCGGGGCAGAACGAGACGTTCGCGGTGTCCTATGCGACGGAGGCGGGTCTTTTCCAGGACGCGGGCGCAGCATCGGTGGTGTGCGGGCCGGGCAACATTGCTCAGGCGCACACAGCGAATGAGTGGATTGCCGTGTCGGAACTAGAAAAATGCTCACAATTCATGGACAAGCTGGCGGACTGGTGTGCCGCCTGAGCCCGTGCTTGCGTTCACGGGCAGGCACGGGCACTTAAGGCAGACGTTGGGGCCGGGGGAGCATCGTGCCGCGTTATTCCATCGAAGACGAGATCGGGCGTGATCTGCGCGCCTTGCGCGCGCTGGCGGATGCGCCGGTTACAGTCAGCGACGACATCGTGCGGACCGTTTCACGGATCTATCACGATGTACACGAGCGCGATCTGGCGCGGTTTTCGCGGGCGGATCTGAAGGCGCTGGCACCGCTGGTGATGAGCGAGATGTTTTTGCTGCGCAGCGCGATCCGCGACCGGGTCAGCGATTGGCACTCGCGCGGGCTTATGACGCGCGAGGCGCAGATTGCGGTGCGCGATGTGCTGCGCGTGCTGCGGTATGCCTCTGACATGGCAGGTGAGGTGCATTGGGATTCCACCATCGCAACGGAGACCGATCCGGGACTACGGGCGTTCAGCGAGCATTCCTTCAATACGTTCGTGCATCCGGCGGTCGACACGGGGCAGTCGTTTGCATTCCGATCCGGCGATGTGCTGCTGGTGCGCGGCACGAAGCACAACAGCGCGGCGATCGCGCGGATCGGCGATGTGGACAGCCAGTTCAGCCATGCGGCGATCGTATATATCGACGGGCATGGGCGGGGATGGGTGGTCGAAGCGCTCATCGAAGAAGGCGCGGTGATCAAGCCGTTGAAAGAGGTTCTCGACCATGGGCTCGCACGCGCGATGCTGTTCCGGCATCGTGACGCGGCACTGGCGGCGCGGGCGGCGGATTTGATTTATGGTTTTGTGAAGCGGGCGACGGATGCGGGCAAGCCGATTCTCTACGATTTCTCCATGGAGCTTGGGCCGTCGAACAAACTGTTCTGCTCGAAGCTGGTGCGCATTGCGTATGAGGATGCGAGCGACGGGAGACTGAAGATCCCGACATTCATGACGCGGTTTCATGCCTCGAACGCTCCGTTTTACAAGCGGATCGGGGTGACAGCGTCGGAATCGTTTGCGCCGGGAGATTTGGAAATCGAACCGTCGTTCGATCTCATCGCGGAATGGCAGGACTATCGCAACACCGCCCAGGTGCGCCACCAGGACATGATCATGTCCAAGTTGTTCGAGTGGATGGAGGTGCACGGGTACCAGTTCCGCGAGGATTGGAGCATCCGGCTGATTGCGTGGCTGGGAAGGTTTTCGACGAAGCTGTCGCGCCGGGTGCAGGATCTCGTGGCGAGCCTGTTTGCGCGCATTCCGCCGCATATGCCCAAGCGGACGATTGCGACGATCGTGATGCTGCAAAAAACGGCGCAGCCGCTGCTGGAAGAAATTCAGCACATGGAACGCGTGCGGGTGGCGACGGAGGGACGGCCGCTGCATCCGCGCGAGGTGCTGGATTATCTCGAAGACGTGCGCCGCCGTGGGCGCGGGCAGGTGGGGTATTTGCAAGCCCCGCGCCGGTGGCGACGCGCGGTTGCCAAGAGCGGCTGAGTTGCTTGGCGGTTCAGGTTCCGCAAAAAGTGGCGCGGACGATTTCGTCCGGTTTCGGCGGCAATTTCAGGTCGTCAATGCTGGGGCGGTCGTCGAAGGGTTTTGCCAGTTCATCGACGAGGCGATGGAAGGGGGCGAAGTCGCCGCTGCCGACGGCGGCTTTGATGGCGGCTTCGACTTGATGGTTGCGTGGAATGATGACGGGGTTCACAGCCCGCATGGCAGCTGCGATGTCGCGCGGGGCGCGGGCGTCGGTCGCAAGGCGCTGACGCCAGCGTAACAGCCACGCATCGAGGCCGGCGGCCTCGCTGAAAAGGGCGCTTAAACCGGCTTCCTTCGCAGGGTCTTCGGCGGCGTCTGACAACGTGCGGAAGCTGAGCGTGTAGTCGGCCGCGCCATTGGCCATGACAGTTAGAAAATCCTGGAGCAGCGTGGTGTCGTCAGACGATTTGTTTTCAATGCCGAGCTTGGCGGCGTAGCCATCGGTGATGGCGGCCTGGAACACGGCAGGGTAGGCGTCGATGCGCTCCTGCGCGGCGGCGATGGCCTGCTCCTGGGTGTCGCCCAAAATCGGCAACAGGGTTTCGGCGAAGCGGACGAGATTCCAATTGGCGATGGCTGGCTGGCTGGCAAAGGCGTAGCGGCCGGCATGGTCGATGGAGGAGAACACCGTCGAGGGGTGGTACGTATCCATGAAGGCGCAGGGGCCGAAATCGATGGTTTCACCGGTGATCGCGCAGTTGTCCGTGTTCATGACGCCGTGAATGAAGCCGACGTACATCCACTTGGCGATCAGCTCACCCTGGCGCGCGATGACGGCGGAGAGAAAGTCGCGATATTTCTCCGGCCGATCAATGAGGTCGGGATAGTGGCGGGCGATGGCGTAGTCGGCGAGTGTGCGGATCGCCTCTGTATCCTTGCGGGCGGCAAAGAACTGGAAGGTGCCGACGCGGATGTGGCTTGATGCAACGCGGGCGAGCACGGCGCCGGGGAGCGGTTCTTCGCGCAAGACCCAATCCCCCGTGGTGACGGCGGCAAGCGCGCGGGTGGTGGGGATGCCAAGCGCGGCGAAGGCTTCGCTGACGATGTATTCGCGTAGCACGGGGCCGAGGGCCGCGCGGCCGTCACCCATGCGCGAATAGGGCGTGCGGCCGGCGCCTTTGAGGTGGATGTCGCGGCGGATGCCGTGGGTGTCGAGGACTTCGCCGATGAGGATGGCGCGGCCATCGCCCAGTTGCGGGACGAAGTTGCCGAACTGGTGGCCCGCGTACGCCATGGCGATGGGATCGCTGCCCTCGGCGATGCGATTGCCGGCCAGTATGGCGACGCCATCGGGTGACGCGAGAGCTGCGGGGTCGATGCCGAGATCGCGGGCGAGGGGCTCGTTGACGCGGATGAGTTGGGGTGCGGCCACCGGCGTGGGATTTACGCGGCTGAAGAAGCGCTCGGGCAAGCGGGCGTAGGAGTTGTCGAAGGGGATCGTCGGGGTGATGGGCGTGTCCATCCTCACCATATGGACGGACGGGCGGAAAAGTTCCACCCCGGTCAGGTCACGCACCACGCGGCGATATGGGCGGCGGGGACGTAGAGCGAGGCAAACCCCAAAACCGCGATGATCAGGCCGGCGGCGATCTGGATTGTTCGGCTGGCCTCGATGCCGCGCAGGGACGCGAGGCCGAGCCCGGCAACAAGGACGCCCGGCAGGGTGCCGAGGCCGAAGCCGGCCATGACGGACAGGCCGCCCCAGGGCGAGGCAGTGAGCGTTGCGGTGAAAAGTGCTGCGTAGACCATGGGGCAGGGGTTCAGGCCCCAGACGACACCGAGGCCGAGCGGGGCGGCGGCGGTTCCCTGGATCGGGCGCGTGGCAGTCGCAACGGTGTTGGAGAGGCGCGTCATGGCGCCATCGAGCAGGGCGAAGCGGGGCATCATGCCGGCCATCGAAAGGCCCGTCCACATGAGCACCGAGGCGCCGATGTATTGCAGCACCTGATAGTTCATGGTCGTGCCGGGCCGGATGATCGCCGAGCCGATGAGAGAGGCGGCAACGCCGAGGGTGGCATAGGCGCAGATGCGGCCAAGGTTCAGGAGGATTGCGTGACCGGCGCGGCCCCAGCCGGTTGAGGGCCCGAGCGAGAGAAGGGCGCTGCAGGAGATGGCGCCGCACATGGCGCTGCAATGGAGGGTACTTGCGAGACCCAACACCAAGCCGCCCAGAAATGTGATCTCGGTGCCGTCCATGGCGCGTGGTCTATTCGGGTTTCTTCTTGCCGCCTTGCGGAGTCTTGTTTCCTTGAGGCCCGGGTGGCTGATCATCGATTGCGCGCCATCCGGCGCCTTCGAGATCTTCGAACTGGCCGTTCTTCAGCGCCCACAGGAAGGCAGCGAGGCCGAGGAGGCCTAAGAACAGAGCGGCCGGGATAAGCCAGGCGAGCGATGTCATTTTAGGACCTGATCCTTGCTCGCCGCGACAGGAGCGAGCTTCAAATTCATGCCGCGCAGACGCAGCGCATTGCCGGTGACCAGGATCGACGAGGTGGACATCGCGATCGCGGCCAACAGGGGCGTAACATAGCCCATAACGGCCAGAGGTACGAAAGCGATGTTGTAAATGATAGCGATGCCGAAGTTTTCCAGAGCCATCCGGTGGGCGCGGCGGGCGACCTTGAGTGCCTCGACCACGGCGACCAGCTTTTCGCCTTGGAAGACGGCATCGGCCGCGTTCTGAGCGATATCAGCGGCCGCGGAGGGCGAGATGGAGGCGTGGGCCGCGGCGAGCGCCGGGCCGTCGTTGAGGCCGTCTCCCACCATGAGCGTGACGCGACCTTGCTGCTTGAGTGCCGTCAGACGGGCGAGCTTTTCGTCAGGGCGGACGCCCCCTTTGTAGGCTGATACGCCCAACGCGAGTGCGGCATCGGCGACCGCATCGGGGCGATCGCCGGAGAGAATTTCGACGTGATACCCGGCCGATTTTAGTTCGGCGACGGTGGCCGGCGCGTCGGAGCGCAGGCGGTCTTCGAAGCGGAAGCCGACCGGGGCGCGGCCGGGGCGCGTGAACCAGAGGGACGCGGTCTGGCGCGGATCGGTGACGGTGACGCCGGTGAACAGCGCAGAGCCTAAGCGCTCCTCGCCTTCCTGCGTCATCATGGAAAGGCCGGAACCGGGGATTTCACTAACGCTGGTTTGGGGATCGAATTCGATGCCACGGGCGCGGGCGGCGCGGACCATCGCCTGCGCGTACGGGTGGCGGCTCATGATCGCAAGGCCGGCGGCGCGAGCCAGCACACCGGCATCGATGGGTTGGTCGAGGGCGAGGGTGGGTTCGCCGAGGCTGAGCGTTCCGGTCTTGTCGAAAACAATGGTGTCGACTTCGGAGAGGCGCTCGAGGCCGTCGGCGGCTTTGACGAGGACGCCCTGGCCGAAGAGACGACTGATCGCGGCAACCTGCACGGCGGGGACGGCGAGGGCCAGTGCGCAGGGGCAGGTGATGATGAGGACCGCGATGGCGTTGGTGAGTGCGATCTCCCAGCCGTGGCCGGCGACGAGCCAGCCGATGAGCGTTCCGAGGCCGAGCAAATGGACGGCGGGGGCATAAAGGCGGGCGGCGCGGTCGGCGAGTCGCACGTAGCGGCCGCGCGTCTGCTCGCCGGCGAGCATGAGGCGGGAGAGTTCGGCCAGCAGCGTGTTGTCTTCGGTGGCCGTCGTGGTGACGCGCAGAGGGGCGGCGGTATTCAGTGTGCCGGCGTGGACGCGGTCGCCGCGCGAGACGCGCTTGGGCAGCGTTTCGCCGCTGATCAGGCTTTCGTCGATTTCGCTGAGGCCGTCGCTGACGATGCCGTCGGCGGCGATGCGTTCGCCGGTGGCGACGATCATCGTCATGCCCGGCTGGAGATTGCGCGAGGGGATCTGGCGGACCGTGCCGTCGGCATCGAGGATGGTCGCTGTGAGCGCCTTCAGGCTCATCAGGTTTTCAGCCGCGCTGCGGGTGCGGGCGCGCATGCTCTCATCCAGCAGGCGGCCGACGAGAAGGAAAAAGACCAGCATGGTCGCGGCGTCGAAATAGACGTGATGCGTGCCGCGCATCGTCTGCGCGAAGCTCATGGCGGTGGCGAGCGTGATGCCGAGCGAGATCGGCACGTCCATGTTGAGTCGGCGGGCACTGAGCGCTGCATAGGCCGACTTGAAGAACGGCTGGCCGGCGTAGGCGATGGCTGGCAGCGCGATCAGCGCGGAAATCCAGTGGAACAGCGTCTTCATGTGCTCGTCCATGTCGGAGGCGTGGCCCGACCAGACGGAGACGGAAAGCAGCATGATGTTGGCGGCGGCAAAGCCGGCCACGCCGACGCGGGGCATGAGTTCGCTGACGCGGGCGGCGTGGACTTCGTCGCGGCCCTCGATCAGCGGAGCGGCGGAGAAGCCTGCCTGCTTGATGGCGGCAATGACGAGTTCGGGGGAAGTGACTTCGGGATCGAAGGTGACGGTGACGCGGCGAGCGCTCAGGTTGGCGCGGGCGGCTTCGACGCCGGGGGTTTCGGCAAGCGCGGTTTCGATAGTGCGCAGGCAGCCGCCGCACATGATTTCGGGGGCGGTGAAGATTTGTGTTTCACGCGCGGGGCCGGGGGACGGGGGTGAGGCCGCCGGGGTGGAGGTCGCGTCCGGCTTCAGGGCGCCTTCCATAGCCGCACCTTGGACTGATAAACGACGGCGCCGGTGCCGGTCAGCGACTCGCGGGCTTCCATGGTGGCGACCCAGTTGCCGGGTTCGATGTCGCCGAGGGTGGCCATGTATTCGCCGGGGCCGACTGGTGTCAGCGTCAGCGTCCGGTCTTCGGTGTTGGTGGCGGGGCGGCCGAACATCGCCGAGATCTGGAGGCCTTCGACGCCCTTTTGATCCTTGTCGCGGACAGTGACGCGGAGTTCACCCTTTTCAAGGCGAGCGTCCTTGGTCCAACCGCGGGCTTCCTGGGCACGCTCTTCGGCAATGCGCTCATTGTACGTCACGCCTTTGCGGTAGGCGTCCTGGGTTTCGATGCCGCCGAAAGTCGAGACGGCTTTGTACACGAGAAAGGCGTCGGTCGCGATGATGACGCCGAAGAAGCCGAGCATCAGGAACAGGACGTGGCGGCCGGTGATTTCCTTGAACATGCGCTTTCCGGGTTGGCGCTTTCCGGGTTTGGGTCCGCCCGTTGCCATCATGGTCGAAGTCATGTTCGCGGTCATGGGCCGGGGCTCCGGAAGCTTGTATCACGAGTGGCGGAAACGGCGCCATCGACCTCGGTGACGGTGATCGTCACGGGCGTAGATTCCGCAGCGAGTGCCTTGGCCTTGTCACGCGGGAGTGCGGTAAAGACCTTAAGAGCTTTTACGTTCGATGGACCGACGTCGATCGGATCGCTGGAGTTGTCATGACCGACGATGGTGGTCTTCAGACCGTCGATGCCGGTGAGTTCAACCTTGAAGCGGCGCGGGGTCTGGTTTTTGTTGACGATCTTGACGGTGTAGCCGTTGCGGATGCCGCCGTCGGACAATGTTACGAACAGCGGGTTGCGGTCGGGCAGGACGCTGACGTCGAGATCGGAGCGGCTGACCATCGCCCAGGCCATGAGTGCGCCGGTGATCGCGATGACCACGGTATAGAGAATCGTGCGGGGCCGGATCATGCGCAGGCCGTCGCGGGGACCGGCGCTGCGGCTCTCCATATTGCGTTCGGTGGTGTAGGCGATCAAACCGCGCGGACGGCCGACCTTGTCCATGATGTCGTTGCAGGCGTCGATGCACAGCGCGCACTGGATGCATTCGAGCTGGGCGCCATTGCGGATGTCGATGCCCATGGGACAGACGGCGACGCAGGCTTTGCAGTCGATGCAGTCGCCACGGCCGTCCCAACTGTCGCCCTTCTTATGGGGGGCGCGCGGTTCGCCGCGCACGTCGCGATAGGCGATCCAGAGGCTGTCGTGGTCGAGCATGGCCCCCTGGATGCGCGGCCAGGGGCACATGTAGATGCAGACCTGTTCGCGTGCGATCCCGCCGAGGACGTACGTGGACAGCGTGAAAATGGCGAGGAACGCATAGGCCACTGAGGAAGCTTCGCCAGTGAATAGTTCCATTGCCAACGTAGGCGCATCGCGGAAATAGAAGACAAGCGCGCCACCGGTCAGGAGACCGATGAGCAACCATGAGATGTGCGTGGCCGTCTTTTTCCAGATCTTTTCGAACGTCCATGGACCTTGATCGAGGCGCATGTGGGCGTTGCGATCGCCCTGCCAGAAGCGCTCGACGGCGATCATCAGGTCGGTCCACACCGTCTGCGGGCACGCGTAGCCGCACCAGACGCGGCCAGCGATGGACGTGACGAGAAAGAGGGCCAGTGCCGAGATGATGAGGAGACCGGTGACGTAATAGAACTCCTGGGCCCAGATCTCGATGGGGCCGAAGAGCAAGCGCTGGTTGGCAAAGTCGATGAGGAAGAGCTGGTTGGGAAGACCTTCGCCACGATCGAAGCGGAGCCAGGGCAGGACGTAATAGATGCCGAGGGTGACCAGCATCACGATCCACTTGGCGTTGCGGAAGTTGCCCTTCGCAAGCTTGGCGTAGATTCTGGGCTTCTCAGCCCAGCTGCCTTTCGGCACGCCATCGACATCCGTCGCCGGCTTTTTCGACTTTGGCTGACGGACGGCTTCGACGTCGTGTTTGGCGACGCCGGGCGCTGCTTCGACGAGAAAGTCTTCGGGCTTAAACCGACCAGGATTTTCCATGGCTGTCATATCCGAAGTCTTCCTCGTCTTTACAGTGCGTCAGGTTACAAAACCACTCGTGGCTATTTGCCGCCGCCGAGCGAGTGAACGTAGACGGCCAGCATCTTCACCGTGACCGGATCGAGGCGTGTGGCCCATGCGGGCATGGCACCGCCGCGTCCTGTGACGATGCTCTGGGTGACGGCTTCTTGCGACCCGCCGTAGAGCCAGATGGCGTCCGACAGATTGGGTGCACCCATTTCCTGGTTACCCTTACCGTCTTCGGCGTGGCACGCCGCGCACTGCTCGGCGAATGTTGCCTTGCCGCGTTCCGCTGCGGCGGCGTCAACCTGTTCGGAACCCGACAATGAACGAACGTAGTTCGCGACGTCGGAGATCACAGCCGGTTCGAGGATGCCGTCGAGACCGAATCGCGGCATCGCCGAATTGCGGGCTTCGTCGGCGCCATTGCGGATGCCGTGCGCGATTGTGTACTCGATCTGCTCCACCGAACCGCCCCAGATCCAATCGTCGTCGTTCAGGTTCGGATAGCCCGCGGCGCCTTGTGCGCCGCGGCCATGGCAGCCCGAGCAGTTGTCGCCGAAGGCGGCAGCGCCGCCGGCCATGGCGAACTGCATCAGGTCTTCCTTGCCCTTCACCTCGGTGATCGGCGTGTTGGCAATGGCCTGGCGATAGGTATCTTGTGCCGCCTTGGCCGCGTTGATCTCAGCGGTCACTGCTGCGCGCTGGCTATAGCCGAGATAGCCTTGCGTATAGCCGGTGAGCGTGGGCCAAGCCGGATAAACCATCCAGTAGCCGAAGGCCCACACGCAGCATGCGTAGAACACGTACAGCCACCACTTGGGCAGCGGCTTGTTCAATTCGCAGAGATCGCCGTCCCAGACATGTCCGGTGGTCTCTACGCCCGTGACTTCGTCGATATGTTTATGCCCAGCCATGGTCATTTCACCGTTTCATCGTTGTCGGACTCAAGCGGCAGACGTGCCGCTCTCTCGAACTTGGCCTTGTTCGCGGGCCGGAAGGTGTAGAACACGATGCCCAAGATCAGGCTGAAGAAGATCACAAACGCGGCGATCTGCGACAAAACCTGGGCGTCCTGATAGGTCATATTTGCCTCCTCAGCGCAGGTTCGGACCGCTGGCGTCGAACTTCGTAAAGTCGACGAGCGTACCGAGCATCTGAAGGTAGGCGATCAGTGCGTCGAGTTCGGTCGGCTTGACGCCTTCGCCCGGCGACTGGCCATCGAATTTGCGCACCTGAGCCTTGGGATAGCGGGCGAGCAATTCCTTGGCGGCCGGCGTGTCCGGCGCGATCTGCGCTTCGATGTCGGCGGCTGCCTTGGCGATCATCTCGTCCGTGTAGGGGACGCCGATAAACTGAAGAGTCTTCAGCTTGTCCTGGATGTTTGAGTAATCCAGTGGCGTCTTTTCGAGGTGGGGGTAGGCCGGCATGATGGAGGCCGACACCACCGAGGTGGGCTGACGCATATGCTCGGTGTGCCAAGCGTCGGAGTACTTGCCGCCGATGCGCGCGAGATCGGGACCCGTGCGCTTGGACGACCACTGGAAGGGATGGTCGTACATGCTTTCGGCGGCCAGCGAGTAATGACCGTACCGTTCCACCTCGTCGCGAAGCGAGCGGATCATCTGGCTGTGGCAGTTGTAGCATCCCTCGCGGACGTAGATGTCCCGGCCGGCCTGCTCCAGAGGAGAGTAGGGCCGCATGCCTTCCACCTTTTCGATGGTGGAGGAGAGCATGAAGAGCGGTGCGATCTGAACGATGCCGCCGATCGAAACGACGATCAGGATGCCGATCAGAAGGATGAGCGAGTTTTTTTCAAAAATACCATGGTTCATGGATCGATATCCTTCTTACTCGGCCGGCACTGCAACGACGCCGCCACGCAGTTCGGGAGCAGCTGCGACGCGCGGTTGATCCTTGAGATCGACCGGTTGATCGCCGCGCACCGTGCGCCAGACGTTGTAGGCCATCACGAAGCCACCGATGACGAAGAGAAGTCCGCCGACGGCACGAATGATGTAGGGCCAGTGGAGCGCTTCCACGGTCTCGATGAACGAGTACTTGAGGAAGCCGAGGTTGTCGTAAGCCCGCCACATCAGGCCCTGCGTGATCCCGGCGACCCACATCGAGGTGATGTAGAGCACGATGCCGATGGTTGAGAGCCAGAAGTGCCATTCCACGAGTTTGATGGAGTAGAGACCCTCACGCTTCCACAGCCAGGGAACGAGGCAGTAGATGGCGCCGAAGGAGACCATGCCGACCCAGCCCAGCGCGCCCGAGTGCACATGACCGACCGTCCAGTCGGTGTAGTGCGAGAGCGAGTTGACGGCCTTGATGGACATCAGCGGGCCTTCGAAGGTCGACATGCCGTAGAAGGCTACCGACACGACGAGCAGGCGGACAACGGGGTCGGTGCGGAGACGATCCCAGGCGCCCGAGAGCGTCATCAGGCCGTTGATCATGCCGCCCCATGAGGGCATCCAGAGCATGATGGAGAAGGTCATGCCCAAGGTCTGCGCCCAATCCGGCAGAGCCGTGTAGTGCAGATGGTGGGGACCGGCCCAGATGTAGAGGAAGATCAGCGACCAGAAGTGCACGATCGAGAGACGGTAGGAGTACACCGGCCGTTCAACGCGCTTGGGCACGAAGTAATACATGATGCCGAGGAAGCCGGCGGTGAGGAAGAAGCCCACCGCGTTATGGCCGTACCACCACTGGGTCATCGCGGCCTGGACACCGGCCATCACCGGATAGCTCTGCGTTCCCAGGAAGGAGACGGGAACCGAGAGGCCATTGACGAGGTGGAGCATCGCGACGGTGACAATGAAGGCGAGGTAGAACCAGTTGGCGACGTAGATGTGGGGTTCTTCGCGCTTCCAGAGTGTGCCGAGGAATACCAGGAGGTACGTGACCCAGACGATCGTCAGGAAGAGGTCAACGTGCCATTCGGGCTCGGCGTATTCCTTGCCCTGGGTGGCGCCGAGCACATAGCTCGTGGCGGCCAGGACAATGAACAACTGATAGCCCCAAATGACGAACCAAGGCGACCAACGGCCCGGCATGCGGGCGCGCGAGGTGCGTTGGACAACGTAGAAGGAGGTGGCCAGGAGGACGTTACCTCCGAAAGCGAAGATGACCGCCGAGGTATGCAGCGGACGGAGGCGTCCGAAGGTGGTCCAGGGGAGATCGAAGTTCAGGGCCGGGAAGGCCAGCTGCCAAGCGATGAAGTCGCCGGCGGCGAAACCGATGACACCCCAGAAGACGGCAGCCAGGGTTGCGACGCGGATCGGCCCATCGAGATAGCCGGAACGCTCGTCGGTCTGGTGGGTGAAGATGTAGATGAGGGCCAGCACGCTCGCCAGGGCGAGTAGGGCACCGTGCAGGTTCATCACGGGATCGACGCCGTTGATCGCCAAGAAGACGCCCAAGGCTGCGAAGACTGCTGCGCTTCCCATTGCGAGCGCATTACTGAGAGCCGGCTTGACGGCCGCTGTTGCTGACACGGTTTCCCCTCCTTCAATGCTCGAACCGCGAACCCTCTTCAAAACGGGGCGGACGGCTAGCTTCAGTTTATTCCCGCAACCGGGTTCTTTCAGCGTTGACCTGGATCAATGACGCGCTGCCAAACAACGGTTGAGATCGCCGCACCGGGATCGCCGGTTAACGCCAGTTGCAACCGCGCGGGGTCCATATGTCCTTATCGAACGATCAAACACCGCGGGTGGACCGGATAAAATCACCAGGTCCGACGTGCCAGACACCTGATCCTATTGGGCTGATTGCCGAAGAGCATGCCCTGCAATGTGAGCTTTGTGACCTGCTCGAAGCGATTGCGGACGGTTTGCCGCACAGCTTCGACAAGGCACTCGCCGTCATTGCTGTCTCGATCTTAGAAGGCAGCGTGCCCAGGCATATGCGACTTGAGGAGGAGGCGCTGTTTCCGGCGTTGCGCGAGCGGGTCGCCTCAGACCACCCGCTGCATGCCGCGCTGGCGTGTCTGGAAGAGGAGCATGAGCGCGACGGGGCGATGCTGGTCGAGTTGACCGATGCTCTGAAAACGGCGGCGCAACACGGGTTAGTCAGCAACCCGGACATGCTCGGATACATGTTGCGCGGGTACTTTGACAGTCAACGCCGGCATATCGCATGGGAGGATCGTGTGGTTCTTCCTATCGCCCGGCAGGTTCTGACGCCCAGCGATCTGGCGGGGCTTCAGGGTTGGATCATGGCGAGCGATCACCCCCGCTGCTCACAGCAATCGGTTGTGGCAATCCGAAGCGCGCGGTCGGCGCGGTCCGTCTGCGAGCGCTGCCCGAGCGCCAAGCCGGCCGACAACGTTTTGCCCTTCAACGCCAAGTCTTGAGCGAGCCAACCATGACCCCCGAACTCGTCCGGCGCATGTCGGCCCCTGTCCCGCGTTATACGAGCTATCCGACCGCGCCGCATTTTTCGGCGCAGGTGGGGGCTATGGAGTTCGGCGAGGGGCTCCGCAGTCTATCGCCGTCGCAGGCGCTGTCGCTTTACGTTCACATCCCGTTTTGCGCACAGATGTGCTGGTACTGCGGGTGCAATACAAAGGCGACGCGCAACACCGAGACCATCGAAACCTATTTCCAGCACTTGACCACCGAGATCTTGATGGTGGCGGCGCTGGTGCCCGGCGACAAGCCGGTGGCCCATATCCATTGGGGGGGCGGATCGCCCAACAGTCTATCGGCAGATCAGATCCGGCGGCTGGGCCAGACGCTGCACGCATCGTTCGGGATCGGGGCGGAGACGGAATTCGCGGTGGAGATCGATCCGCGCTGGCTCAATAGCGATCAGATGGCGGCGTTCGCGGACATCGGCGTCAATCGCGCGTCCATTGGCGTGCAGGATTTCAATCCGCGGGTGCAGACGGCGATCAACCGCGTGCAATCGGTGGAGATGACGGAACGGGCCGTCAACGGGATGCGGGCGGCGGGCGTAAAGGGGGTCAACATTGACCTCGTGTATGGTCTGCCGCATCAAACGGAAGACAGCGTCGCCAACACGATCGAAGAAGTGATCCGGCTGTCACCGGACCGGATCGCGCTATTTGGCTACGCGCACCTGCCGTCGCGGGCCAAACATCAGACGATGATCGATGAGACGACTTTGCCTGGAACGATGGAGCGCTACCGGCAATCGCGGCGGGCCGAACAGCTGCTTACCGAGGCGGGGTACCTAACGGTGGGGCTCGATCATTTTGCCAAGCCGGGCGACTCGCTGGCGTCGGGGGAGATCAAGCGGAATTTCCAGGGCTATACGACGGACACGGCAGAGGCGCTGATCGGCATGGGCGCGTCGTCCATTTCGCAGCTGCCGACGGGATATTATCAGAATGCTGTGGCGAGGGCCGATTACGAGCGGCGGGTTGCGGATACGGGTCTGGCGACGGTGAAAGGTATTTTGCTGTCGGACGACGACCGGATGCGGGCGCGGGTGATCGAGCGGCTGATGTGCGAATTCGAGTTTTCGAAGTCGTCGCTGCAATCGGCGTTTGGCGCTTTGGCTCAGCCGGTCATCGACAAGGCCGAGGAACTCGTTGCGGCGGACGAGGAAGGCCTCGTGGAACGGACAGCGGACGGGTTCCGGGTGACGGAACTGGGTCAACCGTTCGTGCGCGCCATCGCATCGTGTTTCGACGCCTATCTAGGCAAGGGCAATTCGACGTTTTCGGCCGGGGTTTAATCCCGGACGCCGGCAGCGGGGACAGCAGAAAGGCCGGTCGCGGGACCGGCCTTTTTTATTAGAACATCGCGGGGTGGACCTTGTCGGGCGGCGCGTGGCCGTCGAGGAAGGCCTTGACGTTGATGATGACCTTTTCGCCCATTTCGATGCGGCCTTCGATGGTCGCTGAACTCATGTGCGGCAAGGCGACCACGCGATCGGACGCCAAGAGCTTGGGATTGATCGACGGCTCGTGCTCGAAGACGTCGAGGCCAGCGCCGGCGATGGAACCGGCTTCGATCATGCGGGCGAGTTCGTTTTCGTCGATGACTTCACCGCGCGCCGTATTGACGATGTACGACGTGGGCTTGAGAAGCTTCAAACGCCGGGCGGAGAGCAGGTGGTACGTGGCTGGCGTGTGGGGGCAGTTGACCGAGACGATGTCCATGCGGATCAGCATCTGGTCGAGGCTTTCCCAATATGTGGCCTCCAATTCCTGCTCGAGGTCGGCGGAGACGCGCTTGCGGTTGTGGTAGTGGATCTGGAGGCCGAAGGCCTTGGCGCGCTGCGCGACGGCGGTGCCGATGCGGCCCATGCCAATGATGCCGAGGCGCTTGCCGTAAATGCGGTGGCCGAGCATCCAAGTCGGCGACCAGCCGGGCCAGCTCGACTTGGCATCCTTGAGGTAGGCCGCACCTTCGGCGACGCGGCGGGGCACGGCGAGGATTAGCGCCATTGTCATGTCGGCGGTGTCTTCGGTGAGGACGCCCGGCGTGTTGGTGACGGTGATTGCGCGGTTGCGGGCGGTGTCGAGGTCGATGTTATCGACACCGGTGCCGAAGTTGGCGATCAAGCGCAGCTGAGGACCGGCCTGCGAGATGATCCCACGATCGATGCGGTCGGTCACGGTGGGCACGATAACATCGGCTATCTTGGCGGCTTCCACTAGATCGGCATGCGACATGGGCTTGTCGTCGACGTTGAGGCGCGCGTCGAACAACTCGCGCAGACGCGTTTCGACGATGTCAGGGAGCTTGCGCGTGACGATGACGATCGGCTTCTTGGTGCTTGCGGGCATGTAATGATCCGTGGCCAGGGCAGGTCAGAGGGTCCGCCGCCGCGGCCACCCGGCGCCCCACACTGGCCCGGATCCGAAACGCTGGTCCCTCATCGTTTCCCGTGTCTAACAGATGGTTGGCGGGAAAACAAAGTGTTGAGCGGATGCGGACCAACACTGACCTATTGTAGAGGCTGGGGGGACTGGACCGCCTTGCGCCTGCCACGCTGGTGTGATCCACGGCGGTGGGGACGAGACGAAGGGAATTCAACGTGCGGCTCGATATTGGACCATGGATCGGCGGCGCGTGCGCCGCAGCGGTGGTGGCGGCATTGACGGCGACACTGGGCAGCGGGATGGGGCTGGCGCAGGAGAGCGGCGCTGCCGAGGCCGGCAAGGGCTCGGTCAGCGGTCTGCCGATCCCGCGATTTGTCAGCTTGAAATCGGACGAAGTGAATTTGCGCGCGGGGCCGGGCAAGGATTATCCGACACAATGGGTGTTCCGGCGGGCCGGCTTGCCGGTCGAAGTGATCAAGGAATTCGACACGTGGCGGCAGGTGCGCGATGCCGACGGTGTGACCGGCTGGGTTAGCCAGGCGCTGCTGTCAGGCCGGCGGACGGCGCAGGTGCTGCCATGGGAGGTCAAGCAGGGCGCGGAGGTGCCGAAGCTGGAGCTCAAAGCCGATGACAGCGAGCGGGCGGCTGCCACCGCGCTGGTCGAAGCTGGCGTGATCGCCAACCTCCAAAGCTGCGACAGCCGCTGGTGTTTCGTGACGGTGGAAACGTTCAAGGGCTACGTTGAACAGAGCAAGTTATGGGGCATCTATCCTGGCGAGATCATTCGATAGCCTGAGCGTCCCCGGCGCCCGGCCACTTGGCCGGCAGCGCTTTCCTTCGCCTGATGCGGCTACTTTTTCTTGTCAGGGACGAGGCGCACGACCACGTCGATATGGGAGATGCGCATGCCCTCGGGCGGCTGAGGGAGACCGTCGACGCGAATGTTTTCGCCGTGAATGTCGATAAGTTCGCCGCGGTCTTCGATGAAGAAGTGGTTGTGGTTCGAGACGTTGGTGTCGAAATACGCTTTCGAGCCGTCGATCGCGAGTTCGCGCAACAGGCCCGCGTCGGTGAATTGATGCAGCGTGTTGTAGACGGTGGCCAGAGAGACCTGCTCGCCCACGTCGAGAATCTCGCCGTGGAGCATTTCAGCCGAAACATGACGGTCGCCCTTGCCGAACAAGAGTTCGGCCAGCAAAACGCGTTGCCGGGTGGGCCGCAAACCGGCGGACCGGAGGCGTTCGACAGTCGGGGTTGCGGTCAATTCAGCTTCGTTTTCCACAGGTCTTGAGCACCGGGTTAAATTGGTCGTCTCATGTGCACGGCAAAAATGGCCAAAGCCCGGATGGCGCACCCTTTCGGCCCGCACCGTCCAAACCTTATGCACGCCGTCAAGTATAGGGACGTCGCTAGATGTTCGCAACTGGACGCGGCATCGGGTCCTGCAAGTCCAGTGTGCTTGACCTTGTGCGCGTTTTCCCGTTTGAACGGCGGGGAAGAGTTAAAAAGACAGACCCTCTGGGCGGCGAAGCCCCAAGACGGGTTTTTAGGGGGCACGCGCGATATGGCCGACCGGCAGCCAAGCTATAATTTCGAGGACTTGCTGGCCTGCGGCCGCGGCGAGCTCTTCGGGCAGGGCAATGCCCAGTTGCCGCTACCACCGATGTTGATGTTCGACAGCATCTCGCACATCAGCGAAACCGGCGGCACGTACGGCAAAGGGCAGATCGTGGCCGAACTGAAGGTTGCGGGCAACGACCGTCTCAATTGGTTTTTCGACTGCCACTTCCAGGGCGACCCGGTGATGCCGGGCTGCCTCGGGCTCGATGCGCTTTGGCAGTTAACCGGCTTTTATCTGGGCTGGCTGGGGCTGACCGGGCAGGGGCGCGCGGCGGGCGTGGGGGACGTGAAGTTCACCAAGGAAATTACGCCGCAAATCAAGCACGTTCAGTACGTTGTGAATGTAAAGCGGGTTATCGCACGCAAGCTGAAGCTGGCGGAAGCCGACGGCGACCTGATCGCGGACGGTGAAGTGATCTATCAGGCCAAGGATTTGCGCGTTCTTCTGAAGTCGACCGAAAGCTAGGCGTTGCCAATCGATGCCATCCTGCGCCACAAGCGCAGACTGACTTAGCGGGTGAACTATACAGGGGCTTTGAGCGCATGCGGCGCGTAGTCGTCACTGGGATGGGTATCGTCTCCTCGATCGGGAACAACACCCAAGAGGTCGTGGCGAACCTGCGCGAGGCCAAATCCGGCATTACGCGTGCGGACAAGTACGCCGAACTCGGTTTTAAGTGCCAAGTGCACGGCGAGCCCAAGCTCGAGTGGGACGGCCTCGTGCCGCGCAAGCCGAAGCGGTTCATGAACCCGGGCGTGGCGTGGAATTACATCGCCATGGATCAGGCGATCCGCGATTCGGGGCTCGATGCCAGCGACGTCGTCAACGAGCGGACGGGGATCATCGTCGGCTCGGGCGGGCCTTCAACCCGCGCCATCGTCGAGGCGGCGGAGACGACGATCAAGTCGGGCGGGCCGAAGAAAATCGGGCCGTTCGAAGTGCCCAAGGCCATGTGCTCGGGTCCGTCGGCGGCGCTTGCCACGTCTTTCCAAATCAAGGGCGTCAATTATTCGATCTCGTCGGCGTGTGCGACGAGTGCTCACTGCATCGGAAACGCGGCCGAACTCATCCAGTGGGGCAAGCAGGACATCATCTTCGCGGGCGGCTGCGAAGAGCTTGACTGGACGCTGTCAAACCTGTTCGACGCCATGGGCGCAATGTCGACCCGCTTTAACGACACGCCGGAACGGGCGTCGCGGGCTTACGACAAAAACCGCGACGGGTTTGTGATTGCGGGCGGCGCTGGCGTGCTTGTTCTTGAAGAACTGGAGCACGCGCGGGCTCGCGGGGCGAAGATCTACGGCGAAGTCGCCGGTTATGGTGCGACTTCGGACGGCTTCGACATGGTGGCGCCCTCCGGTGAGGGTGCTGCCCGCTGCATGAAGCTCGCGATACAGGGCCTCGACGGGAAAGGGCTGCCTGCTATCGATTACATCAACCCGCATGGGACGGGAACGCCCGTGGGGGACGAGCGCGAGATCGCCGCCATCCGCGAGGTGTTCGGCTCCAAGATCCCGCATATTTCGGCGACGAAGTCGCTGTCGGGGCATTCGCTGGGCGCCATTGGCGTACAGGAAGCGATCTTCTCGCTTTTGATGATGAACAACGGATTTGTCTGCGAAAGCGCCAATATCGACGAGATCGATCCGGCGTTCGCGGACGTGCCGATCGCGCGCAAGCGCATCGACAACATTGCGCTTAACTGTGTGATGTCGAACAGCTTCGGATTTGGCGGAACAAATGCAACTCTCGTGTTCCGCCGGCATGATGGTT
>LNFM01003504.1_pt1 | contig 30745 bp, 29 predicted proteins | sample 596031 | NCBI WGS metagenome assembly LNFM01 (sample SAMN04254537, study PRJNA301005) | activated carbon metagenome | isolation source: dual media filters at the Ann Arbor, Michigan drinking water treatment plant | place: USA: Ann Arbor
CCTGGTGCGCGGCGGCGACGGCCGCGGCAAGAGCACGCTGATGCGCCTGCTGGCCGGCACGCTGACGGCAGGCGTCGGCACGCTGAGGCGGCACACCGACAGCGTGTTCCTGGCAGACCCCGCCAGGCCCGTCGGCGAACTGGCCGACGATCGGGTCGTGGCGGCCGCGGCGCTCGAATCGCTGGCCCTGCGCTTCCCGCCCTGGCAGGCCGGACGTGCAGTGGCGCTGGTCGAATCGCTGGGCTTGGCGCCCCACGTGCAGAAGCCGATCGGCATGCTGTCCACCGGCAGCCGACGCAAGCTGGGCATCGTGGCGGCCGCGGCCAGCGGCGCGGCGCTGACGCTGATCGACGCGCCTTACGCGGCGCTGGACACGCCCTCCACGCGCGCGCTCGACGCGCTGCTGCGCCAGGCAGCCGACGACGCCGCACGCGCCTGGGTCATCGCCGACCACGAGGCGCCGCGCGGTCTGCAGGGCCTGCGCTGGGCCAGCGTGGTCGACCTCGGCGATTGAGGCCTCCCCACCTGGCGCACCCCATGGACGATCCTTCGAACGACATTCATCTGCGGCCGGCCGCGCCGGACGATGCACCTTGCCTGTCGGTGCTGGCGATGCAGGTCTTCTGCGACACCTACTGCCCCGAAGGCATCCGCCCGAGCGTGGCGCGCGAGGTGCTGGGCACGTATTCGCCGCAGGCCTTCGCCGAGGCCCTGCAACGGCCCGACACACGGCTGGTGGTGGCCGAACGCGCCGGGCATCTGGTGGGTTTCGCGCAGGTCACGCTGGGTGCCGCCCATGACCTGGCCCCGGCCGGCGTGCCGGCCGAGTTGCTGCGCCTTTACGTGCAGGAACCCTTCACCGGCGCCAAGCTCGGCACGCGCCTGCTGGCGCGCGCCGAGCAGCTGGCCGCCGCAGCCGGTGCCACGCTGCTGTGGCTGACGCCCTGGGTGCACAACCGGCGCGCACTGGCCTTCTACGCGCGGCGCGGCTACGCCGACCACGGCCCGACGTGGTTCGAGTTCGAGGGCGAGCGCCACGAGAACCGGCTGGTCGCCAAGGCGCTCGCCGCTGCTCACGCGTCGACGATCACCTCGAAGCCGCCGTAGATCATGCGCTTGCCGTCGAAGGGCATGTCTTCCATCTTCATGCGCGGGTCGGCGGCGAACTTCAGGTGGGCGGCGTCGCGCACGGCCTTCGAGGGCCAGGTGATCCACGAGAACACCACCGTCTCGTCGGGTTCGCGCTTGACGGCCATCGGGAACGAGGTCAGCTTGCCCTCGGGCACGTCGTCGCCCCAGGCTTCCACCAAGGCCAGCGCACCGAATTCGCGGAACATCTTCGCCGCCTCCAGCGCGTACTGCCGGTAGACCTCGCGCCGGGCCGTGGGCACGGCGACCACGAATCCGTCCACGTACTTCATCGCGTCCTGCATGTCGTTCTCCTGTCGTCGGATGGTGGGCGCGGCCTGCTGCTGCGCCCTGTCACACGACGAAGCACGAGGGCGTGCTTCGACAGGGCGGGGGTCGGCCCCGGGGCGTCAGGCCGCCATGCGGGAACACTCGTCTGCACAGCGGCTGCAGGCCAGGGCGCACGCCTGGCAGTGTTCCATGTCGTGCTGCGCGCATTCGTGCCCGCAGGCCTTGCAGGCTTCGGCGCACACGCGGCACACGCTGCCGGCCAGCGCGCTGCCGCGCGACATCATGCCCGCGGCTTCGCGGCACAGGGCCGCGCAGTCGATGTCCAGCGCGATGCAGCGCACCATCATCTTCACGTCGTCTTCCTGCAGGCAGGCCGCGGCGCAGCGGTCGCAGGCGTCGGCACAGGCGTAGCAGGCTGCGATGCAGGACGAGTAGTCGGGGCGGGACATGGCGTTCTCCTGGATGGGGCAGGGTGGGCGGCAAGGCGTGTTCCCGGCGTGCGCGCGCGGGCCCGGCCGGCTTAGCATCGGTCCGGTGGGGCGGCAGGGTCGCCCGGGGGAACGCTGATGGCTTCTTCGTCCAACTGCATCGCGTGGCCGGCCTGGGGCCTGGCCCTGTCGCTGCTGGCTGTTTCGGCCTGGGCCGACACCGCGCGCTGCCTGACCGACCGCTACGGCCAGACGCTGTGCCCGCCCGCCGACAGCCGCTGCGTGGCCACGCGCTCGGGCGGCTGGTTCTGCTCGGCGCCGGGCGGCGGCGCCGCGCTCGACGCCGCCGGCCTGCCGCAGTGCGGTGCCGGCCGCTGCGTCACCGATCTGCAGCACCGCGTGATGTGTTCGAAGGAAACCGGCGGCGCCGCGGCGCGCGACCGCTACGGCCAGGCGGTCTGCACCGGCGGCTGCACGCCCGGGCAGGCGGCGATGTGCCGGCCCCTGCAGCCCTGAGCCGCCGGGTGCGGCGCCGGGCGGCTGCCGGTCATGCGGGTACACCCCGAGGATGAATCCGCCACGGTCGCGCGTACAACCGTAGTGCGGGTCTGCCCGCCGCCGTCCCAACAACATCCAGGAGTCAGACCATGCACCCCCGACGCGTTCTCGTTGCCCTTGCCGCCGCCAGTGCGGCCTTGCTCACCGCCTGCGCTTCGGCGCCCACCACCGGCCCGATGAGCTTCTTCATCACCAGCGTGGGCAGCGGCAACGGTGCCAACCTGGGCGGGCTGGCCGGTGCCGACGCGCACTGCCAGAAGCTGGCCGCTGCGGCGGGCGCCGGCGGCAAGACCTGGCGCGCCTATCTCAGCGTGCCCGGCGCCTTCCCCGGCGCCGGCAATCCGCAGGGCGTGGCGTCGGTGAACGCGCGTGACCGCATCGGCGCCGGACCCTGGTTCAACGCCAAGGGCCAGCTCATCGCGCGCGACGTGGCGCACCTGCACAACGGCAACCACATCAACAAGGACACCGGCCTGGACGAGCGCGGCAATGTCGTCAGGGGCCGCGGCGACACGCCCAACGAGCACGACATCCTGACCGGCTCGCGGGCCGACGGCACCGCCTTCGCCCCGCAGACCGACACCACCTGCAAGGCCTGGACCAGCAGCACCGACGGCTCGGCCATCGTCGGTCACCACGACCGCATCGGTCCGCTGCCCGAGAACTGGGCCAGGTCCTGGAACTTCTCGCACCAGAGCGCAGGCTGCAGCCAGGAAGCCCTGGTGCGCACGGGCGGGTCGGGCAAGCTCTACTGCTTCGCCAGCAACTGAGCCGCCGGCCGTCGTCAGTCGCCGGCCCGGCGAGCCCGGCGCATCAGCGGGCTCGCCGTTTGCCGCCGGGTGCTCGGACGGACCTGGAGACACTCATCCCGAGAGCGCGCGCGTCATCGCGGCATCCCCTCAGGCCTCCACGCATGCACAGGAGAAGCCCTTGCCGGATGGCGACACGCACGGTGGCGCGACACGCGCCACGACCGGCCCTGAGATAGCCGCCAGGACGCTGGTGCAGGCCGGCGTCGTTGCGCTGGTCGTGCTGGCGGTGATGCTGCTGCTCCGTGCGTCGGAGGCCTTCTTCGCGCTCTTCGGCGGCCTCTTGTTCGCCGTGTTGTTCAACAGCACCGCGCGCTGGGTGCAGGGCCGGACCGGGCTGCCATACCGGATCGCGCTCGCGATCTCCGTCCTCGTGCCCTTGGCGCTGCTGGGCGTCGGGCTCTGGGTCGCAGCGCCTGCCGTGGCCGACCAGGCGGGCCAGCTCGCAGAGCGCATTCCCCAGGCGACACGTCAGTTGCTGGAGCGCCTGCAGCAGTCGGAGTGGACACGGCGCATCCTCGAGCAGCAGGAGCGCATGCAGGCTCTGGTGCCCGATGGTTCCGACGCTGCCGGCGTGCTCGGCAGCTTCTTTGCTTCCAGTTTCGGCGCGGTCGGCCACTTCGTCATCGCGCTGGCCGTCGGCCTGTTCCTGGCCATCGCGCCGGGCCTCTACCTCGACGGCGTGCTGCGCCTGGTGCCGCTCGACAAGAGGGCACGCGCCCGCGAGGTGCTGCTGGCCGTGCGGTCGGCGCTGGCGTCGTGGCTGGGTGCCAAGCTCACGGCCATGCTGGTCATCGGCGTGCTCACCACCCTGGGCCTGTGGCTGATCGGCATCGACCTGGCGCTGGTGCTCGGTGTCGTCGCGGCGCTGCTGTCCTTCATCCCGAACATCGGACCCATCATCTCGCTGCTGCCTGCGGCCCTCATCGCGCTGCTGGACGGTCCCCAGACGCTGCTCTACGTCGCCTTGCTGTATGCCGCCATCCAGGCGCTGGAGAGTTACGTGCTGACCCCCGTGCTGCAGCAGCGCATGGTCGACCTGCCCCCGGCGCTGACGCTGGGCGTGCAGGTGATCCTGGGCGTGGTGGCCGGTGCGATGGGCTTGATCTTCGCAGCGCCCCTGGCCGCCGTCGGGCTGGTGATGATCCAGCTGTGGTACGTGCAGGATCTGCTCGGGGACCGTGACGGAAAGACCGGCCAGGACGGCAGGCAGCCGCTTGGATAAACTCCGGCGACCATGCGTCGTCCGCTCGTTCTCCTCGCCATGCTGCTGGCCATGCTCTGGCAGTCGCTGGCCATGGCCGGTGTCGGCTCGACGGTGAACTTCCTCGTCGACCTGGAGCATGCCGCCTTGCACTGGCATGGAGAAGGCCACCATCACCACGACGATGGCAGCTACCACCTGGACGATTCGAAGGAAGCGGTGCAGCACGTGCTCGGCGATCAGGTGAGCTCGACGACGGCGCTGCTGCTCGACGCCCCGCGGATCTTTGCGCCCGCGGGCTCGCCCGCCCCGGGCGGCCAGCACGAGATGCTCGTGCCCGGTCCTGCACCGGACGGCCTGCTCAGGCCCCCTCGCCCGCACGCCTGACCCGCCTTCGCGGCGGGCGTCCACCCATGGACGCCCGGCCTCCACCGGCCCGCACCGGCCTCCAGCCCGCCCGCAGGCGGGCAGCGCAGGCCATCGCGCCGGGTGCCGAATCGTCAGGATCAGAGCATCGTGAAAGCTTCCCGTTGGCTGGCGGCCTGCATGACGGCTGCCAGTCTCGCTGGTGCGCCCGTCTGGGCCCAGCATGTCACCGCTGCTGCCGGCCGGCAGGCCGCCGTCGCCACGCTGGGCGCTGCGCTGGACGCCGCCTGGCAGCGCGCCGTGGCTGCACGCGAAAGCGAAGGCCAGCGTCGCCGTGCCGAGGCAGACCGCGCGGTGGCCGGCGGCCTGTGGGCCGCGCCGCCGTCGCTGCAGCTGAGCCATCGCGACGACCGCCTGCAGCACAGCGCCGGCAGCCGCGAAACCGAGATCGGCGTGGCCGTCCCGCTGTGGCTGCCCGGCCAGCGTGCCGCCCGCTCGGGCGCGGCCGAGGTCCTGGCGGCGCAGGCCGCGGCCGCCGAACAGGTGGCCCGTCTGCACCTGGCGGGGGAGCTGCGCGAGGCGGCCTGGCTGGTTGCCGCCTTGCGGGCCGAGGCGGTCGGGGCCGACGGCCAGGTGCAGGCCTTGCAGCAGCTGGCCGACGATGTCGACCGCCGCGTGCAGGCCGGCGACCTGGCCCGTGCCGACGCACTGGCGGCACGGGCCGAGCAGCTGGCCGCCGTCGCGCAGCAAGCCGACGTGCGCCAGCGGCTGATGGCCGCCCGGTCGCACTGGGCCCTGCTCACGGGCATGGCGGAAGTGCCGGAACTCTCGGCGCTGGCCGTCGGGGAAGAGCCGCCGGGTGATGTGGCCCGGCATCCCGAACTGCAGCTGGCCCGGCTGTCCACCGAACTGGCGCGCAAGCGCGTGGCGCTGATGCAGCTGTCGCGCCGCGAGGCCCCGGAGCTGAGCCTGGGCCTGCGGCACGACGTGCCCGGCCGCGGCGAGGCCTCGAAAGGCAGTGTGGTGGTCGGCCTGCGCCTGCCCCTGGGCACCCCCGAGAGAAACCGGCCGCTGGAAGTGGCGGCACTCACCGAGCGGGACCTGGCCCAGACCCAGGAGCAGCGCCTGCAAGAGCGCCTGGACAGCCAGACCGCTGCCGCGCGCGAATCGCGGGCATCGGCCGTGACGCAACTCGAAGCCGAGAGCGCACGCGCCCGGCTGCTGCGCGAACGCGCCGCCCTGATCGACAAGTCCTTCCGTGCCGGTGAGACGCCGCTGCCCGACCTGCTGCGCGCGCTGGCCGCCGCGGCCCAGGCCGACAGCGCCGTCGCCCGACAGACCGCCGCGCTGGGCCTGGCCCATGCCCGACTGCAACAGACCCTGGGGCTCCTGCCATGAACATCCCTTCCCGTCGCCGCCGCTTGCAGCGGTTGCTGGCTGCCGCCCTGTGTGCTTCGTGGCTGGCCACGATGGCCCCCGCCGCTGCCGCACCCGGCGCCCACGGCCCCGACGGCGAGCACCTGGACGCCCCCTCGCCCCTGCGCGCCGCAGCGGCCCTGCCGCGCGTCGAGGCCCACACCGAAGCCTTCGAGCTGGTGGCCGAACTGCGCGCCGGCGAACTGGCCATCGTCGTCGACCGCTACGAGACCAACGAGCCCGTGCTGGGTGCGAGGCTGGAGGTCGAGAGCGGTGCACTGAACGCCGTCGCCGCGTTCCGTGCCGAGCAGGGCGACTACGCCGTCACCGATGCGGCCCTGGTGAAGGCCCTGGCCGCGCCTGGCGAGCACGGGCTGGTCTTCACGCTGGTGGCCGGCGCCGAGAGCGACCTGCTCGACGCCACCCTGGTCAGCACCGCGAAAGGCTTCGGAGACGCGGGGGCAGCCCGCAGCCCCGGTCACGCTCATGGCGACGATGGGCACGTCCACGCGCACGGTGACGCCCACGACCACGACCTGGAGCGCGCCGCCCTGATCGGTGCGGGAGTGCTGGCGCTGGGCCTCGTCGGCGGCATCGCCTGGTGGCGACAACGCCGCCGCGCAGCCGGCCTGGCGCAGGGGAGTCTGTGATGAGCACACTCTTGTCGCCTGGGCAGCGGCGGGCCGCGGTCCGTTGCAGGGAGATGGTGATCGTCCTGGCCATGGTGCTGGCCGCCAGCCTGCTGGGGCTGGCCCCGGCGCAGGCGGCCCCCGGGGCGCACGGCCCCGACGGCGAGCACCTGGATGCGCCCGGCGCCGCGGTGAATGCGTCCGGCCTGGCCCGGCTGCCCGACGGCAGCGTCAACGTGCCCAAGCTGGCGCAGCGGCGCATGGCGATCAGGACCCTGCTGGCGCCGGCCTCCGAAGCGGCGGCCACGGTCGAGATGCCGGGCCGGGTCATCATGGACCCCAACGCCAGCGGCCGCGTGCAGGCCGTGCACGGAGGACGCATCGAGCCGGGCCCCAAAGGGCTGCCGGTGGCCGGCCAGCCGGTGCGGCGCGGCGAGGTGCTGGCCTACGTGCGCCACCACGCCGAGCCCTTCGCCCTGGCGGCGCAGCAGGCGCAGCAGGCTGACCTGCGGGCACAGCGGCAACTGGCCGAGCAGCGCGTGCAGCGCCTGGAAGGCCTGGAAGGCACGGTGCCGCGCAAGGAGATCGAGGCGGCGCGCAGCGAGGCCGCCAGCCTGGCCGAGCGCGAGCGCAGCATCGGCGCCAGCCTGGTTGCGCGGGAAGCCCTGACGGCTCCGGTGAGCGGCGTCGTCGCGCGGGCCGACGTCGTCGCGGGCCAGGTCATCGAGACGCGCGACCTGTTGTTCGAGGTGATCGACCCGGCCCGCATGCTGGTGGAAGCCACCACCGCCGACGCCACCCTGGCGGCCCGTGTCGCCGGCGCTTCGCTGCAGGGCCTGCCCGGCGTGACGCTGCGTCTGCTGGGTGCGTCGCGCGTGCTGCGCGACGGTGTGCTGCCGCTGACCTTCGCCGTGAGCGCGTCGAAGCCGGGCAGATCGGTGTCTGCTCAGTTGCCGGCCGCGCTGCCCCTGGCGATCGGGCAGCCGGTCACCGTGGTGGTGCAGTCCAGCGAGCGCATCCAGGGCGTGGTGCTGCCGGCGCAGGCCGTGGTGCGCAACCCTTCCAACGAGCCCATCGTCTGGATCAAGTCCGGTGCCGAGCGCTTCATCCCGCAGCCGGTGCAGTTCCGCCCGCTGGACGCCAGCACCGTGGTGGTGACGCAGGGGCTGAGTGCCGACAACCGCGTCGTGGTCCAGGGCGCCCCTCTGATCGCCCAGATCCGCTGACCGGAAGGCGATCATGTTCAACTGGATCGTTCGCAACAGCCTGCACAACCGCCTGTTCGTGCTGGCGGTGGCGGCGCTGTTGATGGTGTACGGCGCGATGACGGCCTGGCGCACGCCGGTCGATGTCTTTCCCGACCTCGACAAGCCGCTGATCACGGTGCTGACCGAAGCCGGCGGCATGGCGCCGGAAGAGGTGGAGCAGCTCGTCACCTTCCCGCTGGAGACGGCGCTCAACGGCATGCCGGGCGTGACGCGTGTGCGCAGTACCTCGGGCGTGGGCCTGTCGCTGGTGTATGCCGAATTCGACTGGGGCACCGACATCTATCGCAACCGCCAGCTGGTGGCCGAGCGGCTGGCGCTGGTGCGCGATCAGATGCCGGGCGACATCACGCCGGTGATGGGGCCGGTGTCGTCGATCATGGGCGAGATCATGCTGGTGGCGCTGCCCCTGGCATCGGCGGGCCCGCCCGGCGACGGCAAGGCGCCCGTGGCCACGCCGATGCAGGCGCGCGAGTACGCCGACTTCGTGCTGCGGCCCCGGCTGCTGTCGATTCCGGGCGTGGCGCAGGTCATCCCCATCGGCGGCGACGTGCGCACGCTGCGCGTGGCGCCCGACACCGCGCGCATGGCGCAGTTCGGCGTGTCGCTGACGCAGCTGGAACAGGCCCTGAAAGGCTATGCCGGCAACGCCGGCGGCGGCTTCATCGATCTCAACAGCCGCGAGGTCCTGATCCGGCACATCGGGCGCAGCAACCGTGTCGAAGACCTGGCCGGCATCGCGGTGGCCTGGAAGGACGGCCGCGCCATCCTGCTGGAGCAGGTGGCCAGCGTCTCCTTCGCGGCCGGCCTGAAGCGCGGCGACGCCGGCTACAACGGCCTGCCGGCGGTGGTGCTGAGCGTGCAGAAGCAGCCCGCCGCCGACACGGTGGCGCTGACCGCGCAGATCGAGTCGGCGCTGGCCGAGCTGAAGCGCGGCCTGCCTCCCGGCCTGGCCGAGCCGCGCGTGCTGTTCCGCCAGGCCGACTTCATCCAGGCCTCCATCGGCAACGTGGCCGAGGCGCTGCGCGACGGCGCCATCATGGTCGCCATCGTGCTCTTCGCCTTCCTGCTGTCGGTGCGCACGACGGTGATCTCGCTGGTCGCCATCCCCTTGTCGCTGGCGGTCACGGCGCTGGTGTTCCAGTGGCTGGGGCAGTCGATCAACGTGATGACGCTGGGCGGCCTGGCCATCGCCATCGGCGAGCTGGTGGACGATGCGGTGGTGGACGTCGAGAACATCCTGCGCCGGCTGAAGCAGAACCGGGCCGCCGGCAACCCGCTGTCGGTGCTGGAAGTGGTGCGCTCGGCCAGCGTCGAGGTGCGCTCGGGCATCGTCTATGCCACCGTCATCGTCGTGCTCGTCTTCGTGCCCCTGTTCGCGCTGCCGGGCATCGAAGGCCGGCTCTTCACGCCGCTGGGCATCGCCTACATCGTGTCCATCCTGGCGTCGATGGGGGTCTCGATGACGGTCACGCCGGTGCTGTGCTACTACCTGCTGCCGACCATGAAGCGCCTGGACCACGGCGACAGCCCGCTGGTGGCCTGGCTCAAGCGGGTGGACGCCCGCGTGCTGACCTGGTCGTTCGGCCGCGCCAGGCTGCTCATCGGCCTGGCCGTGCTGGCCGTGGCCGGCGCCGCCGCGACGGTGCCGCAGTTCCCGCGCGCCTTCCTGCCGGCCTTCAACGAGGGCTCGCTGGTGCTGGGTCTGGTGATGCAGCCGGGCACGTCGCTGGCTGAGGCCAACCGCATCGGCGCGGTGGCCGAGACGCTGATCCGCCAGGTGCCCGAGGTCACGCAGGTGGGCCGCCGCACCGGCCGCGCCGAGCTCGACGAACATGCCGAAGGCGTGCACTCGGCCGAGATCGACGTCGACCTGAAGCGCACGGGCGACGGACCGGCGCGCGACCGCGAGGCCATCATGGCCGACATCCGCGAGCGGCTGTCGACGCTGCCGGCGCAGGTGGCCATCGGCCAGCCCATCAGCCACCGCCTGGACCACCTGCTGTCGGGCGTGCGCGCGCAGGTCGCGGTGAAGATCTTCGGCGACGACACCGACACGCTGCGAGGCCTGGCCGAGCAGATGCGCGGCCAGCTCGCCGGCGTGCCGGGGCTGGTCGACCTCACGGTCGAGAAGCAGGTGCTGATCCCGCAGATCACCGTGCGCCTGGACCACCGCAAGGCCGCGCAGATGGGTCTGGCCCCGGGCGAGGCGATCCGCGTGCTGCAGGCGCTGACCGATGGCGCGCACGGTGCGCAGATCGTCGACGGCCCGCGCCGCTACGAACTGGTGCTGCGCCTGCCCGACCACCAGCGCAGCCCGCAGGACCTGGCACGCATGCTGATCGACACGCCGGCCGGCCGCGTGCCGGTGTCCAGCATCGCGACGGTCGAAGAGACCGACGGACCGAACCAGATCGGTCGCGAGAACGGGCGCCGGCGCATCGTCGTCTACGCCAACACCGACGGTGGCGACATGGGGCGCGTGATCGCCGAGATCCGCCGCATCATCGACACCACGCCCCTGCCCAGCGGCAACTTCGTCAGCCTGGAGGGGCAGTTCCAGGCCCAGGAAGACGCCATGCGACTGATCGCCGGCCTGTCGCTGGTGTCGCTGGCGATGATGTTCCTGGTGCTCTACTCGCGTTACCAGTCGGTGGTGCTGGCCGGCATCGTCATGGCCAACATCCCGCTGGCGCTGATCGGCTCGGTGGTGGCGATGTGGATCGCCGGGGTGAGCCTGTCGGTGGCGTCGATGGTGGGTTTCATCACGCTGGCCGGCATCGCCACGCGCAACGGCATCCTGAAGATCAGCCACTACATCAACCTGTGCCGCTTCGAGGGTGAGCAGTTCGGCCAGGCGATGATCGTGCGCGGCTCGCTGGAGCGCCTGACCCCCGTGCTGATGACGGCGCTGGTGGCGGCCTTCGCGCTGACGCCGCTGCTGCTGGCCGCCGACGCCCCGGGCAAGGAAATCCTGCACCCGGTGGCGGTGGTGATCTTCGGGGGCCTGGTCAGCTCGACGCTGCTCGACACCTTGCTCACACCGCTGTTGTACGGGCTGTTCGGCGAGAAGGCCACCCGGCGCCTGAGCAGCCCGGACCTCGACGCAGCGCCGGATGCCGGTTCGACGCAGCAAGCCTTCTGACGGCTTTCAGGCCCCGGCGGCGCCGCCTGTTCCAATGCGCCGCAGACTTGCAGGAGATGCATGAGATGACGAAGAAGCTCTACACCGCGCTGGCGATGACGCTGGCGCTGGGCCTCTCGGCCCTGTCGTTCGACCCGGCCCTGGCCCATGGCGAGGCCAAGGCCAGGCATGGCGGTGTCGTGGCCAAGGCCAGCGACCTGGGGTTCGAACTGGTCGGCACGCCGGAGGGTGCGGCGATCTATGTCGACGACCACGGCAAGCCGTTGATGCCCACCGGCATGACCGGCAAGCTGACCGTGCTGCAGGGCAGCGTGAAGTCAGAAGCCGAGCTGGCGGTGGCCGGCGACAAGCTCGAAGCCAAGGGCGTGAAGCTGGCGGCCGGGGCCAAGGTGGTCGCCGCGCTGAAGACGCCGGCCAGCAAGTCGATTACGGTACGCTTCACGGTCAAGTGATGGGCGGGTTCGCGCACCGCCTGCCGGCCCTGCGGGGTGGTCTGCTGGCGCTGCTGGCCGCGGCGCTGTTCGGCATCAGCACGCCGCTGGTGCAGCAGTTCGGAGTCGGGCTGGGCGCCTTCAGCACCGCGGCCCTGCTGTACGCCGGGGCTGCGGCCGTGGGGCTGTTGTCGCGCCAGCGCATCGAGCGCGAGGCCCGGCTGCAGCGCAGCGACCTGCCGCGGCTGCTGGCCATGGCGGGCTTCGGCGCCGTGGTCGGCCCGGTGGCGCTGGCCTGGGGGCTGCAGCACACCAGCGGTACCAGCGCTTCGCTGATGCTGACCCTGGAGGCCTTGTTCACCGCGGTGCTGGCCTGGTGGCTGTACCGCGAGACCATGGACGGCCGCGTCTGGACGGCGATGGCACTGCTGCTGGCCGGCGGCATGGTGCTGGTGTTCGACCAGGGCCGCAGCGGCGGTGCGCAGCTCTGGGGCCTGCTGGCGGTGCTGCTGGCCACCGCCGCCTGGGGCGTGGACAACACGCTGTCGCGCGCGCTGGCCGAGCGTGATCCGGGGCAGGTGGTGCTGGCCAAGGCGACGCTGGGCGCCACGGCGACGACGGCCCTGGCCGTGGCATTCGGCGAACCCAGGCCCTCGCCCGGCGCCGCGCTGGCGCTGCTGGCCGTCGGTGCCACCGGCTACGGGCTGAGCCTGCGCTTCTATCTGCTGGCGCAGCGGGCCTTCGGCGCGGCGCGCACCGGCTCGGTGTTCGCGTTCGCGCCCTTCATCGGTGCCGCCCTGGCGGTCGCGCTCGGCGACCGCTCGGCCAGCGGGCTGATGTTGCTGGGCAGCGTGCTGATGCTGGCCGGCGTGGTGCTGCATCTGGCGGAGTCGCACGGCCACGAGCACGAGCACGAAGCGCTGGAGCACGAACACGCGCACCGCCACGACGACGGCCATCACGAGCACCATCACGACCCGATGCCGGCCGGTGAACACAGCCACCGGCACCGGCACGAGCCGATGCGCCACGCCCACGCCCACGTGCCCGACGTGCACCACGCGCATCGGCATTGAGACGCAGCGACAGCCACGCGGCGACAGACGTCGGCACCGGGGCGCCGAGATCGTCAGTATGCTTACTACAGGTGATAGCATGCAGGCAGCTGTCGCCTGACGCGCCTGGCCGATGTGCCTGATTGATGTGCTTGCGCGAAGGCACGAGTCCCCGCCGCATGACCCGAAAAGCCGCCGTTCCGCTCGACCTCGAGGCCTTGCCCGGGCACCACATCCGGCGTCTGCACCAGATCGCCGTGGCGATCTTCCTGCAGGAAACCGCGGCGCACGGCATCACGCCGGTGCAGTACGCCGCGCTGCAGACGGTGGGCAACCAGCCCGGCATCGACCAGCGCACGCTGGCCGGCAGCATCGGGCTGGACACGTCCACCGTGGCCGGCGTGATCGACCGCCTGGAGGCGCGCGGGCTGCTGCTGCGTGGCGCCTCGCCGCAGGACCGCCGCGTGCGGCTGCTGACGCTCACCGACGAGGGCACCGCACTGCTGGCTGCCGTGCAGCCCGACATGCAGACGGCCCAGCAGCGCATCCTCTCGCCGCTGTCGCGTGCCGAGCGCGCCGAGTTCATGCGCATGCTGCGGCAGCTGGTCGACGCCAACAACGAGCTGAGCCGGGCGCCGAGCGACGCCTGAGTGGCGCCTGAGCGGGGCCCGGGCACCGCAGGGCAGGCCACGTGCCCGCGCACGTCGACGGCCGGTCACGCGCATCGCCCTGCAGGTCGCGGGGAACGAATGCGGCAGCGCCGGGTCTGTCCTGCAGGGCCGCCACGGGGGCGGTGACACCGGAGGCCGTTCGATGGACAAGTCCACACGCAACATCGCGGTCATCGGGTCGGGTCTGGCCTTGCTGGCCGTGCTCGGCTGGATGGGTTGGCAGCAGCGGGGCGATGGGCCGAGGGTCCCTGCGGCCGACCCTGTTCCTGCGGCCACCCTGCCGGTGCCCGCACCCAACGCCGCGCCGGCGGCGCCGCAGGCCCTGGTGCCCGAGCCGACACCGGCACCCGAACGCACGCCCATCGCCGCCGACGGTGTCGAGCAGTCCTTGACCTCGCTGCTCGGCCGCAAGGCGGTGCTGTCGCTGCTGCAGACCGACCGCTTCGCGCACCGCCTGGTGGTCACGGTCGACAACCTCGGTCACTCCTTCGCACCGGCCTCGAGCTGGCCGGTGATGCCGACGCCCGATCGATTCCTGGTGCTGGAACGCGAGGGCCGCAACTACATCAGCCCCGACAACGGCCTGCGCTACACGCCGCTGGTGGTGCTCGCCGAAAACGTGGAGCCGCGCGCGCTGGCCGAGTGGTATGCGCGCATGCTGCCGATGCTGCAGACGGCTTACGAAGAAGCCGGCTACCCCAGGCGGCGTTTCCATGGCCGCCTGATCGAGGTCATCGACCAGATGCTGGCCACGCCGCCCGCGCCCGAGTGGATGGAGGTGCGCCTCACCGAAGTGCGAGGGCCCGTGCCTTCCGAGCGGCCCTGGGTGCGCTACGAGTTCGTCGACCCGGCCTTCGAGCAGGCCAGTGCCGGGCAGAAGCTGATGCTGCGCATCGGTGCGGTGAACCAGCGCCGGCTGAAGACCCGCCTGCAGGCGCTGCGTGCCGAACTGGCCGCGCTCGGGCAGGGGCGTTGACGCCCGGACTGCTCACGACATCAGAAGACGCCCGCCGCATTGCGCAGCGCACCGATCAGGCGATCGGGCAGGGGCGGTGGCGTCTCGCCTGAAGCGAGCGCAGCCCGCTGGCTCACCAGCAGCGCCATCAAGGCGAAACCGCCCTCGTCGGCGTCGCGTCCCAGTGCACGCCAGCGGCGTTCCTGCTCACGCTCCGAGGCGGACAATGCCAGCACCCAGTCGGCCAGCAGTTGCTGGTGTCGCGTGCCGTCGCGCTGCGCACGCTGCCAGACGGTGCCGGCCTTGTCGGCGGCCTGTTCCGGCTCGCCGGCCTCATGGCAGGCACAGGCCGTGAGCAGGCCGGCGGTGAGGGCGTACTTGGCTTCGCCCAGGCGCAGCAGTTCGGCTTCCAGCCGTTCCAGCGCGAGCAGGGCCTCGCCGGCGGGGTTGCCGGCGGCCAGGTGCAGGCAGATGCGGCGCAGGCTCAGGTCGATCTGCGACACGCGCACGCCCGAGCTGCGCCGCAGGGCTTCGGCCGCGTCGAGCTCGGCGTCGGCCGCGGCGAAGTCCCCGGCGAGGTCGAGCAGCCTCGCCCGCGCGGTATGCCAGCAGGAGCGGGGGATCGGACCGCTGGCGGCAGCAGCTGTCGCCGCCGAGTCCAGCAGCGCCTGTGCCACCGCGGGCTCGGCCATCTGCAATGCCAGGTCGGCGCGCGTGGCCACCACCATCGTGCGCAGGTCGCCGCCGGGCAGGGGCGCCAGATGCGACAGCGCCAGGTCGAAGGCGGCCGCCGCGGCTGCCAGGTCGCCCAGGTCGCGCTCGTTGACGCCGGCGTTGTAGGCCACGCGGCCATGTTCCTGGTGCGCCTGCAGCGGCTGCAGCAGGCGCAGCGCGTCGCGGTAGGCCTGGCGCGCGTCCAGCCGGCGTCCCGCGCGTTCGGCCATCAGGGCCAGGTTGGACTGGGCCCGCACCTCGCCCAGGGCGTCGGCAGCATCGCGGAAGTCCTCGGCGGCCCGCCGGAAGAAGGCTTCGGCGCGCTCGGGCTGGCGGCGCTGCAGCGCCAGCGCACTGCCCAGGTGATGACGCGCGCTGGCGGCCAGGCGCAGCAGGCCGTGGCGCCGGGCTTCCGTCACCGCTTGCTCCAGACGACGCTCGGCGTCGTCGGGATGGTGCAGGGCGGCGTGGCAACGCCCTGCGAGGATCAGCAGCTCGATGTCCAGCGGCGGGTCCTCGTCGGCTGCCGACTCGGTGGCCAGGGCCTCGACGCCGGCCAGCGCCCCCTGCGCGTCGCCGGTGCGCAGCTGGGCCTCCAGGGCGCCGGTGCGCGCGCGCCGGGCCGGACCCGTCCAGCCGGCCTCCTGCAGGCGTCGCGCGGCGGTCTCGAAGCGGTCCTTCGCCGGCACCGCCTGCCCCTGCTCCAGCAGGCAGCGCGCTGCCAGCGCGTCGCGTTCGCCGCCGCCCGGACCGCTGGCACCGGCCAGCGCCGCAGAGGCCGCGGCCACTTCCCCCCGTTCCAGATGCCACCGGATGCGCTGCACCTGCAGCCGCTCGAGGCGACGGCTGGCGGCGTCGAGCGAGTCTGCGCCGTCGGCAGACGCCGGTCCGGCCGCTGCCTGCTCTGCAGCGGCCCAGGTCGCCAGCGCCTGTTCCGGCCGCGTTGCCGCGGTCAGGGCCGTTTCGCGCCAGTCCAGGGCGGCCACGGCCATGCGGGGCCGCAAGCGCGAGAGCCGCGTCGCGGCGGCCACCCATTGGCCCTGTTCCAGCTGGGCGTCCAGCACCGCCGCACCCAGCAGCAGGTCCTCCGGCGCCAGCGAGGCGGCTGCACGCAGCGCCGACAAGGCTTCGTCACGTCGTCCGCCCAGGCCGGCCTGCAGGGCTTCGGCGCGCAAGGACAGCACCGGGTCGGCCGAAGCTTCCAGCCCGGCCGCCTGTTCCCGCGCCGACATGCGTCGGCCTGCGCCCGCCATGGACAGTGCCAGCCAGTAGCGCGGCCAGCCCTGCAGCAGCGTGCCGCTGCCGGCCTCGGCCAGGCGGCCGAAGTGCTGAAGTGCCAGCCCGTGGTCGCCCTTCGCCGCGGCCGCACAGGCACGGCAGAGGGCGGCCGGGTCCATGGCATCGGCCGGCGGTTCCGCCCATGCGGCCCAGCCTTCGGGCCAGCCCATCGGGCCGTGCCCGCTGCGTTCTCCCCAGGCGGCCAGCAATTCGCCGAGCTGGCCGAGCAGCGTGGCTTGCCTGAGCGTCCCGGCAGCCACCGGGGTGTCGTCGGACGGCGCCAGCCGCCATCGCCGCCCCGCTACCTCCAGCGTCCAGGCCGCTTCGCCCTCCGGCCGCGGCTCGGCCGGCCAGCGCACCGCCCAGCCGGCGCCACTGGCCGCCACGGCGTCCAGCATCGCGGGCCAGGCGGGCGGCAGCTTGATGGGCAGCAGACGCACGGGCGGCCTGCCCCGGCCTCTCGCGGGACCGGCGGGTTCGGGGGCGTCGTCGGTCGGCTTCACCGGCGCGATGAGGGCGTAGCCGCGCCGATGGCGCGTGGCGATCAGGCGCGGCCGGCGGGGGTCGTCGCCCAGCGCACGTCGCAGTTCGCTGACCGTCTGCGGCACCACGCCGGGCGACAGCGCCTGCGGCCCCCACAAGGCGTCCAGCAGTTCGTCGTGTCCCACCACCGCAGGGGCGCGGCGGGCCAGCAGAAGCAGCAGGTGGTACAGCAGCCGGCGCAGCGGCACGGGACCCGAAGGGCCCAGCAGCAGCTCCCGTCGGGTGTCCAGCTCGAACTCGCCGATGCGATAGCCCATGGGGCGGCGAGTGTAGTCAGCGAGATCCCCCCGGGTTCATGGGGGTTGGGCTCGATTCGGCCGCGACTTGATGGAAGTTTGAGAACTCCTGCAGCTTGTTCGCAAGCGCGCCGGCGGGTGCCCCACCAGCATGGCGTCGTGCCTTTTCACCGACCCCCGACTGGAGAATTCCGATGTCCCCCTCTGCACTGTCTCGCCACCTCGTCGCCGCCAGCCTGGCGCTGGGCGCCTGGACCCTCGCGCCGACGGCGCATGCCGCCCTCGTGCTCGTGAACGATTCGGTGTTCGGCACCGACGCCGTCGTGCAGGACACCGCCAGCGGGCTGGAGTGGTTGCGCCTGGACTTCAGCTTCGGCAAGACCTACACCTACGTCGCCGGCCAGCTCGGCGCGGGCGGCGAGTTCGAAGGCTGGAAGATCGCCACCCGCAACTTCCTCACGACCTCGCTGGGCGCGCCCAACGGCCTGGTGAACGACGACGCCGACCCCGCCGCGGTCGCAGCGGCCGGGGTCCTGCGCGACCTGATCTGCTTCACCGCCGGCCAGTGCAAGGCGGTGAGCAGCACCCATGACTATGCCCGCGGCCTGGTGTCCGACATCGAAACGGGCTCGCCCTTCGCGGCGCAGGAGGCCTTCACGGTCGGCATCCAGCTGGCCGACGCCGGCCGGGGAGAACCAGCCAAGGTGGACTTCCGTTACAGCGGCTTTGCATCGGCGGAAGCAACCATGGAGTCCGTCTGGTTGTGGCGCGGCGACCCGCAGGTCGCCGTCGTGCCGGAGCCGACCGGCCTGGCGCTGCTGCTGGCAGGCGGCCTGGCGCTGGGCGCCACGACGCGCCGCCGAGGGGCCCGGGGCTGAGGCCCGCCTGGCCTCTTCACTCGGCGAATTCGTAGCGCAGCGAGGTGACCGTGCCGCGCCAGTAGGCCTTGCGGCCCTCGGGCAGCAGCCAGGCCACCTCGCCCGACATCGGCACGCGCATGCCGTCCTGCAGCTGCGCGTCCTGCCAGCGGCCCCCCCAGGGCGTGGGAACGTTGCGGCCGGCCACCGTGCGGCCGCGCGCCTCGGCACGCACCCAGGCCATGGTGTCGTCGTCGGCAAAGCCGAAGCTCAGCGTGATCGACAGCGGGCCGTCGCCGAAGGTGGCCCGGGCGCTGCGCCCGTCCACCGGCTGCCAGCGCACGCCCTGGCTGGGCAGCAGGGCGGTGGGGTACCAGGCGGCCTCGGCGAAGAAGCGCATCAGCTCGCCTTCGGCCACCTCGGTGGTGTCGCGCAACTCCATCAGCGTGAACAGCCCCAGGATGGCCGGCCGCAGGATGCCGGTGCCGGCGACGTAGGCGTCGTGCACGTGCACGTTGAGCCCGGGCAGCATGGTGATGCGGCCGTCCCACACGAAACCCGGGCGTTGCGTCATCACGCGCTGGGTGGACCGGAAGGGCTTCCATTGGTCGGCGGTCTCGCCCATGTTGAAGCTGCCGCGGTGCGCCAGCGTGACGGCGGCCACCATCGGCTGCCCCGGGGTGAGCACGCGGCGGAAGTAGCGCTGCACCGGCAGCGGCAGGCCTTCGAGCTCCTGCGGGTCGTAGCGCGCCGGAGCGGGCGCCTGGCGGGCGGCTTCGAGCTGCGCTTCGAGCAGCCGCGTGGCCTCGGCCCAGCGTGCCGCTCCCCAGGCCGCCAGCAGCACGGCGCCCAGCAGCAGGGCGCCCAGGGCGATCAGCCACCACTTGATCCACGCCATCGCTCAGCACTCCCGGGCCAGGCGGGACACGGCGTTTGCCATGTCGACCGATGTCGAGGGCGATGCTAGGCTCTTCGGCCGCACAGGGAGGAGTTTCGAGTTGACGTGGAAGATCATCGGCGCCGTGGTGCTGTCGGCCTGCGTCGCCGCGATGGCGCATGCACAAGGTTCGGCGCCGGCCCTGTCACCGGCTGCCCCGCCCGCTCCTGCTGCTGCCGGCAACCCGGCCGGCGTCCTGCCCCTGCCGGCGTTCCCCCGCACGCCCGCGCGCGAGGTCGCCGACACCTACTTCGGCACCACGCTGAGCGACCCCTACCGCTGGCTCGAAAACCAGGGTTCGGCCCAGACCCAGCAATGGATGCGCGCCGCTGCGCGCCACGCCGAGCTCACGCTGGAGCAGATCCCCGGTCGCAGCGCCCTGCTGGCGCGCCTGGCCGAACTGGACGCCGACACGCCGCTGCGCATCGGGCGCATCGCCCGGCTGCCCGGCGATCTGTATGTCTACGAACGCCGGGCCGAGGGCGACAACCAGTTCCAGATCGTGATGCGGCGTGGCCTGCAGGGCGAGGAACAGATGCTGGTCGACACCCAGGCGCTGTCGGCCGCGCGCGGCGGCGTGCCGGTGGCGGTGAACTTCTTCTCGGCCTCGCCCGACGGACGCCACCTGGCCTACGGCCTGAGCGAGCGCGGCAGCGAGGCGGCGGTGCTGCACGTCATCGAGACCGCCAGCGGCAAGGCGGTGATGGGTCCCATCGCGCGTGCCGACTTCGGCGTGGTGCGCTGGGCGCCCGACTCGCGCCACTTCGCCTTCAACCGGCTGCGCGAAGGCGGTGACCCACGCACGCGCTACGAAGGCAGCGCCGTGTGGTGGGTGCCGCTGGCCGGCGGCATGGCGCGCGCGCGCGAGATCCTCGGGCCGCGCACGGGCTCGGTGAGCCTGCAGCCGCGCGAGATTCCCAGCGTGCTGTTCAGCGACGACGGCCGCTGGCTGATCGGCTTCATCGAAGACGGCGTGCGCCGCGAGACGCGTGTGGTGGTCGCCCCCGCCGACAGTGTCGCCAGGGGCGAGCCGGCCTGGCAGCAGCGCATCGATGCCGACGACGGCATCATCGACTTCGCCTATGCCAATGGCACGCTGTACGCCACCACGCACCGCGATGCGCCGCGCTACCGCATCCTGGCCGCGCCCATCGAGAGCTTCAGTGCCGCCACCGCGCGCGAAGTGGTGCCGGCCTCGCAGCGCGTGCTGGGCCTGATGGTGGCCGCGCGCGACGCGCTCTACTTCGAGGCGCGCGAGGGCAATGCCAAGCAGCTCTGGCGCCTGGCGCACGGCGACGGCGCCGTGCCCGAGGCGGTGTCGCTGCCGGTGCAGGGCAGCTTCAGCCTGCGCCAGCGCGGCGGCGTGTGGGCCGCGCATCCGCGGCTGGACGGTGTGCTGCTGGCGCTGGAAGGCTGGACGCAGGCACCGCAGCTCTACGCCGTGGCGGCCGACGGCCGGGTGAGCAACACCGGGCTGCAACCGGCCGGGCGCTTCGACGGCGCGCGCGATCTCGAGACCACCGAGCTGCTGGTGCCCAGCCACGACGGCGTCGAAGTGCCGCTGTCCGTGGTGCACCGCAAGGGCCTGTCGCTGGACGGCCGCAACCCGACGCTGCTGCAGGGCTACGGTGCCTATGGCTTCACCTGGGAGCCGCGCTTCGACGCGCACCGCCTGGCCTGGCTGGAACGCGGCGGCGTCATCGCGGTGGCCAACCCGCGCGGCAGCGGCATCTTCGGCCAGGCCTGGTACGAAGCCGGCAAGCAGGCCACCAAGCCCAACACCTGGCGCGACATGATCGCCTGCGCCGAGGCGCTGATCGCCAGGGGCTGGGCCAGCCCCGCCACGCTGGCCATCGAAGGCGGCAGCGCCGGCGGCATCGCCAGCGGACGCGCCGCCACCGAGCGGCCCGAGCTCTTCGCCGCCGTGGTGCCGCGCGTGGGCGTGCTGGACATGGTGCGGGCCGAGCTCGAACCCAACGGCCCGCCCAACGTGCCCGAGTTCGGTTCGCACAAGACCGAGCCGGGCTTCCGCGCCCTGCTGGCCATGAGCACCTACCACCACGTGAAGGACGGCGTGCGCTACCCGGCGGCGATGCTGATGCACGGCATGAACGACCCGCGCGTGGCCGTGTGGCACAGCGCCAAGACGGCGGCACGGCTGGCGGCCGTGAGCCAGGGCGTGCCCGACGGGCGACCGGTGCTGCTGCGCCTGGACTACGACGCCGGTCACGGGGTGGGTCATACGCGCGCGCAGCGCCAGCGCGAGATGGCCGACCTCTACGCCTTCCTGCTGTGGCAGATGGGCGTCGAAGGCTGGCAACCGGCGCCCGCGCCGCCGCCGGTGTCTTCTTCGGGAACCCGCGCGCGCTGATCGCCTCGCGCCGAGCGGCTTGCGGCGGCTTGCGGCGGCTTGCGCCCGGGCCGCAAGCGCAAGGCGCCGCGACCGGTTGCAGAACATAAGTACAGACTTATGGAATACTCGTCGGGCCTGCTCCAGGCGCATCCACGCCCTCGATCCCATGTCCAAGCTGCTGTCGTACCGCCCGCTCGGGGCTCGTCTTGCCCCGTCACGCCGAGCGGCGCTGGCCTGGCTGGCTGCCGGCCTGCTGGGGCTGACCGCCTGCGGCGACGCGGCTTCATCGGCCGACAGGGCCACTCTGGAAACCGCGCGGCAGGCCCTGGAAACCGACAGCGCGGTGGTGATCGACATCCGCGAACCGGCCGAGCATGCCACCGGGGTGGCTGCGGGCGCGCGGCTGCTGCCCATGCGGCAGCTCGCCTCGCGCATCGCTGAGATCCCGCTCGACCCGGGCAAGCCGGTGCTGCTGATCTGCAACACGCAGAACCGTTCCCGGGCCACGCTGAAGGCGCTGCGCGAACGCGGCTACGGCCACGTGCGATATGTGGACGGCGGCATGTCGGAGTGGGCGCGCCGCGGCTGGCCGCTGGTGGCGCCGCGCTGAGGGGCGGACGCGGCGGCGGCAGGCGCCGGTGGACCCGGGCCGCCGCGCGGGCGCTAGACTGGCCGGCCCAACCACGCCGGAGCCGCCATGAGCGATCGCGCCACCTTCACCCGCATGGACCAGAGCACGGCCGCCGACTGGGCGCTGATCGTGCCCGAGGCGATGAAGCTCGCGCGCACGCTGCCCGATCGTGTGCTCGAGCACCTGTCGCTGCTGAAGGGCGACGACGGCGGCTTCCCGATCGACCGCCTCGACCACTGCCTGCTCACCGCCACGCTGGCGCTGAAGGACGGGCGCGACGACGAGTACGTGACCTGCGCACTGCTGCACGACGTCGGCGACACGCTGGGCAGCTACAACCACCCCGACGTGGCGGCGGCCATCCTCAAGCCCTTCATCAGCGAGGCCAACCACTGGATGATCGTGCACCACGGCATCTTCCAGGGCTACAACTTCTTCCACCATGTCGGCATGGACCGAAACCTGCGTGACCGCTTCAAGGACCACGAACACGCCGCGCGCACGCAGGAGTTCATCGACCGCTACGACAACCTGGCCTTCGATGCGCGCGCCGAGATCTACCCGCTGGAGACCTTCGCCCCCATCGTGAAGCGCGTGATGGCGGTGCCGAAGAATTCGGTCTACAAGGCGGCGCTGGACAAGCAGGCGGCCGCCGCCTGAGAGTGTGAGAGGCCTCAGCCGGCCTGGAATCGCCAGGGGGAGCGCTTCTCCTCGTCGTCGCGCCGACGGAAGTCGCGCGGCGACTCGCCCATCACGCGCTTGAACACCTTCGAGAAGCTGAAGGCGTCCTGGTAGCCGACCTCGAGGGCCACCTGCTCCAGGTTCAGCGGCGTCTCGCTCAGCAGCCGCAGCGCGCGTTGCATGCGCACCATGCGCAGGTAGTTCATCGGCGTGTCGCCCATAGCCTGGCGGAATCGTTCGGCCAGCGCGGTGCGCGACAGGCCGGCACCGGCGGCCAGGGCTTCCAGCGTCCACGCGCGGGCGAAGTCGGCGTGCATCAAGGCGATGGCGCGGCGCACCAGCGGGTCGCCGACGGCCTGGCGCCAGCCGGCATGGTGCTGGTCGGCGCGTGCCACCATCTCGCGCAGCAGGTAGGTGAAGATCACGTCGAGCAGCGCATGCACGATGGTGTCCGCGCCCATGTCGCGGCGCGTCACCTCGGCCTGCAGCAGCGCCAGGGTCAGGGCCAGCGGACCCAGGCGCGGCAGCTCGTCGCCGCGCAGCACGAACCAGGCCGGCAACTCGCCGAAAAAGGGGTGCAGCGGCGGGTTCCACAACTGGTAGGCGCCGCTGATGACGGCGCTGCCGCCTTCGGCCAGCGGCGGCGCCTCGGCGGCCTGCGCGGGCCAGGGCTCGATGCTCCTGACCGTGGACTTGCGCAGCGTGGGCTCCAGGCTCAGCACGTGCACATGGCCGCGCGCCATGACGGCGACGTCGCCGGCAGACAGCGCCAGCGGGGCGTCGAGCGCCGGGCTGTGCAGGTAGACCCGGCCCTGCGCGACCACGTGCAGCCCGATGCTGCGGTCGCAGGGGAAGCGCAGCGAGCGGGCGGCGTCCAGCCGGTGCAGGTCGAGCAGGCGGCGCTTCACGCCGGCCTGTTGCAGAAGATCGCTCAGAAGGTCCATGCAGGTCTTCCAGAAGAGTCCGGCAGCGCGTACGTCAGAGCGTACGGCAGGACATGAAAAGCGGACGATAAGCCATTCACGGTTCGGATTATGGCTTTCAGAATGCCTTCATCGCAACTCATTGGAAAGACCTGCCATGTCCACCATCCTGGTCGTCGGTTCGAGCGGCACCGTCGGTGCCGAACTGTCCCGCCTGCTGGCCGAAGCCGGCCACGATGTCCGTCGCGCCACCAGCCGCGAGGCCCGCGAACCCGGGCAGGTGCAGCTCGATCTGCTCAGCGGCCGCGGCATCGCCCAGGCCTTCGACGGTGCGCACCAGGCCTTCCTGCTCGCGCCTCCCGGCCACACCAACCAGGACCGGCTTCTGGCGCCCCTGATCGAGGCCGCCCGCGAGCGCGGCCTGCAGAAGGTGGTGCTGATGTCGGCGATGGGCGCCAACGCCGACGACCACGCGCCGCTGCGCAAGGCCGAACTGCAGCTGGAGCGTTCGGGGCTGCCCTTCAACGTGATCCGCCCCAACTGGTTCATGCAGAACTTCAACAGCTTCTGGCTCGGCGGCATCCTGCAGCACGGCAAGATCCTGCTGCCGCTCGGCCAGGCCCGGGGCAGCTTCATCGACGCGCGCGACATCGCCGCCGTGGCGGCTGCGCTGCTGACGCGGGACGATCTGTCGAACCGCGACTTCGACCTCACCGGCAGCGACGTGCTCGACCACGACCAGGTGGCGGCGCTGCTGTCGCGCGAGACCGGCAAGGCCATCACCTACCAGGAGATCCCGCCGGAGGCCCTGCGCGCCGGGCTGCTGCAGGCCGGCCTGCCGGCGGACTATGCCGACTTCCTGCTGACCATCCTGGGCTACTTCAAGGCCGGTTACGCCGAGCGCAGCACCGATGCGGTGGCGACGATCACCGGCCGGCCGCCCCGGCGCTTCGAGGAGTACGCGCGCGACTACCGGCAGGTCTGGCTGGGGTGAGGGGTCGGACGCGGCTCAATCAGCCGCTTCCCCCACGTCCATGTAGCGCCAGTAATCCCGTATGAACGGATGCGGCACGTAGCCCTGCACGTGCCGGTGCGTGAGCCAGCTGTTGATGGGGTGGGCGGTGGCCTTCATGGGCATGTAGGCCAGGCTCAGCTTCAGCGCCTGCTGCACCAGCGCGGCGCGCTCGGGGCCGTCGGCCATCACGCGCTGGCGGCGGTGCAGCTCGTTGACGGCCGGCAGGTCGAATCGGGCGTGGTTGGACATGCCCTTGTTGGGGCCGTACATCACGTCCAGGAAGTAGCTGGCGTCGGGCAGGGCAGCGACCCAGCCCGTGCCCCACATCATCAGCTTGCCGGCGCGGCTGGCCTTGATGTTCTCCTGCCAGGCGCGCGTGGTGAAGCTGATGCGCACGCCCAGCGCCGTCATGGCCTTGTGCCACAGGCCCTGCACCTCGCGCGCCAGCTGCGAGGGCTCGGACGTGTACTGCAGCACCAGCGGCTGGCCGTCGGGCTGGTCGCGCCAGCCGTCGCCGTCGCGGTCGACGTAGCCGAAGAGGTCGAGCAGCGCCTTGGCGCGCGGCAGCGAGAACTCGCTCATCTCCGACTTCAGCGTCGGGTCGTAGCCGGGGATGCCGGGCGGCAGGATGCTCTGCGGCTGCAGCGCCTGGCCGCGCCGCACAAGGTCGATCTCGCGCTGGCCGTCGTAGGCCAGCGCGATGGCCCGGCGCAGCGCCACGCGGTGCGGCTCGTAGCCGCCGACCACCGGGTCTTCCATGCCGAAGTAGGTGTACCAGGTGCTGGCGGCCACGGCCTGGTGCAGGCGCACGTCGCGCCGGGCCAGGTTGGGCGCCACCTGGCCCAGCGGCGCGGCGAGGTTCACGAACTCGTTGGGCACCGCCACCATGTCGATCTGCTCGTTCAGGAAGGCCAGCCAGCGTGGCTGGGCTTCTTCGACGATGCTGATCTCGACGCGGTCGAGCATGGGCAGCGGGCGGCCCTTGAAGCGGCGCAGCAAGGCCTGGCCGGCGACGTCCCTGGCCTCGGGCTGCGCGTCGTAGACGGCGTGCTTGTGCGCCGGGTTGCGCTCCAGCACGATGCGTGCGCCGCGGGTCCAGGCGCCCAGCCGGAAGGGGCCGGTGCCGACGGGGCGCTCGCCGATGGTGTCGGGCTGCTGCTCGACCACCTCGCGCGCCAGCGCGCCGGCCAGCGCCGGGCTGGCCAGCACATAGGGCAGGCGCGGCGCGGGCCGTGCCACGCGCAGCTCGAAGCTGTAGCGGTCCAGCGTGCGCAGACCCGCCACCTCGGTGTCGTAGTCGAACGGCGTCTTGCGCTCCAGCGCCTGCTTGCGCAGTTCGCTCAGGCCGAGCAGGCCCGCGCCTTCGTAGTGGAACAGCGTGGGGCTGCGCGTGGCCGGGTCGTAGTAGCGCTTGATGGAATAAACGTAGTCGGCCGCCACCAGTTCGCGCGGCTTGCCGCCGAAGGCCGGGTGGTCGGGGAAGAAGATGCCGGGCCTGATGCGGAAGACGAAGTGCGTGTGGTCGGCGTTCACCTCGGGCAGCGCGACGGCGGTCTGCGGCTTCAGCTTGGCCGGGCTGGCCAGGTGGTCGTAAGTCAGCGGTGCATCGAACAGGCTGGCCACCAGCGCCGCCGAGACGACGTCGGAGATCTGGGCCGGATCGAAGTTGTTCTCGCGGCTGGGCATGGCCAGGCGCAGCACCTTGGGCGGCGCGGCAGCGGCCGATGGACCTGGCGAGGGGGCTGCGGGCTGCGCCGTGGCCGGGCCCGGCAGGCCCCAGCCGAGTGCCACGGCGCAAAGGAGCGCCACGCCACGGCTCCACTCGCGCTGCAGGAAAGCGCGGCGTGCTCCCGACAGGAGCAGGGTGAGGTGATCGAGCATCGTTGCTGGCCGTTGAAGCCGGTCGGGTGGGAGCGCCGCAGTCTAGGGCAAGCCTGCCGCCGGCGCAGCCCTTCCCGGGCTTCGAGGCGGCTCAGCGGGCGGCGGCTGGCCGGCGGCGCCCGGCGGTGACCAAGGCCGCGAGGGCCAGCCCGGCCAGCGCCAGGCTGCCGGGCTCGGGGACCCGGTCGGCCTCGAAGGCCTGCACCTCTGACAGCGAGTAGTAGCCGTCGCCGCCTTGCGCACGGATGCGCAGCCGGTCGGTCGTGATGGCGGGCAGCAGGCCGGAATCGCGCGTTTCCATGCCGAAGCTGAAGACGGCGGCGGCGTTGTAGGCCAGCTGCCACGCAGCGCCGTCCCACCAGTCGACCAGGTAGTTCTCGTTGTCGTCGCCCTGCACGACGAAGCGTTCGAGCGTCCGGGGGGCATTCAGCTGCAGCTCGATGGTGAGCGGGTTGCCCTGGCCGAGCAGCTCGTCCCACCAGAAGGTTCCGTTGGTCCAGGTGGTGCCCGTGGGCAGGAAGCTGCCGTCGAACAGCGTGCCCACCGCGGTGGCCGCGGGCGCCGGCGCCCAGATCGACCCCGCGCGCAGCACGCCCGGCGTGCCGGAGACGTTGATCGATGCGATATCGGACAGTAGCACGTTGCCGGCCGAAGCCATCAGCGGCAGGCAGGTGGCCGCTGCCGCGAGCAGGCGGGACATCGAACGAAGCTTCATCTTGGCCTCCCTGGGGTCATGTGGGGCGCAATCTTAGGGAGGCGGGCGGCGCTTGTCGCCCCCTAAGGCTTGGGACAGGGCGCTGACCGCGTTTTTCGACCCGGCATGGCTGCAGTCATCAGGGTCGCGTCCGGACGGCTTCAGCGACCGGGCTCCAGCCGCCAGATCTCGTCGCCCCCGGTCTTGCCGTCCGTCAGCACCCACAAAGCCCCATCGGGGCCGGGGGTGACGAGACGGATGCGCTCGTTCAAGGTGTCCAGGAGGCGGGTGTTGGTGGCGCTCGTGCCGTCGGCGTTCAGGCGCAGGATCTCCACGCGCCGGCCCGACAGCAGCGCCACCGCGAGCGCGCCGTTCCAGTCCCGCCAGGCCGGGCCCTGCACGAAGCCGCAGCCGGACATGCCCTGGCTCGCGCTGCCGGTGGTCCAGGCCGGGCGCAGCGCGTTGGGGAAGCGCGCCGTGTCCGTCATGTTCGAGCCGTTGTAGCCGCAGTAGCCGTTGGCCGATCCATCGGGGCAGCGCGCCGGGCTGCCGGTGGGGCGCGGGTCCCAGCCGCCGTTGCCGCCGGCGGCCAGCGGCGTGACCTCGTCGTGGTTGCCCGGGCCGTGTTCGCACAGGTAGGGCCGCCCCGGCGTGGCCGTGCCCTCGGGCCTGAAGGCCAGGCCCTGCGGGTTGCGGTGGCCGAGCGTGAAGACACGCGCATCCACGCCGACCGGCGCGTTGTTGCCGCCGGCGGCTGCGCCGTCGCGCGTGACGCGCAGCACCTTGCCGCCGAGCACGCCCGGGGCCTGCGGCACGCTGCCGGTGCGGTTGTCGCCGGTGGTGATGTACAGCAGGCCGCCGGGGCCGAAACGGATGCGGCCGCCGCTGTGCGCACCGCCGGCGTAGGCGATGCCGGTGACGATGTCGAGGCGGCTGCCGGTGGCCGTGTAGTCGGCGTTGACGACGAGGCGCACGATGCGGTTGTCGGTGGCGCCGCCGGCCTGGCTGGCCATGAAGACGTACAGCGTGCGGTTGCTGGCGAACTCGGGGTCGAATGCCAGGCCGAGCATGCCGCTCTGGTCCTGCGCCACGAAGTCGGCAGGGCGGAACAAGGGACGCGTCGTGCCGGCGGCCGTGCGCACGCTGAGGCCCCGGCTGCGCTCGGTGTAGAGCACCGCGCCATCGGGCGCGAAGGCGATGTCCCAGGGCGCAGCCAGGCCGCCGAGCCAGACGCTGCGTGTGAAGGTGGGCGCGCCGCTGGCCAGGGCCGTGGCGCTGAAGACGGTGGGTGCGAAGCCGCTGGCGCTGGCCTGCATCGTGTGCGTGCCGGCGGCGCTGCCCAGCGTCCAGCGTCCGGCGCTGGCCAGGCCGGTGGTGTCGCTCACGGCGCTGGCGTTCTGCACGCTGCCGGCGCCGGCCGTGACGGCGAAGTTCACCGTCACGCCGGCCAGCGGGGCGCCGGCGGCATCGCGCACCCGCACGGCCGGCACCACGGCCACGGCGCTGCCGATGGTGGCGCTCTGGCCTTCGCTGCCGGCGCTGCGCTCGAGCACGCCGGTGCCGGGTGCAGGCGCGGCCATGGCGCTGAAGCTCACCTCGGGCAGGCCGGGTGATCGGGCCGACAGGCGCTGCTCGCCCACCGTGTTGCCCAGCGTCCAGCCGCCCACCGTGGCCACGCCCGCGGCGTTGGTGGTGGTGGTGGTGGAGGTGCTGGCGCCGCCGACGCTGCCGCCCCCGCTGACGACGGCGAAGGTGATGGCGATGCCGGGCACGGGCGCGCCGTCGCGCGTGCTCACGCGCACCGCGGGCGCGGCGGCCACGGCGGTGTTCACCGTGCCGGGCTGGCTGGCGCCGGCCTGGGCGGTGATGGCGGTGGGCGTCAGATCGGGCGGCGGCGTGCCGTCGCCACCGCCGCCGCAGGCAGCCAGCAGTGCCGAGGCGGCCAGCAGCAGGGCCGCGGGGCGCAGCGGGAACGACATCGACGGCAGTGCAAGGCAGGTCAGGGGCATGGCGGGGCTTTCCGGAACCTGAGGCGGATGTTCGCTGCACCGCGGCGTGGCCGCTGTGTCCGATCGTGAACAGGCGCCATCGGGCGCCTGCGCGTGCGCCAGCCGTCAGCCGTCAGCCGTCAGCGTGACGGTGTCCCGCCATCGACCCTGGTGGCCGACCGGTCCCGGATCCTGGGACAGGGCCCATCAAAGCTGCACCCTGCCCGCGAAGACCACCGGCCCGGTCGGGGCGCCCGTGGGTGAGCCGCCCGGAGGCTCCACGCTGACCGCGAGGGCCGCTGTCTTGTCGGCATCCAGCACGTCGGGCAGCAGGCGCTCGCGCCGGATCACCGTGACCCCTTGCGCAGAGATCAAGCCCAGCGAGCGCGGTGCACCCTGCGGCGGCACCGCCCAGAGCTGCAGCGTGCGGTCGGCCGGCAGCGCCACGGGTTGCAGCGGACGCATCACCATGGCCTGCCCGTCGCCGCTCAGGCTGGCCACCAGCAGGGTGCTGGGCACGCCGGCTTCCGTGGCCTGCAGCACGACCACCACGGGTGGCAGGTCGGTGCCGGGGGGCTGCAACTGCCACAGCAAGGCCATCGACACGCTGGCTACCGCGGCGACACCCGTGGCTACACGCCACACAACCAGGCGCAGCCACCAGGCCCGGGCCGCCGGCCGTGGCCACAGGCGCTGCTCGATGCCCGGCCACACCGAAGCAGGCGCAGCCACCGGCCGTTCGGAGATTTCTTCGAGTCCTGACCCAGGGCGCGTGCCGCAGTGCCGGTTCGAGCCGGGTTCAGGTCTTCCTGCGCCTGGGCTTGGCCGGGGCGGCGGGCTCTGCGAACCAGTCTTCCAGCTTCAGGCCGGGGACCAGGGCGAAGTGGCGCGTGTTGTGCGTCACCAGCGTCAGGCCTTCGGCCAGCGCGTGCGCGGCGATCTGCGTGTCCAGCTCACCGATGGGCGTGCCGCTGCGCCGCTGGGCGCCTTTGAGCGCACCGTACCGATCAGCCGCCTGCGAAGTCCAGGGCAGGCAGGGCAGCTGCATCAGGAAGTGGTCGATCAGGCTGCGCCGCCGGTCGTCGGGGGACATGCCGGCCTGGCCGAAACGCAGCTCGGCGCGGGTCAGCACCGACAGGGCCACCGTCCCGCGCAACAGGCCCTCGTTCACTCGCGCTTCCAGCGCCGCTGAGCTGCGCCGCAGGTAGTAGCTGGCGATGTTGGTGTCCAGCAGGTGGATCAGGCTCACCGGTTCCACCCGGCCAGCGGGTCAGCGCGTGGTGCGTCGTCGCGGGGCGGCACGAATTCGTCACTGGCAGGCAGGCTCCGCAACTCGGCCAGGAAAGCCTGCAGGGCGTCGGCATTCGGCTTGGGCTTGAGCGTGATCTCGCCGGTGTGTTCATTGCGGCTGATCCACAGTTCGCGCGCGTCGACACGAAACGCCTTGGGCAGGCGCACGGCCTGGCTGTTGCCGGTGATGAAGACCTTGGCAGTGGCGGTCATGTGGAGCTTCCTTCCAGGAGGAATACCTACGAAAACGTAGATATTCTAGCCACCTTCTGTCGTGTCGCGCTGCGTCAATGCGGCACGACGGCGGGGTGTTGAGGGATGTTCTGCAGGAGGCACCGGCGCAGCGCGGGTTCGGCGATGGCGCCGGGCTGGG
>LNFM01003505.1_pt1 | contig 30743 bp, 30 predicted proteins | sample 596031 | NCBI WGS metagenome assembly LNFM01 (sample SAMN04254537, study PRJNA301005) | activated carbon metagenome | isolation source: dual media filters at the Ann Arbor, Michigan drinking water treatment plant | place: USA: Ann Arbor
TACGACTACGCCTTCGGGCCGACGCACCCCGAGTCGTCGGTGCGGCTCCCCGACGGCCCCGTGCGCTGGATCTGGGCGGGCGCGCCGAGCCCGACGGGCGCCCGCGTGACGGCGCGCCTGCAGGAGCCGGCCGGGCGCGTGCGGCTCGTCGTGGCCCGCGACGCGGCGCTCTCCGAGCGCGTGACGACGGTCGACGCCCCGGGGGGCGGCGCGGAGGAGGGGGTGCTGGCGTTCGACGTGCGCGGACTGCGGCCCGGCCGCGAGTACCACTACGCCCTCGAGGTCGACGGCGCGCTCGATCGCACGCGGGCCGGGCGTCTGCGCACCGTCCCCGCGCGGGCCGCGGACTTCCGGGTCGCCATCGGCGGCTGCGCGCGCGTCGGCTCGAACGGGGCCGTCTTCGACGCCATCCGCGCCACGGACCCCGACCTCTACCTGATCCTCGGCGACATGTACTACGCCGACATCGAGACGGATGATCCCGAACGGTTCCGCGACATGTACGACGTGACCCTCACGCGCGACGCCCAGCAGGCCCTGCTGCTGTCGACGCGGGCCGCGTACATCTGGGACGACCACGACTACGGGCCCAACGACGCGGGCTCCTCCTCGCCCACCCGCGACGCGGCGCGCGCCGTGTACCGCGAGTACGTGCCCCACGGCCCCCTGGCGGGCGGTGCGCGGACCGGCCCGGTGAACCAGGCGTTCACGCTCGGCCGGGTCCGCTTCCTGCTGATGGACCTGCGTTCCGAGCGCAGCGACGCCGCGGCGCCCGACGACGCGCGCAAGAGCATGCTGGGCGCCGTGCAGCGCGGGTGGCTGGAGGGCGAGATGCTGCGGGCCCGCGACCGCGGCCAGGTGGTCGCCCTCGTGAGCTCGGTGCCGTGGATCAGCCCGGCATCGCCCGGGGCCGACGACTGGGCCGGCTACTCCACCGAGCGCGCCGCGCTGTCGCGCTTCGTCGCGCGGGAGCGCATCCCGGCGGTCATGCTCGCCGGCGACGCCCACATGGTCGCCCTCGACGACGGCAGCCACTCCGACTACTCGGGCACCGGCCACGCCGGCTTCCCGGTGCTGCACTCCGCCCCTCTCGACCGCCACGGGAGCATCAAGGGCGGCCCCTACAGCGGCGGCGCGTTCGACGGCAGCGGGCAGTTCGGGACGATGACCGTCCGCGATGACGGACGCCGCCTCGAGATCGCCCTCGAGGGGTGGAACCACACGGGCGCGCGCCTGGTGGGTCAGACCTTCACGTTCGTGCCGTGACGGCGGGCGCGACGGCGCCCTCCGTCGCCGTCGGCGCCGCCGCCTCGTAGGCCCCGTCGAGCAACGTCTGCGCGATTCTCCACGCCCCGGCGCCCACGATCGCGGCGCCGACGACGTCGGAGGGCAGATGCGCCCCGCCCACGATCCGCGTGAGCGCGACCGCCGCGACCAGGGCCAGCAGAGGCACCCGGACACGCGGGAAGAACGCGACGATCGCGAGCGACATGGCGAGCCACACGGCGACGTGCCCGGAGGGGAAGGAGGGGTAGGGCGCCCAGTCGTGACCACCCAGCGCGACGTCCGCCCACCGCTCCTGGGGCCGGTCGCGGTCCCAGATCGTCCAGAGCACCCGGACGACCCCGAAGGCGACGAGCCCGGAGAGGGTCACCGTCAGGAGGATGCGCAGCTCCCGGCCGTGTCTCCAGAGGAGCGCCGCCAGGAGGGAGCCGATGACCAGGATGGCGTAGTTGCGGGCGTCGGGGCCGATGATCAGGTCGTCGGCGAGCTCGACCGGCTCCTGGGCCGCGTTGAGCCGCCGGAAGAGCCACTCGTCGGCGCGCGCGAGGGGCGCGAGGCGCTCGGCGAGCAGTCCGAGCGCCAGGGCCGACGCCGCGAGGGCTCCGACCAGCGCGCCGGCACGCAGCGCCGCCCGGCGGCCGGGCGGCGGCACCCATCGCCGCCACGCGCCCGCCGGCCGCTCGGCCAGCAGGGCGACGGGCGCCAGCGCGAGCAGCGTGGCGCCGCCGCCGAACGCCACCAGCGAGCGGTAGCTGCCCGTGGCGGCGATGATCCCGCCGGCGGCCGGCAGGGCGACCGCACCCGCCACCGAGCGGACGCTGAAGTACGCGGCGGTGTAGGCGCCCGCCTCGCCCACGGGGATGAAGCGGGCCATCACCGGGAAGCCGAGGGTCGAAAGCACCCCGAAGCCCGCCGCCGCGCAGATCAGGCCCGGGGCCGCGTCGACGGCCCTGTCCGCGGGCGTCATGGCGAGCAGCCCGCCCCCCATCAGCACCACGCCGGCAGCGAGCAGCGGCACGTGCCGCTCGGCGCGGCTCTCGAGCCCGGCGATCAGCATGGCCGCGCCGCACACCGCGCCGAAGGCCACCAGCATGCCCCCTGCCACCGACGGTCTCAGGCCGAGCTGGTTCTGCGCGTAGAGCACGAAGAAGGATGGCAGCGCGGCGTAGCCGAGCACCCACAGCGTCTGGGCCGCCAGCACGTTCCGCACCCCGGGCCGCCGGGCGATGCGCGCGTAGTAGCGCAGCGGCGCCCTCTGCACGACGGGCCGGCCCACGGGGCCCGTCCGCTCGCGCCGCCGCATGCGCAGGACGGTCGGGGCGGCGATCAGCGGCACCGCGACCGCGGCTGCCGCGAAGGGCGCCCAGATCCGCCACTCCACCAGCAGGCCGCCGGCGGCGACGCCGAGCGTCGCACCGAGCAGCATCGCGAGCTCCTCGGCGCCGGTCGCGCCCGCCCGGTCGTCCTCGTCGAAGGTCTCCGGGATGAGCGCCCGGTGCGCCGTCGTGACGGCGTTGAGCCCGATGTAGGTGACCAGAGCCGCGACGGCCAGGGTGAGATAACCGGTGCCCGCACCCGCCGCGATCGCGATCAGCCCCCCCGACGTGAGCAGCGACCCGCCGAGGATGAAGGGCAACGTGCGGCCGTGGCCGCGGGCCCGCAGCCGGTCGCTCCACACGCCGACCCAGAGCGGGACGGCGAAGCCCGCCGCCACGTTCACGAGCATCACGATGCCGATCAGCCCGGGGGCGTCGCGTATCCGCTCGAGCGCGACGGGTAGGTAGGTGGTGACCGCCGCGCGCCCCATCCCCGCTGCGAGCGCGGCGGCGCTGAACACCGACAGGCCCCTCAGCACCGCCGCGGGCGGGAGGGGGGCGCTCAGGCGCATCGGGGCGCGCTCACGACGACCCGGAGCGCGCCCGGCAGCACCCGGACGTCCACCGGGCCGCTCCCGAGGTCCTCGGCGTCCGCCCGCACGGGAGAGCGTCCCCGCGTCTCGATCCTCATGCCCGCCGCGCGCCACTCGCGCACGCCGCGGTGGGCCAGGTGGGTGCCCCTGCGCAGCCGCACGAGCATCGCCGGGATCGCGCGGCGACCGGGGATGTCGAGCGCGACCACGTCGAGCAGGCCGTCGCGCGGGTCGGCGTGCGGGGCGACGCGCAGGTGGGTTCCGTAGCAGGGCATGTTGGCCACGAAGAGCTGGCCGATGTGGACGACCCGCGGGTCCCCGTGCTCGACCAGCCGCACGTCGAGGGGGTGGAAGTGCACGAGCGCCGCGGCGCCCGCGGCGATGGCGGCGGGCACGTCCGACGAGTTGCTCGCGTGGTAGCGGGCGCGGGCCAGGGCGAGGAAGCCGACGCTCAGGCCCTCGACCGCGATCACCCGGCCGGCCGCCGAGCGGCACTCGATCAGGTCGATCGCGGTGGGGGCGCCGGTCATCGCCACCCGGGCGGCGCCGGCGGGGTCCGTCGGGATCCCGAGGCAGCGGGCGACGTTGTTCGCGCCGCCGGCGGGGATCAGCGCGACCTCGGGGGCGGGGCCGGGGAGGTTGACGGCGCTGTGCAGCGTGCCGTCGCCCCCGAGTAGCGCGAGCAGCCGGCCCGGCTCGGGCCGCCACAGCCGGGCCATCTCGTCGACGCTGTGGGTCAGCACCACCTCGACGCGCGCCCCGAGGGCGGTCAGCTCGGCGGCGACCCTCTCGGGCCCGCCGTCGCGGCGGATGCCGCTCGCGTTCGCGTTGGCCACAAGCACGACCTCGGCCGGCGGGGCGCCGGGCCGGGTCGTCGTCTCGTCGGGATGCTGCTGTGCCGGCACGGTCCTCCTCGGTCCGGAGCACAGCATCCGCGGCCGCCGGCCGGGCGGCATCCGGGAGCCCACTGCCCTCCTCCCGGCGGCATTCCCGCAGCGCGGCGCGCGGGCCCCGGCGCGAGCGTCAGCCGGGCTCCGGGCCCATCGCCATGGCCCCGCAGGGGCACTCCTGCACGCAGATCCCGCAGCCCTTGCAGAAGTCGAGGTCGATCCGGTAGCCCCGCCCCGGGCCCAGCTTCACGATCGCGTTGTCGGGGCAGACCCCGTAGCAGTTGTCGCACTCGAAGCAGTTGCCGCACGACAGGCACCGCCGCGCCTCGTAGAGGGCGGTGGTCTCGTCGAGACCGCTGACGACCTCGTCGAAGGTGGACGCGCGCCGCGCCGCCTCCAGCCGCGGTCGCATCGCGTGCGGCGCGTCCTCGTAGTACCAGGTCTCGAGCGCGTCGAACCCGGCGGCCGGCGGCCGCGCGGCCGGCGCGTGGGCCGTCCCGCGCAGCCACGCGTCCACGTGGCGCGCCGCGCTGCGGCCGTGTCCGACGGCGGTCGTGACCGTCCGCTCGGCCGGCACCATGTCGCCCCCGGCGAAGATCCCGGCCCGGCCGGTCATCATGTCCGGGCCGACGCTCACGACGCCGTCCTCGACCTCGATGCCGTCGAGGCCCTCCACGAGCGCGAGGTCGCAGTCCTGGCCGAGGGCGAGGATCACCGTGTCGGCGGCGAGCGTCTCGGTCTCGCCGGTCGGCTGGGGGAACCCCTCGGCGTCGAGCTCCATCCGCTCGACCGTGACCTCGCCCGCCTCGACCTGGGTGATCGTCGACAGCCACCGCGCCAGGATCCCCTCCTCCAGCGCCTCCTCCACCTCGGCGTCGTGAGCCGGCATGCGCTGCCGCGTGCGGCGGTACACGATGACGGGCTCGGCGCCCATGCGCCGCGCGGTGCGGGCCGCGTCGACTGCCGTGTCGCCCCCGCCGTACACCACCACCCGCCGCCCGATGCGCGGCGGCTCGTCGTCCTCCATCCCGTGCAGGAAGGAGACGGCGTCGATGATCCGTGCGGCGGCCCCGGCCGGGACGTGGGCCTTCCTGCCGACGCCCGCGCCGACCGCGAGGAAGGCCGCGTCGTGTCCGCCCTCGGCCATCGCCGCCGCGAGGTCCGTCACCGACCGGCCGAGCGCGAAGCGGACGCCCATGGCGCCGATGCGCGCGATCTCGGCGTCGAGGACCGGCCGCGGCAGGCGGTAGCGCGGGATGCCGTAGCGCATCATCCCGCCGGCGGCCGGCGCCGCGTCGCGGACCTCCACCGCGTGCCCGAGCAGCCGCAGGTGGTAGGCGGCGCTGAGCCCGGACGGCCCCGCCCCCACCACCAGGACGCTCCGGCCCGACGCCGGCGCCTCGACCGGGATCCCCCAGCCCCGCTCGATCGCGAGGTCGCCGAGGAAGCGCTCGACCGCGTTGATGCCGACCGCCTCGTCCAGGTGGCCCCGGTGGCAGGCCGTCTCGCAGGGGTGGTAGCAGACGCGCCCCATGACGGCGGGGAAGGGGTTGTCGCGGACGATCGCCCGCCAGGCGGCCTCGTAGTCGCCGCCCTCGGCGTGGAAGAGCCAGCCCTGGACGTCCTCCGCCGCGGGGCAGGCGGCGTTGCACGGGGGCAGGTTGCGGACGTACCCCGGGCGCTCGTTGCGCCACGAGCCGGTGTGGTTGGCCCGCGAGGAGCCGGCGTCGAGCGTGATCGCGAAGGGCTTCTCCATCATGACGGGCCTCCGTCGCCGAGCAGTCCGTATCGCCGGATGTTGCGGTCGGCGGCCTCCTGGATGCGCGCCAGGGCCGCCGGACCCGAGGGGTGCGAGAAGAGGTGGGCGAAGCGCTTCTGCGGGCGCAGGTACTCCTCGACCGGGGCGGGCCGCCGGATCGTGGTGACGCCGGTCACCTCGCCGTCGCGCGCCTCGTAGACGGGGAAGAGGCCGGTCTGGGTGGCGAGGCGCGCGATCCGCACCGTGAGGGCGGCGGGGCTCCCCCAGCCCAGCGGGCAGGGCACGAGCACGTGCAGGTACCGCGCGCCGCGCACCTCCATCGCCCGCTCGACCTTCGCCTCCAGGTCGCGCAGGTCGGCGACCGTCGCGGTCGCGACGTAGCGGACCCCGTGCGCCATCGCGATCCGGGGGACGTCCTTGCCCTGGCCGAAGGGGGCGCCCGGCGCGTCGCCGACCGCTTCGGTGGTGGCGGTGCGGGCACCGGGCGGCGTCGCGCCCGAGCGCTGGACGCCCGTGTTCATGTACCCCTGGTTGTCGTAGCAGACGTACAGCACGTCGTCGTCGCGCTCGAACATGCCCGACAGGCAGCCGAAGCCGATGTCGACCGTCCCCCCGTCCCCGCCCTGCGCGAGGACGCGCACGTCCTCCCGGCCCTGGGCGCGGAGCGCGGCGGCGACGCCGGTCGCGACGGCCGGCGCGTTGCCGAACAGGGAATGGAGCCAGGGCAGCTGCCACGACGTCTCCGGGTACGGCGTCGAGAACACCTCGAGGCACCCGGTGGCGTTGACCGCCACCAGCCGGCCGGCGGTCGCGCGCAGGGCCGCGTCCACGACGTAGCGGGCCCCGAGGGCCTCACCGCACCCCTGGCAGGCGCGGTGCCCGCAGGTCAGGGCGTTCGCCCGCTCCGGGTCGGACTGGACGGTGCGCTGCCCCGGGTCGAGCAGCCGGTTGCCGACGGCGTGGCTGCCCACCTGGAAATAGCGGATCTCCTGGGTGCCCACCGCAGCTCCTCAGTGCGGGCGCGCGCCGACGACGCCGACGTCGCGCAGGATGTTCTCGGCCGCAGGGCCCGAGCGCGGCCGGGCGCGCACCCGCGCCAGCTCGCGGTCGATCAGGTCGCGATCGAGGTCGAGGAACGTCAGGGGCTCGAGACGTCCCGCCTCCGCATCGAGCAGCATCCGGCGCAACGAGACGCGCGTCACCGGGCGTCCGCCGAGCCCCGCGATGACGGTGTGGTGGCGCTGGTCGAGGCCCGCGACGGCCATGTGGACGTCGGCCGACACGATGCCGCCGACGCCCACCGAGAAGGCCCGCTCCAGCACGATCAGCGTCCGGGCGCCGCCCACCGCCGCCCGGACGGCCGCCATCGGGAAGGGCCGGAAGGACGTGAGGCCCACGACCCCGATGGGGATGCCCTCGTCGCGCAGCGCATCGACCGTGTCCTTCAGCGTGCCGAGAACCGAGCCCATCGCGAGGACGATCGTCTGTGCGTCCTCGCAGCGGTACGTGTGCAGCAGTCCGCCGGAGTCGCGGCCGAACGCCGCGGCGAAGTCGGCCGCGATCTCCGGGATCCGGCCGAGCGCCTCCCTCTGACGGTGGAAGGCCAGGTACCGGACCTCCGTGAAGGCCTCCGGCCCGACCATGGCCCCGATGCTCACGGGCTCGGCGGGGTCGAGGACCTGTCGCGGGGTGAACGGGGGCAGGAACGCGTCGACGTCCTCCTGCGAGGGCACCTCCAGCGGCTCGAACGCGTGCGTCAGCACGAAGCCGTCCATGCAGACCATCACCGGTACGGACATCTCCTCGGCGAGCCGGAAGGCCTGGACGTGCAGGTCGATCGCCTCCTGGCTGGTCTCGGCGTAGAGCTGGATCCAGCCCGAGTCGCGCTGCGACATCGCGTCGGAGTGATCGTTCCAGATGTTGATCGGCGCTCCGATGGCCCGGTTGGCCACCGTCATCACGACCGGGAGCCCGAGTCCCGACGCGTTGTAGAGGGCCTCGGACATGAAGAGCAGGCCCTGGCTGGCGGTGGCCGTGTAGGCACGGGCCCCCGCTGCGGAGGCGCCGATGGCGACCGACATGGCCGCGAACTCCGACTCGACGTTCACGAACTCGCACCCGGCCAGCGCCCCCGTGCCCACCAGCACGCCGAGTCCCTCCACGATGTGCGTCTGCGGCGTGATCGGATACGCGCAGACCACCTGGGGCCGGCACGCGGCGACCGACTCGGCGACGCCCCTCGCGCCCTCAATCTGCCGGCGCATGCGCGAGCTCCCCCATCTCGGACGCCACCCAGGCGTGGGCCTCGCGGGCGGCCGCGACGTTCGCGTCGGCGACATCACCGGAGAAGCGCTCGCCGACGGCGCGTGCGAGCGACTCGAGGGAGATCAGGCCGGTCGCCGCGCAGAAGCCCCCGAGCAGCACGGTGTTCGGGATCGGCCGGCCGATGTGGCGCAGGGCCAGCTCGGTGGCGGGGACGGTGAGCAGGCGGTCGTGGCGGAAGCGCTCCGTCAGCGCGCCCAGGCCGAGCTCGTCGAAGGCGCGGGGCGAGTTGATCAGGATCCAGCCGTCCGGGCGCAGGCCGGCGAACAGGTCCACCTGATGGAGCAGGGTGGCGTCCTGGACGATCAGGGCGTCCGGATCGGCCACCGGCTCGCGCAGGCGGATCGGGCGGTCGTCGATGCGGCAGAACGCGACCACCGGCGCGCCCATGCGCTCGGATCCGAAGCTCGGAAAGGCCTGGGCCTCGCGCCCCTCGTCGAACGCCGCCACCGAGAGCATCTCGGCGGCGGTCACGACGCCCTGGCCGCCGCGGCCGTGGATGCGCACCTGGAACACGCCCGCCGCCGGGCTCAGGCCGCGCCGACGGGGGAGACCGGCCGCACGACCTCGAGGATCCGGTCGGTGGTGCGCGTGACGCCCGCCGCCTTCAGCGTCGCCGCCCGGTCGGGATCGGAGGCGAAGGCCTCGGCCTCCTCCCGGGTGCCGAAACCGATCAGGGCGACCATCACCGAGGGCTCGTCGGCCGGGCTCAGCAGCCCCCGGCTGACGGCGCCCGCCCGTCGCCGCGCGTCGTCGTATCCGTCGAACGCCTCGAGGAAGCGTCCGGCATCGGCGACCTCGTACTGCGCATGGAGCATGACGGCCATCACGCGCCTCCCGTCTCGCCGTGGTCATCGGACGGAGCGCCTCGGGAGGCGCGTCGTCCATCACTCCGACTGTGACCGGATGAGGCCGGGCGGCACACCGGGCGCGCGCGGAGCGGCGCTACGGGCGACTACGGAACGGCGGGGGGCCGGCGCGCGGGGACGGCTCCGGAGCCGCCGCGGGGGCGGCCCCGGAGCAGTGGGGGCGCATGCCGCGCCCCCCGGGGCTCAGGCCCCGGAACCCGCCACGGCCGAGGGGGTCTCGTAGTCGACCGCTCCGTGCTTGGTCGCCACCAGGCGGCCCTGGGAGAGCGACATCATCAGCACCGCGATCATCTCGTGCATGATGATCGTGTGGCGGTTGCCCGACTCCTGCAGGGTGCTGCGGAGGCGGTCGCGGACCTCGGGGACGCCGGTCGCGTCGATCAGGATGTCCACCGGCTCGCCCATGTCGGCGAGCTCCATGAAGTCCTGGGTCGTCGGCCGGCCGTGGGCGCGCGCGAGCGTCATGCCGGGCGCGTCCGCGTCGAGGTCGGCGACACCGACCACCTCGACGAAGTCCGCTCCCAGGAGCTGGCGGAGGAACGGGGTGCCCGTCTCTCCGGCGCCGATCATCCCCACCCGGATGCTGTCCACTTCGCAAACCTCCGCGCTCGACAAGGTGACGGCCTTCGGACGGTCGTCCACTTCCGGGTATCGGTCGTCATGCCCCAACCCTGAGCGCCGCGCTGCGGAGAATCCGCGGGACCCATCGGGGACGCCGCCCATGCGATGGGGGCGGAGCGGCTCCTAGCGTCGTGGAGACGTTCCACGGACGAGGGGGATGACATGCCCATCGGTGAGGTCTTCCTGTACGTCATCTGGGCCGTGCTGGCGGTCGGCTCGATGATCGTGACCGCGATGATCCTGAGGGGCGAGGGGCACGGCGACGGGCACTGATGGGGTGAAGGACGCACACGCCCACATCGGCTGCCTGATCGACGGTCCATCGTGCGGCGTGATCGCGCTCGGCACGGCCGTCGCGCTCTGGCGGGCCGGCGGTGGCCGGCTCAGCGTGGTGCACGTGGGGCCGCCGCCGGGTCCGGGGCTTCTCGGCCTCTCCGCCGTGCTGCGTCGCGACGACCCCTCCGCGGCGGGGCGCGAGCTGCTGCGCGCGACCGTGCGGGGCATCCCCGGCGCGGAGCCGGTGTGCCTGAACGGCCCGGCCGCCGCGGCCGTGCGCGCCTGGGCCGAGGGCGCCGGAGTCGACCTGCTCGTGGTCGGGGCCGGCGCGGTCGACGAGCCGGGCGCCGGCCGCCGTCCGCTGGCGCGCGATCTCGCCGGCGACGCGCCCTGCCCGGTGCTGGTGGTCCGTCCGCCCCTCCATCGACGGGACGCCGGCGCCCCGGCGGCCGGCGCGCGCGTTCCGGCGACCGCCTGAGGACGCTCGGCGCCTTGACATCACGGCCCCGCGGGACAAGCCTCGACGCATGGCGATGACCGACGACGGCCCGGGCGGGGCACCCCCGAAGGGCGCGCGGGTCCGGCACGACGACGCCGAGCTGCTGCGGTTCGCGGCCCGCGTCGCGGGACTGGACGCGGTGGCCATCGTCATCGGCGGCCCCGACGGCAGGTCGGTGCGCGCGTCGTGGCCGGTCGACCTGTCCGGTCGCCCCATTCTCGGGGAGTCGCCCAGCCCCGCAGAGATCCTCGAGGCGGCGGGCGGGTCGGGGGGCGCGCTCATCACCTGCACCGTCCCGGTCGAGGAGGGCGTCGAGGCGACGCTCCTCGCCGCCGTCGATCCGGCGAGCGCCGTCGCCGAGGACGAGGCGACCGCGTCGCTGGAGGTCCTCGCCGGCCTGATCGCGTCCCGCATCGGGCTCGACGGCGCGCGCATGCGCGCCGAGGACGCCCGCGCGCGGATGGCCAGCCTGGTCGACGCGGGTCTCTCGCTCGGGCGTCAGCTGGCTCTCGACGACCTCCTGACGCGCATCGTGCAGGCGGCCCGGGAGGTCGTCGGCGCGCGGTACGCCGCCCTCGGCGTGCTCGACGCCAGCCGCACCCGCCTGGCGGAGTTCGTCACCGCGGGGCTCAGCGAGGAGGAGCGGGCGGCGATCGGGGACCCCCCGAGCGGACGCGGCCTCCTGGGCGCGCTGATCCGCGACGCCCGCACCCTGCGCCTGGACCGCATGGAGGACGATCCCCGGTCGGCCGGGTTCCCGCCCGGCCACCCCCCGATGACCTCGTTCCTCGGCGTCCCGGTGATGTTGCGCGGAGAGGCCTTCGGCAACCTCTATCTCACCGACAAGGTGGGCGGGAGCTTCACCGCCGAGGACGAGCAGATCGCCCAGACCTTCGCCTCGCAGGCCGCCGTGGCCGTCGACAACCTGCGCCGCTTCGAGGCCGAGAGCCGGCGGGCGGGCGAGCTGGAGAGCGTCCTGGAGATCGCCCGCGCGGTGCTCGGGACGCTCGACGTCGAGGCCCTCCTGCCCCTCGTCGCCCGCCGGGCCCGCCGCCTGACGGGCGCCGACACGGTCGGCTTCGCGGTGGCCGACGGCGGCCGGCTGACCTTCCAGTACGCCCACGGCGTCGATGCGCTCGGGCTGGAGGGGGTGCGCGTGCCCGTCGAGATGGATCTCCTCGAGAGCTCCCTCCGCGAGACCCTCGGCGCGCCGGTGGTCGTCGCCTCGGCGCTGGAAGTGGGGGGCGAGCTGGCCGGCGCGCTGGTCGCGATCGGCTGGCGTCCCTTCGACACCGGGGCGCGGCGGCTCCTGGAGACCTTCTCCAGCCAGGTGGCGATCGCCCTGGCCAACGCCCGCTCGGTCGCCGCCGAGCGGGAGAGCATGAAGGAGACCTCCCGGCGCGAGGCCGCCGCCGCGCGCGACCAGGCTGCCGCCGAGGGGCTCCGCCGCGCCGTCGCGGCCCAGGAGTCGGAGCGCGCCCGGGTGGCGCGGGAGCTGCACGACGAGGTCGGGCAGGTCCTCACCGCCCTGGCGGTGCACCTGCGGACCCTGGAGGACGAGGTCAGCACCCCCGAGGCGCGCCGGCGCGTGGAGGACCTGCGCGGCTCGGTGGGCGACGCCGCCCGCAGCCTGCGCGAGCTGGCCATCCGCCTGCGTCCCGCCCGGCTGCTCGAGCGCGGCCTCGCCGACGCCATCGAGGAGCAGGCCGACCGCCTGCGCGCCGCCGGCCTGGAGGTGGACGTGGACGTGCGCGGCATCACCCCCGAGCTCCCCGACGACGTCCAGACCGTAGTGTTCCGTACCGTGCAGGAATCCCTGACCAACATCGCCCGCCACGCCGGCGCCAGCCACGCGAGCGTGCTCGCGGCCGCGAGCGGCTCCCGCCTGCGGATCGTGGTGGAGGACGACGGGGTCGGCTTCGACCCCGAGTCGCCCACATCGCGCCTCGGGCTGGTCGGCATCCGCGAGCGCGTCGAGCTGCTGGGCGGCAATCTGCGCATCGAGTCCTCCCCCGGCGCGGGCAGCGCCGTCGTCGTCGATCTGGAGATCCCCCGATGAGCGATCCGATCCGGATCATGCTGGTGGACGACCACGCGGTGCTGCGCTCGGGCGTGCGCCTCCTGCTGGAGCGCGAGGAGGGCTTCGAGCCCGTCGGCGAGGCGGAGTCGGCCGAGGCGGCGCTGCGTGCGCTGCCGCGCCTGCAGCCCGACGTGGTGGTGATCGACATCGAGATGCCGGGCATCGGCGGGCTCGAGGGCGCCACCCGGATCAAGGAGCGCCAGCCCGGAGTCCGGATCCTCGTGCTGTCCATGCACGACCAGGCGAACGACGTCCGCAAGGCGTTCGACGCCGGCGCCGACGGCTACCTGCTGAAGGCCGCCGCCGACGAGGACCTGATCCGCGCGATCCGCGCCGTCGCCGCCGGCGAGCGGTACGTCCACCCGTCCCTCGGGGCGGCCCTGGCCGCGCCGGCCGAGCGCAACGGGCCGCTCGATGAGCTCACCTCGCGCGAGCGCGAGGTGCTGCGGCTGCTGGCCCTCGGCCACACCAACCAGGAGATCGCCGAGCGCCTGGTCGTGAGCGTCCGCACCGTGGAGAGCCACCGCGCCCACGTCATGACCAAGCTCCGCGTCAGCACGCGCGCCGGCCTGGTGCGGACGGCGCTCCACGCGGGCCTGCTGACCGAGGACGACTGACGACCCGCCGCTAGTGGAGCGTCAACCAACCTCCGCCGGGTTCTGGCTCGCTGCAAATCATCGCGGATGCTGCGTCCTCGGTCGAACGCATGGCCTCAGCTATGCGATCTCCCTGCGTCCTTGCCCCGCGGGATTTTCGCGGCCAGAACACCAGCAACGTTGGTGGACGCTCCACTAGGCGCGCCTGCGCGCGCCGGCCGCCGGCGCGTCGGGATGGTCCACCGGGGAAACCCGCAGCACCCGCCGCCGGCCCACGGATGCCCCCGTGCCGCCTCCGCGGCACACTCGGAGGCCGACCACGCCGGCGTCCCGGAGGGGCCGCGATGACGGGATCTCCCGAACCTCCCGCCGAGATCGTCGAGACCCACGTCTCGGTGATCGCGCTGATCGGCGACCGGGCCTTCAAGCTCCTCAAGCCCGTCGCGATGGGCTTCCTCGACCACCGCCTGCGCATCGACCGCCTGGCGGCGTGCCGCCGCGAGACCGAGGTGAACCGGCGGTTCGCACCGGACGTGTACCTCGGCGTGCTGGACGTCGCCGGCGAGGACGGAACGCCACGCGACCACCTCGTCGAGATGCGGAGGATGCCGGCCTCCCGGCGCCTGTCGGCCCTGCTCGGCGCGCCGGAGGCGCCCGGGCTGGTGCGCGAGGTCGCCCGGCTGGTGGCGGGGTTCCACCGCGACGCGCCCACCTCCGCGCGGATCGCACGCGCGGGTGGCCTCGATGTCGTGCTCGGCCTCTGGGAGGAGGGGCTCGACCAGCTCGCCGCGATCGTGCCGGCGGCGGTGCCGGCCGAGGGGATCTCGCGCGCCCGCGGGCTCGCCCGCGCATACCTCACCGGACGGGTGCCGCTGCTGGAGAGCCGGATCGCCGCGGGCCGCGTGCGCGACGGGCACGGCGACCTGCTCGCCGACGACGTCTTCTGCCTCGCCGACGGGCCGCGCGTGCTCGACTGCCTCGCGTTCTCCGACCGCCTCCGGCACGGCGACGTGCTCGGCGACATCGCCTTCCTCGCGATGGACCTGGAGGCCCACGGGCATCCGGCCCTCGGCAGGGTGCTGCTGTCCGAGTGGGGGAGGGAGCTCGGCGAGGACCACCCGGACTCGCTCGCCCACCACTACGTCGCCTACCGTGCGCACGTCCGGGCCAAGGTGGCCGCCCTGCGCGCCGCGCAGGGCGATCCGGGAGCGGCGGCGCGGGCGCGGTCGCTGCAGGAGCTCTCGCTGCGCCACCTCGAGTGCGCGCAGGTGCGGATGGTGCTCGTGGGGGGCGCCCCGGGCACCGGCAAGACCACCGTCGCCCACGCCGTGGGCGACGCGCGCGGGTGGGAGGTGATCGGCTCGGACGAGACCCGCAAGGACGCCGCCGGGCTGCCCCGGGCGCCGGGCGATCCCGGGGGCTTCGAAGAGGGTCTCTACGCGCCCGGGATCACGGGCGGCGTCTACGAGCAGATGCTGCGCCGCGCCGCCGGGCGCCTCGCGCTCGGCGTGGACGTCGTCCTCGATGCATCGTGGAGCGACGCCGGCCGGCGCGCGGCCGCCCGAGAGGCCGCACGGAGCGCGGGCGCCCGCCTGGTCGAGATCGAGTGCCGCCTCGATCCCGCTGAGGCGGCCGCGCGGATCACCCGCCGCCGCGCCGCCGGGCGGGGCTCGTCCGATGCGACCCCGGAGATCGCCGCCCGCCTCGCCGCGGCCGCCGCCCCGTGGCCCGAGGCGCGACCGCTCGACACCGGCCGGGCGCAGGGCCTCGTGCGGGACGAGGCCCTGCGCCTGGCCGGTGCGGCGGAGCGCTGCATCTAGTGTCCCGATTCAGAAGTCCGGCGGCACTTCCCGGCTTTGCCGGCCGCCGGCCGGCCGGGGTCTCATCGCGAGGCGGCGTCCTCGGCAGCCCCAATATTCCCGATATTGGGGCTGAACTGCGTCCTTGCCTCGCGGGAGATTCGCTCGGGAACTACTCGCCAACTTCTGAATCAGGACACTAGGCGATCTCGTTCGCGCCGGCCGGCGCGTGGCGCGGCTCCTGGGCGTCCTCGTCCCGGGGCCGGTGCACGAGCAGCACCGGGCAGGGTGCGTGGTAGGCGATGTGCGACGCGAAGCCACCGAGCATCGCCCGCTCGACGCGGCCGCGGTGCGCCGCGGCGACGATCAGGTCGACGCGGTGGCCGGCCGCCCACGCGCACAGGGCGCGTGCCGGGGAGCCGTCCAGCAGCACCGGGGTGGCGCCCGGGTGCTCGCGCGCGCGGTCCTCCAGCCAGGCCTCCGCCTCCCCCCACATCTCGGTCACCGGCGCGATGTAGGCGAACGGGCCCGCGACGGCCGTGTGCGGCGGCGCCACCACGTGCACCAGCTGCAGCGCGGAGGCGTCGCCACCGGCGAGCCGGAGGCCCTCGGCGATGACCTGCGCGGCCATGTCGTCGCGCTCGACGCAGCAAGCGATGCGCTCGTACGGCCTGTCCATCGGTACCTCCACGTCGGGCCCCGGGAAGCGGTGCCGGTGGACCAATGCTGGGCCCGATCGGGGGATCCGCCATCGGTGAGCCGTGCAGCGCTCGTGCGGGGTTGCCGCAGGGGTCCGTGGGGAACGCACGGCTGGCGCCCGGGGCCCCGCGTCGTAGCCTGGACGCATGGATCGCCCCCTGCCACGCGTGCTCGTCGTCGTGGCCGGCCGCCAGGGGGCGACGCGCGAGATCGCCGACGCCCTCGCCCGCGACATGGGCGCCGCCGGCATCGACGCGCGGGTGGAGGACGCGGGCGACGCCCCCGGTCCGGAGGCCTATGACGCGGTCGTGATCGCGAGCGCCGTCGACTACGGCCGGTGGCCGGCCGCCGCGCGGCGCTACGCTGCCCGGCATGCGGCCGTCCTCACCTCGCTGCCGGTCTGGTTGCTCAGCGCGGAGCCCCTCGGCGCCGAGCGGGACGAGGAACCCCCGGGGGTCGCGGCGGTGCGGCTGATGACCGGCGCGCGCGAGCACCTGGTCGTCGGCGGCCGCCTGGAGAGCGACCCCCTCGGGGCGACGGGGCGCCTCGTCGCGCGCGTCGCGGGCGGGGCGGGGGCGGATGGCCCGGGCGGGGCGCCGGTCTCCATCCTCGCCGCCGGCATCGCCGGGGCGCTCACGGGTGCGGTGGCGCGGTGACGGCGCCCTCCCTCTACCGGCACATCGGCTGCTGCGTGGACGACACGCCGGCGTCGATGGAGGCCCTCCGCCACGCACGCGGGCTGTGGGTGCCCACCGACGGCGTCCTCAGTCTCGTGCACGTGGCCCCGGTGCCGCTGATCGTGGAGTCGGTGGACGGCGAGACCGTCGCCTCCCCGCGCGACATCAACGCCCGCGAGAGGGCCTGGCTCGAGGACCTCGCCGCCGGGGTGCCCGGCGCAGTGCCCGTGCTGCTCGACGGCCGGCCCGGGCCGCAGATCGTCCGCTGGGCGGGGACGTCCGGCGTCGACCTGCTGGTCGCGGCCCGCCAGCACGGACCCTGGAGCGCGGCCGTGCTCGGCAGCGTCACCCGCCACCTGGTCGACCACGCCCCCTGCACGGTGCTGGTCGTCCGCCCCGACGGCGCTCGCGGCGCGATGGCCCCCCCGACGACACCGGAGCCGACGGCATGAGAGCCAAGGACGTGATGACCTCGCACCCGATCCTCGTCTCGGCCGCCGAACAGGATCGCGCCGCGCTGCGGCGGTTGATGGAGGACGCCGACATCCATCACCTCCCGATCGTGGAGGACGGCCACCTTCTCGGGGTCTGGGTCGCGACCGGCGACGGCCGCGTGGTGATGCTCGGCCGCGACCGGGTGGAGGAGATCTCATCCGACGCCAGCGCCGACGCCGGGATGCGGGCCCTGATGGGCGATGCCGAGGCCGTGCTCGTGCGCGACGCCGGGCTGCCCGTGGGCGTGATCACGCGCTCGGACGTGCTCGGCATCGTGAGGACGGCGCTCGGGCGGGGCATCGGACGCCGGCATCCGCGGCCGACGGTGATCCGCATCGCCGGGCCCTCGGGTGCCGGCAAGACCACCCTGATCATGCGCTCGCTCGCCCACCTCGGCCAGTTCGACGCCGTCGTGGTGCAGGCCAATCTGGGGCCGGACGACGCGGAGGACGGCGGGCCCGCCGGCGCCACCGGCGTGCGCGAGGTGGTCGAGCCGTCCGCGCACTGGCGCTCGGGCCTCGAGCGCGTCGTGAGCCGCCTCGCCGACGCGGAGCTGATCCTGGTCGAGGACCGCGACGGGGAGCTCGACCTGGCGCACGGCATCGGCGAGGACGTGCAGGTGGCGGTCGTCTCCGCGGCCGACGCCGGCTCGCTGAGCGCCCTCCAGCTCTCGGACGCCCAGGCCGCCGTGCTGACGGCCGCCGACGGGCTCGAGCCGGAGGAGGTCGCGCGGATCGTCGCGGCCGTCGAGCAGCGCTGCCCCGGCCTCGCCGTGTTCGTGGTGGCCTCGGTGCAGGACGACGCCGGGCTGGATCCGTGGGTCCGCTGGCTGTCGATGCAGGTGCTGCGCCGGCACGGATGACCCGCCCGGCCGGCGGCGTGCCGGTCTGTCAGGATGCGCGCCGCCGCCGACCACTCGCAGGGGGATGACGACGCCGCTACCCACGCCGCCGGTGCGCCCGGCGAAACCGCATTTCTCGTCCGGCCCGTGCGCCAAGTTCCCGGGCTGGTCCGCCGCGCTCCTCGAGTCGGCCCTCGTCGGCCGGTCCCATCGCTCGGGCGAGGGCAAGGCCCGCCTGAAGCGGGCGATCGCGCTGACGCGCGAGGTCCTCGAGGTCCCCGACGGGCACCTCGTCGGGATCGTGCCCGCGTCGGACACCGGCGCCGTCGAGATGGCCCTCTGGTCGCTCCTCGGGCCGCGCCCGGTGGACGTGCTCGCCTGGGAGAGCTTCGGCGAGGGCTGGGTGACCGACGTGGTCAAGCAGCTCCGCCTGGAGGGCACCCGCACCCTGCGCGCGCCCTACGGGGAGCTGCCCGACCTGGCCACGGTCGACTTCGCCCGCGACGTGATCTTCACCTGGAACGGCACGACCTCGGGCGTGCGCGTGCCGGACGCCGACTGGATCCCCGGCGACCGGACGGGGCTGACCATCTGCGACGCCACCTCGGCCGTCTTCGCGCAGGACCTCGACTTCGCCAAGCTCGACGTCGTCACCTTCTCCTGGCAGAAGGTGCTCGGCGGCGAGGGCGCGCACGGGGTGCTGGTCCTCGGGCCCCGGGCGGTGGAGCGCCTCGAGAGCCACGTGCCCGACTGGCCCATGCCGAAGGTCTTCCGCATGACCAAGGGCGGGTCGCTGATCGCGGGCATCTTCGAGGGGGAGACGATCAACACGCCCTCGATGCTCTGCGTCGAGGACTGCATCGCCGCGCTCGAGTGGGGGCAGGGCATCGGCGGCCTCGCCGCCCTGCGCGGCCGGGCCGACACCAACGCGGCGGTGCTCCAGGGGTGGATGGACCGCACGCCCTGGGCGCGCAACCTCGCCGTCATCCCCGAGACGCGCTCCAACACCTCCGTCTGCCTGGTACTCGAGGCCGACGAGGCGGTGCCGAAGGCGATGGTGAAGCTGCTCGCGGCCGAGGGCGTCGCGCTCGACATCGGCTCCTACCGCGACGCGCCGCCCGGCCTGCGCATCTGGTGCGGCGCCACCGTCGAGGCGTCCGACCTCGAGGCGCTCCTGCCCTGGCTCGACTGGGCGTTCGCGGAGGCGACCGCCTGATCCACCGCTGACGCGCTGCCGCCGGTTGTGTACACCGGCGGCAGCGCGTCGTCATGGCCCTGGGGAGAACACGGGCGCCCCGATCCCTGGCCGCCCGCCTAATGGGCGACGATCCGACGCGGTTGTATACAATCGGCGTGCCGATCGACGCCCACGGGGATCCGGATCTGATCCCCCACTCGCCGCCCCTCGAGGCCCACGAGCTGACCATCCGGTTCGGCGACCTGGTGGCGAACGACGCCGTGTCGCTCACGCTCCGCGCCGGCGAGGTGCACGCGGTCCTCGGTGAGAACGGTGCGGGCAAGAGCACGCTGATGAAGCTCCTGTGCGGCATCTACCAGCCGCAGTCCGGGCGGATCGTGATGGAGGGTCGCCGGGTCGAGGGCCTCACCCCGGCGCTCTCGCGCTCGCTCGGGATCGGAATGGTGTTCCAGGACATGCGCCTGGTCCCGGCGCTCACCGTCGTGGAGAACATCAGCCTCGGGCTCGCGGGCGAGGGGCTGCTGTTGCGGCCGGCGCGCCTCGCCCGCCGCGTGGCCGAGGCGTCCGCCCGCGTGGGTCTCGACGTCGACCCCCTCGCCCGGGTCCGCAACCTGTCGATCGGCGAGCGCCAGCGCGTCGAGATCCTCAAGGTGCTGATGGCGGGCGCGCGGATCCTGATCCTCGACGAGCCGACCAGCGTGCTCGCCCCGCAGGAGGTGGACGCCCTGATGGAGGCCGTGGGGCGGCTGCGGGCGGAGGGACTGGCGATCGCGCTGATCACGCACAAGCTCCCCGAGGTACGGCAGATCGCCGACCGGATCACCGTGCTCAGGGCCGGCAAGGTGGTCCTCGCCGACGCCCTGCCCGGATCGGTCGACGACGACGCACTGGTCGAGGCGATGGTCGGCCGTCCGGTACCGCCCCTGCCGACCGGGCGGCGGCCTCCGGGCCCGGACGCCCCGGTGGCGCTGGAGCTGCGGGGGATCGCGGCGCGCGGCGACGACGGGCGCACCGCCGTCGCGGAGCTCGACCTGACGGTCCTCTGCGGGGAGCTGATGGGCGTCGCGGGCGTCGCGGGCAGCGGTCAGCGGGAGCTGGCCGAGGTGGCCCTGGGGCTTCGCGTGCCGACGGCGGGCTCGCTGTCGATCGGAGGGGCGCCGGTCTCCCGTCCGAACCCCGCGGCGGGGATCGCCGCGGGCGCCGTGGGCATCCCGGAGGACCCCCGCAAGGAGGCCGTCGTGGACGGCATGACGGTGCTCGAGCACATGGTGCTCGGCGGCATCCGGCCGGCGCGCCGCGGGCTCGGCATCGACTGGCCGGCCGCGCGCACCGCGCTCGACGGGCACGCCGCCGCCGCCCGCCTGGAGATGGCGGGCCCCGAGCGGGTGGTCTCGGAGCTCTCGGGCGGGAACGTCCAGCGGGTGATGCTGGCCCGCGCCCTCGGGCGCCCGTCGCACCTGGTGGTCGCCTCGTACCCCAGTCGCGGGCTCGACGTGGCCATGACCCGCGCCACGCAGTCCCTCCTGCTCGAGGCCCGGGAGGCCGGTGCCGGGGTGCTGATGATCAGCGAGGACCTCGATGAGCTCCTCGAGATGTCCGACCGCATCGCCGTGATGCACGACGGCCGCCTGGTGGGCGTCGTGCCGGCGGCCGGCGCCGACCGGGCCGAGATCGGCCGCATGATGACCGGGGCCGCGCACGCGGCCCCCGCCGCCCCGGCGGCGGCGTGACGGCCCTCCGGAGGGCCGTGGCGTTCCGTCCCACCGGTGTGCTGGTCACCGAGACGCTGCGGTGGGCCGCGACGGTGCTGGTGGGCCTCGCGGGCTTCGCCTTCTTCGTCGCCGCGGTGGGCGAGAACCCCTTCGACGCCCTGTCGGCGATGTGGCGGGCGGCCGTGGTCGACCCGATCGGCCCGGGCGAGGTCCTCGTCTACGCCGCTCCGGTGGTGCTGGCGGCGCTCGCCGTCGCCATCCCGGCCCGGGCCGGCCTGTGGAACCTCGGCGGCGAGGGGCAGATCGCGATGGGCGTGGTGGGCGCGACCCTGGCGTCGCAGCTGCTGCCCGCCTCCCTCACGTCCTGGGCCGCCCTGCCGCTGCTCGCGATCGGCGCCGCGATCGCGGGCGCGATCTGGTGCGGCGTCGCGGGGCTGCTGCGGATCACGGTCAACCTCAACGAGGCGATCAGCTCGCTGCTGCTCTCCTACGTCGCCCTGCGCGTCCTCGACTACCTGGTCAACGGCCCCTGGAAGGACCCTGGCAGCCTCGGCATCCCCCAGGCCGAGCCGGTGCCGTCCGCCCAGCGGCTGCCCCTGCTCGACTGGCTGCCGGTGTTCGGCGGCGGCCGCCTCCACGCGGGCATCCTGATCGCGCTCGTCGCCCTCGGCGTCGTCCTCTACGTCTCGCGCCGCACCGTGTGGGGCTTCCGGCTGCGGGTCGTCGGCGGCAACCCCGAGGCCGCGCGGCGCGCCGGGCTGCGCGTGCCCCTGCTGATCCTCACCGCGATGCTGGCCGGCGGCGCGCTGGCCGGGGTCGCCGGGTTCGTCCAGCTCACCGGCGTGGAGGGCGCCGCCAAGGGGGGCATCGCGGGCGTCTACGGCTTCCTCGGGTTCCTCGTGAGCTGGCTCGGCCGGCACGACCCCCTCGCGATCCTGCTGGGCGCGCTGGTGGTGGGCGGCATCGTGGTCGGCGGCGACGCCCTCCAGATCGACGCGGGCCTGCCGGCGGCCGCGATCAACATCCTTCTCGCCCTGCTGCTGCTGGCCGTGCTCGGCCGCCGGGGCCGCACCGCGGGGGTCGAGGGATGATCGAGGCGATCCTGGCCGGCGCCGTCCGGGGCGGAAGCTCCATCCTGTTCGCGGCGCTCGGCGAGACGGTCTCGGAGAAGGCCGGGGTCATCAACCTGTCGACCGAGGGCTCGATGCTCGTCGGTGCGCTCTCGGCATACGCCGTGGCGGTCGAGACGGGCAACGCGTGGATGGGGGTGCTCGCGGGCGCCGCCGCCGGCGCGACGCTCGCGGCGCTCTTCGCCGCGATGGTCGTGTGGCGCGGTGCCAACCAGCTCGCCACCGGCATCGTGGTGCTCTTCCTGGCACTCGGCGTCACGGCGCTGCTCGGCCGCGACTACGTCGGCGTCGGCGTCGAGGGATTCGACCGCTGGGCCGTGCCCCTGTTGTCGGACATCCCGTTCGTGGGGACGATCCTCTTCGACCAGGACCCGCTCACCTATCTCGCGTTGCTCGCCGCGCCGGCCGTGTGGTTCCTGCTCAACCGCACCCGTCCGGGCCTGCTGGTGCGGGCGGCGGGCGAGCGGGGCGAGGTGCTGTTCGCCGCGGGCCACTCGCCGCGCCTCGTGCGCTTCTCGGCGGTCGCCTTCGGCGGGATGCTCGCCGGCATCGGGGGCGCCCAGCTCTCGATCGCCCTGGCCCTCAACTGGAGCGAGAACATGGTCGCCGGGCGCGGCTTCGTCGCGGTCGCCCTGGTGATCTTCGCCGGCTGGAACCCGATCGGCGCCCTCGTGGGCGCGCTCTTCTTCGGCGGCGTCGAGTCGCTGCAGCTGCAGCTGCAGGCCCAGGGCGTGTCCCTGCCGGCGGACCTGCTGAACGCCCTTCCGTATCTCGCGACGCTCGCCGTGCTCGTGGTCCTCAGCCGGAGGCGGCTCCACGCCGCCCCCGAGGGCCTGTCGCGCGTCTTCGAGATCTCCCGATGACCCATCAACGAGAGGACCGATGCCACACATGAGGCGCACACGCACCCTGGCCGCGCTCGTCGCGGCCCTCAGCATCGCCCTGGTCGCCGCCGGTTGCGGCGACGACGAGGAGAGCGGCGCGGCGAGCACCGCGGCCGCCGGATCCGGCGAGAAGACGAAGGTCGGATTCATCTACGTCGGTCCCAAGGACGACTTCGGCTACAACCAGGCCGCCTACGAGGGCAGCGAGGCCGCCGCCGCCAACCTCCCCGACATCGAGCTGCTGCAGGCCGAGAGCGTCCCGGAGGACGCCGGCGCGGAGCGGGTCATGGAGCGGATGATCTCCCAGGGGGCCAAGGTCCTGTTCCCGACCAGCTACGGCTACCTCAAGTACGCCCAGGCCGTCGCGGCCAAGCACCCCGACGTGGTGGTCGTCCATCAGGGCGGACTCGAGGCCGAGCCGAAGCAGCCGAACTTCGGCACCTACTTCGGCACCGTCTACGAGCCGGTCTACCTGGCCGGCATCGCCGCGGGGAAGGCCACGACGTCGAACAAGCTCGGCTACATCGTCGCGTTCCCGATCCCCCAGACGCTCGCCAACGTCAACGCGTTCGAGCTGGGCGCCAAGTCGGTGAACCCGGAGGCCACCACCACCGTCGTCTTCACGGCGAGCTGGTGCGACCCCGGCAAGCAGGCCCAGGCGGCCACCGCGCTGATCAGCGGCGGCGCCGACGTGCTGACCCAGCACCAGGACTGCACCAAGACGATCATCGAGACCGCCGAGCGCGCCGGGGCGTCGACCGTCGGCTACCACTACGACGCGTCCTCACTCGCCCCCGAGGGCTGGCTGACCGGGTCGGAGTGGAGCTGGGGCCCGATGTACACCGACATCATCACCGCCGCGCTCGATGGCACGTTCGAGGGCAGCCAGTACGACGGCGACTACCGCGTCGGCCTGCAGACCGGCGACAACCCGTTCGTGCAGAGCGCCTTCGGCCCGTCGGTGACCGACGAGACCAAGGCCGCCATCGAGACCGCCAAGGCGGGCCTCGCGGAGAAGGGCATCTTCACCGGGCCGCTGACGGACCAGGACGGCAAGGAGGTCGTCCCGGCCGGCACGACCCTCACCTACGACGAGGTCGAGCAGATGAACTTCCTCGTCGAGGGGGTCGTCGGCAACATCCCGAAGTAGGTCCCCCCGCGGACATCACGGTGCCCGGCTCCGGCCGGGCACCGTGACCGGCGGGGAGGGCGCACGCCCTCCCCGCTCCGCGCCGGCCGGGTGATCGGGCAGCACCAGCGCGGCCAGCAGCAGCACCCAGCCGAGCCCCAGGAGCGCTCCGCCCACGACGTCGGTGGCCCAGTGGACGCCGAGCGCGATCCGGCTGAGGCCCACCACGGGGGGCAGCGCCACGAGCAGCGCCAGCAGCGGGCGCCGCACCAGCGGGCGCCGGGCCCGGGCCGCCGCGATCACGAGCGCCGCCGCCACGGCGGTGGCGATGGCGGCGTGGCCGCTCGGGTAGCTCGGGCTCCCCACCGTGGCCAGCTGGAGGGAGGGCGGGGGGCGCGGGCGGTCGACCACCAGCTTCATGCTCCAGAACAGGACCTGGGTGCCGGCGTACGCGCCGATCAGGAAGGCGAGCCACCGAGGCCCGCCGCGGCGCCAGGCGAGGACGCAGCCAGCCAGCAGCACGACGCCGAGGCCCGCGCTCCCCCCGGCGAGGGCGAGGAACCGCCACGCGCCCTCGAGGGCGTCCAGCCGGCCGTCGTGCACCGCATGGACCACGGCCTCGTCGATCGGGAGCGGCGTCGCCGACACGCCCACCACGATCGCAAGGACGCCCGCGGCCGCGAGGCAGAGGGCCGCGGCGCCCAGCAGCAGGGGGCGCCGCCCGAGGGGGGCGTCGCCGTCAGACCTCGCGATACCGCGCCTCGGCGAAGCAGTAGAGGGCGAACGCGACCAGGCCGACCGCCACCACCCCGAGGAGTACGGGGCCATAGGGCTGGGCGGCGAGACGCGCCAGCGCACCGTCGAGCCCGATCGCCTCGGCCGGGTCGTACTCCCATGCGGCCTTGGCGAGGAAGACGGCGATCAGCCCGAAGATCACCCCGCGCGCGCACATGCCCGCGCGCCCGATGGCCTCCACCGCCGGACGCATCCCGGCGGGCGGGTGCAGGCGCTTCATGAACCTCGTGGAGAGGCCGCGGTAGACGTTCCAGACCGCGACGCCCAGGATCGCCGCGGCCGCGGCCAGCACCAGATGACGGCCGGCCGGCCACCCGAGCACGCCGGCGGTGGTGCTCCTGGTGTCGCCGGAGCCCCCGCTCGAGGCGCCGCCGTTCGAGGTGCCCGTCAGGATCCCGATCGCGGCCGCGCAGAGGATCGCGTACGAGACCCCGCTGCCCACCGTGGTCGCCCGCACGGCGAACCCGGACGCGTCGTCGCCCTTGCCGTCGGTGTCGAGGATCCCCTGCACGATCCGCCACAGCGCGTAGCACGCGAGCCCGATGGCCAGCGCCAGCAGGAGCACCTCGCCGAAGCGCTGGCGGGCGAGCACGGCGAGCGCGCCCTCCTGGTCGGTGGTGGTGCCACCCGCGTCGGCCGCGACCGCGATCGCGAGGATCCCGATGATCAGGAAGACGGCGCCCCGGGCGGCCATCCCCGCGCGCGAGAGCGCGCGGAACCACGGCCTGCTCGTCTGCGCCTGGGCTTCCGCCGCCACGGTCCGGGTCGTCATGTCGGCTCCTGTCGGGGGGTGGAGATCCGCCTACCCCGCGCCGGGCGGCGCCGAAACCGACCCGCTCACGCGTCGGCGGCCCGCCGCCGCATGCGGTCGCCGAGCTCGATCAGGCCCCCCACCATGATCGCGAGGGCCACCGAGACCACGAGCGCGACCAGGGTGTCGTCCACCAGCCGCCCCCCGAAGTAGCCGATCGAGGTCTGGAACGCGGCCCAGGCCGCCGCGCCGATCGCCTCGGCGGCGAGGAAGGGCCGGACGGGGTAGCGGAGGGCTCCGGCGACGATCATCACGATGTTCCGGCCCCCGGGGACGAACTGGGCCGAGGCGATCAGCGCGATCCCGCGGCGGTCGAGCTGCCCGCGCGCCCAGGCCACGCGCTCCGCCCGGGAGCCCTCGGCGGCGTGCCGCTCGATCAGCCCGGGCCCGAAGCGCCGGCCGATGATGAACATCGCGAGGTCGCCCAGGAAGGCGCCCGCGAAGGCCGCGAGCACGACGAGCCACACGACGAGGTCCCCCTGGCCCGCCAGCACACCGGCCGCGACGACGCTGGACTCGCCCGGCAGCAGCGGCAGAACGGCGTCTCCGGCGACCAGCGCGAAGACCACCAGGTACGTGTACGGCGAGCCCGAGACGGCGTCGGTGAGGGCGTCGAACACCCTCCCAGTGTGCCCGCGCGACGCCGTCTCCACCCACTGCGATGATTTCCTGGGCCGACGGGCGTCTGACGTGGAAGATCAGTGAATGCGCCGCGAGGCGCGCCCGTCCGGTCAGTCCGCGGCAGGGCGAGCGACCCAGGAGCGACGATGCCATCACAGACCACCCTCGCCATCGAGGCCACCGGCCTCGCGAAGTCGTTCGGGGAGACCCGCGCCGTCGATGGCGTGGACCTCGCAGTGCGCCGGGGGGCGGTCTACGGCGTGCTCGGCCCGAACGGCGCCGGCAAGACGACGACCATCCGGATGCTGGCGACGCTGCTGCGGCCCGACGGCGGGTCGGCCCGCGTGCTCGGCCACGACATCGTCGAGGACGCGGACGCCGTGCGCGAGGCGATCAGCCTCACGGGGCAGCTCGCCTCCGTCGACGAGGACCTGACCGGCCGCGAGAACCTGATCCTGATCGGCCGGCTGCTCGGGCTCCGGCGTCCGGCCGCCAAGGCGCGGGCCGACGAGCTGATCGGTGCCTTCGGGCTGGACGAGGCGTCGGGGCGCCTGGTCAAGCACTACTCGGGCGGCATGCGCCGCCGGCTCGACATCGCCGCGAGCATCGTCGTCACGCCGGAGCTGATGTTCCTCGACGAGCCGACCACGGGCCTGGACCCGCGCTCCCGCAACCAGGTGTGGGACATCGTGCGCACGCTGGCGGCGGGCGGCACCACGATCCTCCTCTGCACCCAGTACCTCGACGAGGCCGACCAGCTCGCCGAGGGCATCGCCGTGATCGACCACGGCCGTGTGATCGCCGAGGGGACGCCGGGCCAGCTGAAGGCCTCGGTCGGCCTGGGAGCCCTGCACGTGCGACTGCTCGACCCCGCGCGGCGACCGGAGGCGCAGGCCGTGCTCGAGCGCGGGCTCGAGGCGGTCCACCTCGAGCCCGACCCCGCGGCGCTCTCGGCGCCGTGCTCCGATGCCGGCCGCGCCGCCGAGGCGATCGCCGAGCTCACCCGGGCCGGCATCGGGGTCGCCGACTTCGCGTTGGGGCAGCCGAGCCTCGACGAGGTCTTCCTCGCCCTCACCGGCCACCCGGCCGAGCAGGCGTCCGCCGACGACACCGCAGGAGGCGCGTCATGAGCGAAGCACCCGCCGGGCAGGCCACGGCGCCCGGGCAGGCCGCCGACGAGGCGGCGCTGCGCGCGGCGCTCGCCTCCACGGCACGACCCCCGCGGCCGAGCGCGCTCAGCGCCACGCTGACCTTCGGCTGGCGCGGGATGCTCAAGATCAAGCACGTTCCCGAGCAGCTCATCGACGCGACGATGACGCCGGTGCTGTTCACGATCATGTTCACGTTCATGTTCGGGGGCGCGATCGCCGGGTCCACCCAGGAGTACCTGCAGTTCCTCCTCCCCGGGATCCTGGTGATGTCGGTGCTGTTCACCACGGTCTACTCGGGCGTCGCCCTCAGCACCGATGCCTCCAAGGGGGTGGTCGACCGCTTCCGCTCGCTGCCCATCTGGCGGCCCGCGCCGCTGGTGGGCGCGGTGCTCGGCGACACGGTCCGCTACCTCTGCGCGGGGACCGTCGTCGTGGTGGTCGGCGTGATCCTGGGCTACCGGCCGGAGGCGGGCGTCGGCGGCGTCGTGGCCGCGATGCTGCTCGTGGTCGCGTTCGCCTTCGGCCTCGCCTGGGCCTTCACCACCGTCGGCCTGGTCTTCCGCACGCCGAGCGCGGTGATGAACGGCGGCTTCATGGCGCTGTTCCCGCTGACCTTCCTCAGCAACGCCTTCGTCGAGCCCGAGACCCTTCCGGGCTGGCTCGAGGCCATCGTCAACGCGAACCCGGTCTCCCACCTGGTCACCGCGGCCCGCGGGCTGATGGACGGCACCTCGAGCGCCGGCGACGTCATGCTGGTGCTCGCGACCGCCATCGTCCTGACCCTCGTGTTCGCGCCGCTCACCTCGCACCTCTACCGGCGCAGGAGCTGAGCCTGAATCCGCCGCGAGATACGGCGGATTCACGCTGAGCCGCCCGTCAGCGCCCGAGCTCGGCCGCCCGGGCGAGGAGCAGGTCGCGTTCGCGGGCGTTGCGCGTCATCGAGGCGGCGCGGGCGAACTCGGTCCGCGCCTCCTCGTGGCGCCCGAGGCGCGCCAGCAGGTCACCGCGGACGCTCGGGAGCAGGTGGTAGGAGGCGAGCGCGGGCTCGTCCTGCAGGGCGTCCGCGATCTCGAGGCCGGCGGAGGCCCCGAACGCCATGGCGACGGCGACCGCCCGGTTGAGCTCCACGACCGGGGACGGCGAGATCTGTCCGAGGCCGTCGTAGAGCGCCGCGATGCGCTCCCAGTCGGTCTCCTCCGCGGTGAGGGCGCGGGCGTGGCAGGCGGCGATGGCGGCCTGGAGGGCGTAGGGGCCGGCTGACCCCCCGAGCTCCCGGGCACGCTCGAGCGCGACCAGGCCGCGCGCGATGAGGAGCCGGTCCCAGCGGGAGCGGTCCTGCTCGAGCAGCAGCACCGGCCGGCCGTCGCGCCCCACCCGCGCCGGCGATCTCGAGGCCTGGATCTCCATCAGCGCCACCAGGCCGTGCACCTCCGGCTCGCGCGGCGCGAGCCCGGCCAGGATCCGCCCCAGGCGCAGGGCGTCCTCGCAGAGGGCGGGCCGCAGCCAGTCCTCGCCCGCCGTCGCCGAGTAGCCCTCGTTGAAGACCAGGTAGACGACCTCCAGCACCGCCCCGAGCCGCGCCGGCAGCTCCCGGGCGCCCGGCACCTCGAACGGCACGCCGGCCGCCGACAGCGTGCGCTTGGCGCGGACGATCCGCTGGGCGACCGTCGCCTCGGGCACGAGGAACGCGCGGGCGATCTCCGCCGTGGTCAGCCCGCCCAGCAGCCGCAGCGTGAGCGCGACGCGGGCCTCGGGGGAGAGGGCCGGGTGGCAGGTGGTGAAGATCAGCGCAAGCAGGTCGTCGCCGATCGCGTCGTCGGCCGCGGCCGCGAGGTCGGGCGGCGTCAGCTGCTCGCGGGCGACCTCGCGGCCGATCTCCTCCACCTTCCGGCGCAGCGTCGCGGCGCGGCGCACGCCGTCGATCCCCCGGCGCCTCGCCGTGGCCATGAGCCAGGCGCCCGGATTGTCCGGGACGCCCGACTCCGGCCACTGCTCCAGCGCCGCGAGCAGCGCGTCCTGCGCGAGGTCCTCGGCCACGCCGACGTCGCGCGTCATCCGCGCGAGGCCTGCGATCAGGCGGGGCGACTCGATCCGCCAGACGGCGTCGATGGCGCCGCGCGGGTCGGACCGGCTCACCCCGCCACCCGCCTACTGCCGGTCGGTGAGCTCGGCACGCATCCGCTCCTCGGACGCGCGCACCTCGTCGGGCATCGCGTCACCGAAGTCCTCCGCCTCGAAGACGCGGCGGATCTCGATCGTGCCCTCGCGGAACGGGCTGCGCCTCATCCACTCCACCGCCTCGTCGAACGACTTCACCTGGAGGATCCAGAAGCCGGCGATCAGCTCCTTGGTCTCGGCGAAGGGTCCGTCGGTCACGGTCGTGGCGTCGCCGTCGAACGTGATCCGGGCGCCGGTCGAGCTCGGGTGGAGCCCCTCGCCGGCCAGCAGCACCCCGGCCTTCATCAGCTGCTCGTTGAACCGGCCCATCTCCTCGAAGACCTCGGGCGGGCCCATCTCGCCGGCCTCGCTCGCCGGGGTCGCCTTCACGATCACCATGCAGCGCATCCCATCCTCCTCCGGTCGCGTCCCGGGCGGCCCGTGCCGCCCATCGCATGCACGTCGAACGAGCCGACGCGAGATCGACACGCTCGCGCAAAAAAGTGCCGCGGCGCCCTCCGCGCCGGTTGAGTGGACCCGTCCCCACGCCGATGCACGGGGTGGCCCGGGCCGCTCGACACCACAAGAGGAGGACCCCACGTGAAGCATCGTCTCGTGACCCGCAGCGACTTCGACGGACTCGTGTGCGCCGTCCTGCTGCGCCACCTCGACCTGATCGACGACATCGCGTTCGTCCACCCCAAGGACGTGCAGGACGGGGTCGTCGAGATCACGGGCCGGGACATCCTCACGAACCTCCCCTACGCGCCGGCGGCCCACCTGGTCTTCGATCACCACGCCTCCGAGTCGCTGCGGGTCGGCGGCGGGGCCGCCAACCACGTCATCATCCCCGACGCGCCCTCGGCGGCGCGCGTGGTGTACGAGCACTTCGGAGGCGGCCACCGTCTCCCGATGGTGCCGGACGACCTGATGGCGGCCGTCGACCAGGCCGACTCCGCGGCGTACGACGGGGACGACATCCTGGAGCCGACGGGCTGGACGCTGCTCAACTTCCTGATGGACAGCCGCACCGGGCTCGGGCGCTTCCGCGACTTCCGGATCTCGAACTACGAGCTGATGATGAGCCTGATCGACGCCTGCATCCGTCACGAGACCGTCGATGAGATCCTCGCGCTGCCCGACGTGGCCGAGCGGGTGCAGCTCTACCGCGACCAGAGTGACCTCTTCGTCGAGCAGCTGCGGCGGGTGTCGCGCGTGGAGCGCGACGTGGTCGTGGTGGATCTCCGGGAGGAGGAGACGATCCACGCGGGCAACCGCTTCATGGTCTACGCGCTCTTCCCGCAGGCGCGGGTCTCCGTCCACGTCATCTGGGGCCGCGAGCGCCAGAACACCGTTCTCGCGGTGGGCCGGTCGATCATCGACCGCTCCTCCACCGCCGACATCGGCGAGGTGATGCTGCGCTACGGCGGCGGCGGGCATCCGGCGGCGGGCACCTGCCAGGTGCCGCACGCCGAGACCTCCCGCGTGCTGGGCGAGGTCATCGAGGCCGTCGGGGCGCCGATGGTGACGCTCCACTAG
>LNFM01003506.1_pt1 | contig 30739 bp, 26 predicted proteins | sample 596031 | NCBI WGS metagenome assembly LNFM01 (sample SAMN04254537, study PRJNA301005) | activated carbon metagenome | isolation source: dual media filters at the Ann Arbor, Michigan drinking water treatment plant | place: USA: Ann Arbor
GCCGCGCGCCCCGAATGCTTGCCCATCGCGATGTTCTTCTGCGTCAGGCCGATATCCTCGGGCCGCATGATCTCGAACGTCTCGACGTTCTTCAGCACGCCATCCTGATGGATGCCGCTTTCATGCAGAAACGCGTTCTTGCCAACGATGGCCTTGTTGAACTGCACCGGAAAGCCCGAGACCGAGGCAACCCGACGGCTGAGGTTCATGATCTTGGTCGTGTCGATGCGGGTCTGGTAGGGCAGGATGTCATTCCTGACCTTCATCGCCATAACCACCTCTTCCAGCGCCGTGTTCCCCGCGCGCTCACCCAGCCCGTTGATCGTGCATTCGATCTGCCGCGCCCCCGCCTCGACCGCCGCCAGCGCATTCGCCGTCGCCATGCCAAGGTCGTTGTGGCAATGCGTCGCGAAGATGATCGTGTCGGCCCCCGGCACCCGCTCCAGCAGCATCTGGATCAGCCGCGAGCTTTCGCGCGGCGCGGTGTAGCCGACGGTATCGGGAATGTTGATCGTGGTGGCACCCGCCTTGATCGCGATTTCCACGACCCGGCACAGATAGTCATGCTCGGTCCGCGTCGCGTCCATCGGCGACCATTGCACGTTGTCGCAGAGGTTGCGGGCGTGGGTCACGGTGTCGTGGATGCGTTCCGCCATCTGGTCCATGTCGAGGTTAGGAATGGCGCGATGCAGTGGCGATGTGCCGATGAAGGTGTGGATGCGGGGCGAGCGGGCATGCTTCACCGCTTCCCAGCAGCGGTCGATGTCCTTGAAGTTGGCGCGGGCGAGGCCGCAGATCGTGGAGTTCACCGCACGCTTGGCAATCTCTGACACCGCGGCGAAGTCGCCCTCCGACGCAATCGGAAAACCCGCCTCGATGATATCCACGCCCATCTCGTCGAGAAGTCCCGCGATCTCCAGCTTTTCGTCATGCGTCATCGTCGCGCCGGGCGACTGTTCGCCGTCACGCAGGGTGGTGTCGAAAATGACAACGCGGTCCTGGTTGGCTTTGTCGGTGGTGGTCATCGTGTGCTCCTGTTTCTTCTCGGCTTTGCGTTCGGGCGCAGGTCACCTCTGAGCGGCAGCACCCGAAGGCACGCTCAGAGGCGGCTAAGAAGCAGAAGTCCAAGGAGAGCCGAGGAGCGAAACGCCCCGGCATTGCTGTGCATATGTACGCCCTTGGTCATGGGGCCGGACTATACGGCGGATTTTCTCGAAGGAAAGGGGTGTTTTTTGCACGGGGGGGCCCACTGGCTTGGGGTGGAGTGCACCTTTCAGTGTGGGAGCCTCCTGCGGGAATAATTTTGAAAAGGGCAATTCATGGAAGACCGAGTTCGGCGGGCTAGGTCTGCCTGGACGAGGGAGATAATGATGCGGGCATTGGTGGTGGGGGCCTCGGGCGGTATCGGGGCGGCGCTGGTCATGGCGCTGTCAGCACGGGGCGGCGTGGTGGCGCTGTCCCGGCGCGACAATGGGTTGGACATAGTCGATGAGGCGTCGGTGGCGGCGGTCATGGGGCGTCTGGACGGGGAGTTTGATCTTGTGCTGGTCGCTACGGGCGCGCTTGAGATCGATGGCACAAGGCCGGAAAAAAGCCTCAGGTCGCTCGATGCTGCGGCAATGACAGCACAATTCGCGCTGAATGCGGTCGGGCCGTCGTTGGTGTTGAAGCATTTGGTCCGGCTGCTGCCGAAGGATCGTGTGGCCAAGGTGGGCGTTCTTTCGGCGCGGGTCGGGTCGATCGGCGACAATGCCCTGGGTGGCTGGTATTCCTACCGGGCGGCGAAGGCCGCGCTGAACCAGTTGATCCACACCGCGAGCATCGAAGTCGCGCGCAGCCACCCGCAGGCGGTTCTGGCGCTGCTGCATCCCGGAACGGTCGCAACGGGTCTGACGGCGGCCTATGCGGGCGGGCATCCCGTGGTGACGCCCGGCCTTGCGGCCGAGCGCTTGCTGGCCGTGCTGGATGGCCTGACGCCGCCGGATACCGGCGGGTTCTTCGACTGGAAGGGCGAGAGGGTCGTCTGGTGAGGCTGGTTCTTGTTCTCGGTGACCAGCTTTCGTCCGACGTGGCAGCGCTGAAGGCATCAGACAAGGACTGCGATCTTGTGGTGATGGCCGAAGTGATGGGCGAGGGAACCTCGGTTCCGCATCACCCACAGAAGATTGCGCTGATCCTGACGGCAATGCGCAAGTTCGCAGCGCGGCTGGAAAGCGAGGGCTGGCGGGTCGCCTATTCGAAGCTTGATGACCCGGAAAACCGCCAGACCATCTCTGGTGAGCTGCTGCGCCGGGCGGCGGACACCGGGGCAAGCTCAGTTCTTGCAACGCGGCCGGGTGAGTGGCGCGTGATTGCCGACCTTGAAGCACTGCCGGTGCCGGTGACGATTCTGCCCGACGACCGGTTTCTTTGCTCGGAGGCGGAGTTCGCAACCTGGGCCGAGGGGCGCAAGGCGCTGCGGATGGAATACTTTTACCGCGAAATGCGGCGCAAGACCGGTCTTTTGATGGATGGCGGGCAGCCCGCCGGCGGGCAGTGGAACTTCGACCATGACAACCGCAAGCCGGCGAAGGGCGATCTTCTGCGTCCGCGCCCGTTGCGGTTTGATCCGGACGCCGAAACCAAGGCGGTTCTCGCGCTTGTCGAGGCGCGGTTTGCCCATTTCGGGCGTCTGCGGCCATTTCTTTGGGCGACCGATCGGCAGGGTGCGCTGGCTGCGCTGGACGATTTCGTGACGCACCGCCTGGCGCGCTTTGGCGACGAGCAGGATGCGATGCTGGATGGCGAGGCATTCCTCAGCCATGCCGTCATCTCGCCCTATCTGAACCTTGGCCTGCTGTCGCCGCTGGAGGTTTGCCGGGCGGTCGAGGCAGCCTGGCAGGCGGGGCGTGCTCCGATCAACGCGGCAGAAGGGTTCATCCGCCAGATCATCGGCTGGCGCGAGTTCGTGCGGGGCATATGGTCCCTGCAAGGGCCGGACTATCCGGCACGCAACGCGCTGGCGCATCATCGCAAGCTGCCGGGTCTCTTTTGGGGCAAGCCGACCAGGATGGCCTGTATGGCGGCGGCGGTCGGGCAAACCCGTGATCTGGCCTACGCCCACCACATCCAGCGGCTGATGGTCACGGGGAATTTTGCGCTGCTTTCCGGTGTCAATCCGACCGAGGTGCACGAGTGGTACCTGTCGGTCTACATCGACGCGTTCGAATGGGTCGAGGCACCGAACACCGTGGGGATGAGCCAGTTTGCCGATGGCGGCGTCGTGGGATCGAAGCCCTATGTCTCGTCAGGTGCCTACATCGACCGGATGTCGGACCACTGCGGCACCTGCTGGTACCGGGTCAAGGACCGCACGGGCGAACGGGCCTGCCCTTTCAACCTCCTTTACTGGGATTTCCTCATGCGTCACCGGGGGCGCTTTGAAGCAAACCCGCGGATGGCGCAAATGTACCGGACTTGGGACCGTATGGAGACGGGGCACCGCGACCGGGTGCTGGCCGACGCGGCCGTCTTCCTCGGCCGGCTAGATGCGGGCGAGGCGGTCTAGCGCCGACCCTCAGGACAGCCCGCTGTAACGGTAGCGCGACACGACGTCCCAGACCATCGCCTTCATCCAGTCGACGGTCGCCTGCGACCCGGCGCTGGCTGTCCCAAGCCGGGGCGGCAACTCGCGCGGATCGCGGCGGTAGATCACCGCGTAATGCGCCAGCGCGATCATGAAGGCGCCGATGCTGTTGATGTGGATGCTGTCGGAAAACACGTCTTCGATCCGAGCGATGCCCGGGGCCGTGCCAGCCTGCACCGCATCGTAAAGCGCCGCCATGACCAGCGGGCCCGGGATCATGGGCATCGCGGGCGAACCCGCAGGCCGACGATCATTTACCGACGTTACGATCTTTTCCCAGCCAACCATTTCAAGATCGAGCCGCTTGCGGAACGGAATCTCGCGCTCGGGGTCCTTGTTCGGATTGTCCGCACCGGGGCCGCTGTCGACCTCGACCCAACTGGCGTAAAACACGGTTTCCGCGCCCTTGCCGCCGTTACCATTGGCCCAGGCGTTCTCGAAGTAACGCAAGGCCAAGTCTTCCGACCGGTGATAAGACATCGTGTTCGACAGGGGGACCCGCTCGGTCAGGACCATCACGTCATAGCCGGCGATGTCATAGCGAGCGTCCGGCATGTGCTGGTTGCGGTGGTCCCAGCGAAAGTCCATCGGGCTGCCGGGAATGGTGGAACGGTCCATCTTCATTCCGATGCTGTCCGGACCGCCAGCGGCGCGGACAATCGCCTCAAGCTCGGGGACAATCGGGTCGGTAAGACTGTGGCCTGACTGGATAACGCGTGTGGTGAAGGGGCGGGGTGCAAGCGCTTGGGCAAACGCCGCGCCGGAACCACCGATACCGACCGAGAGCAACGCCGATGCCGACAGTCCGGTTGCGAGAAACCCCCGGCGGTTCGGATGCATGTTCGCTCCGGTCAGATCGGGAAGGATGCGGGGCGTTTTCATCGTCGGTGCCTTTCAAGAAACGGAACTGGTATCGAGGCAACTTGCCCCAACGGCGCGGTTGCTTTGAGATGGGTTGGAAGCGGGCCGCAATCAAGCATGGACCAGCAGAAATGGTGTCCGAATTCCACATCCTGGCGATCGGACCGGGCAGGAAGCACGTCCATCGACCTCAGGGGTTGGGTGCGGGTTCGGCTGGGGCGTCCGCATCAGCCGGGGTGGTGCCGTTTGCCGCGGCTTCGGGCTCTCCTTCGGGTGGCGCCTCCGGCGGGGCGGTCAGCACGCCGTTTTGCCAGATGCCGGTCGCCTCTTCGCCGCCGGGGTAGCGCATCGTGCCTTGCCCTTCGCGGCGGCCGGCTTTGAACATCCCCTCATAGACCTCGCCGCCCGGGTAGGTAGCGGTGCCTTGCCCTTCGATCTGGCCCGCGACCCAGTTGCCGACGTATTTGAACCCGTCAGCCATGGTGAACTCTCCCATGCCATCGCGAAGGCCGGCCCGGAAGCTGCCCGTGTAGACCGAACCATCGGGGTAGGTTGCGGTCCCGACGCCCTCGCGGGTGCCAGCCGTCCAGTCGCCCTCGTATCGGTAGCCATCGGGGAAGGTCATCGTGCCCTTGCCGTCCGGGCGGGCATTCTTCACCAGGCCCTCGTAGATCTGCCCGCTGACATAGATCGCGCGACCCTGACCGGAGATCATGCCGCGGTCCCAGTTGCCCTGATAGGTGGCACCATCGGGGTAGGTGATGGCACCTTCGCCCTGCGGCTGGTCGCCCTTCATCGCACCGACGTAGACCGCGCCGTCCGGGTAGGTGACCGACCCGGTGCCTTCCATCCGACCCTCGACCCACGATCCTTCGTATTTGAACCCGTCGGCCGCAATGAAGATGCCGGTGCCGTGGCGGCGATCCTTGGCGAAGCCGCCCTCGTAGCGGTCGCCGTTGGCATGGGTCACCTTGCCGCGGCCCTCGCGCTGGCCGTTGGCGAAGGCACCCTCATAGACGTCGCCATTCGGTTGCGTCAGCTTGCCGGTGCCGTTGATCTGCCCGTCTGCCCAGTCGCCGATATAGGTCAGCCCGTCCGGCATGATCAGTGTGCCTTTACCCGACCGCTCGCCCTTGACGAGGCCGCCCTCATAGGTCGCGCCGTCCGAGTAGGTGATCTTGCCGATACCCTCCTTCACACCCAGAACCCAGTCGCCCTCGTAGGTGTAACCGCCGGGGTTGGTCACCTTGCCACGGCCATTGTGCTGGCCCTTGGTGAACGCGCCTTCGTAGACCGCGCCATTGGCATAGCGGGCGATGCCCTGTCCGGTCATCTGGCCTGCGGTCCAGTCGCCTTCATATGTGCTGCCGTCCGGCGAGGTGATCTTGCCCTTCCCCTCGGGCTGTCCCTTCGCGAAAATTCCTTCGTAGACCGAGCCGTTGGGGTAGCGCGCAGTTCCGCTGCCAACGATTTCGCCATCGACCCATGCGCCGGTGTATTCATACCCGTTCGGCAATTTGTAAGTGCCGGTTCCGTGCTGGCGGCCATTGCGAAACGTGCCCTCGTAGACCGCACCGTTGTCATATTGCTTGGTAATGACCTCGTCTTCGTCCTGCGCAAACACATGACCGGCGGGCGCGGTGGCGAGTAGCGCCGCGAGTGCGGATGCCTTGAAAAGGCGCATGGCCGAAAACTCCTGCTCGAACGCACAAAGCCTAAGCGGGCGGGATCGCTCTGACAAGCTTGCATCGGGCGATCCGTGGGCGGTGGCTTTCCCTCGGGGCGCAAACTGCTAGAACCATCTGGAACGCGAAGGAGACCGTGATGTCCGACACATTCCGCCTGATGCTGGGCCAGTTGAACCCGACGGTGGGGGCAATTGCCGGCAACGCAGGCTTGGCGCGGCAAGCATGGGAGGAAGGTCGCGACGCCGGGGCCGACATGGTGGCCCTGCCGGAAATGTTCATCACCGGCTACCAGACGCAGGATCTGATCCTGAAGCCGGCCTTCGTGACCGCGGCAATCGCGGCGATCGAGGCTCTCGCCAGGGACTGCGCCGATGGCCCGGCGCTTGGCATCGGCGGGCCGGCCCGTGTGGCAGGGCGGCTGCACAATGCCTACTATGTGCTTCAGGGCGGCAAGGTCACCGCGACGGTGTTGAAGCACCATCTGCCCAATGATGCCGTGTTCGATGAACGCCGCGTGTTCGCGTCCGCCGACGTCAGCGGGCCTTATGTGGTCAACGGTGTCCGCATTGGCACGCCGATCTGCGAGGATGCCTGGCACGCCGATGTCGCGGAAACCCTGGCCGAAACCGGGGCCGAGATCCTGCTCATTCCCAATGGCAGCCCCTATCACCGTGGCAAGCCGAACCTGCGGCTCAACCTGATGGTGGCACGGGTGGTCGAGACCGGTTTGCCGCTGGTCTATCTGAACATGGTCGGCGGGCAGGACGATCAGGTGTTTGACGGCTCGTCGATGGTGCTGAACCCGGGTGGTCGGTTGATGGCGCAACTGCCGCAGTTCGACGCGGCGATGGTGCTGGTGACCTTCCGACGCGGCCCGGACGGTTGGCGTGCCGATCCCGGCGAGATCGCCGAAATCCCCCGTGTGTGGGAAGCCGACTACCGGGCCTGCGTCATGGCGCTGTCGGATTACATGGCCAAGACCGGCTTCAAGAAAGTTCTCCTTGGCCTTTCGGGCGGGATCGACAGTGCCATTGTCGCCACCATCGCTGCCGATGCGCTTGGCCCCGAGAACGTGCGCTGCGTCATGCTGCCGTCGGAGTTCACCTCGGACGCCTCGCTGCATGACGCGGGCGAGGTGGCGCGCAACCTTGGCTGCCGCCTCGATACCGTCCCGATCAGCGGCGCGCAGGCAGCGGTTGGCGATGCCTTGTCAGGGCTTTTTGCACATACCGAACCCGGCGTGACCGAAGAGAACATCCAAAGCCGCCTGCGCGGACTGATGCTCATGGCCATATCGAACAAATTTGGCGAGATGCTGCTGACCACCGGCAACAAGTCCGAAGTCGCGGTCGGCTATTGCACGATCTACGGCGACATGAACGGCGGCTACAACCCGATCAAGGACATGTACAAGACCCGCGTGTTCGAGACCTGCCGCTGGCGCAATGAGAATCACCGACCCTGGATGAAGGGTCCGGCGGGTGCCGTCATCCCCGAGCGGGTGATTACAAAACCGCCAAGCGCCGAACTGCGCCCCGATCAGAAAGACCAGGACAGCCTGCCGCCCTACGAGGTGCTGGACGCGATCCTGGAAGGGCTGGTGGAAAAGGAACAATCGGTGGCCGATCTTGTCGCCATGGGCTTTGACCGTGCCACCGTGAAAAAGGTGGAGCACCTGCTTTACATCAGCGAATACAAGCGCTTCCAATCCGCGCCAGGCACCCGCCTGACGCAAAAGGCGTTCTGGCTTGACCGCCGCTATCCCATCGCGATGCGCTGGCGCGACGATGGCTGACCCGACAATCACGGTCGTGAACCGCTACCGCCTGACCTCGGGGTCCGAAGCGTTCGTGGCGGCGGCGGCGGCTCTTGCGCGGCGGGTCGAGGCTGAAGGCCACCCCGGCGTCCGCTCCTACCAGTTTTTCTCGACTGCGGGCGAAGGCCGCGCCGTGGTCACCTATGCCGACCCCGGCGCCTGGGTCGGTCACCACGATATCGCGATGGTATGGCCGGAAATGGCGGCTTTGCGGGCGGTGGCCGATCTGGACGAGATCGCACTTTACGGCCCGCTCAGCGACGCGATGCGCAACTGGCTGGACCGGGCCGGGCTCTTGCACCGCCTGAACCATGCCGGCCTTGAGGTCGCTGGCTTCCGGCGCGGCTAGACGTCAGACGCGGCTGACGGCGCATTCCGGCAGCAGCCGCATCACATCCTCGGGTCGGCAAAGCTGGGTCGCGTCACTCATCACAGCGGCCGAGGCGGCGGCCGAACCCAGCCCCAGCGCCTCGTCGTTCGACTGGCCGCGCGCCAGCGCCAGAACGAAGGCGGCGACAAAGCTGTCCCCTGCGCCGACGGTGGACTTCACTTTGACCTTGGCGGCCTTGGCAAAGATCCGGTGATCCTTGTCGGCCAACACGTTGCCATCTGCCCCGCGCGCGATGATCACCTGACGGGCAACGCCGTTGCGCACCAGAGATTGTGCAAAGTCAGCTGTCGCCTCGCGCGTCTCCAGCGCATGGCCGGCCAGCGCCTCGCCCTCTTCACCGTCCATCCTCAGCACTTCAAGGCCGGGGATCGGGTGGCGCACGGCTTCGGTCAATGCCGCGCCTGAGGTGTCCAGCACAACGCGGCTGTCGGGCATCGAGGCTGCAAGCTGCGCGGGGAAATCAACCGGTACGCCGGGGGGCTGGCTGCCCGAGATCACCGAAAGCCCGCCGGGCCGGGCAGTGGCGCGCAGTAGCGTGAAGACGCGCGCGCGCTCGGCTGCTCCCCAGACCGGCCCGGGCAACATGAACCGATACTGCTTGCCGGTGGAGGCCTCGGACACCGTCAGCGATTGGCGCGTTTCGCCGGGGCCGAGAATCGACAGGAAGGTGACACCCTCGGCGCGGATCAGGCCGGCCAGACGGTCGCCGGTCAGCCCACCGATCGCGACGAGAGCAAGGCTGTCGCCACCCAGCGCCTTGATGGCGCGGCTTACGTTGATGCCGCCGCCACCGGGGTCAAGCTGCGGATCGGAACAGCGCAGCTTGTGGCCGGGGATGATCTCGGCCACTTCGCTTGCCATGTCGAGCGCGGGGTTGAGCGTCAGGGTAAGGATCGGATTCTGGGTCTGGTCGGACATCGCGGCACCTCTTGTTACCGCTAGCATATCCGCTTCAACCGGAAATGGAACCTGCCCCCGACATCAGGCCGGGGGCAAAATATCCGAACCGTATCAGCCTTCCATCATCAGCTGGTAGCTGGCCGGCACATAACGGAACCCGTCGCCCATCGCCTCGACGAAGCCAAGCGCCGGGAAGGGCATGTGATAGCCGATGAACGGAATCCGGTCGGCGGCGATCATGCCGAAAACCTGCTTGCGGGTCGCGGCTGCGGCGGCCTTGTCGGCATCGAAGCGCACTTCCCAATCCGGCTTTTGCAGCGACCAGACATAGTGGTTCGCGGTGTCTGCCGTGATCGCCAGCCGCTGGCCGTTCGATTCCACCATGTAGATCATGTGGCCCGGCGAATGACCGAAGGCCGCCATCGCCGTGATGCCCGACACCGGGCTGCCACCATCTTCGAGGAAGGTGATCTTGTCGTTCAACGGTTTCACGTTCTTGTCGAAGCCTTCGTTGCCGGCGGCCGACCAGTGATTGTGCTCGGCCGAACCGGTGACATAACGGGCGTTGGCAAAGGTGGGCGTCGTGCCGTCAGCGCCCATCAGCCCGCCGATGTGGTCGCCGTGCATGTGGGTGATGACCACAACGTCAACCTGATCCGGCGTCAGGCCGGCAGCGGTCAGCGCGGCAAGCGTGCCTTCCGCCGAAAGCCCGGTGTCGAACAGCACAAGCTCGGTGCCGGTGTTGACCACCGTCGGCGTAAAGAAATTCTGCGATTTGTCGGTCGGCAGGAAATTCGCGGCCGACAGGGCGGCAAAATCCTCGGGACTGGCGTTGGTGCCAAAGGTTTCCTGCGGCTTCTCACCAGTACGGGTGCCGGCAAGCAGCGTCGTGACCTCGAACGCGCCAACCTTGAAGCGATTGTGAAGTGGCACGGAGACACCTTGCGGCTCGGCTTTTGCCAGCGCGGGCGAGGCGGTCAGCCCGGCCGCAAAGGGCAGGGCCGCGGCGGACAGCAAAGCGTGGCGGCGGGTTAGGGTCGTCATCGGCAATCCTCCGGTTTTTGCGATGCCGTGAGGGTAGGGCAATGGGTGGGGCAGGCCAGTCACGCAACGGTGACCTGCCCCGCGTCAGCGCACAGTCGCTGTGCGTCACTCCCACCAGGGGTCGATGGTGGCGATGTCTTCGTCGGACCAGCCGAAATGATGCGCCATCTCGTGGATCACCACATGCGTGATCATGTCGCCGATCGACACATCGCCCCGCTCGGCCCACTCATCCAGGATCGGACGGCGGAAGAGCCAGATCGTATCCGGCCCGGTCGGCTGATCGGCGACCGATTTCTCGGTCAAGGGCGTGCCCTCATAGAGCCCGGTAAGTTCGAAGGCGTCGGTCAGGTCGAGCGCTTCGAGCATCTCGTCGGTCGGAAAATCCTCGATCCGCAGCCGGACATGTGTTGCCGGTTCGCGGAAGGGGGCGGGCAAAGTCGAAACAGCCTCATGCGCAAGCTGTTCGATCAGCGCAAGCGACGGGGCGATACTGTCGGGCGAAGGGTTTGTCATGCGGTCAAGGTAGGATGCCCGGCGGGGTGAGGGAAGGGCCGGCGCGCAGCCTTCCACAAGGCGCTGCGGCGCGCCGACCGCCCCTGATCGCCGCCAGCCGCAGCAAGCCGCCACCGAGGCACGCTTTGACGGTCGGCCATGTTGGCTGGCGCGAACTGGACAAAACCGGGGCCATGTGACAGGGAAGGGCGCTTGAAGGAGCCCGTTTCATGCCCAGCGCCGCCACGACCGTCACCACCCGTTTCGCCCCCTCGCCCACCGGCTGGATCCATGTCGGAAACCTGCGCACCGCGCTGATGAACTATCTGATCGCACGCCAGAACGGCGGGACCTTCATCCTGCGGCTGGACGACACCGATCAGGAGCGGTCGAAGCAGGAATACATCGACGGGTTGAAGGCGGACCTCGACTGGCTGGGCATCCGCTATGACCGCGTTGAACAGCAGTCGAAGCGGATGGCGCGCTATGCCGAGGCCGCCGAAGCGCTGAAAGCGGCGGGCCGGTTCTACGAATGCTTCGAGACCCCGGTCGAACTGGACCTCAAGCGCAAGAAGCAGCTGAACATGGGCAAGCCCCCGGTCTATGACCGCGCGGCGCTGAACCTGACCGAGGCGCAGAAAGACGCCTACCGCGCCGAGGGACGGCAAGGCTACTGGCGTTTCAAGCTGGATCTGGAGCGGATCGAGTGGCAGGACGGCATCATCGGCGACATTTCGATCGACGCGGCGAGCGTCTCTGACCCGGTATTGATCAAGGCGGACGGGCAGGTGCTTTACACCTTCGCCTCGTCGGTCGATGACGTCGACATGGGGGTCACGCACATCGTGCGCGGCGCGGATCATGTGACCAACACCGCAACACAGATCCAGATCATGAAGGCGCTGGGCGGCACCCCGCCGACCTTCGCCCACCATTCCCTGCTGACCGGGCCGCAAGGCGAAGAACTGTCCAAGCGGCTCGGCGTTCTCTCTCTGCGCGACCTGCGGGCGCGCGGGGTGGAGCCGATGGCGCTGCTGTCCCTCATGGCGCGGCTCGGGTCATCGAAACCGGTGGAGCTGGCAGGCTCGATGGAAGACCTGATCGCGGGTTTCGATGTCGGCTCCTTCGGATCGGCGCCCACGAAGTTTGATGCCGAAGATCTGTTCCCGCTGACCCGCCACCATGTGCAGGGCCTGCCCTTGGCGGCAGTGAAAGACCGGATCGCGGCGCTGGGCGTACCCGATGCGGAGGCCGAGGCGTTCTGGGCCGTGGCCAAGGGCAACATCACAGTTCTTGATGATCTGGGCCAGTGGTGGACCCTGTTCCATGATGGCGCAGACCCGGTGGTGGACGAGGCGGACCGGGCTTTCGTGACCGAGGCGCTTGCGCTTTTGCCGCCGCAGCCCTGGACGACTGCAACCTGGGGCGAATGGACCGCCAAGGTGAAGGACACGACGGGCCGCAAGGGCAAGGACCTGTTCCGCCCGCTGCGCCGCGCGCTGACCGGGCGCGATGCCGGGCCGGAGATGGCCGATGTGATGCCGCTGTTGCGCAAGGTGCCGACCCTTTAAGTTTCGGGCTGGCCCCGGAGGGTTTCACACCCTCCGGACCTCCCGTGGGATATTTGGCGAAGAGGAAGCCGAAAGGCCGCTTCGCGGGAGCATGTTCATGGCTGGACCACAGGCGAAATTTGTCGAAGGCAGCCTGTTCCGGCATGTGTCGGTGATGGCACTGACCTCATCGGTCGGGCTCATGGCCGTGTTCGTCGTCGATCTGATCAACATGGTCTATATCGCGATGCTTGGCCGCGAGGAACTGGCGGCAGCGATCGGCTATGCCGGGGCGATCCTGTTCTTCACCACCAGCTTCGGGATCGGCATGTCGATTGCCGTCAGCGCCCTGGTGTCACGGGCGCTGGGTCAGCGTGACGTGGCCCAGGCGCGCGAGAAATCGACGACCGGGCTGATTCTGGGGTTCCTCTTTGGCGCGCTGTTTGCTGGCATCGTCTGGGTGTTCCTGTCGCCCTTGGTCAGCCTGCTGGGCGCCACCGGCGAGACGCGTGATCTGGCGGTCTGGTTCCTGCAGATCGTGACGCCGTCGCAACCCTTGCTGATGGTCGGCATGATCGGCGGTGCGATCCTGCGCAGTCATGGCGACGCGCGGTCGGCAATGATGGCAACGGTCTGGGGTGCCTTGGCGACGGTGGTGCTGGACCCGATCCTGATCTTCGGGCTCGGGCTCGATCTGACTGGGGCGGCGATTGCCTCGGTGGTCGCCCGCGTGGTGATCGCCGTGATGGCGCTGCGGCCGATCATTCAGCACTACGGCGGCTTTGACCGCCCGAGCCCGCGGCAGGTGGTGGCCGACATGGGGCCGGTCTGGGCAATCGCGGTGCCGGCGATCCTGACGCAGGTGGCGACACCGGTCGGCCAGGCCTTCGTCACCCGCGCCACCAGCGCCTACGGCGAGGCGGCGGTCGCGGGCATGGCGATTGCCGGGCGTCTGACGCCGGTGGCCTTTGGCGTCATTTTCGCGCTGTCGGGGGCCATCGGGCCGATCATCGGGCAGAACTTCGGCGCTGGCCGGATGGACCGGGTGCGCGGGGCGTTCCGCGAGGGCCTGGTGTTCACCGCGCTGGTGATCCTGTTCGTATCGGCGGTTCTCTTTGTGCTGCGCGGGCCGATTGCCGATCTTTTCCGCGCCGAGGGTCTGACCCGCGACCTCGTGTTCCTGTTCTGCGGGCCGCTGGCGCTGCTGTGGTTCTTCAACGGCATGATCTTTGTCGGCAATGCCGTCTGCAACAACCTTGGCCGCCCGTTCTGGTCGACCGTGGTGAACTGGGGCCGCCATACCGTGGGGACCATTCCGCTGGCCTTGTGGCTGGGCGATATCTGGGGCGCGCAAGGCGTGTTGATCGGTCAGGCGCTGGGCGGTGTGGTGTTCGGCCTTCTGGCCGCATGGCTGGCGTTGCGGGCAATAGCCGATCCCGTCCTGCCAACCCGTGGCCCTCGCCCCGGTCCCGTCACGCCGTCAGGCCCCGAAGCCGAGCCGGTCGCCAGCCCAGGCGAGCGGCGGGCCTGACCGCATACCGTCGTATTCCGATTTCCCCTTGCCCGGACCGGCGGCCATAGGCTAACCAAGTGGCGTCAGGTTCGGGAGAATCCGGTGGGCCCGCTTGCCCCTCGGTGCCGAAGGAGCAACCGCCCCGGTAAACTCTCAGGCGCAAGGGACCGTTTCTGACGACGACACTCTGGAGAGATCCCGGTTGCCCGGGACGCCGAAGGGATAACGATCTCAGGCGCGCCATACCCGGATTTTTGGGTGGCGCAGGGACAGAGGGGGCATCGCGGGGCAGGGATCGGCCTGCCCGGACGGTGCCGGCACGTTTTCCGGCCGAACATGAGGAGGGGCACGCATGTCCGACCTTGACGCAGCCGGATTGCAGCGATTGGCGCTGCACGATCTGCATGTCGAACTTGGGGGCAAAATGGTGCCCTTCGCCGGCCACGAGATGCCGGTGCAATATCCCGCCGGCGTGATGAAAGAACACCTGCACACCCGCAGCGCTGCCGGGCTTTTCGACGTCAGCCATATGGGACAGGTGATCCTGCGCCCGAAAGGCACGATGGAAGAGCTGTGCCTTGCGTTCGAGGCGCTGATGCCCGTCGACGTGCTGGGTCTGGCTCCGGGGCGGCAGCGCTATGGGCTGTTCACCAACGATCAGGGCGGCATCCTTGATGACCTGATGTTCGCCAACCGGGGCGACCACCTGTTCGTCGTGGTCAACGCGTCCTGCAAGGCCGATGACATCGCCCATATGACGACGCACCTGACGGGCGTCGAGGTGATCCCCGTCACCGACCGCGCGCTGCTGGCGTTGCAGGGCCCGGGCGCCGAGGCGGCGCTGGAGCGGCACCTGCCGGGCGTCGCCGCGATGCGCTTCATGGATCAGGCGGTGCTTGGCGAGGCCTGGGTCAGCCGGTCGGGCTATACCGGTGAGGACGGGTTCGAAGTTTCGATCCCGACGGCAGGGGCCGAGGCGTTCGCGCGCGAGCTTTTGGCCGAACCGGGCGTGATGCCGATCGGCCTTGGCGCGCGTGACAGCCTCCGGCTGGAAGCAGGGCTCTGCCTCTACGGTCACGACATCGACGAGACCACAAGCCCGGTCGAGGCTTGCCTGACCTGGGCGATCCAGAAGGCCCGCTGCGCCGGTGGCGCGCGCGAAGGCGGATTTCCCGGTGCGGCCCGCATCCTGCGCGAACTGGCCAAGGGGCCAGAGCGGTTGCGCGTTGGCCTGCGGCCCGACGGTCGCGCGCCGATGCGCGAAGGGACGGAGCTTTTCGCACCCGATGCCACGCCTCTCGGTGCGGTCACTTCGGGCGGCTTTGGCCCGTCGGTCAACGCGCCCATTGCGATGGGCTATGTTGCACGCCATTTTGCCACCACCGGCACCGCACTGGAAGGCGAGGTGCGCGGCAAGCGCCTGCCGGTCACGGTCGCCGATCTTCCGTTCCAACCCACAACCTACAAACGCTGAGGCATGACGATGAAGTTTACCAAGGATCATGAATGGCTGCGCGTCGAGGGCGATCTGGTCGTCGTCGGCATCACCGAACACGCGGCCACCCAGCTGGGCGACGTGGTGTTCGTCGAACTGCCGGAGACGGAGACGATGGTGGCCGAGGGTGACGAGGTCTGCGTGATCGAAAGCGTCAAGGCCGCGTCGGACATTCTGGCGCCGGTGGACGGCGAGATCGTCGAAGTGAACGACACGCTGACCGACAAGCCGGGCCTCGTGAACGAAGACCCGACCGGGGCGGCGTGGTTCTTCAAGATGAAGCTTGATGACCTCAGCGTGCTCGACCAGTTCATGGACGAGGACGAATACCAGGATCTGGTGGGCTGAACCGACCTGCGGGACCGGGGGCCAGCCCCCGGGACCCCCGGGATATTTGTGAACAGAAGAAAATGGGAGCGGGTCGTGCGGCCCGAAGCGACAGCGATGACCTATACCCCCGTCGATTACAACGCCTACGACTTCGCCAACCGCCGCCACATCGGCCCCTCGCCGTCCGAGATGGACGAGATGCTCAAAGCCGTCGGGGTGCGCACGCTGGACGAATTGATCGACCAGACTGTGCCGCCTTCGATCCGGCAGTCAAAGCCGCTTACCTGGGCGCCCTTGGCCGAACATGAACTGCTGGCCCGGATGGGCGAGGTGGCGCGCAAGAACAAGGTGATGACCAGCCTGATCGGGCAGGGCTATTACGGAACCGTCACGCCCCCTGCAATCCAGCGCAACATCCTGGAAAACCCCGCCTGGTATACGGCCTACACGCCCTACCAGCCCGAAATCGCGCAAGGCCGGCTTGAGGCGTTGCTCAACTATCAGACCATGATCTGCGACCTGACCGGCCTCGACGTTGCCAATGCCTCGCTCCTCGACGAAGCCACCGCCGCCGCCGAGGCGATGACGATGGCCGAGCGCAGCGCGAAATCGAAGGCGCGGGCGTTCTTCGTCGACCGTTTCTGCCACCCGCAGACCATCGCCGTGATCCGCACCCGTGCGCTTCCCCTGGGTATCGAGATCATCGAGGACAGCGTCGACAAGCTGGACCCCGCCAAGGTGTTCGGCGCGATCTTCCAGTATCCCGGCAGCTACGGCCACGTGCAGGACTTCACGTCCGAAATCGCCGGCCTGCATGAGGCGAAAGCCATTGCCGTCGTCGCAACCGATCTTCTGGCGCTCTGCATGCTGAAGGAACCTGGCGCAATGGGCGCCGACATCGCCGTAGGCTCCAGCCAGCGCTTCGGCGTGCCGATGGGCTATGGCGGGCCGCATGCTGCGTTCATGTCGTGCAAGGATGATCTGAAACGCTCGATGCCCGGCCGCATCGTCGGCGTCTCGATCGATGCGAACGGGACCAAGGCCTACCGCCTTTCGCTGCAAACCCGCGAGCAACACATCCGCCGCGAAAAGGCCACCTCGAACGTCTGCACCGCGCAGGCGCTGCTGGCCGTGATGGCCTCGTTCTACGCCGTGTTCCACGGGCCGAAGGGCCTGCGCGCCATCGCCGAACGGGTGCACTTCCTGACCAACCGCCTCGCCCGCGCGCTGAAGGCCGCAGGCGCCAAGGTCAGCCCCAAGGCGTTCTTCGACACCATCACGGTCGAGGTCGGCGTCGGCCAGGCCGGCATCCTTGCCGCCGCCCGCCACGAAGGGCTGAACTTCCGCAAGATCGGCACGGACCGGATCGGCATTTCGCTGGACGAGACCTCCGACGAAAAGGTGCTGATCCGCGTCCTGCGCGCCTTTGGCATCGAAGGTGTCCCGCCGCACCGTGCCCAGCTTGGCTTCCCCGAAACCATGGCGCGCACGTCCGAGTACCTGACCCACCCGGTCTTCCACATGAACCGTGCGGAATCGGAGATGATGCGATACATGCGCCGCCTTTCCGACCGCGACCTTGCCCTTGACCGCGCGATGATCCCCCTGGGCTCCTGCACCATGAAGCTCAACGCCGCCGCTGAGATGATGCCGATCACCTGGCCCGAGTTCGGCTCCCTCCACCCATTCGCCCCATCCGATCAGGCGCAGGGCTACTCCGAGGCGATTACCGATCTATCGGCCAAACTGTGCGAGATCACCGGCTATGACGCCATGTCGATGCAGCCCAATTCCGGCGCGCAGGGCGAGTATGCTGGCCTCCTGACCATCCTCGCTTACCACCGTTCGCGCGGCGACACGCAGCGCACCGTCTGCCTTATCCCGGTCTCGGCCCACGGCACCAACCCCGCCTCGGCGCAGATGGCGGGGATGGAGGTGGTGGTGGTCAAATCCGCTCCGAACGGCGACGTCGACCTGGAGGATTTCCGCGCCAAGGCGGCGGCTGCAGGCGACCGTCTCGCCGCCTGCATGATCACCTACCCCTCGACCCACGGCGTCTTCGAAGAGACGGTGACGGATATCTGCCGCATCACCCATGACCACGGCGGCCAGGTCTACCTCGACGGCGCCAACATGAACGCCCTCGTCGGCCTCGTGAAACCGGGCGAGATCGGGTCCGACGTCAGTCACCTCAACCTGCACAAGACCTTCGCCATCCCGCATGGCGGTGGCGGTCCGGGCATGGGGCCGATCGGCGTCAAGGCCCACCTCGCGCCCTTCCTGCCCGGCCATCCCGAAACCGGCGGCACCGAAGGCCCGGTCTCGGCGGCGCCCTACGGCTCCGCCTCGATCCTCCTCATCTCCTGGGCATACTGCCTCCTGATGGGCGGGGCAGGGGTCACGCAGGCAACCCGCGTGGCGATCCTGAACGCCAACTACATTGCAGCCCGCCTGTCCGGCGCCTACCCGATCCTCTTCATGGGCAACAAGGGCCGCGTCGCCCACGAGTGCATCCTCGACACCCGGCCCTTCGCCGGGGTCGGCGTCACCGTGGACGACATCGCCAAACGTCTCATCGACAACGGCTTCCATGCGCCGACGATGTCCTGGCCCGTTTCCGGCACCCTGATGGTCGAACCCACCGAGTCCGAGACCAAGGCCGAGATCGACCGCTTCATCACCGCGCTCCTGTCGATCCGCGCCGAAATCGCCGCCGTCGAACGCGGCGAGATCACCGCCGAGGAAAGCCCGCTGCGCCATGCGCCGCACACGGTCGCGGCACTGGTAACCGAGGCGTGGGACAGGAAGTATTCCCGCGAACAGGGCTGCTTCCCACCGGGCGCCTTCCGGGTCGACAAATACTGGCCCCCCGTCGGCCGCGTCGACAACGTCTACGGCGACCGCAACCTCGTTTGCACCTGCCCGCCGGTCGAAAGCTACATGGAGGCGGCGGAGTAATCGCTCAGGCTTCGGCTTCGCCAAATCTCCCGCGGGAGGGGTGGAGAGTTTCCGCGAAGAACGTCCGGCCTGTGGCCGGGCCGGCACGGGGAGGGTGTGAAACCCTCCCGGCAGCCGGTCCGGGGCGACCCGCTGATTGACCGCCGCCACGCCCCGCGCTACCCAAGCGGCCTGATGATCCGTTCCGGCTTTCTCTCCGGCCTTGCCGCCGCCCTGCCCATCGTGATGGGGTATCTGCCGATCTCCTTTTCCTTCGGCGTTGCCGCTACCCAGGTCGGGTTTTCCCCGCTGGAAGCAACCGCGCTGTCGCTCCTCGTCTACGCCGGGGCCTCACAGTTCCTGGCACTCGCGCTTCTCTCCTCCGGTGCGCCGGTGGTGGTCGCAGCCCTGACCCTTGTTGCGATGAACCTGCGCCACCTTGTCTATGGTCCCGCCCTGATGAAGGCGGCGGGCGCGGATGCCAGCACCCGCCGCGTCTGGTTCTGGGGCTTTGGCCTCACGGATGAGGTGTTTGGCCAGGCTCTCGGCGCTCTGGCGCGCGGTCAGCGGTTTTCCGAAAGCTACATGTTCGGCCTCGGCCTCCCCGCCTATGCAGCCTGGATCGGCGGCACCGCCATCGGCGCATATACCGGGGGTGGCGCGCTCGACGGCTCCCCCGCGATCAGCGCCGCCCTTGGCTTCATGTTGCCCGCCCTCTTCCTTGCGCTCCTGCTGTCCCTTATCGCCCGGCCACAGGTTCCGGTGATCGTGGTCGCCGCCGCCGCCACTATCGCGGGTACTCTCGCCCTCAGCGCCACAGCCGGCATCCTTGCCGGCATCGCGGCCGGGGCCGTCGCCGGGGTGCTGCGGCGATGAACACCGACCTCCTGATCGTCGCCATCCTCGCCGGCCTAGCGAACTATGCCTTCCGCGTGCTGCCGACCCGCATGGGCAGCACCGCCTTGCCGCAGACCGGCCCGTTAGCGCGCTTTCTCGCCGCCACCGGGCCTGCCGCGATCGCCACGCTCTTCGTCGCCTCGATCCTGCCCGCGCTCAGCAGCGTCCCGCGCGACATGGCCACTCTCGCCATCGGCATCGCCTCGGTGATCGGCATCTATCTTGCCAGCCGTTCGATCGTGGCCGCGACGCTTGCCGGATCGGTCGCCTACGGCTGCGCGGTCTTTGTGCTGGGCTGATCGGCCTTGCGCAACGCGCCCGCTTGAGCAACGATGCCACAATCATTGAAAGGCCGGCCATGGTCGAGATCAGCCCCAGCAAAGTCGTCCAGGTAGTCTTTCTCGCCCGCGAGATGGACGTTGGCCGCGGCGAACTACACGCCTTCATCGACGCGATGAACGACGAGGAGAAGGCCGAACTCACCGCCCTTGCCTGGGTCGGGCGCGGCGCTTTTGAACCCGAGGAATTCGCAGAAGCCGTCGCCACCGCGACATCCGAGGCGACCGTTCCGACCGCGGACTACCTGATGGGGATGCCGCATCTGGCCGAGAACCTCGAGTCCGGGATGGAAGCGATGGGCATCGATGTCACCGGCGAGGAAGAAGATCTGCTCTGACCCTTGCAGTTCTCGCGGTCCCTTCCGATATATTCTGTAGCGTGAATATAAGGGGCGCCGGCTCGGCGGGAAAACCAAGATGAACGACAGTGTCAAACTTACCTGTGCCGCCTGCGGGCAGGCAAACAGGGTGCCGGCGTCACGGCTGGCCGCCGGCCCGAAATGCGGCGTATGTGGTGCTGCACTGGCGGATGGCAGCGTGGCCGAACTTGATGCTGCAGCGCACGACAAGGCCACGCGCGGTGACGACCTGCCGCTCTTGGTCGATTACTGGGCGCCCTGGTGCGGTCCCTGCCGGATGATGGCGCCGGAGTTTGCCAAGGCCGCCAAGGCGCTTGCCCCGGCCGTGCGGCTGGCCAAGCTGAACACCGAAGACCACCCCGAAATCAGCGCCCGCGCCGGCATCCGCGGCATCCCGGCCCTGATCCTCTATCACCGCGGCCGCGAGGTCGCCCGTCTCGCCGGCGCCCGCCCTGCGGCGGACATCGTGGCCTTCGTGCAGGCCAACACCACCAGCACCACCCGCCCGCCGGTTTCTTGACAAAACCGGCGGCATCGGCGAAACACCCGGCCATGGTGCGGGGCAGTAGCTCAGTTGGGAGAGCGCGTCGTTCGCAATGACGAGGTCAGGGGTTCGATCCCCCTCTGCTCCACCAGACCCTTATAAATCAAAGCCTTAGAAGCCTCGACAGCAAGTGTGCCCCTAGGGTGTGACACAGAATGAGGCTGATCTCCTACCTTTACCCGTCCCGGCATGGCGTCTTCTATTTCCGCTGGCCGCTTCCTAAAACGGCAAATCATCCGCGACCGGACAGTGTTCGGTTGTCTTTGGGCACCCGATGCCCGAGACAGGCGAGTGAGTTGGCCCGGTTTCTCGCTTCGTGCGGTGAAATGTTGCGCCACCGTGGGGTTCCAACCGTGATGCGGCATGACGAACTCTGGGCCGTGATGCACGGCTACTTCAAGCAGGCCCTCGCCGCTCGGATCGACCAGATCGGCGCGAACGGACCGCCATCCGAACTCGACCTCGCGCCGCAGGAGACGACGCAGGCTCTCGCTGAGGGCACCTCTGAAGATTACTGGGGGATCATCGATCCGAACGGCATTGACGCCTTCCTGCAGCGGCTCTGCGGGGCTACCGGATTGCCAGAGCCGGGATCGACCAAAGAGGCGGATCGCGTCCTGCAAGAATACAAGATGGCCCACCGGGATTTCCTTCGGGCACTGGTGAAGCACCAAGCGTCCCTTGAACCCTATGACTTCACAAGCCTGATGGCTCAGGTCGTACACCCAGCCGCACCGCTGGCAGTGGCTGACATCGGCATCACGTTGCAGCAAGCGATTGACGACTATGTCGCAGAGAACAAGCGGGCAGGCAGTTGGCGGAGTGGACTTGCCCGGAAAATGTGGAGAGCTTCAACTCAAAACTAAGGGACGAGCTGCTCGACGGGGAGATCTTCTACAGCCGCGCTGAAGCACGGATTGTCATCGAGTCTTGGCGCCGCCACTACAACACAAAGCGCCCGCACTCTTCCCAGGGGTGCCGCCCGCCAGCTCCTGAGGTCATCCAGTGGCCGGCTTCGCCATCCGGAGCCGCTTGGCCGGCCACCCCAGCCGTAGCGCCAAGGCCCGTTGTGCACAAAGACTGAAACCGGACCACTCGATCGGGGCAGGTCAATCCTCGCGCCGCTTCATCACCGCCACCTCGCTGGTTACCGGAACCGTGCGTACGAACGCGGCGACCTGGCCTTCCACGCCCAGCCGCCCGATCAGTGTGCCTCCGATCACCGCAACCAGCAGCCCGACACCGACATAGGTCAGCGCGATCGGCCAGCTGAACACCGAAGCCAGCAGCACGACCGAGGCCAGATCGACAAGGGGCGACGAAATCTGGAACGAGAATGTAACCCCCAACGGCAGTCCCGCCGCCGTGAACCCGATGAACAGCGGGATCGACGATCACGAAGAGAACGGCGTCAGCGTGCCCAGCAGCGCCGCAAGACTGTTGGCACCGATCCCCGTGCGCCCACCAACCAGCGCCCGTGTCCGCTCCGGGGGGAAATGGCTCTGCACATATGAGATCGCGAAGATCAGCCCGGACAGCAGGATGAAGATCTTGATCACGTCGTAGACGAAGAACTGCACCGAGCCGCCAAGGCGTGACGCAGGGTCCGGCCCCGCCGTCGCGATTCCGGAACCGACCAGATCGTTCAGCCAGACCATCCGCAAAAGCTGGTCTTTGGCCCACGAAAACATCGACATTCCGACCCCCGGCGCGCACAAGATGCGCGCGACGTTTCTCGGACGGTTCGCGGCTCGTGGCGTTGATCTGGAACAGCCGCCCCGAACCCGTCTCGATCTTTCGAAGGCGCCTTGTGGTTTCCGACGGCCAGACTTACTGCCTTTGGCAGCGGACATAGTTTCGCCCATTACCCGGATTAAGACGCCTCCAACTCTGGTTGCAGTGTAATCGTATGCGTTCTCAAAAGCTCCAGGCTACTGCAATAGTCCGCAAGGACTCCGTCGCGTTTGTCGAAACGGTCCTTGCCCTGCAGGCAGCGGGTCGGACAGTGGTCACGGTCACTACCGTGGATTCGGCCAACAGCCTGCCTGGCGTTGCGATCGACCGCTGCATCGTGCCGCCCGATCAAACCGGCTGGTTCGAGGCGCGCCGCCCGCTGATCCATCATGATACAACCGCTCAAATCGCCTACACCTCGGGTACCGAGGGCGCGCCGAAAGGCATCGTGCTGACCCATGCGAACCTTGCCAGCACGGCCGAACGCATCATCGACCAGATGCAGCTGACCGCCGAAATCCGCGAATACGTCGCAGTGCCGGCCACGTTCAGCTTCGGCATGGCGCGCTACCGGGCGATCAGCGCCGTGGGCGGCAAGGCCTACCTGCCGCCGCGCGGTTTCGACCCGAATGAACTGGCCCGGATGCTTGCCGCGGGCGAGGTCAATGCGCTCTCGCTGGTGCCAACCCTGCTGCGCGTGCTTCTGGCGGCTGCCGATATCATCGGCGATGCCGGCCCTCGCCTGCGCTGGATGGAAATCGGTTCGCAGCACATGACCGTGCAGGAAAAGCGCCTCGCGCGGGCGCTGTTCCCCAATGCCAGGATCGTGCAGCACTACGGACTGACCGAAGCTTCGCGTACCACGTTTCTCGACATTCCCGCCGCGCCGGACGCCGCTCTCGGCTCCGTCGGGCGCCCCATCAACGACATCGAGGTGGCCCTTTCTGCCGATGGCCGCATTCGCATCCGCGGCCCTCATGTGGCACGGTCGTCGATCGACGCCGAAGGCCTGCATGACCTTGTTGACGCACAGGGCTGGCTCCAGACCAATGATCTTGGCCACATGCGCGACGGGCTTTTGTTCTTCGACGGTCGCGCGGACGAACTGATCAACTATGGTGGCATCAAGCTGGCGCCCGAGCAGCTGGAAGACCGGATCCGTGCCCGACTAGGTGCTGCAACCGTGGTCGCGGTCGCCAAGGTTGCGGACGCCGTACTGGGCGACGCCGTGCTGGTTGCGGGTCCGACGGGCGCCACCGACATATCCCGGCTCAGGGACGCAGCAGTTGCCGCCTTGCAAGATATGGGGATCACTGCCCGAAGCGGCCTGCATGTGATGGAGGTGGCTGCCTTGCCACTGACCGCCACAGGCAAGGTAAAACGGCAAGCGCTTGCGCAAGAGTTCGCCTCACGGAATATGCCGCTGCACGCCGCCCGTGCGCCTGCCACCGACGGCATTTCCGACATCCTTGCGTTCTTTGAGCATGAATTTCCCGGGCGGACGATCCGACCTGACGACACGTTCATGTCGCTCGGCGGCGACTCGTTGCATTACATCAGCTTCATGCTGGCTTTCGAACAGCGGTTCGGCCCGCTGCCCGACAACTGGGAAACGCTCTCGTTGTCCGACCTGCAGCGGTCGTCCGCCGCGACGCCCGCGGTGCGCTGGCAACGGCTGGAAACGGTGACCTTGACCCGTGCCTTCTTCATGGCCTGCATCGTGGCCCTGCATACGGATGCCTTCATCTACAGCTGGAACTGGGGGGCGGCCTACTTTCTGATCCTGCTGGCGGGCTATTCGGTTGCGCGGTTCCAGCTGCCAGACGTCCTTGCCACCGGCAGTGTGAAACCAATTCTAGCCACCGCGCTCTATGTAGCGGTCCCCACGGTGCTGATGATTGCCTTGCTGCAACTGGTCACGCGCAAGTTCGAATTGCTGCCGCTTCTGCTGGTCTCGAACTTTATCGATCCTCACGGAATCCGCGGCTTCCTGTTCTATTTCACTGAATTCTACGTCCAGATATTCCTGTTGGTGGCCTTGATGTTTTCCTTCGCATCGGTGCGCCGGGCGTTTCGTCTGCGCCCGATGCTCAGTGCGCTTGTGCTTCTCGTGTCGGTCATCATCTTTGCCCGGAGCTTGGAGTATGTCTGGGACCAAGACTACAATTACCACCGGACCCCCTGGCATTACGCCTGGCCCTTCGCACTTGGCATGGTGGTGGGCGTCGCACAGGATGCGCGGTCACGCTTTGTGGCGCTGGCCGCCACCATCGCGGCGGTTCTGGTCGCCTGGGGGCCGACCTCGGCGGCCTTCTATGTCGCGGGTGGCACTGCGGCCGTGCTTTTCGTGCGCAACATCGTGGTTCCGGTGCCGGTAAAGCTGGTCGCCGGCGAAATCGCCGCGTCGTCGCTGTTCATCTATCTTTGCCATTATCAGGTCATCGACATCGTCGAAAAGGTGACCGGCGAAAAGCGGCCGTGGCTGGCTCTCTTTGCCGCCATCATCGTCGGTATCGTCGCTGCGCGGGTCTACGCCGTGCTTGAACGCAAGGTGCGCCAAACGTGGTTTCTGGCGGCAGAGGCGGGCGACGGCGTGGCCAGCAAGCCTCTGTAAGACGCCCGTCGCGCCTCACGGTTCGGCAATGCTGACCTCCGTGCCCCAGCCGTCGCACTTCTGCGCCAGATCGGCGGGCAGGGGGTGGTCGGTGAACATCGTCGTGATTTCTGACAGCGACGCCAGCCGGGCCGGGGCCGAACGGTCCAGCTTGGAATGGTCGCAGACCAGATGAACCTTGCGCGATTGCCGGATAATCGCCTTCGACACACGCACTTCGGCAAGGTCGAAATCCAGCAGGTCGCCGTCCCGATCCAGCGCGGACACCCCGATCACCGCGTAATCCACCTTGAACTGTTCGAAGAACTGCGTGGTCAACTCGCCCACCAGACCACCATCGGTGCGCCTCAACGCGCCACCGGCGACCACGATTTCGCAGCCGGGGTTGGCGACCAGGATGTTCGCCACGTTCATGTTGTTGGTGATGACCGTGATGTTACGGTGGGTCAGCAGCTCCCGCGCGACAGCCTCGGTCGTGGTGCCAAGGTTCATGATCAGGCTGCAATTGTCCGGGATCGCGGCCGCACAGGCGCGGGCAATGGCCGCCTTTGCCGCTTCGTTCATTCGACGCCGGGCCTCGTAGCCGATGTTGGCGACACCCGTCCGCACCACCGCACCACCGTGCACGCGGTCCAGAAGGCCCGCGTCGGCCAAGTCCGAAAGGTCGCGCCGGATCGTCTGCAGGGTCACCTCGAAGCGCTGGGCCAGATCTTCCACCGCCACACGCCCTTCGGCCCGTGCCAGTTCCAGTATCTCCGTCTGGCGGAAACTGAGCGCCACGCCGCGTTCCTTTCTTTTCGTATCCTCCGCACTGTTGTTGTTACACGCTGCGAACAGCCTGTCAGCGATTTTGTTGCGCGCAATAATCTTCGTTTCGTCACTCGCTCTGCGTTGCAGCGATGCAGATGCAGAATTAGTGCCGTATCACTGCGCGAGAATGTTCGATTTAGCAAAAAGCGCGCATAAACGAAAAATGCGGGTTGACGGAATCGTGACGATCGGCCCTTCTGTTGCCGGGGGAGGAACCCGCATTGACAGCGACCGCGTCCGGGATCGTCAGCGATCTCTTCATTATTGGTGGCGGCATCAACGGCTGCGGCATCGCCCGCGACGCCACGGGCCGTGGCTTGACCGTCACGCTGGCCGAACAGGGCGACCTCGCCCAAGGCACGTCCTCGGCCTCGACCAAGCTGTTCCATGGCGGCCTGCGCTATCTTGAATACTTCGAATTCCGCCTTGTGCGCGAGGCGCTGGAAGAACGTGAAACGCTGCTTGTCGCGATGCCGCACATCTCCTGGCCGATGCGCTTTGTGCTGCCCCTTTCGCCCGGCATGCGGTTCGAAAGCGATACGCCGACCTCGCGCCTCTTGCGTTGGGTGATGCCCTGGGCCAAGGGCCGTCGCCCGGCCTGGCTGATCCGGCTTGGCCTTTTCATGTATGACACCATGGGGGGCCGCAAGATCCTGCCACCCGCGCGCAGCCTTGATCTGACCCGCGATCCCGCCGGCAAACCCTTGAAGCCGGAATATCGCCGCGCCTTCGAATATTCCGACTGCTGGGTCGAGGATTCCCGCCTCGTTGCCCTCAACGCCCGTGATGCCGCCCAGCGCGGCGCCCGCATCATGACCCGCACCAAGGTCGTCACCGCTGAACGGCACGAAGATATCTGGCACATCACCACCGAAGGCCCCGGCGGCCGCGCCCACCACAAGGCCCGCGCGCTGGTCAACGCCGGCGGCCCATGGGTCGAGGACGTCATTCGCAACGTCGCCCGGATCAATTCCTCCGAAGGGGTGCGCCTCGTCCGTGGCAGCCATATCGTCACGAAAAAGCTGTTCGATCACGAGCGTTGCTATTTCTTTCAGGGCACCGATGGCCGCATCATCTTCGCCATCCCTTACGAACAGGATTTCACCCTGATCGGCACCACCGACAAGGACCACAAGGGCGCCCCGAAAGAAGCCGTCTGCACCGATGAGGAACGCGATTACCTGCTCGCCTTCGCGTCGCAATACTTCGCCAAACCTGTGACCAGGGATGATGTCGTCTGGACCTATTCCGGCGTCCGCCCGCTCTACAACGACGGGGCAAAATCGGCCACCGCGGCCACCCGCGACTACGTCCTCAGCCTTGACCAGACCGGCGCTCCGCTGCTCAACGTGTTCGGCGGCAAGATCACCACCTACCGCCGCCTCGCCGAAAGCGCGCTGGCCAAGCTTCACCCGTTCTTCCCGAAGGCGAAACCCGCATGGACGGCCCGCGTGCCGCTGCCGGGAGGCGATTTCCCGCATGATGGGGTGGCGGCGCTGACCGCGAAACTAAGCGCGCAATACCCGTTCCTTACGCCTTACTGGGCCGGGCGGATGATCCGCGCCTACGGCACCGACGCCTTCCTGATCCTCGGCAACGCCGGCACTCCTGCGGCGCTGGGCGCTGATTTCGGGGCCACCCTGACCGAGGCCGAAGTGCGCTGGCTGATGACGCGCGAATACGCGACGTCAGCCGCCGATGTGGTCTGGCGGCGCTCCAAGCTGGGGCTGCGGATGACCGAAGATGAGATCACGGCCCTGGACCGTTTCATGTCCGGTGCCGCGTCGCGGGCGATCAGCCCGGCGGCGGAATAAGGGGGCGAGGAATGGCACTTGAACTGCAATCCGTGTCGCGGTCGGTCGGGGGCAGGGCGCATATCCAGCTGACCAGCCTGACCTTGGAAAACGGCACGATGAACGTCCTTCTGGGGCCGACGCTTGCGGGCAAGACCAGCCTGATGCGCCTGATGGCGGGCCTCGACAAGCCGACAACCGGCCGCATCCTCTGGCAGGGCCAGGACGTGACCGGCCAACGCGTGCAGGACCGCAAGGTCGCGATGGTCTACCAGCAGTTCATCAATTACCCCGCGATGACGGTTTACGACAACATCGCCTCGCCGATGCGGCTGATGGGCAAATCGGCCGCCGAGGTGGACCGCGCCGTCCGCGAAACCGCCGAAATGCTGAAACTGACTTCGATGCTGCAACGCAAGCCGCTGGAACTGTCGGGCGGCCAGCAGCAGCGCTGTGCCCTTGCGCGCGCGCTGGTCAAAGGGGCGGGTCTTGTCCTTCTCGATGAACCCCTCGCCAACCTCGACTACAAACTGCGCGAGGAACTGCGCATCGAAATCCCCCGCATTTTCGAGGCGTCCGGCGCGATCTTTGTCTACGCCACCACCGAACCCGAAGAGGCGCTGCTTCTGGGTGGCAACACGGCGACCCTCTGGGAAGGCCGCGTCACCCAGTTTGGCCCGACGACACAGGTCTACCGCCAGCCTGCCGATGCAACGACCGCGCGGGTGTTTTCCGACCCGCCAATGAATTTCGTCCCCTGCCTCAAGGAAGGCGGTCGCCTGACCTTCGCCGGCGAAGCGCACGCCCCGGCCAATGGCCCGTTCAGCGACATTCCTGATGGCACCTATCAGGCAGGTTTCCGTGCCAATCATGTGACGCTCAACCGCCACTCCGGAGTGGCCGTCGAATTCCGCTGCCGCCTTGGCGTAACCGAGATCACCGGCTCGGAAACCTTTGTCCACCTGACCCATGGGTCCGACAAATGGGTCGGCCTCATCCATGGCGTGCATCAGCTGGAACCCGGATCGGCGGTGTCGATCTGGCTCGATCCCGCCCACGTCTATCTCTTTGACGCCGAGGGTCGCCTTGCCGCCCCGGCCCCTTACGCAGTGGCGGCCTGAATGTCCCAGATCACCCTTTCGAAACTGGCGCACAGCTACTCTGCCGCCCCGACGTCCGAAGCCGACTATGCGCTGAAGGAAATGGATCACGTCTGGCAGGACGGCGGCGCCTACGCGCTGCTTGGCTCCTCCGGCTGCGGCAAGACCACGCTGCTGAACATCATCTCGGGTCTTGTGCGCCCCTCGCAGGGCCGCGTCCTGTTCGGGGACCGTGACGTGACCGACGCCGCGACCACTGAACGAAACATCGCGCAGGTGTTCCAGTTTCCCGTCGTCTACGACACGATGACCGTGCGCGATAACCTGTCGTTTCCGTTACGAAACAGGGGGATGGACGCCGCCTACATCTCCAAGCGGGTCAACCAGATCGCCCAGATGATCGGGATGGAAGACATCCTGAACCGCAAGGCGCGCGGCCTGACTGCCGACGCCAAGCAGAAGATCAGCCTTGGCCGCGGCATGGTGCGCGAGGATGTGAACGCGATCCTGTTCGATGAACCGCTCACCGTCATCGACCCGCACATGAAGTGGGAACTGCGCACCCAGCTGAAGCAGCTGCACCGCGAGTTTGGCCACACGATGATCTATGTAACGCACGACCAGACCGAGGCGCTGACCTTCGCCGACAAGGTCGTCGTGATGTATGACGGCCGTGTCGTGCAGATGGGTACGCCGGAAGAACTTTTCGAAACCCCGGCGCATACCTTCGTCGGTTATTTCATCGGCTCGCCGGGGATGAACCTCCTTGACGCCGAAGTGATCGGCACCGAGGCGCGCCTGCAAGGCGTCACGGTGCCTCTGGGTGCGGCCTACGGGCCAATCAAGGGCCGCACCCAGATCGGCATCCGGCCGGAGTATGTCGTGGTCGGGGATGAAGGCATCCCGGTCATAGTGAAACGGGTCGAGGATGTCGGCCGTCACCGGATCATACGCGCCGAACTTGGCGGCAAGCCCCTGAGCGCCATCCTGCCCGAGGGTCTGTCCGTTCCCGCCGACCCGCGCGTCACCTTCGCGCCAGGCCATATCAACGTCTACGCCGATGACTGGCGCGTGCAGGGAGGGGCGGTCTGATGGACAAGACGCAGAACAACAAGGCGTGGTTCCTGGTGCTCCCGGTGCTGGTGCTGGTCGCCTTCTCGGCGGTGCTGCCGCTGATGACGGTGGTGAACTACGCCTTCAACGATACCTTCGGAAACAACGAATTCTTCTGGGCGGGCCTCGAATGGTTCGAGGAAATGGTCACCTCCGACCGCCTCCACGAAGCCCTCGGCCGCCAGATCATGTTCTCCGCGATCATCCTCGCGATCGAGGTGCCGCTGGGTATCTACATTGCGCTGAACATGCCGAAATCGGGCTTCTGGGCCAGTTTCGTCCTCATCCTGATTTCACTGCCGCTGCTGATCCCCTTCAACGTCGTCGGCACCATCTGGCAGATCTTTAGCCGCGTCGACATCGGCCTTCTCGGCCATACCCTCGCCGCCATCGGCGTCGACTACAACTACACCAACGACGCGCTTGACGCCTGGCTGACCGTCATCGTGATGGACGTCTGGCACTGGACCTCGCTCGTCGCCCTCCTCGCCTACGCCGGCCTCCAGTCGATCCCCCAGGCCTACTATCAGGCCGCCAAGATCGACCAAGCCACCCGCTGGTCCGTCTTCCGCTACATCGAACTGCCCAAGATGAAGGGCGTCCTTCTGATCGCCATCCTCCTGCGCTTCATGGACAGCTTCATGATCTACACCGAGCCCTTCGTCGTCACCGGCGGCGGTCCCGGCAACTCCACCACCTTCCTGTCCATCGACCTCGCGAAAATGGCCACCGGCCAGTTCGACCTCGGCCCCGCCGCCGCCTTCTCGCTGATGTACTTCTGCGTGATCCTCC
>LNFM01003507.1_pt1 | contig 30737 bp, 27 predicted proteins | sample 596031 | NCBI WGS metagenome assembly LNFM01 (sample SAMN04254537, study PRJNA301005) | activated carbon metagenome | isolation source: dual media filters at the Ann Arbor, Michigan drinking water treatment plant | place: USA: Ann Arbor
TAAATTCGAAGCGAACGGCGCCGCACCGTACTTTTTCGGAGCCGGTGCAACTCTTGCCTCGCCTCTCGTGCCGTCCGATGTTGCTGTCCAAGAATTGGACGTCCGAGAGTTGGCGATCTGTCCTGATACGACGGGAGTTGCCTGGCGCTTCAAGGGGCGTTGCGCGTCGTGATGCGACCTCGACCACGAACCCAAAGCGGTCGCCTCCCCCTCATCAGGGAGGGCCGTTACGGATCACGGAAGGGCGCAAGGAGCTTCTGCCGCTTTTTTGTTCTGTAGACTTTGCCCGCTGCCCGGGCCTTTCCGTGACTTGCAACGGCTCCGCGCCGCGTCCGGTCACCCAATCGAGCTACGAGACGATGTCGAACGTCACGAACGCAAACCTGGTGGATCGGAGGGCGCGCTGCCTTCCCAGCCAGTTCGCGCGTGACGCGTCATTGAGGCATTCGTTTCGGTCAGCTTCTTCATTCGAACCTCACTTCAACCCTGAAAGGCGCCCACGCGCGTCATCGGGTATCGACCGACCGCCACCACCGCTCCCAGATGAGCTGGCTTCGGCGATCCCCCGGCGCAGGCGCCAGGATCCCACACCATGTCAAACCAGAATTCCAGTCCGCCAAGGAATACCTCCGCCAACAACAAGATGCTGATCGATGCCACTCATCCGGAGGAAACCCGGGTGGTGGTGCAACGCAACGGACGTGTCGAGGAGTTCGACTTCGAATCTGCCGCCCGCAAGCTTCTTCGCGGCAACATCTATCTGGCCAAGGTGACGCGCGTGGAGCCGTCGCTGCAGGCGGCGTTCGTCGACTATGGCGGCAATCGCCATGGCTTTCTCGCGTTTAACGAAATCCACCCCGATTACTACCAGATCCCCGTCGCAGACCGGCGCGCTCTGATCGAGGCCGAAACCGCTGCCGAGGCCGAAGAGGAAGAAGCTGCAGACCGTGCTGCCGAAGCGGCCGCGCGCCGCTCCAGGCGCCGGGGTGGGCCGCGCCCTCAACCGCTCGACGACGCCGAGGACGGTGCCATCGACGTATCCTCGATGCTGCCACCTGAGCCGGTCGACGAGGCCGGTGCTAACGCGCCACATGAGCACGGCGGTGCCAGCGACCATTTACAAGAGGGGCGTTCGCACGAGGAACATTCGCGCGAGCACGCCCATGACGACGACGACAAAGAGCCTCGTCGTGAAATGCCGGAGCGGAGCGAGCGCGATCCTGTCATTCATGACGAGCGCAGCCAGAGCCGGGTCGAAGAACGGGAAGATGCAGCCTCCGAGCCTGCGGAACGCGATCACGATCGTTCGCACGATCACGACCGTGACGAGCACGGGCACGAGCACGAGCACCACGCGCGCGACGATAAACATCACGACGACGCTCATCACGACGAACCGGGCCGCGACGATACCTCGGGCGGGGAAGGGCGCGTCGAGACGGTCGAGTCCGGCAACGGCGCCGAGGCGGAACAAATCGAGACGGTTTCAGTCAACGAGGACGTGCTTGAGGAAGTGCCCTTGCGGCCTCGCCGCCGGTTGCGCTCCTACAAGATCCAGGAGGTCATCAAGCGCCGTCAAGTGCTGCTGGTCCAGGTGGTCAAGGAAGAGCGCGGTACGAAAGGCGCTGCGCTGACGACCTATCTGTCGCTCGCTGGCCGGTACACCGTGCTGATGCCGAATACGGCCCGGGGTGGGGGAATTTCGCGCAAGATCAACAATCCGCAGGACCGCAAGCGGCTGAAGGCGATCGCGGCCGAACTCGACGTGCCGGAGGGTATGGGCCTGATCATTCGCACGGCTGGCGCTGCGCGGACGAAGCAGGAGATCAAGCGCGACTACGAGTACCTTCTGCGGTTGTGGGAGAGCGTGCGCGAGCTTGCACTGGGCTCCAACGCGCCGGCGCTCGTGTACGAAGAAGGCAATCTCATCAAGCGGTCGATCCGCGATCTCTACGGCAAGGAGGTCGAGGAGATCGTGGTTGCCGGCGCTGAGGCTTTCCGCGAAGCGCGTGATTTCATGCGCATGCTGATGCCTAGCCACGCGAAGAACGTGCACTATTACGAGGAGCCGGAGCCGCTGTTCACCCGGTTCGGCATGGAGCGGCAGCTGAACGCGATGTTCAGCCCCTACGTGCATCTGCGCTCGGGCGGTTATCTCGTCATCAACCAGACCGAGGCGCTGGTCGCAATCGACATCAACTCGGGCAAGTCCACGCGGGAGTTCTCGATCGAAGAGACCGCGCTGTCGACGAACCTCGAGGCGGCAGACGAGATTGCCCGCCAGCTCAAGCTGCGCGATCTCGCCGGCCTGATCGTGATCGACTTCATCGATATGGAGGAGAAGCGCAACAACCGGTCCGTGGAGCGGCGGTTGAAGGATGCTCTCCGGCACGACCGCGCGCGCATTCAGCTTGGCCGAATCTCGCACTTCGGTCTACTCGAGATGTCGCGCCAGCGCATGCGCACGGGCGTGCTCGAAGGGTCGACGACGCAGTGTCCGCATTGCCAAGGGACAGGCATCATCCGCTCGACCGAGTCGGTCGCGCTGGCGGTGCTGCGTGGCCTCGAAGACGCGCAGTTGAACGGGCCGCCCGCTTCGCTGATCGCGACGACGACCTCGACGGTGGCGCTCTACATTCTCAACCACAAGCGCTCGTTCATCGTCGAGATGGAAACGCGTTACGGCATCACTATTCAGATCATCGCCAGCGAGAAGGTCCAAGGGGCCAACTTCACCGTCGAGCGTCAGGCGCGCCGGGAAGAGCCGCAGCGGCGTGCCGATCGTACGGCCGTCAACATGGATTGGGGCTTCGAGGACGAGGAGCAGGACGTCGAGGCAGACGAAGTGGACGAGGAGGAAGTGGCCGTCGCTGCACCTCAGCGTGAGCGCGGCAGCGAGCGTGGTGGTGAACGTGGAGGCGAGCGCGGAGAACGTAGCGCTCAGGGTGAAGGCCAGAACGGTGATGGCCGCCGCCGCCGCCGCCGTCGTCGCGGTCGGAGGGGCGACCGCGAGGGGGATGGCGATCAACGGCAGTCGCGGGGTGAGGCCGGCAGCGAGCGTGGTGATGCGTCATACGCGCCGCGGTCGTCCGATGACGGTCCTTCCGACGCGGGTGACGAGATCGAGGAAGTCGGTGAGGCCCGTGGCTATGCGGGCGACGAGCCCGGGCGCGACCGGGATCAGGTCATCGAAGCCGGCATGGATGCGCCGGAAGCGGATGGCGATGACGACGATGCCGGTGCAGATGATGGTGCACGGGGCGATGCCGGTGACGGTCACCAGGGTGAAAAGCGTCGCCGCCGTCGTCGGGGCCGTCGCGGTGGTCGGCGTAATCAAGAACGCGAGCGTACCGCCTCGCCCGAGGGCGTCGAGGATGGTGCACTCACTTCTGCCGGCGAGCTTATATCTGAGGCCGGTTATGCGAGCGGCTCTCATGCAGCAGATTCCGAAAGGGGCGAGGCTGCCGGCCGAGGCGAGGCTGCGGCTGATGCGCGTGTCGCTGGCGAGCCTGTGCAGCACTTTGTGAATGGCTCGTCGGACTATCAGCCGATCACTGAGGCTGTCGTCTCGGCGTCGGAACAGGTTCCGCAAGTCAGCGAGCCGGAACGCGTTCCGGAGCGGGTCGCCCCAGTGCAGGTCGTAGAACGTGCGGAACGCCCGGTGGTCGAGGACCGTCAACCGGAGCCGGTTCACTCGGCGCCTGCCGTCACTGTCGAGCCCGAGCCCATCGTAGTCCCGGTCGAGGCGGTCCCGGCGGTTCCTGCTTCGCGGAGCGCTCCGGTCGCGGGTGAGCCGGTGCTCGAACGTGTCGTGGTCGGTCCGGATACCGCTGCAACCCAGTCCAGCGAAGATCCGGCTCGCCCGGCCCGGCGCGGGTGGTGGCAACGCCGCTGAGTAACGCTGCAGGATCCAGACAGGTCTCTCCTCGAGCCACCAGTTCAGCGCCCGCCGGCCCTAGTGTCCGGCGGGCGCTGTTTTTTTATGGTCCGAGCGTGTTCTCTCCCGCGGATTCAATCATTGTTTAGCTCGATGTTATTTAATGGCGGTTGATCAATGACTTGTATTTGCCCGCTCAGATGTGGGTAGTGTGGGAGTTCGAGTTCATGAGCGTAACGAGTATGGGCTCCTTGGAGTCCGTCGGTCTCGGCCTAGGGGAGCGGTCTGCGCCGATGAAGCGGGTTTCCCGCCGCGTCGCCATGGACGTGGTCGGTCTCATCGATGTGATGGCCGTCGTTCTCGGCGCTATTCTGCCGGCTTGGATTTATGCGCAGGCTGGCGGCCTCCAGATCCACGAGGTCACGATCGTCAAATCTGCACTGATGACCTCGATGCTGTTCTTCGTCTGCATGCAGGCCTGGAACATGTACGACGTCAGCCGTGTCAACGACCTTCCGATCAAGCCCGGCCGCCTCCTGGCAGCTCTCTTCCTGGCGACATTCGCGGCTCTCGGCCTCGGTGTGCCGTTCAGCGTGGCGGAGATCCATCTCTGGGTCTGGTATGCGGCATGGATCTCGGCAAGCTTCGTCGCAATCCTCGGCATGCGCCTCGTATGCCGCTTCGTTTTGCAGAAGATGACGGCAGCAGGTGCATTCGACACGCGGGTCGCCGTTTTCGGCGCCGGCGAAATCGCCCGCCGTGTGCGGGACAATCTCCGCAACGAAGCGACAGGCATCCGGTTCGTCGGCGTTTACGACGACCGTCCGCGTGATCGCCTCGACGCTGATACCCTAGATATCAAGGGACGGCTCGAGGATCTGATGGCGCAGGGCCGCAACGGCACTATCGATCAGATCATCATCGCGCTGCCGCAGTCGGCCGATCGCCGCATGGCGATGATCGCCAACCAGCTCCAGCAGCTGCCGGTCAGCATCCACATGGTCACACATCTATCCTCCGATCTCGTGGAAGGCGGCCCGGCCCATAAAGTGTCGGCTATCGGCGGCGTCGGACTGCTCGATGTCAAGGATCGTCCGCTGACGGACTGGGCGCCTGCCGTGAAGCGTGCGGAGGATATCGTGCTCGGCGGCTTGCTGTTCCTCGTTACGCTGCCGGTGATGCTCATCATCGCGATCGCCATCAAGTTGGAGAGCAAAGGTCCGGTACTGTTCCGTCAGCGTCGCCGCGGGCTCAATTTCGCGATTTTCGACGTGCTCAAGTTCCGCACGATGACCTGCATGGAGGATGGCCAGACGATCGCACAAGCCCAGGCGTTCGATCCTCGCGTCACCCGGGTGGGCCGTGTGCTTCGTCGCATGAGCCTCGACGAGCTGCCGCAGCTCATCAACGTTCTGAAGGGTGAGATGTCTCTCGTGGGGCCGCGGCCGCATGCTCTCGCGCACGATGCGCAATGGGGTGAGCAGGTCAAGACCTACGGCATTCGTCACCAGATGAAGCCGGGCATCACCGGGCTCGCGCAGGTCGAGGGCTGGCGCGGCGAGGTGACGAGCCAGAACGATATCGCGAGCCGGGTGAAAGAAGATCTCGCCTACATTCGCAACTGGTCACTAGAGCTGGATCTTGCCATCCTGGCTCGGACGTTTCGCGCGGTGCTGTTTGCAAAGAACGCTTACTGAAATCTAGGAGCCCGCCCCAAGTTGGGCGGGCTCTCAGAGCTACGGTGCATTGGCGCCGGGCCGCGTTGCGGCCTCGTTGCGCGGCCAAACCAAGTCAGCGTTCGGAAGTGAAATCGCATCTCACTGCATTCTGGTGGGCCGGGGCGGAACGACCCGGCCCTTCGCACATTCCATGCGGGCGAATTGCAGCAGGGGCTGCCTCCCGACTTGCAGTCGGTGACGGGCTGCCACACTATCTGGTCTCGCGGCAGCCGCGCTCGGCTCCCGGAGATAGTGACAAGGATGGTGCGGGAAGCATGGGCGATCATCATGAGCCCGAGGGGTGGATCGGCGCGAGACTTAAACGCAAGGAAGATGCGCGGCATCTGGCGGGCGCGGCGCAATTCGTAGCCGACATTCGTTTGCCCGGCTTGAAGGACGTGGCGTTCGTCAGGTCGCAACTGGCGCACGGCATCTTGCGCGGTGTCGAGAAGCCGGCGGACAAGGCAGCACAAGTTTTCACGTTCGCCGATCTCGGGGCGGTGAACGTGCTGCCTGCCGGGCCTGAAATGCCAAGCTTCAAGATCGGGCCTTATCCGCCACTCGCCATGGACCGTGTTCGGTTCGCCGGCCAGACGGTGACGGCCGTGGTGGCGGCTACGCGGGCGGAAGCCGAGGACATCGCCGACCGCGTCGTCATAGATATCGAGGAGTTGCCGGCCGTCGTCGATTGCGTCGCGGCGATGCTGCCAGGCACGCAGAAACTGTTCGAGCACTGGGCCGACAACTCCTACATCACGTCGAGCATCTCGGAGGGCGATATCGCGCGCTCGGCTGCCGCTCCGATCCGCGTGCGGCGGCAGTTCCGCATGAACCGGCAGGCGACGATCACGTTGGAAGGTCGCGGTGTCGTCGCGCATTGGGACCGGCGGCTCGAAGAACTGGTCGTCTATCTCTCGACGCAGGGTGCGCACGTGATGCGCATCGGCATCGCGCAGTCGCTGGGATTGCCGGAGCACAAGGTTCGCGTGATCGCGCCTGATGTCGGCGGCGGCTTCGGCGGCAAGAACCGGTTGATGCCAGAAGAAGTCGCTGTGGCGGCGCTGGCGATGAAGTGCGGGCATCCCGTGCGCTGGATCGAGGACCGGCGCGAGCATCTGATCGCATCGGTGCATGCGCGCGATCACACCTACGATCTGACGATATCAGCGGATCGCGACGGAACGCTCATCGGCGTCGAAGGCGACGTGTATGTCGATGCTGGCGCTTATGCGCTGTGGCCAACCGGCTCGTTCATGGAAACGAGTATGGCCGCGCGCAACCTGCCGGGGCCGTATCGCATCAAGGCGCTGAAGGTGAACACCTGGACGGTCGCGACCAACAAGGCGCCGATGGGGCCTTATCGCGGTGTCGCGCGTCCCGGCGCGTGCTTTGCCATCGAGCGGCTCGTGGACGAGATCGCGCGGGAAATGGGGCGCGAAGCATTCGATCTCAGACGCCAGAATATCGTGACGAAGTCGGAGCTGCCCTACACGACGGTCGGCGGCATGACTTTCGATACCGGCGATTATGTGGCTTCGCTCGACATGGCGCGTGATCTCATCGGTGAAGTGGCGATCCGCAAGCGACAAGCCCTCGCGGAAAAGGACGGTCGCGCGATCGGTGTCGGGTTCGCGTTCTATTCCGAGCAGAGCGGGCACGGCGCGGCGGAATGGATGAAACGGAAGGGGCGCATCATTCCGGGTTATGAATCCTGCAACGCGCGGATGATGTCGGACGGTTCCGTCATCATGGCGGTGGGAACGCAATGCTTCGGTCAGGGGCACGACACGACGTATGCGCAGATCGCTGCGCACGAACTCGGTATAGACCCGTCTCTGATCTCGATCCGCTACGGGGATACGTCGACGACGCCGATGGGCTTCGGCAGTTTCGGCTCGCGCTCGATCGTGTTCGCGGGCGGCGCAGTGGCGCATGCAGGCCGGCAACTGGCAGACAAGGTCAAGAAAATCGGCGCGCATCTGATGCAGGCTGACCCAGCATCGGTGCGTATCGAGAACGGTCGCGTACACGCCTCTGCAGAAGGCGTGGCGGCGTCGCTGCCGATTTCCGAGGTTGCGCGTGCGGCCAACATCCGGCAGGAGCTGCTTCCTGCCGGGATGGCCCCGCTGCTCGAGGTGACTTCGACTTATGAGCCGCGAGATTCCGCGGGTGTGTTTTCATATGGTACGCATGCCGCTGTCGTGGCCGTCGATCCCGACACCGGCGTCGTCGAGATCCTCGACTATGCGATCTCGGAGGATTGCGGCACAGTAATCAATCCGATGATCGTCGATGCGCAGGTGCAGGGTGGCATCGCGCAGGGTATCGGGACCGCGCTTTACGAGGAGATACCGTTCTCGCCGGAGGGCCAACCGCTTGCGACGACGTTTGCGGATTATCACGTGCCCGGCGCGCTCGAGGTGCCCACCGTTCGAGTCGGTCATCTCATGCATCCGGCGGAGGGCACTGAGTACGGCGTCAAGGGCGTCGGTGAGGGGGGCGCGATCGCACCGCCTGCGGTGCTCGGAAATGCCATCGCGGACGCCTTTCGCGCTATCGGCGCACAGCCCAACGAGACGCCGATGACGCCGCGTCGGGTATCGGATGCGGTAGCTGCTGCGCGCGCCGCCAAGGAGGTGCGCCGATGAAGTCCGCGCCATTCGACTACGTTAAGCCCGGATCGGTTGCCGAGGCGTGTACGCGCCTCACTCGCGGCGGGGGAGCTGCTGTCGCAATTGCCGGAGGGCAATCGCTCGTGCCGCTGCTCGCGCTGCGGATGGCGCCGGCCGACGAGATCGTCGATCTCGGCCGGATCGCAACGTTGGGTGAATTCTCGGAGACGCCGGAAGGTTTGCGGATCGGCGCTGGTGTGACGCACGCCGCCATCGAGGACGGTGAGGTTCCCGATCGGACCGCCGGTCTGTTGCAGCGTGTCGCCGCCGGTATCGCCTATCGCTCGGTGCGCAATCACGGAACTATCGGGGGCAGTGTCGCGCTGGCCGATCCGGCTGCGGATTGGCCGGCCTGTCTGCTTGCGCTGGGCGCTTGCGCACGGATTACCAGCGTCGGTGGCGAGCGGGTCATGATGATGGATGACTTGCTGGTCGGCGCCTATACGACGTCGCTCTCGTCAGGTGAGGTCATCACGGCGTTCGATGTGCCCGCGCTGCCGCCCGGCTCACGGTGGGGCTATCAGAAGGTCGTGCGCAAGAGCGGCGCTTTCGCGATGTCGATCGGGTGCGTCGTGATGCGGACGGGGGCAGGTGCGGTGGTCGTGCTGGGAGGAACGACCTCACGGGCGGAACTCATGCCCGATACGGCGAAGGCCATCGGTGGAGACGAGGCGGCGCTTCGCGCGGCGATCGCGCGGGACCTCGCGAATGCGCAGCCGGATGCGGACGACTACGTCAAGCGGTTGCATTCGGCAACGCTGCTGAAAGCGATTCGGGAGGCACAGGCGTGAAAGATTTCACGGCGAGCCCGCGACAGGAGCGGTTGCTTTTATGCGCCAGCGTAAAACCTTTTGCGCTGCCAGAAGCCTGGTGCAGCGAAGCTATCCGGGAACTTGACACCTCCGATTGGGCTAAAGACCCCGGCTCTTCACGCTCCGACCATACGGTCGTATCGTTCGACCGGGGACGCAGAAGAAAATTTGAGGTCAGCCCAGTAAAGCCGCTAGCGCGCAACCTGCAGGGGCCCCGACTAACCTGGTTTGGAGCGCCATCATGAAAACTAAGGTCTCGTTGGTGCTCAATGGTGAGAGCGTGTCGGCGGAGGTGGAGCCGCGCGAGACGCTTGCCGATTTCATTCGCGAGCGGCAGGGGCTGACGGCGACGCATCTGGGATGCGAACACGGCGTGTGTGGGGCCTGCACCGTCGAGGTCGATGGATTGACGACACGGTCGTGCCTCAGTTTTGCCGTGAAGGCCGACGGCTCGGAAGTGAAGACGCTCGAAGGACTCGCGGCCGATCCTGTCATGGTGGTGCTGAAGCGCTGGTTCCACGACGAGCACGCGCTGCAATGCGGTTTCTGCACGCCGGGAATGTTGATGACGGCGCGAGATATCCTGTCGCGGCATCGGGCGCCGGATGCGGGCACTATCCGCAAGGAACTTTCCGGCCAGCTCTGCCGCTGCACCGGCTACGCGAACATCGTCAAGGCCATCGAGGCGGCAGGGCGCGAGTTGGCGGTGTGACGAGGGCGGTCGACAAGTGCCCTTGCGAACGGCGCCCATCTGCCTCTAAAGGCCGGAGCACCCTCGCGGACTGGCAGTCGCGTTTCCAAGAACGTCCGTCGGCGAAATCAACACAGGTGGTGGATGGCTGAGCAGTCGGAACGACGCACAGGGCCGCTGTCGCACATTCGGGTGCTCGACCTCGGCCGGATCATGGCGGCGCCATGGGCGACGCAGATGCTCGCCGATCTCGGGGCCGACGTCATAAAGGTCGAGCGGCCGGGCGCGGGCGACGACACGCGTTCGTGGGGCCCGCCGTTCCTGGCGGACAGTGACGGCAAGCGGACACGCGAAGCCGGCTACTATCTCGCTGTCAATCGCGGCAAGCGATCCGTGACGGTCGACATATCGCGGCCGGAAGGCCAGGTCATCGTGCGCCGGCTGGCCGAGACCGCCGATGTCGTGATCGAGAATTTCAAGGTGGGCGCACTGGCCAAGTATGGTCTGGACGCCGCGTCGTTGCGAGCCGTGAAGCCCGATCTCGTGTACTGCTCTGTCACCGGCTTCGGGCAAGGCGGGCCGCGGGCAGAGCAGGCCGCATACGACTTCGCGATCCAGGCGATGGGCGGACTGATGAGTGTGACAGGGGAGCGCGACGGGGAGCCGGGCGGTGGACCGCAAAAGGTGGGCGTGCCGATCGTCGATCTGATGACCGGCATGTATGCAGCCGTGGCCATCCTCGCTGCACTTTCGCGTCGCGCGGAGACCGGCGAAGGAGAAACGATCGACCTTGCAATGTTGGACGTTTCGGCAGCGCTTCTCTCCAATCAAGCGATGAATCATCTGGTCTCGGGCCGCGTCCCGCAGCGAGGTGGAAATCGTCATCCCAATATCCAGCCCCAAGATGTGTTCGCGTGCAGGGATGGCCATCTGGTGCTCGCGGTCGGCAATGATGGACAGTTCGCCAAGCTCAGCGGCGTTCTGGACCATGACGGGTGGGCGAAGGATCCGAGATTTGCGACCAATGCCGCGCGCGTTAACGCGAATGCCGAGCTGAGCCGCTTGCTTACCGAGGCTTTTGCAGGCTGGGATCGGGTGCCGCTGCTGGCTGCCTTGGAGGCCGCTGGTGTGCCGGCAGCTCCCATCAATTCGATACCCCAGGTATTCGAGGACCCGCAGATCGTGCATCGGCGCATGCTCAGGCATCTGCCCCACCCACTGGCGGGCACCGTGCCTCAGGTCGTCAGCCCGATGAATTTCGCCGACGCGCCTTTGAGTTTCGATCGCGGTCCGCCACTTTTGGGCGCCGACACCGACGAATTGCTTGCCGAGATCGGTATCGACGCTGACGAGCGAGCCAGACTTGCAGCGAAGGAGATTATCTGAACATGAGTTCGATCGAGGATACTTCTCGCATTCAGTTGCCGACCGTCGAGCAGATGACGCCGGCGCAGCGCGGTGTCTACGACAGGGTCGTCTCGGGCAAACGTGGCCGCATGATCGGTCCGCTGCGTGCAGCGATCCATAGTCCGGACTTGGCGACGCTGTGGTCCGACTTCGGCGAGTTTCTCCGCTACAAAACCTGCCTGCCTCCGCGGCTCAACGAGCTTGCGATCGTCACTGCGGGACGCCGCTGGACTGCTCAAGTCGAATGGTGGGTGCATGCTCGGACCGCAATCGAGGTCGGTGTGTCGGCCAAAGTGATCGAAGCCATTCGTAATCTGACCGCTCCCGAGTTCGACCAGCGCGCCGATTTCGAGGTCTACGAGTTCGCCCGCGAATTGCAAATGCATGGCCGGGTGGGGGATGCCACCTATGCCGCCGTTATCCAGCGTTGGGGAACACGCGGCGTCGTCGAGCTGACGGCAGTCCTGGGCTATTACACGATGGTCGCGATGACGCTGAACGCGCACCGAATTCCCGTGCCTGAAGCGCATGAGCCATTGCCAGAATCCGACACGCTCGTCGTGCTGCCTCCCGCCGTGATCAGCGCGGCGGCCGCGCCGTGAATATGCTCGCGACGGTTCGAGCACCGCGACCGTTCCGAGACGCGTTCATGGCTGCTAATCCGCAGCAAAGCGTGTGGGGGTCTGACTGGCCATATGTCCGCATGTCGCCCGAACCGGACGCAGGTCGTTTGTGCGATGTCTTCCTCGAATGGTGCGGCGACGTCGATATTCAACGCCGCGTTCTGGTCGACAGTCCAGCCCGGCTCTATGGCTTCACAGGTGACGCATGACCATCAAGGGTCTCGAAGACATCTCGTGCTTCCGTGTGGAGATTTCCGGTCACGTCGCAACCGTGACGATCACCGCTCCGCCGGTAAACGCTCAGAACCGAACATTCCGCGAAGAACAAGTCCGACTTTTCGATGTGCTCGGCGCCGAGACCAGTGTGCGAGCCATCGTGCTGACCGGCGACGGCAAAATCTTTTCGGCCGGCGCCGATCTTTCCGAGCGAGCCGGCATTCTTGCCGAACCCGGTGGATACGCTCGGCACAATCGTCTGGTTCGGGCCGCGTTCGACAGCATCATCGAGTGCCCCAAGCCGGTAATCGCGGCCGTCAACGGCGCAGCGATAGGAGCGGGATGCGTCGTTGCACTTCTTTGTGACATCCTGGTCGTTGCCGATGAGGCTTTCTTGTCGATGACCGAGGTCGATTTCGGCCTCGCCGGTGGCGTTCGCCACGTGTTGCGCGCCTTCAGTCCGTCGGACGCCCGGTTGATGATCTATACGGCCAAGCGCATCAGCGGCCCGGAACTACTGCGGATGAACGCGGCCTCCGTTTGTGTGCCGCGCGAGCGCGTTGTCGGTGAATCGCAGGCGATCGCGGCGATCATCGCGGAGAAAGTGCCGCTCGCCGTGATGGCGGCCAAGCGGTCGTTCGGGCTCACCGAGGAGATGCCGCTGCGCGACGGCTACCGTTACGAACAGAGCCAGACTGCGGCTCTCGCCGAGACCGAGGACACTCGAGAGGCGCTCGCCGCTTTCAGAGAGAAGCGGAAGCCGGTTTTCAAGGGGCGCTGAACATGGCGTGATCGTCGGCGGGATTTACTCGAACAGCGTTTTCCCGAGAAACTGCAAGGGGCCAGTTGCTTTCGAAGACGTCCAGGCCGAGTAGGCTTTCGAGCAGGTAGATGGCGCAGACAGTGGTGAGCTATCCGACTTCGCCAATCGTGGTCAGTTCCTGCAAGTTGCACGCGTACTTGTCGCCCTGACGGGTGATCGCGCCGGTATCTTCCAGCATCATCAGCGCGGCGTTGACCTTCGGCCGACTGGCGCCGAGCACCAGGGCCAGTTCGCCCTGGCTGATGCCGAGTGCAATGCTGGGGTTCTTCGGTGGCGTCGCGCCATGCTGTTGGCGCACGGCGCTCAGCAGATACCGCGCGAGGCGGACCTCTATGCGGTGCAGTGCGATCACCTCGATCTGCTGATCGCCTTCGCGCAGTCGGCGGCAGAGGAGGTCGATGGCTGCCTTGGCGAACGGCGGGGAGGTCTCGACGAGGGTGTTGATCTGGGGGCGGGTCAATGTCAGCGCTTTCGCGGCTGAAACGGCTGTCGCGTCGGCAGTGCGGGCGCCGCCGTCTAGCGTTGCGATCTCGCCAAAGATATCGCCTGGGGCTGCATGGGCGAATGCGAGTTCGCGGCCGTCGAGGGAGATGATCGACAGCCGCACACGGCCCTCGAGCAGCATATAGAGTTCGGTGCCCGCGTCGCCGCGCGAGAAGATCTGCTGACCGTTCGAGTAGGACACCGGCCGCATCTGCTGGGCGACCTTGGCCATCGTGTCCGCGGGCAGGTTGCCGAACAGCGACGTTTTGGCCAGTAATTCGGTGACGGTGCTCATTGGATCCTCGTTTGCACGGGCAACGCCCAGGGCATGCCTTCGTGGCCGGGCGAGAAGCTCGGGCCGGAAGTGTCGGGATTGCGATTCACGAGCGGGCGCGCGTATGCGGGGTGCGTCATCGAGCGGACCTCGTGCTCCAACTTGGCGAGAACCCGGCCGTTGTCGAGGTCGACGATGTCGATGAAACGGTATTCGTGCTGGTTGCTCTCGCGCGAGACGATGCCGGCCTTGCCGAGCTTCTCGTAGGGGCGGGAGAAATTGGCGAGGTAGATGGCGACGTGGTGTCCGTCGAATTCGGGATGTGGGCCGTCGGTCTCGCGGAACACGAGGCGCTGGTCGGTGCCGATGCGGATATGGGCAGCGCGGCCCGCAGGTGCGTCGAGGACCTCGGCGGGGGCGTCGAACACCCCGCTGTAGAAGCGGGCGATGCCCGATGCGTTGCCGCGGGCAACTTCCAGCTCGACATAGGGCATCCCGAGCATCATGCGGCCGAAGCGGGGGCGGGTGCCGTCGAGGGGCTCATAGATGCGGATGCGGTTGCCCCATGGGCAGATCGTCTCGACGTGATCGTTCTTCTCGTGAAAGGCAAAGCATGTGCCCTGCAGCAGCTTGCCGGCGTTATCGAGCCGCTTGAGGAGGTTGGCGCGGCCGGGCATGACAACGGCGGTATGTCCGGCAACGACCTGCGGTTTGCCGGTCGGCAGGTGGAATTGGCAGCGGCCGGCGTTGATCCACATGTTGACGAGGCCGACGACCTGATAGGGGTCGCGGGTGAGGCCAAGGCCAACGACGTAGAAGGCTGTCGCAAGCTGCTGGTCGGGAACCTGGACGTTGACATGCTCGAGGCTGACGATGTTGCCGACATCTTCGGCGGCGCGGTCGAACGGTGCCACGGTGGGACCTCCTGGGCAGGGAGCGATAATGAACTATAGCATGCCATTGCGTCGCGACGAGACGGCCTGTTGGGAGCCGTTACTCTTGCGGTCGACCGCTCAAAATTTGAGCTGGGTGCCTGAAGTTTGTGCTGGTTCGCAGCGGTGTTGCGCGATGATCGTGCGAACACATTGGTTTAAGTTGTTGTAAGGGGTTGTTAACCCAAAGGCGGTCGCGGCCTGGAACATTACTTGCTCGCCTCACGCCCGAAACATCGACATCGAGGGGGAATATTCATGCGTCCGTTGCCACCCTACAATTTCCGCCCGGCGAAACGCGCCGCGGAAGCGCGGACCGGAGCGGGGGCTCCGGGCAGTGTCCGCGTGCTTGCCGAGAGTCTATCGAAGGACATGTCGGTGCGATCTGGCCGGTTGTCGGTCAAGCCCGAGGGCAATCGCGAGAAGCCTCAGCTCAAGGTGCTCGGCCGGGAGTGACGGCTGCGAGGCGGGGGATACGCTTCATTGTTCTGCCGGCGAAGTCGGTTCAACCGCCGGTTACGCTCATATGGCGACCTACGGCGGGGCGCTTGGTGCGGCGGTCGATGATGAAGTCATGGCCCTTCGGCTTTCGACCGATCGCTTCGTCGATGGCCGACATCAGCTTGTCGTCGTCGACGGAGGCGCGAAGCGGGCTGCGAAGATCGGCGGCGTCCTCCTGGCCCAGACACATGTAAAGGGTGCCGGTGCAAGTAAGGCGGACGCGGTTGCAGCTTTCGCAGAAGTTGTGGGTCATCGGCGTGATGAAGCCGAGACGGCCGCCTGTCTCCTTCACCTCGACATAACGGGCGGGACCGCCGGTCTTATAGGGGATGTCGGCCAGAGAGAACTTGTCGAGCAATCGGGCGCGAACGATCGACAGCGGCAGGAACTGCTCGGTCCGGTCGCCGTCGATATCGCCGAGCGGCATCGTCTCGATCAGGGTCAGGTCGTAGCCGCGACCGTGCGCGAAACGGACCAGATCCTCGATCTCGTCTTCGTTCACGCCTTTCAGTGCGACGGCGTTGATCTTGACCTTCAGGCCGGCCTTGTCGGCGGCATCGAGACCGCTGGTGACCTGGTCCAACTCGCCCCAGCGGGTGATCGCCTTGAACTTCGCGGCATCGAGCGTGTCGAGGGAGACGTTGATGCGCTGCACGCCGCAGGCCTTCAAGTCGGCAGCATAACGGCCGAGTTGGCTGGCGTTCGTTGTGAGGGTCAGTTCGCGGAGTGCGCCGGTATCGAGGTGACGGCCCAGCGATTTGAAAAGCCACATGATGTTCTTGCGGACCAGCGGCTCACCGCCGGTGATGCGGAGCTGCCGGACGCCTCGCGCGACGAAGGCAGAGCAGAGCCGGTCCAGTTCCTCGAGGGTCAGAAGTTCTTTTTTCGGCAGGAACGTCATGTGCTCGGACATGCAGTAAACGCAGCGGAAATCGCAGCGGTCGGTGACCGACACGCGGAGATAAGTCACGGCGCGCCCATGCGGGTCGATCATCGGCCGGATTGCCGTACTTGCGGGGGTATCGAGCACTACATGCCTCCAGACTTCCGCCGATGAAGCCTTTTCAAGGTCGAAACCAGATGGGGTGCCGATCGTCTGAAAAGCCATCGGCCGCTGACGGGTCACGCCCGGAGCGACTGGGGGTACATTAGCTTCAGCGGGTAGCAATTCAAGTGATAGCTGGGCGGTGCGGTCGACGTTGCGCGGCCGACTGCGCGGTTGCGCCGGGACTATCAAAGTCTCGATGGCTCCGGATCGGGTGTCGTTCAGATCGAGAGCAGACAAACGCTGCTGCGGCGTATTTCGATACTTGAAACAGACTCGAAAATTCGAGTACGGCTGACTGAATATGTGGCGGCGGCTGGATTTGGAGGCCGAAAAAGTCAATGCAATCTCGTCCAAGCGATGGGACCCAATTTGGTTCCCAGCGATCTTCTATTTTGTCATGGGATTTCTGAGATCGAGGCTTTCTGGTTGATCGGTCGCAAATTTGTGGCAGCGGTGAGGTCTGCGATTGAACGCTGTATGAAGGTGTCGTTCTTATTCGGTTCAGATTGAGTATGTCAATTTCACACCATGACTTCCGGGTCATACCTTCCATCAGGCAAACGACTGAGGAGAACCGAAAATGAAAAATCTCATCACAGCTGCTGTCATCGCTCTGGGCCTCGCGTCCGTTCCGGTTCTGGCGCAGACCACCACTCCGAAGGCTCCGGCCACACCGCAGACCAGCATGGATACTACCGCTGAAGCCAAGTTCAAGTCGGCCGACAAGGACGGCAACGGCATGCTCTCGGGCGCCGAAGCCACGGCCTATAAGTCGGATATGGCGAAGATCGACACGAACAAGGACGGTAACGTTTCGCGTGACGAGTTCGCCAGCGCGGTCAAGGCCGGCGTCATCAAGTAAGCGCTGAGCATCAATGTTATGCCGGCGGCCCGCTATGGGTCGCCGGTCACTCCGCGAATGTGGTCGCGGTCGCAGCGTTTCCGATTCGGGCCCAGGTGGGGCCAGCGTGATCATTGGTGAACGAGCGGATCGAAAACACTTCAGATGTTTCGGTTGAAAGACCGGTCAACTCCCAGCCTGGCCCGACGAAAGTTGGGGCGGGTTTTCGCATGTGCTCAGCTTGGACTTTTGATGTGGTCGAATTAGTCCAATCACTGGTTATTGGGTCGATTATTGTGCCATCACTTCGATCTGGGTTGTTTCGCCCGTTCTGACGGCGAAAGTGCGCCTGAATGTTTCACCCTGGCTGCGGGCGCTGACGGTGTATGTGCCCGGTGCGAGCAAATGGGTGGGCAATGCGCCGGCGCTTTCCTTCACGATGTCGCCCTGGCGGTTGATGATGCTCCACTGGGTATCGGCGATCGCCTCTCCGCCGGCGCGGCGCACGAGCTTGAAAGTGACGCGAGAGGCCTGATGGATCACCGTGGCTTCGGTGAGCTTTCCGGGTTCGACGGTCAGATCGGCCTGGATGACGGCATTGGCGTCGCCGTAGGTCGAGACGATCTGATATACGCCCGAGTTGAGGCGAAACTGCCGGCCGGGGCGAGCGCCGGTAATGACCTTCAGGCGCTGGCCGAACTGGTCGCGCTCGTCGGACAGGACGTCGAATGCGACGGCGTTGTTCGGAGCGGGCTGGTTTGCGCCGAGCAGGGCTGTCACGCGCAAGAGGCCGATATTGAGCATGAATTGCTCGGTCGACGGCGCCCCCGGCATCACCGTGATGCGCCGGGTCGCGTTCGCGCGGCCGTAGGCGACGTTCACCAGGTACTCCCCTGGAGCGAGGGGGAGCACGGGGGAGGCTTCGCGGTGCGTGCCGGTGATGCGAGGCTTGCCGTCTGCGCCGCGTGCTCCGAAGATGCGCCAGACCAATCCATTTTCGATGCGCTGGCCGTCTTCGGTGACGAGGGCGACGAGGGTCACGCGGCCTTGCGGGCCAGTGCTGACGGCGGTTTGGGGCGGCGGCGTGGGACGCTGCGTCTTGTTGGGATCTTCGGCGATCGCGCCACGAAGAAGATCCAGGCCGAACGAACTCGGGGTCTGCTGTTGCTGAGCGGCGGCCGGACCGATGGCGCAGGCCGCCACGATGCACAGCATCGCCATGCGACTTCCACTGCCAGGTCCGTTTCGCCGTATCAGTTGCTTCATCGTCCGACCTCGATGATCCGGCTGTCGCCAGAGCGCACGTCGAACGATTGCTCCAACGTGCGATCTCGCAGTTCCGCGCGCGCGCGATAGCGGCCGGGGCCCAGTGCCATCAACGGCTCGGCCTGCCCGGTCCGCCAGACCGCCTCGCCACGATCGCTGAAGATCTGCCAGTAGACATCGCCCAAACCAAGGCCGCCATCAGCGCCAGAAACTTTCAACTGAATTCCGCCGGCGCCGGTATCGAGGTCTATCTGCTGATCGGCCGGGGCGGCTCGGATGTCGATTTCCCGCACAACGACGGCATTCTGAACGCCGACGCGTGCTTCGAGGCGATATCGCCCTGGTGAGAGCGCGAAAACCGGCTCGGGCTCCCCCCATCGTTGCAGCGAACGGCCTGGCACATCGAGGCGTTCGATGCGATAGGCGATCGGCATTCCACGGGGCAGGCCCGTGCCGATTCGACTGACGAGGCGGAGGCGGACGCTGCCCAGGACGCCTGCGCGGCGCAAGGTTTCGCCGGGCTTGATCTGGAGGCGGTCGCGCTGCTCGGCACCGTCCCGGCGGACGGTGAGCAGATAGGCGCCCGCTGGAATCGTCAGCTCGAGGCGGGCTGCCTGTGTCCGATAGACTTCCCGGCGGCCGGTCGTTCTGTCGGGATCATCGGTTTCCAGAATGATCTGGGTGGCGGCTCGGTCGTGTCCCGAGGCCGGCGTTTGCTCTTCGACGACGAGATAGCCTGCTTCGAGCGGCATCAGGGCGTCGCCGGTGACACCCTGGCCGACAGTGAGCACGCGTTCGGCGCTTGCGAGGCCTGCCGTCGCGCGGACGCGATAGCTACCCGGTGGGACGACGAGGTCTCGTGCGCCGGTGCGTGCCAGCCAGACCGGTGCGTTGGCCGAGCCGATCGCCTGGACCTCAAGCGTGGTATTGGCGGCGGCTGCAGCGCCCCTTGTCTTCGGCGCTGCGATCGTGAGCAAGGCCGCATCGAGATCGACCGGGGCCAACGTCGGGCCGCTCGATGTTATGTCGATCATGCGGCGGACGGTTACGAGACCCGTCTTCGCTTCGATCTCGTAGCGGCCTGGGGGAAGCTGCCGGCTGATCGTGGCGGCCGTAGTTTCGACGACAGGGACCGCATTTCGCGGCCGTTCAGCCCCCTCACGTTCCGCTTCATTTGTTGGGTCGGCACGCCAGATGCGCCATGCGGTCGGTACCGTAAGTGGTGGCGCGCCATCCGAGAGGCGCGCGGAAACATGAAGGCCGGGCTTGGTCGTATCGAAGCTGCCCGTGCTCGTGCCTGCCGAGGGCTGGCGGGATGCCGCACGCGGTGCCGGCGGGGCGGCAGTAGCAGCGATGGGTTGGGGGGCGCTGCGGCGATCGAGGCCGGCGACGGTCAGGGCTTCGTCGATGGCGGGGCCGATCCCCGGTCCATCTGCGACCTGGAACAGTTGGCCGCCGGTCTGGCGAACGATGCAGGCGAGGATCGGCAGATCGACGGGGCGGGGGCCGAGGACGACGACGTGGACGGCGAGGGCCGGGTTCTCTCGCTTCAGGGCACCGGCCACGGCGCACGGGTCTTCGCCGCGGCAACTGGCGAGGTCGTCGAGTACGAGGACGATACTGGCTTTGCTCACGCCCTGGGGCAGGGCTTTGGCTGCGTTGCGCAGGGCGAGCACGACGGGGCTGAAGCCGCGCGGCTGGTAGCGGTCGAGCGCGCTCGTCACGCGGCCGAGGTCGGTCGAGGGCGTGACGACGACTTCGGCATCGTTGCAATCGCTGGCGCGGCGGGCGCCGAACGCGGCGAGGCCGACCTCGGTGCCCTCGATCTTGGGGAGTGACGCGCGCAGGGCGTCGCGGACGCCGACGAACTTGAAGTTCCGGTCGTTGGGCAGGCGGGCGTTCATGGAGTTCGAGCCGTCGAGTACGATGACGGTTGCGGCGCGCTGGGCCCCGGGCGTGGCGTTTTGGGGCGGCTGTTGGGCGAAAGCCGGGGAGAGCTGCGCCAACGCTAGGGCGGTGGATGCCAACAGCGCGCATCGAGCCCAGAACATCTGCGCGTTTCGCAGTCGAGGCGACCTGTCGATCTGGTCCATGCCCGGTGTCTCCCGACAACGGCATCGACCGTTGTCCGCAAGATGGAATTCAGTTAGCGAGTGTCATGAGCCAACAACCAAGGTCAAGAGTATGACGAACGCTGTGCTCGATCTTCTCCTGCAACGCCGCTCCGTGAAGCAACTGATGGAGCCGGGGCCGAGCCCGGAACAACTCGACACGATCCTCACCGCGGCCATTCGGGTGCCCGATCACAAGGGGCTCGCGCCGTGGCGATTCGTCGTGTTCGAGGGCGAGGGGCGGGAGCGCTTCGGCGCGGTGCTCGCCGAGGTTCTGTCGAACGAGGACAAGGAAGCGTCGCCGGTGCGGCTCGACACGGAACGGCAGCGTTTGATGGGCGCGCCTGTCACGGTCGCGGTGATCAGCCGTGCGAAGGACGTTCCGGGTGCGCCGGAGTGGGAGCAGGTGCTGTCCGCCGGGGCCGCGTGCCAGAACCTCGTGATCGCGGCGTCGGCGCTGGGGTTCGGCTGCAACTGGGTGACGCGCTGGTTCGCCTACAGCCCTGGCGTGTGCGCACATCTGGGGCTGGCGCCGGAGGAGCGCATTGCCGGGTTCATCCATATCGGCACCGCGAAGGAGCGGCAGGCAGATCGGAAGCGACCGGGGTTGGGTGAGGTGGTGCGGAGGTATTGAGTGCCAGCGACGTAGATTGGGTCAAGCGCAGCGCGACCCAATGTTCTGCGGCTGCACGACATGCACGGCAACGTCTGGGAGTGGTGCGAGAATACGTGGCATCCAAACGATCAAAGTGCGCCAAACGACGGTTCGGAGTGGACTATTGGCGGGATATCATCCCGACTTCTTCCGCTCGGCCAGCCGTAACAGCAACGCTCCGGACGACCGCTACAACATCATCGGCTTCCGAGTTGCCAGAACGCTCTGAGATCCTCCCTCATTACACCTTTACGTCTTGAGCATGAGGGTCGATCCAGCCGCCGCCACTTTTAGCTGTTCCGCCCCATCCTCCTGCATGCCCGGCCGAGGCGCGAGCCGAGAGCCGGGGTCTTGTCGTTTGCGATAGCTGCACACGGCTCGCCGCGAACGCGGAAGTGCTCAACTCGTTCGCGGCAAGGTCCCGGATAGCTTCGCTGCGCTCAGCTTCCGGGAAGGCAAAGAATTTCGAGGCACACTGCAGGTAGACCCGATCACTGCGGAGGGGGCTGTCCCCGATAGCCCGCTACCCCTTCGGCTTGGCCGCGCCGGCGATGGCCTTCTCGAGGTCTTCGCGTTCTTCGCAGCCATAGGGGCAGAGCTTTACGAGCTTGGCGAGGTTGGCTTTGGCGCGGTCGATCTGGCCCAGATCGACGAACATCTCGCCCTGGTATTCCAGCGCGCCGAGGTGATCGGAATCGAAGTCGAGCGCCTTGGCGTAGAAGGTGGCTGCCTGCTTGTAGTCGCCGGACTTGCGGTAGCTGAAGCCTAAGAGGTTGTAGACGTCGGCGTGCTGGTGGGTCTGCAGCATCGGGGTGAGTTCCTCGATCGCGCCCTTGAAGTCCTTGGCCTTCACCTTGGCTCGGACCGACGCGAGATCCGGCGAGTTGGTCTCGACCGGGGTGTCGACGGCCATGGCTGGGCTGCCGATGGCGATGGCCGCGACGAGTGCTATCGTAGCCGCGCTGCGGGCTGCTCTGCCGAGACGTGTCCTCATGATGTGGTGCCTCTGGTTCAGCAATGGGAGTGATTGCTTGTACGAGAGTGGGGTCAGACCATGCGGAGTTGCCCGCCTCCGGCAGGACGGGGCTGACCCCGAGGCGTGTTACTCCAACCCTGTCGGCATCGGCACGTTTTCGGGCTCCAGCTTGAGGCCGGATTGCATGGCGATGGTCTCGAGGAGGGCGGCGAAGTCCTTCTCGAGATAGGCTTTGCCCTCGGGCTTCAGGAAGGCGGTGCCGTAGTGGGCCTGGATCGCCTGACGGGCGGCGGCGGTAACGGGCATTGGTACGTTGAGATCGTGGCCGGCCTTGAGGCCGAGATCGAGGTCCTTCAAGAGCAACTCGTGCGTAAAGGTGGTGGTCCAATCGAGGTTGACGAGCGCGTTCGTCTTGTACTTCGTGAACATCGAACCCATGACCGAGTTGTTCATGAAGTCGAGGAAGGCGTGGCGGGGAACGCCGAGCTTCTCGGCCATGATCGTGATCTCGCACAGGTTCTGGATCACGACGCCGAGCATCACGTTGTGCGCGATCTTGCAGATGCGCGACAGTTCGCCTTCGCCGACGTAAGACACGCCGCGTGGGGAGAACACGTCGAGCATCGGCTTGACGACATCGTAGGCGTCTTTCGGGCCCGAAGCGACTGCCGAGAGCTTGCCGGCCTTGATCACCTTGGCGTTGCCGGAGACGGGGCAGGTGACAAACTGCGAGCCCTTCGCGGTGAGCTTTTCACGCAGGGCAGCGCTCTCCTCGACCGAGATCGACGAGCAGTCGACGACGATCTTGGGGACCTTGGCGCCGGTCATCACGCCGTTGGCGCCGAACAGCACCTGATCGACGTCCTTGCCGGTCGAGACCATCGTGAAGACGACGTCGGTGGCGGCGAGGTCGACGGGCTTGTCGAGCAGCTTGCCGCCCTTCTTGACGAGCGGGTCGGCCTTCGACTTCGTGCGGTTCCAGATCGAGACGTCGTGGCCGGCCTTGATGAGCCGGTCCGCCATCTGCTCGCCCATGCGGCCGAGGCCGATCCAGCCGATTGTGTGTTTGGTGGTCATTGTGTGGTTTCCTTTTTGTTGGCTGGCCCCATCAGCGGGGAAGGTGCCGTTTGAAGTCCATGGCAGCATGAAGAACTCGCACGACGATCACATCACCTTCATCCGTGCGCTCGAAGAAGATGGCGTGCTCTCTGCAATTCAGGCGGAAGAACGTTCGCGTTCGACCCGCAAGCGGGCGCCCAATGCGCGGATCATCGCCGAGCCGCGCGAAGCTGGCCTCGAGATCCTGGCGATAGGCTTGTGTGACGGCCTCGCCGAAATTTTCGATCGAATAGATGTACAAGCCTTCAAGGTCGATTGCGGCGCGCCGCGAGAGGCGCACCTCAGCCATGTCGAACCCTGGCCTTTGTCTTGGCGGATTGCCAGATGTCCTGCAGGGATTGGTCACTGATGCCGCTTGCTGCACCCTCTTCAAGCGCCTCGATCAAATCCTGATTGACGTCCTGGTCGCGCCTGACGAGGTCGCGCATGTAGTCGCTGGCATTGGCATAACGCCCGGACCGGACCTGGGCCTCGACCCACTCTTTCATAGTCTCGGGCATCGTCACTTGAACGCTGGCCATGGGTTTGTTCTCCGCTACTTTGGTCTGCGGGAAAGGCTTTGCATCGATGCTGTATCCCTTTGTAGCGCGGCTCATTGTTTGCTGCCCAGCCGCCCTTGATGATGCGGTCCGCCATCTCCTCGCCCATGCGGCAAAGGCCGATCCAGCCGATTGTGTGGGAGGTGGTCGTTGTGGGTGTCCTTCGAGAAAAGGGCGATTGGCGAACGGCCAATCGCGAATGGTAGATTTCGGGGCCGTAGGTCGGGTCAAGCGCAGCGCGACCCGACGTTCCCGGCGTGCGGTGGATCGTTGGGTCGCGGCCGGCAGTGCCGACCTCGACCCAACCTACGGGTTGCCTAGTACCGGTTCGCGATGGGGAGGTGCTCGGCGGGGAAGAGGGAGATGATCTGGCAGCCTTTGTCGGTGACGATCACTTCTTCCTCGATGCGGGCGCCGGAGAAGCCGTCGGTCGCGGGGCAGTAGGTTTCGATGGCGAACACCATACCGGCCTTCAGCTCCATCGGGTGATCGAGGGAGACGAGGCGCGAGATGATCGGGCGCTCGTGCAATGCGAGGCCCAATCCGTGACCGAACTGCAAGCCGAACGCTGCCATCTCGTCGGGGAAGCCGAACTCCTCGGCCTTGGGGAAGGCTTTGGCGATGACATCCGTAGACTGGCCCGGGCGGATCAGCGCGATGGCGCTGTCGATCCAGTGGCGGGCCTTCTTGTAGGCGTCCTGCTGGCTCGGTGTCGCGCGGCCGACGTTGAACGTGCGGTAGTAGCAGGTGCGATAGCCCATGTAAGACTGCAGGATGTCGAAGAAGGCCTGGTCGCCGGGCCGGATCAGGCGGTCGGTGAAGTTGTGCGGATGCGGATTGCAGCGCTCGCCGGAGATCGCATTGATCGCCTCGACGTCGTCGGAGCCCATCTCGTAGAGCATCTTGTTGGCGCGGGCGACGATGTCGTTTTCACGAACGCCCGGCTTCAGCTCCTCGTAGATCATCTGGTAGACGCCATCGACCATGGCGGCGGCCTGATTGAGCAGGATGAGCTCGTCCTGGTTCTTGATCTCACGCGCGTCGAGCATGACCTGTTGGCCGTCGACGAGCTTGAGGCCTTCGGCTTGCAGCGCGAGCCACATGCCGGGCTCGACAAGGTCGATGCCGAGCGGCATGTCGGCGACGCCGGCTTCCTTCAGGAGGCCCGCGATCTCCTTGGCGTGCGCCTGCATCAGGCCATGCGCGGGGGGGACGGTGCCGCGCATGCCGAGCATGCCGGCGCGGAAGTTTTCCGGGGCCATCCAATCGCAATAGAGCCGGTGATGGACGGCGGCAGAGCCGAAGTCCCACTCGATCGGCTCCTTGTCGCCGGCGAGCAGAGCGAAACGGCAGAGTTTGTCGCGCTCCCATTCGCCGATCTTGGTGCCGGTGACGTAGCGGATGTTGTTCACGTCGAACAACAAGAGCGCGCCGAGGTTGGAATTCTTCAGCGCCTGCTTCGATCGGGCGAGGCGGTAGTTGTGGAGGCGGCGGAAGTCGACGCGCGTTTCGAAATCGACGTTGGTGTGGCCGGGTGCGGGAACGCCACGGGTCCAGTTCCAGTGCGTCTGCAACGACTTCGTCGCGGAATCCGCCGTGATGATCGTCGGGTCCTTGCGCTTGGTCATGTAGGTCTCCTCCAAGGCGTTCTACCGCAGCGGCTGTTGCCGGCGATGATATGCTGGCGATGATAGCGGTTCGGCGAAAGTCCTAGGGCTTCGGTGGGCACTGCGCCAGTGTTTCGAGCACGCTGCGAGCGTAGATGCGGGTGTATGGCGGAAGCAACCAGCGCACAGGAATGCAATCGATTGCACGGAGGATTTAATTGCTGTTCGTTGCGTGTTTTGTCAAGCGGAATGAGATCGGAACGAGATCGTCTGGCCGTCCCGGCGCCGTCCGGTGGTCCGGCGCTACAGGGCCGAGCGCAAAAGGGCCTTTCGCGAGGCTGGCGCCGATTGTAAACGCCGGAGGTTCCTCCTAATTTGGTGAGCGATCGACGTCAGGGAGTGGACTGGATGGTGCGGCGTCGGACGACGCTCAAGGATTTGGCCGAGGAAGTGGGCGTTCATACGTCCACGGTCAGCCGTGCGCTCAATCCTGAGACGCGCCACTTCATCCGGCCGGAGGTCGCCGAGCGCATCCTGGCGGCGAGTGAGCGGTTGAGCTACCGGCCGAACGCAGCCGCTTACAGTTTACGGACGAACAAGACCCGCATCATCGGCGTCGTGATACCGGATATAGCCAACCCCGTGTTTCCTCCGATCATTCGCGGCATCGAGGACGTGCTGTCGGAGCGCGGCTATCTGGCGATCCTGGTGAATTCCGAGCCCAGAAATTCGCGCCACAGCGCGGTGCTGGACGCGCTGCAGTCGCGAGGGGTGGACGGGCTCATCATGGCGAGCCTGGAACGCAGCGACAGCATCATTCGCGGCTTGATCGACGACGGGCTGCCGGCGGTGACGGTCAATCGGCGTGCCGAGGACGTGGATGTGCCGTCCGTCACCAACGACGAAGACCAGGGCATGCGGTTGATCCTGGAGCACCTCAGGGGGCTCGGTCACACGCGTGTCGCCAACGTGGCGGGGCCGCAGAGCATTTCGACGGGCAAGGAACGGTTCGAGGCCCTCCGGGTGCATGCGCGACAGTTGGGCTTCGACACTTCGGACGATCTTGTCGTATTCGCCCAGGGCCTCAACGAGGAAGAGGGCGAGCGCTGCGCGGCGGCGCTGCTGGACACGGTGGCGCGGTTTACGGCGATCGTGGCGTCCAACGACCGGCTGGCCGTGGGGGCCATCAGCCTGTTGCGAAAGCGGGGCCTCTCTTGCCCGTTGGAAATGTCGGTCACCGGTTTCAACGACATGCCGATGGTGGACCGTTTCGAGCCGCCGTTGACCACGGTGCGCGTCCAGCAGTACGAGGTCGGGCGGTTGGCGGCCTCGATGCTCATGAAACGGCTCGATCAGGGCGAGCTGGCCGATGCCGAGATGCACATCGTCGTACCGGTGGAATTGATGGTCAGAGGCTCGACGGCCAAGCCGGCTGCCAGGTGAGGTGTCCAGGCCGGCTCCGGCTGTTTATCTGTTCTTTTTCAGAATGATGCGCCGATTTTTGGTTGATTCTTCCGAGGTCGCGGCGTTGGTCTTTCGACGGGTTGGCGCGAGCTATGCATTGCGCACGGGGCACAACGCCTGTATAAGCGTGTCATCCCCTAAATCATCAATTTGTCAGGTTTCGGCGGTCCTGAAGGACTGTCTGGAACCCGGAGAGAGATCATGAGCGACCGTAAGCCTCTGATGCCGAAGGCTACCGCAGCGTGGCTTGTCGAAAACACCGCGCTGACGTTCGAACAGATCGCCGATTTCTGCCAGATGCATCTGCTCGAGGTGAAGGGCATCGCGGACGGTGATGTCGCGGCTGGCATCAAGGGCATGGATCCGATCTCGTCAGGCCAGCTCAACCGCGAAGAAATCCAGCGGGCCGAAAAGGACCCTTCGCGCAAGTTGAAGCTCGCCGAAGCGCGGTTCGAGCTGCCGGCAGTCAAACCGAAGCGCGGGCCGCGTTATACGCCGACGTCGCGCCGTCACGAACGGCCAAATGCTGTGCTGTGGCTGCTGCGGAACCATCCCGAGCTGAAGGACAGCCAGCTCATGCGCCTCGTCGGCACGACGAAGCCGACGATCCAGCAGATCCGTGACCGCTCGCATTGGAACTCTGCGAACCTGACGCCTCAGGATCCGGTGACGCTCGGGCTCTGCTCGCAGGTGGATCTCGACGCCGAGGTGAAGAAGTCGGCGAAGCGCGTCGTGGCGCCTGTCGAAGTGCCGGGTGTTCCGGGCGTGGTGGACGACACCCTGCTGCCGGCGTCGGATACGACCGGTTACAAGCCGGGAGGTGTCGCCGATCACGAACTCGGGGACGACGTCGACAAGGCACAGGCGGAGAAGCGCAGCGCGAAGGAAGAAGAGGCGCGCGTTCTCGAGCAGTTGCGCGGTCTCACCGGCGAGGCCGGCGAAGAGAAGTCGGACGAGGAAGAGTGACGAGTTGGGCAGCTTCGATTTTCAAGCTGGCCTCTCAGTTCCCCTGCCCCATTGGGGGGGGGAAGGTGGCCCCTAGGGCCGGAGAGGGGAAATCCAACTCCCCCCTGTGATTGCGGGTGCCCCCGCCCCCGACCCCTCCCCACAACGGGGGAGGGGGAAGGCAAATGTATTGGGCTTCGAGCGAATACATCAGGCGACTTTCGCGGCCTTGGCGTTTTCGAGCCAGCCCTTGATGCGCTCGATGTCGGGCGGTGTACCGTCGCGCAGGATGCGATGGCCTTCGCTGGACATCGCGAAGGTCAGAACTGCCGAGCACAGCTTGTCCTCGGCGGCGTCGGCGATCGATGCGCGGGTTCGGAAGCCTGCGCCGACCAGCAGTTGCGCATGCGTTCCGCGTAAACCGGGCACCGAGCAGACGAGCCGCGCCTGATCCTGCCAATCCAAAATGGTCTCGTCGTAGACGTTGCGCTGATCGAGCTTGTCGGACAGTGCATCGGGATCGGCAGCGAAAAGATCAGCTACAGTTTTCACGCCGAGAGCATAGAGACGCTCGGCCATCTTCGGGCCGATCGAGGGCGCTTTCTCGACGTCGTCCGAAGGCTGGAGGTAGAGGCGCGGCGCGGCCGTGTCGCGCTCGCCGAAGTGGGCGTGGATGACTTCCGATTTCGCCGGTTTCGATGCGGGTAATTCGGCTGCAATCGGAGCCGGTGTCGCTGCCTCGCCTGCCGATACGGGTGCTTCGGCGGACGTCGATCGGGCTGATGCATGATAGCTCGCCAGGGCGGGCGGTATCGTGGACGGCGTTTCGGATGAGGTCGCGTAGCCGCGAGCATAGCGCGAGGGCATCGTGATGATCGCACTGCGCTCCTTCTCACGCTCGGCCATCTGTCGCGCCAGGACTTCCCGGGCGTAGGCATCACGGACGACGCGCTCGTCTTCGCCTAGCGTGTTCTCGACGCGACCCGTCGCCTTCAGCTCGTCGTACATCGCTTCGACGGCGCGGCGTTCCTGGGCATTCTCGAAGCGCGCCTTGAGGCGGTTCGCTGGAATACGCACGAGGCTCGCCAGTACATCCCCTGCGAGATTTACCTCCGGCGGGCGGACAGCTGCCTCGGCGATGGCGCGGTCGAGCAGGCACGCGAAGCCCTTCCGCGCGTAGCAGATCAGTTCGGCAACCAGGCGCCGGCCGACCACGTCGAGACCTGAAGGCGGATCGACCACGCCGCTGTTGACGTCATAGTGGGCGATCAGTTTCTCGTACTGCTGATTGGCAAACTCGGCGCCTTCGACAACGAAGGAGCGCAGCCAAGCGGGACCGCCGCCGGGGGCCGGCTTCAGTGCCGGGAACTGAAGATCTGCCTGCTTTGCAAGGGAATCATAAGAGCGACCGATCGACCATTCGACGGCGCGATGGATGTTGTTCTCGGCTTCCGACTGGGCGGTGTGAAAGGGGTGGATCGGGTCCGTGTAGTAGTGGCTGAGCACGCCGGCGGCCCACACGGCTTCCGACCAGCGCTGGCCAGCGAGTTCCTTGACCAAATGGCCGTACCAGTTCTCCACCTTGTCGGCAGCGCCGCCCCAGTAGCCGTCGCGCACATGCAAGACGTGGTTCTCGAAATCCTTGAACTCGTCGTCGGGCGCTTTCGCTCCGTTCACGTAGACGGCGGCATTCTTCAGGAACAAACGCTTCCAGTTCTCAGCGTCTGGTGAAGTGAGGTAATCGAGTGCATCGAGCGCCAGCTTGTGGTGCGTGCCGCGCGCGTTGGATGCGTAGATGATGTTGTAAACGAGGCTCATGGAGGAGTGGTCCTTCGCCGATGATCCGAGGCCGCCGAGAATGCGCGCGTTCAGAAACTATCGGGAGCGACGCTAGACCGAGTCGCTGCCGCTGGAGAGCCGCCAGCGGTGAAACAGTTGTGAATGAAACGGGCGTTTCGCCGTGCGCGAATCGCCCGTGCGGTTTCGTGGATGCGTTATTCAGCGGCGGCGGCATGCGCCTGGGACTGCACGATCGCGTTGATGAGATCGCCTTCGTTTTCGGTGCGGGTGAGCATGCCCCAGCTTTTGATCCAATCGTAGGTGCGCTTCAATTCGTCGGCCGGAATTGGTGCTGGATCGCACACCGCGATGTGCGCGGGATTGATGTCCTCGGGCTTCAGGGCGCCGATCTCGGGATCCTTGGCCTTGTGGTATTCGATGAAGTAGCGCGTGTACTTCGCCTTGTCCGCGTTGATGCGGCGGACGGCTTCGCGAACCGCGCGATTGAAGGCTTTGTAGGTTTCGGCATCGACGGTGTCGGAGGCGACCTCGGTGCCGTGATAGAACGCGGCGCAGACTATGCGGCAGCCTTTCTTCTCGGCGAGGGTCAGATAGGGTTCGGTCAGGGTGACTGCCTCGATGTCGCCGCGCAGCATGGCAAGCAAGCGACTGCGGGAGCCGGATGGAGCGGGGACGACCTTCACGGCATCGCGGGGAAGGAAACCGCTCAGCAGGTGCAGCGCGAGGTAGTGTGTGCCGGCATAGAAGGGGACGCCGACGGCGCGGTTGGCGAGTTGCTGGCCGGTGTAGACGGGTGACTCCGGGCGCACGACGATGCCTGCATAGGTGACGATCGCGCGGCGCCCGAGCTGGCGGCTGCCCACCTTGGTGTCTTCGACGCGGCAGTAGTTGCCCCATTCGCAGGCGTTGTACATATCGGCTTTTCCAGCCTCGAGCAGTTTGCCGTGGCTGCCGAAGGGATCGACGCCGAGCGGGTTCGCCGCGTCCTTGGCGACCGCCTTGAGCGCGGTCTCGTCGCGATCGGCCCAGACCACCTCGATACCCTCTCGCTCGAACAGACCTTCCTGGTGGGCGACCAGCTCGGGCAAGCCCTGGAAGGGCGCCGTCGATTCGAGAACCAGTTTCTTCATCGCTCAAACTCCTGAGGCTCGAAGCCTTGACTGGGGTTGTGTCGGGGTCATCTCTCGCTTGATCGGATCGGAAATGCCCATACGACCGAAAGAGCATCTCATCGCCGGATCTCGCGACTATCGAGCCGTCGATTTTCGGGGTCAAGCTGATTGGCAAGGACTGCGGACATTATGCGGGTAGCGAGGGCAAGCCTCAATTCAGCCGCC
>LNFM01003508.1_pt1 | contig 30737 bp, 37 predicted proteins | sample 596031 | NCBI WGS metagenome assembly LNFM01 (sample SAMN04254537, study PRJNA301005) | activated carbon metagenome | isolation source: dual media filters at the Ann Arbor, Michigan drinking water treatment plant | place: USA: Ann Arbor
ACTGCTTCGGGTCGGTGGCGCGCAGGTGGCGCAGCCGGTCCTCGAGCATCTTGAAGGCGGTGTCCCAATCGATGGGCACGAACTCGTTGGCGCCGCGCTCGCTGCCGGGCTTGCGCATCAACGGCTGCGTCAGCCGCGCCGGCGAGTATTGCTTCATGATGCCGCTGGAGCCCTTGGCGCAGATCACGCCCTGGTTCAACGGGTGCTCGGGGTTGCCCTCGATGTAGCGCACCTCGGGGCCATCGGCCCCGTCGCGCAGGTGCACGCGGATGCCGCAGCGGCAGGCGCACATGTAGCAGGTGGTGTTGCGCGTGGCCGGCGTGGCCGCAGGCAAGGGCGCGGCGGTGGGGTCGTGCAGCGGTGTGGCCGGCATCGGGTGTCTTCGTGGGGCCGGCACGGGGTGCAGCCTGGTTTGTCTCCAGTGGCATTAGGCGCAGTGCGGGCATGCAGCGTCTACTCCCGGGACGGGTAATGGCCGTCTAACCCAAATGGGGGATGGCCGGCCGCGGGCGTCAATCGGACAGCTGGGCAGCCACCAGCTCCATCAGACTTTCGGGGTGCTTGTCCCAACCAGACTGCCTGGCACCCATCTCCAGGGTGATGAGGCACTGGCCGCAACTCGTCACCAGGCGCTCGGCGCCGGTGGCCTCGACCTGCTGGCGTTTCATCGCAAAGACCTTCTGCCGCAGCGGCGCTGCGCGCTGGTTCGACACCACGCCACCGCCACCGCCGCAGCAGTAGCCCGTGACGCCGTGGTTCTGCAGTTCACGCAACTCGAAGCCCAGCGCCGCCAGCACCCGCCGCGCCGCCGCTTCCAGCCCGCCGCGGCGCACGATCTGGCAGGGGTCGTGGAAGGTGGCCGTGGCGGCGATCTTGTCGACGCGGATGCGGCCGCTGCTGATCAGCTCGTCGAGGTACTCGGTCATGTGCACCACGCGCACCGGCAGCTTGGCGCCGTACCAGCGTGCGGCTTCCCAGCGCGCCGCGCCATAGGCGTGGCCGCACTCGGGCAGCAGCACGGTGTGGGCGCCGATCTTCACCGCGGTGTCGATGAGCGCGCGCGTCAGCCTTTCCTGCAGTTCGACGTCACCGTTGTTGAAGCCGATGTTCGACGCGTCGTAGCCGCCCTGGTGCATCGTCCACTTCACGCCCGCGCGGTGCAGGATGCGCGCCGCTGCGGCCAGCGCCTGCGTGTGGTCGCCCAGTTCGGCCGGCGCGGCCGTCATCAGCACGTCGGCGGCGGGCAGGTCGCAGGGGATGGGCACGCCGTGCGCCTCGGCCGCTTCGGCCAGGATGTCGGGCAGGTCTTCGGGCGGCGTGGCCGGGCTGCCCCATTGCCGCGCGGTGCGGTCCATCAGCGCCAGGCGTTCGGGCAACAGGCCGGCCTTGTACATGCCGTGGCGCGCGTCACGCACGAGTTCGGCGATGTCGATGCCCATCGGGCAGATGACGGTGCAGCGGCCGCACATGTTGCACGAGTCGTAGATCAGTTCCTGCCACTGCTGCAGCTCGGCGATGGTGGGTGGTTTCACCAGGCCCAGTGCGCGCACCAGCGGCGCAAACGGGCCGGCCTCGCGCTGGTAGGCGCGGCGGAAGGGTTCGAGCTTGCGCACCGGCGTGTACTTCGCGTCGCCGGTGGTGACGTGGAAGTGGCAGGCCTGGGCACACAGGCCGCAGTGCACGCAGGCTTCCAGGTGCAGTGCCGCGGTGCGGCCGAAGTCGGTGGCGAAGCTGCGCATCGCGGCTTCGACGCGGGCCTCGTCGGGGGCTTCGCCCTGGCGGTCGAAGGGCGCAGCCGCGGTGGTGGCGGCGTTCACAGCTTCACCCCGCGGTGGCTGAAACGGATGCCGGTGGCGCCGCGCGAGAACGCGAAGAGCACGGCGTGCATCAGCTTGCCGAAGGGGAACCAGATGAGCAGCAGTTCCAGCGTCAGCAGGTGCACGGCCAGCGGCGTGCGGTAGAGCAGCGCATCGCGCCCCAGCATCGCGTCGGACGGCCCCGTCATCACCGCCATGCCGGTGAACACGGGCAGGAAGACGAGCAGCCAGCTGAGGTAGTCGTCGGCGTTGCTGATGAGGCGGCGCACCGGGTCGGCCAGGCGTGTCCACAGCGCCAGCAGCAGCGAGATCATGGTGGCGCCCGTGGCGAGGACCATCACTGCGTCGGGCAGCGCCGGCCAGCCGATGCCGGTGAGGCGCCGGATGAAGTCGATGTGCGGCGCGTAGCCGAAGACGATGAGCGCCAGGCCGACGTGCATCACGTAGCCGTTGAAGGTGGTGACCCGGGCCGCGGCGCCGAACTCGGGGCGCGGCCAGAAGCCGCGCGCAATGGCACCCAGGGCGGCGTTTGTCCTGGACGGCGAGCCTTCCCGCGCGGGTGACAGGTCGGTCATGGCCGGCAGGCGCAGCACGGCGAACAGCCGCCAGAGCGTGCCGAGCGCGCAGACGGTCAGGGATACCCCCAACGCCGGACCGCGAGCGAAGTCGAGCAGGTCCATGATTGATGTCTCCGGTGTGGCGGGTGCCCGGCACTTGCCTTGCAGGCCTGCGGCAATAGGGCAGTGCGTCGATACTAGGCAGCGCCACCGCTGCGCCGATTGACCGGCGTCACAAGGTGTCTGCGTGACGAGGGGCACGGCCGACGGGCACCTGGCAGCCCCGTCGCCGAGGCAGCCGGGGGAAGCCCGATGGCGCTGACGCCGCGGAAAGGTTCAAATATGCGCATTCACGAAGCCAACAAGCCAGCCCGGCCCGGGCAGGTGACCGAGACATGCCCCTGCAAACCGCCGAACCGGCACTGAAGCTGCCGCCCGCTACGGCCCGCCCGACCGTGCCCGACAGCGGCCTGCTGGCGGACATCGCGGCCGGGCTGGGCAGCGAAGCCGACCTCGCCGCGTTGCTGGAACGCTTTCTCGATCCCGTCGTGCGGCTGGCCGGCGCCCAGGCCGGCGCGGTGCGTGTGCTGTCCGAGAACGGCGACCAGCTCGAACGGGTGTCGTCGCTGGGACTGCCGGCAGGCGTCTGTGACCGCAGCCCGGCCGTCGACGCCCATTGCGGCCATTGCGGTGCCGCTGCCGACAGCCACAAGCTGGTGTGGGCCACCGACCTGCACGCCTGCGCCCAGCGTTCCACCGGCAGCTATTTCGGCCAGGCTTGCCAGCGCCTGCTGGCCGTGCCGCTGCAGCACCGAGGGCGCGTGCTGGGCGTCTACAACCTATTCTTCAGTGGCACCGAAGAGCCCGGCGCCGAGGTGCAGGGCATCCTGCGTTCGGTCGGTGAACTGCTGGGGCTGGCACTGAACAACGCACGTCTGGAACGCGAGAACCTGCGCGCACGCCTGACGAGTGAACGCCAGATGATGGCCGCCGAGGTGCACGATTCGCTGGCCCAGTCGCTGGCCTTCGTGAAGATGCGTCTGCCGCTGCTGCAGGACGCGATGGCCGCCCAGGACGGTGACCGCGCGCGCCAGTACTGCGAAGACGTGCGTTGTGCCGTCACCCAGGCGCACGCCAGCCTGCGCGGCATCATCACGCACCTGCGCTCGCCGATGGACCCCAAGGGCCTGCTGCACGCGCTGGACGGCGCCGTCGAGACCTTCCGGCGCGGCAGCGGTGTCGAACTCGAAGTCGTCAACACGCTGCCCGGTCTGGCGCTGACGCCCGAAGGCGAGTCGCAGGTCTTCCACATCGTGCAGGAAGCGCTGAGCAACATCGCCCGCCACGCGGCCGCGCCCCGGGCGTGGCTGCGCATGGGCAGCGCGGGCGAGGGCCTGGCCGAGATCCTGGTGGAGGACGACGGCGCGGGCCTGCCGCGCGACGCCGCCTGCGGCGGCACACACTACGGCATGGACATCATGCGCGAGCGGGCGCGCCGCATCGAGGGCACGCTCGAGGTAGGTGCACGGTCCGGCGGCGGCACGCGGGTGCGGCTGGTGTTCCCGACCGCGCCGGCGCCTTCGACAGCCAGCTGGCGGGAGGCCCACTGATGGCCGCGCCGCGTATCGTGCTCGTCGACGACCATGCGCTGTGCCGCACTGGCCTGTCCGACCTGCTCAGCCACCGCGGCGGCATGCAGGTGCTGGCCGCGCTGTCCGACCCCGACGAACTGCTGCACGTGCTGCGTGAGCAGAAGCCCGACTTGGTGGTGCTGGACCTGCGCATGCCCGCCACCGACGGCCTGACGCTGTTGCGCCGCATCCGCGCCGAGGGCCTGGAGACGCCGGCGGTCATCCTGACGATGAGCGATTCCGAGGTTGACCTCTCGGCGGCGCTGCGGGCCGGCGTCGTCGGCTATCTGCTCAAGGACATGGAGCCCGAGGACGTCATCACCGCCATCGGCAACGCGGCGCGTGGCGAACTGACGGTGGCGCCGGCGATGACGCTGAAGCTGGCGCAACTGCTGCAGGCCGGCGCCAAGGGCACCGACCGGCGCGGCCTGCTGGCCAGCCTGACGCAGCGCGAGCGCGAGATCCTCGACCACCTGGCGCGCGGCCAGAGCAACAAGACCATTGCACGTGCGCTCGACATCAGCCACGACACCGTGAAGCTGCACGTGCGCCACATCCTGTCGAAGCTGAACCTCACCTCACGTGTCGAGGCCGCGGTGTTCGCCGTCGAGGAACGCGCCGCGAACCTGCGCTGAGCCTGAGGCTCGCAGCGCTGAGGCGCGCGGCAATGACCAAGCTTCCCGCCACGGAACCGGCTCTGCCGGGCCGTTGGCGGACGGCCCCCCTGGGGGGTATCGAGCGCAAGCGAGCTTGGGGGCTCACTCTATGGGCAGGCGGCCCAGTCGGCCGGCACCTTGCCCACCAGCAGCAGGAAGCCGCCGAAGGGGCCCATGTTGCCCATGGCCTCCATCTTCGGGCCCTCGAAGTTCAGGCTGCCGAACATCATCGCGCGCATCGGGCCGAGTGTGCCGGCGCCCATCTCGCGCCACTTCGGCGTCTCGGCCCACATCAGGTAGTCGGTGCCCTTGTCCAGCGCCTTCGACTTCGCCGTGCCGCCGTAGACGCACTGCGCCTTGTTGTCCTTGAGCGCGATCTGCATCTCGATGCGGGCGCTGTTGGGGCAGTCGCTGCGGTAGATCTGCATCGCCTTGTGGCCGCGGCCGCCGTCGTTCTTGGCCCAGCCCGATTCGGCCAGGCCATCGGTCAGCGTGGCGTCGGCGTTCCAGGCGCTGCACATGGCTTCGCCGAAGGCGGGCGACATCGCGATGGACTGCGCCTGGGCGCCGCCGGCGACCAGCAGGGTGCAGGCCAGCATGGCGGTGCGTCGAAAGGGTGTCATGCGGGTCAGGCCTCGATGGGGAAAAGGGCTGTGGGTGCGGGTTCGGCAGCTTCGGTGCCGGCGAACCAGGCCAGTTCGCTGCGCAGCTTGACGACCTCGCCGACGATGGTCAGCGCCGGCGACTGCAGGCCGGCTCGCGACACGGCGTCGGCCAGCGTGCCCAGCGTGGCGCACACCACCTGCTGTTCGGCCAGCGTGCCGTGGGCCACCACGGCGGCCGGCCAGCTGGCCGGCAGGCCGTGTTCGACCAGGCGCGCGCAGATCGTCGCCAGGCCGGACAAGCCCATGTAGATGACGACCGTCTGGCGCGGGCGCGCCAGCGCCGGCCAGTCGAGGTCGCAGCTGCCGTCCTTGAGGTGGCCGGTGACGAAGGTGCAGCTCTGCGCGTAGTCGCGGTGCGTCAGCGGGATGCCGGCGTAGCTGGCCACGCCGCAGGCTGCGGTGATGCCGGGCACCACCTCGAAGGGGATGCCCTCGGCGGCCAGCACCTGCAGCTCCTCGCCGCCACGGCCGAAGACGAAGGGGTCGCCGCCCTTCAGCCGCACCACGGTGCGGCCCTCACGCGCCAGGCGCACCAGCAGTTCGTTGATGCCTTCCTGCGGGATGCTGTGGTGGCTGCGTTCCTTGCCGACGTAGAGGCGCCGCGCGTCGGGCCCGATGAGCGCCAGCACGTCGGCACCCACCAGGTGGTCGTAGACGACGACGTCGGCCTGGCCCAGCAGCCGTGCGGCCTTCAGCGTCAGGAGTTCGGCGTCGCCGGGGCCGGCGCCGACGAGGTAGACCTTGCCGCAGGCGGCGCGGCAGGCGGCCATCATGGCGGGGATGTCGACGAAAGAATTCATGCCGTTCTCCATGGCGCGGAAAGGTTCGGGTCAAGCACCGCAGCTGCCACTGCCGCAGCCACCGCTGCCGCAGCCGCCCTTGGCTTTCGGCGCGACACTGCCGCAGCTGCCGCCACCGCCTTGCACTTCGCCGGGGGGGATGAAGACGAAGCCGAACTGGCCGGGTTCGAGTTCGACGTAGTCGAGCACGGTGTCCTGCAACAAGGGCCGGCTGGGAGAGCCCAGCAGCACGGTGAGGCCGTCGAACGCGACGGGTTCGTCGTCCTCGCGTTCGTCGTCGAAGCCCATGCCGTATTCGATGGAGCCGTCGGCAACCTGGCGTGCGGCGACGCGCAGCGCCATGCCGGCGGCGTCGCTGCGTGCGGCGGCGGCCAGCAATTCCTGCGCTGCGGTGGGGGTGACGTTGAACATCGTTTTCAGGCCTTTCAGTGTTCGCCCTTGGTCCGCAGCAGGCCCGCCAGGCGGTTGCCCTGCTTCTGCGGCCCGCCGACGGGGAAGAGGTCGTGCAGGTGGTGGTTGCTGCCGCGTTCGGCGTCCCAGACTTCGGTGAAGTGGCGCACCATCACGCGCACCTGGGCCTGCACGCCGTGTTCGTGGAAGTAGGTGCGCAGGAAGTGGATGACTTCCCAGTGCGCGGGCGTCAGCACCAGGCCCTCCTGGCGCGCCAGCGCGATGGCGAAGTCTTCCGACCAGTCGTCCAGGTTCTCGAGGTAACCCTCGCTGTCGGTGCGCACGGCACGTTCGCCCACCATCAGGCTGCGTTGAAGGCTGCTGATCATCGGGTTGGCCCTCCGTTCAGGCTTGCAGTGCCAGCGGCCGCGGCGCGGCAGCGGCTTCGCGCAGCGCACGCTGGCTGCGTACGTAGGCGACGAAACGCGGCGCCCAGTGCGTGCCGGCATCGCTGCGCAGGTGGGCGTAGGACGCCATCAGCTTGTGCACGCACACGCCGTCGTGCTGGCCGTCGATGCCGTGGCCGCGTTGCACGCGGTAGGCCCAGGCCACCGACGGGCCGACGTTCTCCAGACTGGAGTGGTGGAATTCGTGGCCGCGCACCGTGGTGCCGGCGCCCAGCGGCGCCCAGGGCATGGCCGCGGTTTCCAGCAGGTGCACGTAGCCGCGGCCTTGCGGGCGGGCGTGCATCAGCGCGTCGCCCGGGATGGCGCCCACCATCTGCGCCGTGCGACCCTGCCAGGTGATGCTGCGTGACAGGTACATCAATCCGCCGCACTCGGCGTAGGTGGGCAGGCCGGCTTCGATGGCCGTGCGCAGCGCCCCACGCAGCGCGCTGTTCGCTTCCAGTTCGGCCATGCAGGCCTCTGGGAAACCGCCGCCGATGAAGAGGCCGTCCACCGCGGGCAGGCGGGTGTCGTGCAGGGTGTCGATGGGCACCAGCTCGGCGCCTGCGGCTTCCAGCGCCAGCAGGTCGTCGGGGTAGTAGAAGCCGAAGGCGCGGTCGCGTGCGATGGCGATGCGCAGGTCGGCGCGGCGTGCCGCCGCTGGTGCTGCCGCGGACGCATCGAAACCCGGCGTGGCCGACGTTGCCAGCGCAGACACGCGGCCCAGGTCGACCTGCGCGCCGACGAGGCGGCCGATCTCGCGCACACGCGCCGCGGCGTCGTCGACCTCGGCGCAGGGCATCAGCCCGAGGTGGCGCTCCATCACCGCCAGGCGTTCGTCCTCGGCCACGGCGCCGAGCACGGGCACGTCGGTGTAATGCTCGATCACCGCGCGCAGCTTGGCCTCGTGCCGGCTGCCGCCGACGCGGTTGAGGATGACGCCGCCGATGCGGATGGCCTTGTCGAAGGCCTGGTAGCCCAGGATCAGCGGCGCGATGCCGCGTGTCATGCCGCGGGCGTCGATCACCAGCAGCACCGGCAGCCCCAGCCGTGTGGCCAGCGCCGCGTTGCTGTTGCTGCCATCCAGCGCCAGGCCGTCGTAGAGGCCCTTGTTGCCTTCGACGATGGCGATGTCGGCGTCGCGCCCGTGCTCGACGAAGCAGGCTTCGAGCGCCGCGTCGTCCATCAGGTAGGGGTCGAGGTTGAAACACGGCCGGCCGGCGGCACGCGCCAGCCACATCGGGTCGATGTAGTCGGGGCCCTTCTTGATGGGTTGGACCACGTGGCCGGCTTCGGCCAGGGCGGCGCACAGGCCGAGCGTGACCGTGGTCTTGCCCGAGGACTTGTGCGCGGCCGAGACCAGCAGGCGGTGCATCGTCGTCAGGCCTTGGCCGCGGCGTCGCGCGGCAGGAAGTCCAGCACACGCACGCCGATGATCGTCATCAGGAAGGCCGCGCCGAGCCCGCCGACGCCGAGCAGGAACTCGGGCAGCGAGGGTGTGTAGTGCTCGATGGCGCCGTCGGCGAAGCTGCTGCTGACGACATGGCCGGGGAAGATCTCCAGCGGGAAGGCCTGGCCGCCGATGATGAAGACGAAGAGCCAGGCGAAGGCGCCTGCGATGACGAGCGCCGCCGCAGCCAGCGTGCTGCGCATGTCGCTGAACTTCGGGTGGAAGAGCAGCACCAGCGGCAGCACCGAGCCGACGAGCACGTAGCCGCCCCAGAACAGCAAGGGGTAGATGCCCCCATCGCGCAGGATGAAAGCCTCGAAGGCGCCCTGGCGTGCGAAGTAGAGGTTGGTCAGGTGGTAGACGGCCACGAGGTAGAGCGACGCGGCGACGAAGATGCCCAGCAGCCGCGCCAGCCGACGGCGGATCTGGTCTTCCAGCTGCAGGTCGTTCCAGCCGTACATCACCGCCTGCACAACCAGGAAGACGGCCAGCCCCCAGCCGAAGGACAGCACGATGAAGAGGGGCGCCAGCAGCGCCGACTGGTAGGCCTGGCGCGCGACGAGGAAGCCGAAGATCGAGCCCGTGCCCGTGGTCAGCACGAAGCGCCACACCAGTGCGGCGAGACCCGCAGCCTTCGAATACTTGTTCATGCGGCGCTCGAACATCGTCCACAGGTAGACGGCGACGATGGCCACCATGCCCGAGTAGAGGACCACGTTCCACGCGAAGACGGACTTCAAGTTGTAGTGCGTGGCGGCGACCACCAGGCGTTCCGGGCGGCCCAGGTCGAGCATCAGCACCATCAGGCCGCCGGCCAGCAGCGCCACGCACAGCAGGCCCGACAGCGGCGCGCGCGGCTTGTAGTCCGGCTGCCCGAAAACCGAGCCGATGGATGCGATGTTCAGCACGCCCGAGGCGGCGACGATCATGAAGATGGCGAAGACGTGTGGCAGGCCCCAGACGACCTGGTTCGTCATGCCGGTGACGGTGTGTCCGTGCACTTCCATGAAGTGCGCGGCCCCCAGGCCGACGGCCGTGACCAGGCCGCCCAGGGCGACGAGCAGCCAGAAGTTGCGGGTCTCGGTCGGCGTCTTCATCGTTCAGAGCCCGTGGTAGCGCACGCCCGGGTCGAGCTTCAGGTCGGCGCGCAGCTGCGTCGTCTGGATCTCGCGCACGCGGCGCGAGATGTCGCTGTTCGGGTCGTTCAAGTCGCCGAAGACGATGGCGCCGTGGCCGGCCTTGCTGCAGGCCTCGGCACAGGCCGTGGTCTTCTCGCCCTTGTCGATGCGGTGCACGCACAGCGTGCAGCTCTCGACGCAGCCCTTGCCACGCGGCACGTCGGGGGTCTGCTCGGTCAGCGGCTCGTGCACGAAGCTGCGCGCCTTGTAGGGGCAGGCCATCATGCAGTAGCGGCAGCCGATGCAGGTGTGGCGGTCGACGAGCACGATGCCGTCGGCGCGCTTGAACGACGCGCCGGTGGGGCAGACGTCGACACAGGGCGGCTCGGCGCAGTGCTGGCACATCACGGGCACCGAAGACGCGCGGCCGGTCTTGATTTCCTTGATCTCGACCTTGCGTATCCATTGCGGCGAAGTCGGCGTCGGCTTGGGGTCGAGGCCGTTTTCGGTGTTGCAGGCGGTGACGCAGTCGTTGCAGCCGGGCGCGCACTTGGTGGTGTCGATCAGCATGCCCCAGCGCACCTTGGGGCTGGCGCCCGGCGTCGGGCCGCTGCCGGCGGCAGCCTGCGCGATCTCGATGAGCTGGATGCCGGGCGCGAGCATCACGCCGCCGATCGCCGCAGCCGCCACACCGAGGAAACCGCGGCGGCTCACTTCGTGCCCCCTTGCGCCACGGTGCGGGCTTTCGAGGTGTGGCACTCGAAGCAGTCGATCTTCACCGCCGCATAGGTGTGGCAGCTGACGCAGAAGTTGCTCTCGTCCTTGGCCACGCTCTGGGTCTTGGCGCTGGCATGGCAATCGATGCAGCCCTTGAGGCTGAACTTCGCGCCGCGGATGCCGCCGTGCACGGTGTCGTCGCGCTGGTGCTTCAGGAACTCCATGTGATCGCGGCGCATCACCTCGGGCGGCGCCACGCACTGCGTGCCCGCCTTGGCCGCTTCGACCACGGGCTTGGGCGTGCGGGCGGTGGCAACGCCTGCGAAGGCGAAACCGGCCGTCAGCAGGCTCAGCAGCAGCAGCCGTGGCAACACGGTGCCTACTCCCCCAGGCCCATCTGGATGTAGCCCGTGGGGCAGACATCCTTGCAGATGTGGCAGCCGATGCACTTCGAATAGTCGGTGTCGACGTAACGACCGATCGTCGACTTGGCTTTCGGCACCTTGAAGACGGCCGTCTGAGGACAGTAGACGACGCAGTTGTCGCACTCGAAACACTGGCCGCAGCTCATGCAGCGCTTGGCCTCGGCCTGGGCCTGCGCTTCCAGCAGCGGCAGCAGGCGTTCCTCGAAGTTGTTCAGCGCCTCTTCGGCCGTCAGCGAGACGATGTTGCGCCGGTTGCGCGGTGTGTAGGGGAAGTGGCCCAGGAAGAGCTCGCTGTGCGGGATGACGTAGCGGTCGGAACGGTTGTCGTAGTTGTGGATGGCGCCGGTGCTGCGGTCGGTGCCGCGCAGCGGCTCCTCGATCTGCGTGATGGGCAGGCCCTTCTCGACCAGCTTGCGCGTGAGGTCGAAGCTGTGCACGTCGATCTTCGGCCGCTTGTCCAGCGCTTCGCTGTTCAGGTGGCGGTGTATGCCATCGGCCGCGATGGCGCCGTGGCCGATGGCCGTGGTCAGCAGGTGGGGGCGCACGACGTCGCCGCCGACGAACATGCCGGCCTGGCCTTGCACCTGGTAGTTCTTGTCGCTGGCGATCACGCCCTTGCCGTTGTTCAGCGACTCCAGGCCCGTGAAGTCCACCGCCTGGCCGATGGCCGAAACGATGAGGTCGGCTTCGATGTCTTCCTCGGTACCGGGGATGTTCTTGATGTCGAGCCGGCCGCCGACCATCTTCGCTTCGCACTGCATCACGCGCAGCGCGGTGGCGCGGCCGCTGGCGTCGCGGATCACGGCCACCGGCGCCAGCCCGCCACGGATGGCGATGCCTTCGCCCAGCGCGTGCTCGACCTCGGCCTTGCTCGCCTGCATCTTGTCGATGGCGAAGATCGAGGTCAGCGTGACCTCGGCACCGCGGCGCGCCGACAGTGTGGCGACATCGTGCGCGGCGTAGCCGGCGATGGCGTTCTCGGGACGGTCGGACTCGTGCACGTGCTCGATGTGTCCCAGGCGGCGCGCCACGGTGGCCACGTCGATGGACGTGTCGCCACCGCCCACCACCACCACGCGGCGGCCGACGTGCTGCATGCGGCCGTCGTTGAAGGCCTTGAGGAAGGCCGTGGCGGTGACGACGTTGGGCGCGTCGCTGCCTTCCACCGGCAGCGGACGGCCGCTCTGCGCCCCCAGGCCCAGGAAGACGGCGTCGAAGTCGGCCTTGATCTGTTCGAGCGTGATGTCGGTGCCGATGCGGCAGGCCATGCGCGTTTCGACGCCCAGGTCGAGGATGCGCTGGATCTCGGCGTCGAGCACCTCGCGCGGCGTGCGGAAGCCGGGGATGCCGTAACGCATCATGCCGCCGAGTTCGGCGCGCTCGTCGAAGAGGGTGACCGCGTGGCCCTTCTTCGCCAGCTGGTAGGCGGCCGACAGGCCGGCCGGGCCGCCGCCGATGACGGCGACCTTCTTGCCGGTCTGCGTGCTCGGCCTCGGGAAGGCCAGCTTCTTCTCGATGGCGTACTCGCCCAGGAAGTGTTCGACCGAGTTGATGCCGACGAAGTCTTCCACCTCGTTGCGGTTGCAGCCCGATTCACAGGGCGCCGGGCACACACGGCCCATCACCGAAGGCAGCGGGTTGGCCTCGGTCAGGCGGCGCCAGGCGTATTCCTGCCAGGGCATGCCGGCCGGCGGCTTCTCGATGCCGCGCACGATGTTCAGGTAGCCGCGGATGTCCTCGCCCGACGGGCAACTGCCCTGGCAGGGCGGCGTGCTCTGGATGTAGGTGGGGCACTTGTGCGAGTGGTCGGCGTCGAAGATCTCGTTCTGCCACGCCAGCGGCTTGCTGTCGCCGTCCTTGTAGCGGCGGAAGTTCAGCGGCTTGGCCGGCACGTTGTCGGTGGTGGTGGACATCGTGTTGTCTCCTTGAATCTCAGTGCGGCTCGCCGAGCCGGATGGCCTTGCTGACCAGTTGGTGCACGCCGCCGACCATGCTCATGTTGAAGCCGTAGTAGGGCAGCACCTTGCTGAACTGCGCCTTGCAGATGGCGCAGATGGTGGCCATGAAGTTCACGCCGTGGCCGTCGACCACGTTCTTCAGCGCTTCCATGCGCGGCAAGGCCCCCTTGACGCGGATTTCCATCAGGTCGTCGGTGAGCAGGCCGCCACCGCCGCCGCAGCAGAAGGTGGCTTCGTGCGTGGTGCCGGGCGCCATGTCGTGGAAGTTGTTGACGACGGCCTTGATGATTTCGCGCGGGATGACGAACTGGCCGCCGGGCATCGTGCCCATGCGCGAGGCGCGCGCGACGTTGCACGAATCGTGGAAGGTGACGATGCGGTCGTCGTTCTTTTCCTTGTCGAACTTCAGCACGCCGCGCTGGATCAGGTCGTACGTCAGCTCGCAGATGTGCTGCGGCATCGGGTAACGCGGGTCCAGGCCCTCGATCGGCCCCATCAGCGTGTTCCAGAAGCTGTAGGCCACACGCCAGGCGTGCCCGCACTCGCCGACGACGATGCGCTTCACGCCCAGTTCCTGCGCCGCTTCCTTCACGCGCAGCGAGATGTTGCGCATCTGCTCGTAGTTGCCGATGAAGAGGCCGAAGTTGCCGGCTTCGCTGGCCTTGGTGGACAGCGTCCACTTGATGCCGGCGGCGTGGAAGACCTTGGCGTAGCCGATCAGGCTTTCGACGTGCGGCTCGCTGAAGAAGTCGGCGCTGGGCGTGACGAGCAGCACCTCGGCACCTTCCTCGTCGAGCGGGAAGCGGATGTCCAGCCCCGTCTCTTCCTTGGTGTCTTCTTCCAGGCCGAGCAGCGTGTCTTCCAGCGCCGGCCCCGGGATGCCCAGGTTGTTGCCGATGCGGTGCACCTTGCCGATGATCTCGTTGGCGTACTTCTGGCCCAAGCCCACGCTGTCCATGATCTCGCGCGCGGCCATCGTCACTTCGGCGGTGTCGATGCCGTAGGGGCAGAACACGCTGCAGCGGCGGCACTCGCTGCACTGGTTGTAGTAGCTCCACCAGCCGTCCAGCACTTCCTTCGTCATGTCGACGGCGCCCACCAGCTTGGGGAAGTGCTTGCCGGCGAAGGTGAAGTAGCGGCGGTAGACGGCGCGCATCAGGTCCTGGCGCGCCACGGGCATGTTCTTCGGGTCGCCGGTGCCCAGGAAGTAGTGGCACTTGTCGCTGCAGGCGCCGCAGTGCACGCAGGCGTCCATGTAGACGCGCAAGGACCGGTACTTGTCGAGCAGCTCGCCCATCTTCGCGACGGCGCGCTGCTCCCAGCCCTCGGTCAGCTCACCCGGAAAGCCGACGGCGGCCTGGATGGTGGGGGACGCGATAAAGGGCTTGAGGTGCGCCGTCGCGCCCACGGCCACCAGCGGAATCACCGGGTAGGGCTTGAGCTTGGGCGTCTCGAAGGGGGCGGTGGCCATGGGGTGCGCGTCTTCGCCTTACTTCTTGTCGAGCGCCGCGGCCCAGGCCGCGACGTGGCGCTTCTCGCGCGAGGTGTCGGCCTGGTTGCGCGTCGGGCTGAAGAACAGGCCCGGCGCGTGCAGCAGCTTGCTGATCGGGAAGACGATCATCAGCAGCGCCACCAGCGCCAGGTGCAGCAGCAGCAGCGGGTCGGTGGGCAGCAGCTGGATGTCGAAACGCATCAGGCCCAGCATGAAGGCCTTCACCGCGACGATGTCGGTGTGGCTGACGAAGCGCATGCCCAGACCCGACAGGCCGATGGCGATGAGCAGGGCCAGGTGCAGGTGGTCGGAAGGCGTGCTGATGTAGCGCACGCGGTCGACCAGGAAACGCCGTGCCCACAGCCCGGCGAGGCCCGCCACCATCGCGAAGCCGGCGTACATGCCGAAGGGCTGCACGAAGGTGATCACGTCCCACACCGGCTGCTGGAAGTAACGCAGATGGCGCAGCACCACCAGCAGCAGCGCGGCGTGGAAGAGCCAGCCGAAGAGCCAGGTCCACTTGCTGGCCTTGAACAGGCTTTCGAAGAAGACGACTTCGCGTGTCAGGCGCAGCGCCACGCCGGTGGTCGTGGTCGGCGCCGGCGTGGTGGGGATTTTCAGCGGCGCCGGCGTGCGCGCGTAGCTGCGAATCTTCAGCGCCAGCCCGACCACGAAGATCGCGGTGGCGACGTAGAAGAGCGCGGCGAAGGCGATGGACAGCGCGGACATGGTGCAGGCTTCAGGAAGGCTCACGCCACGCGTGCGACAGGCACGCGGCGGGCGCGGGGCGCTTCTTCGGGTTTAGACGCAGCCGGTCGGCTTGGGCAGGCCGGCGATCTTGCAGGCCTGCTTGGCCGGGCCGTAGGGGAAGAGCTCGTACAGGTACTTGCTGTTGCCTTTTTCGGGGCCGAGCTGCTTGCCGATGGCCTTGGTGAGCACACGGACCGCGGGGGCGATCTGGTACTCGTTGTAGTAGTCGCGCAGGAAGTTCACGACCTCCCAGTGGCTGGGTGTCATCTCGACGTTTTCGCCGGCGGCCAGCACCTTGCCGATGTCCTCTGTCCATTCGGACAGGTTCAGCAGGTAGCCTTCTTCGTCGGTTTCGTAGGTGGTGCCGTTGACTTCGATGCCCATGTGCTTGTCTCCTTCGGGAACGGGGTTGGCTGCTTGAACTACAGCCAGGACTGGTTGTTGGGGTGCTCGGCGACGAGGTCGACGAAGCCGCCGTAGTCGACGGTGGTGACACCCTCGACCAGCTTGCCGGCCATGCCGCGGGCTTCGACGTCGGGCTGCAGCGCGTAGACCTTCAGTTGCGACAGCGCGCCGGCGATGCCCGATGACGCGGCCGCCGCGCTGGTGGCGGCGTAGACGGCGTCTTCGGTCAGCAGCAGGGCGTGGCCGGGCTTGGCCAGGCGCAGGCAGCTGGCAAGCGCGTTGGTCTGCGAGAACGATTTGTTGACGATGTGCAGCATGGGCGGCTCAGAAGGAAAGGACGACGTCCTGCTCGGCCATCAGGTCGGCCATCTCGGCGCTGGACAGTACTTCCACCGGCACCAACAGGTCCTTCTCGCTCAGGCCGCGGGCCTCCATCGATTCACGTTCGACGAAGAGCTTCTCGACGTCGTAGCCGTCGAGCGCGCGGTAGGTGGGCGAGTGGTTCTTGATGCCGATGCCCTTGGGGTTCTGGCCCTTCACCAGTTCGTAGACACCGTCGTCGACGAAGACGAGGCTCACGTCCTGGTCGAACGTGGCGGTGATGAGCACGACTTCCAGGCTCTCCAGCGCGTAGACCGTGCCGAACGGGGCCTTGCGGTTGACGAACATGAACTTTTTCGTCGCCATGTCAGTCTCCGAACGTGACCATGCGGTCGGCCTTGATGCCGCTGTCCACCAGCTGGCCCAGGCCCGAGATGCGGAAGCCCGGGGCCAGCACCTCGTCCTTGATGCCGCGGCGCAGGGCGGCCGCCACGCAGACGACGAGGTCGACGTTGTGCTCGGTCTTCAGCGCCGCCCAGCGGTTGACGACGTGGCGGTCGTCCTGCGGCGGCTCGGTGAGCCGCGTCGCGTTGTAGACACCGTCGTGATAGAAGAACACGCGCTGGATCTCGTGGCCCTTGGCGATCGCGGCCACGGCGAACTGGTAGGCCGTGTCGCTGGCCTGGTGCGTGTAGGGGCCTTCGCTGACGAGCAAGCCGAGTTTCATGTCAGGGCACCGTGCTCAGAAGCGGATGTGCGTCGACGCGTTCAGGTTGGCCCGCGAGCCGCGCCAGTCGTCGATGAGGTACTTGGTGAAGGGCAGGTCGCACTTCTCGAAGAAACGCGGCCAGCCGATGCGCTCGATCCAGTCCGACACGCGCTCCCACGACCGTGCGTCGTTCTTGTAGGTGTAGAGGATCTTCTTCACCATGGCCGACACCTCGGGCCAGCGCGGCGGATTGTTCGGCAGGCCCGACGCCACCATCTTCATGAACACCGGCTTGCCACGCGCGTTCGAGTTCTTGCCGCCCACCCAGATGGCCAGCTTGGTGTGCTCGGGGTCGTTGATCTGCATCGGCGGGCAGGGGGGGTAGCAGGCGCCGCAGCACATGCACTTCTTCTCGTCGATCTCGAGCGAGGGCTTGCCGTTGACCAGCGCCGGGCGGATGGCCGCCACCGGGCAGCGTGCGACGACGGCCGGGCGCTCGCAGACGTTGGCCACCAGGTCGTGGTTGATCTTCGGCGGTTTGGTGTGCTGCACGATGATGGCGATGTCGGCCTGGCCGCCGCAGTTGATCTCGCAGCAGGAAGTCGAGAGGTGGACGCGGTTGGGCATGTCCTCCTTGATGAACTCCTCGTACAAGTCGTCCATCAGCGCCTTCACCGCGCCCGAGGCGTCGGTGCCCGGGATGTCGCAGTGCAGCCAGCCCTGGGTGTGCGCGATCATCGACACCGAGTTGCCCGTGCCGCCCACCGGGAAGCCGTTGCTGGTGAGCGATTCGATCAGCGGCGCCACCTTGTTCGGGTCGGCGACCATGAACTCGATGTTGCTGCGGATGGTGAAGCGCACATGGCCTTCGGCAAAGGTGTCGGCGATGTCGCACAGCTTGCGGATCGTGTAGACGTCCATCTGGCGCTGCGTGCCGGCACGCACGGTCCAGATCTCGTCGCCGTTGTGGGCCACGTGGTGCAGCACGCCGGGCCGCGGCCGGTCGTGCCACTTCCAGTTGCCGTAGTTCTTCAGCATCAGCGGGTGCAGGTACTGTTTGTTGTCCGGCACGCCGGACTCGATGGGGGTGCGCATCTTGGCCGGCGCGGCGGGGGCGGTTGCGGTGGCGGTGCTCATGGGGCGTCTCCGGGGCGGCTCAGGCCGCGGCCTTCTTGGCGTTGATCTTGGCCACTTCGTCGTCCCAGCCGTCGGTGCGCACGTAGGGGTTGGTGCGCGGCGTGGCCACCATGTTGGCGTCGATGTCGACGTCGATGCCCTCGAGGAAGTTGACGAGGCCGATGCGTTCGATCATCTCGCCGGTGCGCTCGTGCTCGAGCGCGTTCTCGGCGAAGAAGTCGATGACCTTCTGGCCCAGTTCGACCAGCGCGTCGTAGTCCTCGTCGGTCTTCAGCGGCATGAAGGGCATGACCACGGTGCCCATCAGGTCGCCGATCTTCAGCGTGCGCTTGCCGCCGATGAGGATGGTGGCGCCGGTGTCCGTGCCGTGCGCCAGCGCGCCGGTCATCACGTTGATGCAGTGCATGCAGCGCACGCAGTTGCTGTTGTCGATCTCCAGCGCGTGGGTATCGCTGACCTTCACGGTGGTCAGCGTGTCGCCGCTTCGAATGCCGTTCTTCGCGTCGCCGATCTCGCGCAGCATGATGGTCTTGGTCGGGCAGCGCGTGATGACGTCGTTGACCAGCTCGTTCATGCCGTGCTTGTCGAACCACTTGCGGGCCAGCGCCTCGTCGCTGCGCATGTTGTCGCGCCAGGTGCCGATGACGGCCATGTCCGAGCGCTGGATCGAGTTCATGCAGTCGTTGGCGCAGCCGCTGAACTTGAACTTGAACTTGTAGGGCAGGGCGGGGCGGTGGATGTCGTCGAGGAAGTTGTTCAGCACCTGGCGGTGTGCACGTGCTTCGTCGTAGCAGCTCTGCTCGCAGCGCGCGGCGCCCACGCAGCTCATGCTGGTGCGCACCGCGGGGCCGGCGCCGCCGAGGTCGAAGCCCAGTTCGTTCAGCGCGTCGAAGGCGTCCTGCACCTTGTCGGTCTTCGCGCCCTGGAACATGATGTCGCCGCTCTGGCCGTGGAAGGCGATCAGGCCCGAGCCGTGCTCTTCCCAGATGTCGCACATCTTGCGCAGCACGTCGGTGTTGTAGTGCATGCCGGCCGGCGGCTGCACACGCAGGGTGTGGAACTCGGCGGCGTCGGGGAAGACCGGCGCCCCCTTTTCGTCCTTCAGCTCGGTGAAGCGCGGGATGACGCCGCCACCGTAGCCGAACACGCCCACCGTGCCACCCTTCCAGTAGCCCTTGCGGGTGCGGTAGGACGTCTCCAGCTGACCCATCAGGTCGACCATGTAGTCCTTGTCGTTCGCCAGGCGTTTCAGGCCCGTGACGAAGCTGGGCCAGGGGCCTGACTCGAGCTGGTCGAGCATCGGCGTGTCGTGCGGTTTCTTGGCCATGGGGTCTTGTCTCCTGGTGTGCACCGGTGGTGACCAGCGCTGGCCACCCTGCATTTGCGAGGCGAATCGTCGCTGCGCAGGGGGCAGCCGGCTATCACCCGCGTTGGGTAGCGAAAGATAGACCGTTGCGGGGGGGCTGCCACTACCCGAATGGCGTAGCCGGCGGTCACCCGTACCGGGTATGGACGGCGTGGTGGCCGGGCGCGCTCAATGCCGGTTTGCGAAGTGCAGCCCACCCATGACACGTCTGAGTTCCCTGGCCAGCCTGAAGGTCCCGCTCGGCGGGCAGGAGATCGAGCTGCAGCAGATCGACTTCGACGGCGGCGGCATGAGCCTGCTGCGCACGCGCATCCGCGAGAAGAGCCGCTTCACTATCTTCGACATCGACCCCGCCACCGCCGAGGCCTGGGGCGAGGCACTGCTGGCCTGGGCGCGCACCCAGCCGCGGGCCTGAAGGCGTGGACGCCGTGCCCGCACGCATGATCGACCTGGCCTTCGCGCTGGAAGGCGACGCGCTGCCGCGCGAGCACCGCGGCCTGCTGGCCGCGGTGCTGGAAGGGGCGCTGCCCTGGCTGGCGGACGTGCCGGGCGCCGGCGTGCACCGGCTCAACGTGTCTGCCGGCGGCGGGCCACAGGCACTGCTTTCCGGTCGGACGCGGCTGACGCTGCGCGTGCCGCGTGAACGGGCCGGCGACGCGATGGCGCTGGCCGGCACCGAACTGCCGCTGAAGGCCAGCCGCCTGCGCGTGGGGGCGGCGCACGTGCGCGAACTGCTGCCCTACAGCGCGCTCTACGCCCACCTGGTGGCTGCGGACGACGCCGACGAGGTGGCCTTCGTCGAGGCCATCGCCACCGAGCTGAAGGCGCTGGACGTCGCCTGCCGCGCCATCTGCGGCCGCCACCAGGTCACCGAGGGCGGCACGATCCAGGGCTTCAGCCTGATGCTCGACGGCCTGAACGCGGCGCACTCGTTGCGCGTGCTGGAAGCCGGGCTGGGCCCGCACCGCCGGCTGGGCTGCGGTCTCTTCGTGCCGCACAAGTCCTCGGTGGCCGTGGGCACGCCGGCCTGAATCTCGCCCCCGCATCCAGAACCCCAGAAGACGACAAGGAGACTTTCCCGATGGGCTACACCGTCAACGGCAACGAACTCGAAACCGACGACCAGGGCTACCTGCTGGAAGCCGACTACGGCGACGAGGTGGTGCAGGTCATCGCCGCGGCGGAAGGCATCACGCTCACCGACGCGCACTGGAAGGTGGTGGGCTACCTGCGGGACGAATACCGCGAACACGGCCACACCCCCAACTTCCGCAACATGCTCAAGGGCATGGCCGAGGTGCTGCCTGGCTGCGACAGCAAGGCGTTGTACGACCTGTTCCCGCTGGGCCCCGCCAAGCAGGGGTGCAAGGTGGCGGGTCTGCCGCAGCCCCTGGGCAAGGGTGGCTATTGATGGTATTGGCCGAGGCGGCTCGGACGCGTGCGCCTGAAGGGGCGGCATGAGCACGCCCGCGATGCGCATCAAGAGCCACTGGTTCAAGCCCGGTGCGGAGAAGAGCGCAGCCGAGCAGGCCAGTGCGATGGCCTTCATCGTCTTCCGCGTGGCGCAGAACATGCTCAAGCGCATGCGCGGCGCGGACTTCGACATCGACGCCGGCCCGCCCTACTTCGCCTTCCTGCGCGAGGTGCTGGTCTTTCTGGGCGCCGTCACCGACCGCATCGCCCACGCCCGCCTGGACGACACGGCGCGGCAGGAATTCACCGTGGCGCTGGTGCGCCACCTGGCGCGCACGCTGCAGGAGAACGAAGACCGCCTGCTGGGCCCGCCGCCGGCCGGCGCCCCGTCGCACGCCGACACCTTCATCGACCTCGTCAACGAACTCGGCCAGCACTACGCCGAGTTCGGCGCCGACCCCGAGGCGCGCGACCCCGAGGCCGGCTTCGAGCCCGACTTCGCCTTCGTGCGCTACCTCGGCAGCCGGCTCGAACCCACGCTGCCCGAGAAAGACCGCCGTTGGGTCGTCGAGCAGGTGATGGCCGCCGAAGCGCCCGAAGCCGTGGCCATCGTGCAGCGCTCGATGCGCGACCTGTGGGATGCCGCACCGCGGCGCCCGCGGCGCGCCACGATGAGCGGCGAGTGACCCGCCGATGACGCCCATGGACACGACCCTGCCGCCGCCGCGACCGCCAACGGCCCACGCCGCAGGCCCCTTCGACCTCGACGACGACGCGAGCTATGGGCGCTGGCGGGCGTGGAAGCTCGCCTACCGGCCGGTCAGCATCGAGGCGCTGACGGTCGACGTCGCCGACCCGCGCGCGCTGCAACCCGGCGAGCGCGTGGCGCTGCTGGACCGCATCACCCGCGCCAGCTTCGCCGTCTACCGTTCGGCGGTGGTGGCCGCGGACAAGGACATCCCGCGCCTGCTGGGCGCGCAGCTGGGCCTGCGCCACCTGGACGCCAACTGGCTGGCCGACGAGGACGGCATCTCCAGCATCGCCGTCTCGGCAGCCAGCGACGGCCGTGGCGGCTTCATCCCCTACACCGACCGCGCCATCCGCTGGCACACCGACGGTTACTACCACCCGGCCGGGCGCCGCATCCGCGGCATGATCCTGCACTGTGTGCGGCCGGCGGCCAGTGGTGGTGTCAACGGCCTGCTCGACCACGAGCTGGCCTACCTGCGGCTGCGCGACCTGTCGCCAGCCCATGTCCGCGCGCTGATGCAGCCCGACGTGATGACCATCCCGGCGCGCAGCGACGACGACGGCGTGGCGCGCGCAGCGCAAAGCGGCCCGGTGTTCTCGGTCGATGCCGACGGCAGTCTGCACATGCGCTACACGGCGCGCACGCGCAGCATCGAATGGAAGGACGATGCGGCCACGCGCGCCGCGGTGGCCGCGCTGGAAGGCGTGCTGGCGGCCGACGCGCCCGGTGTCTTTCACCTGCGCCTGCAGCCTGGTATGGGCATCGTCGGCCACAACGTGCTGCACGAGCGCACCGGCTTCAACGACGACCCCTTGCATCCGCGCTTGCTCTACCGCGCACGTTTCCTCGACTGCGTAGCGCTGCCTGCGGAGGCCCCGTGGCGCAATGGGTGACGGTATGGCGCGCGGCGCAACTCGTCGGCGTGCCCCGCGGCCTGCTGCAGCAGCGTGTGCGCGCCGGCGAGATCGAGCTGGCCGACGGCCTGGTTTCCACCGAGACGCTGCTGAAGCTCTACCCGCAGGCGCGGCTGGAGGAGTCGGGCCTGCTCGAACGCGTGACGCAGATCCGCGACGAGAGCTTCGGCCGCCGCGTGCGCGAACGCCTGCTGCCCAACCAGGAGGTGCTGGCGCAGCGCCTGTTCCACCAGACGCAGGAACTGGCCGACGTGCAACGCCACCTGCAGCGCTACCACACCCTGGTCATCGCGCTGCGCGACCGGCTGAACGAACTGCTCGGCGAGCCGGGCGGCGACGACATGCGTCTGCTCGACCTGCAGCGCCAGCTGAACGACGGGCTGGCGCGGGCACTGGCCACTGAACCCGTCGATGTGCTGGACGTCATGGACGACATGCTCAAGGTGATGTCTGCGCAGGTCACGCTGCGCCCGAGCGGACACCAGTTCGCGGTCGAGGGCCACGAGACGCTGCTGCAGGCCGGCATGCGCGCGGGCCTCAAGCTCAACTACGGCTGCGGCAACGGCAGCTGCGGCATGTGCAAGGTGCGTGTCACCGCCGGCCAGGTGGTGCGCACCATGGCCACCGACTACCCGCTGTCGGAGAACGAGAAGACCCAGGGCTACGTGCTGGCCTGCGCGCACACGTCGGCCAGCAGCGAGCTCACCATCGAAACGCTCGAGGCCCGCGGCCCGGCCGACATCCCGCAGCAGCAGATCGTGACCACCGTGCGCGCCGTGCGCGCGTTGGCGCCCGACACGATGCTGCTACACCTGCAGACGCCGCGCAGCCACCGCCTGCGTTTCCTGGCCGGGCAGTCGGTGACCCTGGGGCTGGCCGAGGGCGACGGCCTGCGTACGGACTATCCCATCGCCAGCTGCCCCTGCGACGACCGCAACCTGCAGTTCTTCATCGCACGCAACGCCGACGACCCGCTGGCCGCACGCCTGTTCGCCGGCGGCCTGAAGCACGGCGACGCGGTGACGGTGTGGGGCCCCAGCGGCGAGTTCGTGCTGATCGAGGACGCCCACCCGCTGGTCTTCGCCGCCTGCGACACCGGCTTTGCGCCGGTGAAGAGCCTGATCGAGCACGCACTTTCGCTCGATGCCTCGCCGTCGATCTCGCTGTTCTGGCTGGCCACACGCCCCGACGGGCACTTCATGGCCAACCAGTGCCGCGCCTGGTCGGAAGCGCTCGACCCCTTCGAGTACACGCTGTCGACACACGCCGATGCGGCGGTGGGCGCCAGCCAGATGTCGGCGGCCATGCGCGCCGACCTCTTCGACATCGACTGCGCCTTCTACATCGCCGGCCCGGCGGTCTTCGTCAACGCGCTGTGCGCCGAACTCTCCGCGGCCGGCGTGCCGCGTTCCCAGATCCATGCGGAGGTGATGGCATGAGCTGCGCCTGCAAGACCGCGCCCACGCCGGGCGCCGACGACGAAGACGCCGGCTGCAGCGGCGGTGAATCCTTTGCGCTGCGCGTGCTGGGCGACGACATGCAGCCCGAGTTCAACGAGGGCGAGATCATCATCATCGAGCCCGACGGCGCGCTGAAGGACGGCAGCTTCGTGCTCGCCCGCCACGCCGACGGCTGGATCTTCCGCCAGCTGCTGGCACGCGGCGAGGCCTGGGTGCTGCACGCGCTGAACCCGGCGCGCACCGACCTTCGCGACCTGCCACTGGCCGACCTCTCGGCCGTGCATGGCGTGGTCATCCAGAAGGCCGTGCCCGGGCGCCGGAAACTGTCGAAGTTCTATACCTGAGCGCCACCGCAATGCCCTACTACGTCTACGCCGTGAAGCCATTTGCCCAGTTGGAGAAGATGGCCGAGTTCGCAGCCTTCAAGGAGGCTTCGACGCACGCCAAGGTGCTGCGCCAGGCGCCGCAGGCCGATGCGGCCACGCGCATCAAGATCATGTTCGCCGAGACCCCGCTGGCCGCCGAGGACCTGCTTTTGCAGGTGCGCACCGCGGGCCCGAGCGGCGACGAGTAGGCCGCGCCGCGCATGGCAGACGGGCCCGCCACACCGCAGGAAGAGGGGCCGCAGCCACCCGGCGCGCTGTGCTGCGACAGCGACCGGGCCTGCGTCTTCGCCAAGGCGTTGCTGGCGCGCACGGCGGTATGCGAACGCGCCGAGCGCCGTGCCGTCGCCGAGCGTGTGCTCGTCGAATGTGCATCGCCGGTGGCGCGCACCAACTGCGGCACGCTGGCGGCGCTGATGCACGAACGGGCCCGATTTGCGCTGCGCCTGCCGTCGGCGGGCCGGCCGCTCATCCACATGCAGGCCTTGCGTCTGCAGTGTGGCGGGCTCAAGGCGCTGCAGCAGTCACTGGGCAGCGACGAGCCCGACGTGCACCGCATGGTGGGCGCCGCGCAGGAACGCCATGGCAGCCTGACCGAATTGCCCTGGGACACGCTGGTGGCCGCGCTGGCGGCCTGGCAGCCGCCACGGCGCGGGCGTAGTCGGCCGGGCGTGGACCCTCAAGCGTGAGTGCCGTCGACGTCGCCGCCGTCGTTGCGGCGGTGCAGACCAACTGCCACATCGCCGACGAGCGCCATGCCGGCGACATGACGCTGTGCATCTACCTGCTGCAGATGCGCGAGTTCTACCGCTGGGAAAGCGGCCTGACCTTCGGTGCGTCGCTGCCGCGTGAGGCCGTGGGCGCCTGGATCGCCGAGCGTGAAATGCTCTGGGCCTCGCTGGCCGCGCAGGACTTCGTGCCGCTGCCCTGCGGCCCGGGCGCGACCGTGCTCGACCCCTTCGACGTCGACGCCGTGAATGCCCTGCTGCGCCCGCGCGGGCTGCTCTACGGGGCGGGTCTGGTCGGTGCAGAGCGGCCCGTCTTCTTCCTGGCCCAACTTCGCGGGCACGAGCGGCGAGACGGCTTGGACGTGTTGACGGCGGGACGAGAACTGGCACGTGGGCTGCTGGCGCCGCCGGCCATGCTGGGCGGTGGCGAGCGCGGTCCCATCGTGCTGCGGCAGGCCTCGCTGACGCGATGGTGCTGGGAGAAGTACGAGGCCTACAGTCTGCGCCCGGTGCCCGGCACGGCCTTCCACGCCGTGGTGCAGGCCTACGGCCTGGACCGCGACTTCGAAGCCGCCTTGCCGCGCTGCGTGGCAGAGCAGGGCGAAACCCTCGTGTTGCACGAACTGGGCGAACACCAGGCGGGCCGCCTGCTCGGCCCGCAGTGGGCCGTGATGCGCCTGACGCTGCCGACCCGGCGCGCCGACCTCTACGCCCGCGCGGTGCGCGACCACCTGGCCGACCTCACGGTCACGCTGCCGACCTTGCTGGACCGGGGCGCCGACGCGGCCATCCACTTCTGGTTCGCGAACTACGACGGCGTGCGTGCGCTGCTGTTCCCCGCGCTGCAGGACGCCTACGCCTGCTGGGTGCATGGCGACGGCGGCGCTGCGCTGCGCCGCGCCGCCGCAAGCGGCGTCGCGCACTTCGGGCGCCTGGCGCAGGAGGCGCTGACGCTGCACACGCAGGGTGACGCGGTGGCCGGTCAGGCCGTCGAGAGCGTGCTCAGCGGGCCTGCGGCCGTCTGTCGGGGTTGAGACCCGGGCTGGCGTTGTGGCTCAGGGCGCGGGCCGGGCCAGTGTCATGGCACCGCGGATGTCGCCGACGCGGTAGCCCACGGCGCGATCGTCCGGATACAGCGCCTTCAGCCGGGTGGTCACGGCATCGTTGACGCGGTCGGGTGTGCCATGGCAGTTCATGCACAGGTCGATGGTGGGCAGTGCGCGCATGTAGCGTTGCACCGTCCGGCCGTCCTTCTCCACCGTCTCGGCGCGCTCCAGTTTCGCCAGCGGCTCGCCGGCGGCGGCGCGGCGGTCGAAGTCCTCGAGCGCGGCGCGCTCCCAGGCGTCGGGCACGGCCTTCGGGTTGCGGTTGCGCAGGCTGACGCGGCGCACCTGCCAGCCACTCTGTTCCGACGCGGCGCGGGCCATGGCCGGCGCCTGATCGCGGCAGGTGGTGATCGCGCCCTCGGGGCCGCCGCGTCCGATCTCGTCCTTCAGCACGGCCAGCAGCTTGGGCGGTACCGAATTCGCCACGGCCCGGGCCTGCGGCACCCAGTCGGCTTCGCCGGACTGCGCGGCGGCCGTGGGTGCTACGAGGGTCTGCGCCAGCAGGCCGAGGACGAGGATCTGGAGTTTCATTCGCGTTCCGCCTGCCAGAGGATGAACTTGAGTGTGGCCACGCAGCCGACCACGATGCCGGCCACCGCGATGAAGGAGCCGATGGCCAGCGTCGACACGCCCGACAGGCCCTGGCCGATGGTGCAACCCATGGCGGTGACGCCGCCGAAGCCCATCAGCACCGCACCGACGAGTTGGTTGCGCAGGTCGGCCATCGACGCAAAGCCTTCCCAGCGGAACTTCTTCGTCGCCAGCGCGTAGGCTGCAGAACCGGCGATGACGCCCAGCACGCTGGCGATGCCGAAGCTGAGCTTCAGCGACTTGTCGGTCCACAGCATCAGCAGTTCGAGCGAGTAGGCCAGCGGTGCCACGAAGCTCAGCGATTCGAGCGTCCGTGTGTTGGTGGCGAAGTAGACGGTTTCCAGCGTCTCGGGGTTTTCGCCGTAGCCCAGGTGGCCGGTGACGTACCAGCCCGCGGTGACGAGCACGCCCAGCACCAGCGCGCCGACGATCTGCGCCCCGTTGGCGCGGAAACGCTTGTCCATGAAGGCGAAGATCACCAGGGCCAGTGCCACGGCGCCGCCTGCGGCCAGCAGCGCCGGCTTGGCTGCCATGCCCGTGGCCTGGGCCAGTGCCGTGCCCAGTCCCTGGTCGGCCCAGCCCATGCCGCCGAGGTCGATGCGCACCGGGTCCAGCAGGGCCACGCGCCACTGGCCGAACAGGCCCTTGAGCGTCATGTAGGACGCGATGGCCAGGAAGGTCAGCACGACGAAGGCGCGCACGCTGCCGCCGCCGACGCGGATCAGGTTCTTGTTCGCGCAGCCACCCGACAGCGTCATGCCGACACCGAAGATCAAACCGCCCACCAGCAGCGACAGCCACGGCAGCATCGGTCGCTGCGGCACCGACTTGGCCAGGTCGACCTGCCCGGTGTACGACAGCAGGCCGGTGCCGACGACGGCCACCGCGATGGTCAGCATCCACATGCGCATGCGGCCCCAGTGGCCCATGTTCACGATGTCCGACAAGGCACCCATGGTGCAGAAGTTGGTCTTCGCCGCCACCAGGCCGAAGACGAAGGCGATGAGAAAGCCGCCCCCGATGACGAGTGCGCCTATGTCGACGGCCGCCGTGTCCATGCAGTCTCCTCGCAGCTTGGGCCGCCGCGGTGCGTTGCCGCGGGCCCGTTTGGGGTTCGCCTCAGATGAAGAGGCAGACGTCGGTCTCGCCGGCGAACTTCATGAAGGTCGCCGCGCCGCCGTATTCCACGTTGTCGATGAACTCGCTCTTGTCGAACTCGAAGAGGTCCACCGTCATCTGGCAGGCGATGAACTTGACCTCGGCTTCCAGGCACAGGTCGCGCAGTTCCGTCAGCGAGGCCACGCCCTTCTTCTTCATCTTGGCCTTCATCATCGAGGTGGCCATGGCCTGCATGCCCGGCAGCACCGAGACGATCACCGGCATGGGCACCGGCATCGGCATGGCCGGGTTGGCCAGCGGGCTGATGGCGATGCCGCTCAGGTCCTTGCGCAGCAGCTGCAGGCCGTAGAAGGTGAAGAAGACCTGCACTTCCCAGCCCAACGCCGCGGCGGTGGACGCCAGGATCAGTGGCGGGTAGGCCATGTCCAGCGCGCCCTTGGTGGCGATGATCGCCATTTTTTTGGTGGCCATGAATGCTCCGCTCAGGCCTTCTTCAGGAAGAAGACGTACTTGCCGCCTTCTTCACCCGATTCCAGCAGCGCGTTGCCGGTCTGCTCGGCAAAGGCGGCCATGTCGCACACCGAACCGGGGTCGGTGGCCACCACGCGCAGCACCTGGCCGGGCTGCATGTCGTTGAGCGACTTCTTCGTTTTCACGATGGGCAGCGGGCAGGCCAGGCCCGAGGCGTCGAATTCCTTGTCGAAGTTCATGCTTTGTCTCCATGGCGTCCACGACGCCTTCAGCCTGCGAATTAGCGTCGTTCACGCCAGCAGGGTCTATTCCCGCGACGGGTGATGCCGGATAGCCCATGTGGGTAGGGCGGGCAAACCGGGGCGCGCCCGGCTGGCGGATCGTGCTTGGCGACCTGGGCGGCGGCGCGGTGACCGGCCGCTGACCCATGCGGCCCGGTGGCCCTCTTGAGAGAGGTCAAGCAAGTGGGTGGGCCGCGGCAGTAGGCTGGAAAGCGCTATCCGGCGTTCCCCGATAGCCGGGACGCCCTGCAACAGGGCAGGCATTCCGGCAACGGGGCCTTCTTGGATGGCGATGCGGGCCGGAACGTGCAGGCCACCCTGGAGCGTTGGTACTCCGGGGGGCTGCTGAATGCCGAGGCGCTGGCGCATCTGCACCAGCTGGGCACGCAGGATGGCCCCAAGGCGATGGCCCTGGCGCAGAGCCGCTGAGCGGCGCTGGCTTCGCGCGGTGCGCGGCGCCGGAAGTCGTCGCTCCGCTGGTTAAGAAGTCTTTTGCGGAACGTATGATTTCCATCAAGTCCGGCAGGGCCGGGCTGCGGAAGATCGCCAGCTGGGCTCGAAAGGCGCGCCGGCAGCCGCGTCGCCGACGGTTCAGCCCCGACGGAGGACACGTTCATGCACATGGCCGATGCACTGCTTTCACCCACCGTCGGCGGCGCGATGTGGCTGGCCAGCGCCGCGGCGTTGGCCTTCAGCGCCAGGCGCGTGCGTGCGCGTGCGGACGACCGCCTGGTGCCGTTGATGGGCGTGCTGGGGGCCTTCGTGTTTGCGGCGCAGATGGTCAACTTCGCCATCCCCGGCACCGGGTCCAGCGGGCACCTGGGCGGCGGCCTGCTGCTGGCGGTGCTGCTCGGGCCGCACGCCGCGCTGATCGTCATCGCCTCGGTGCTCACCGTGCAGGCGCTGTTCTTCGCGGACGGGGGACTGCTGGCGCTGGGCGCCAACATCTTCAACCTCGGCGTGCTGCCGTGTTTTGTCGCTTACCCGGTGGTGTACCGGCTGCTGGCCGGCGCGGGGGCATCGCGGCGGCGCATCGGCCTGGCTGCCGTGGCCGCGGCGCTGGTCGGCCTGCAGCTGGGGGCGCTGGGGGTCGTCCTGCAGACCGTCGCGTCGGGCATCGCCAGCCTGCCGATGCAGACCTTCCTGTGGCTGATGCTGCCTATCCACCTGCCCATCGGGCTGGTCGAGGGTCTGGCCACCGCGGCCATCCTGGGGTTCATCCAGCAGGCCCAGCCCGAACTGCTCGCCACGGCGCGGGCCGGGCTCGCACCGGCACGTCCGGCAAGGCGTCTGTTGGCGGCGCTGGCCGTGGCCGCCGGTGTGACGGCGGCCGGTCTGTCCGCGCTGGCGTCTTCGGCCCCCGACGGGCTGGAGTGGGCGGTCGAGAAGACGGCCGGCCCGGCCGGGCTGCAGGTGCTGGAGACGGGCCTGCCCGGCTGGCTGGCGGCTATGCAGCAGCGCACCGCGCTGTTGCCCGACTACCAGCTGCCGGCACATGCCGAAGCGGCGGCCGTGCCGGCAGAAGCGGGCACGGCGCTGGCCGGGCTCGTCGGCGGCGCGGTGAGCCTGCTGCTGGTGGCCGGCGCCGTGGCGCTGCTGCGGCGTCGGCGGCGCTGAGCGCGGCGCGGCGGAGCGGCGGGCATGGGCCGTCTCGACGTCGCGCTGGCCGATCTTCGCGCCCTCGATGAAGGGGCAGCGCGCGACACCCCGCTGACACGTCTGGACCCGCGTGCCAAGCTCGTCGCGGCGCTGGTCTTCGTCGTCGTCGTGATGTCCTTCGAACGCCATGCCGTGGCGGCGCTGCTGCCGCTGGCGGTGTTTCCGCTGGCGTTGGCGGTGCTGGGCGACCTGCCTGCGGCGCCGCTGGTGCGCAAGCTGGCGCTGGTGGCGCCGTTTGCGCTGATGGTCGGCCTGTTCAACCCCTGGCTGGATCGTGCGCCGGTGCCGGTCTTCGGTGACCTCACGCTGGCGGCGGGCTGGTGGTCCTTCGGCTCGATCGTGCTGCGCTTCGTGCTCACCGTCGGCACGGCGCTGGTGCTGGTGGCCGGCACGGGCATGGGGCCGCTGTGCGCGGCGCTGGCGCGCCTGGGCGTGCCGCGGGTCTTCACCGTGCAGCTGCTCCTCCTCCACCGCTACGCCTTCGTGCTGGGCGCCGAGGCTGCGCGCATGGCCACGGCGCGGCGGCTGCGCAGCGCCGGCCGGCGCCCCGGCCTGCGCAGCTACGGTCCGCTGCTGGGCCAGTTGCTGCTGCGTGCCTTCCAGCGCGCGCAGCGCATCCACCAGGCCATGCTGGCGCGCGGCTTCGACGGCGAGATGTGCAGCCTGCGCAGCCTGCACTGGGCAGTGCGTGACACCGTGTTCGTGTGCGGGTGGTGCGCGGCCTTCGCCGTGCTGCGCGGCATGGATCTGCCGCAGTGGCTGGGCAGCACGCTGCTGGGCTGCTGCCGATGAAGACGCCACCGCGCGGCGACGTTGCGGTCCCGGCGCACGGCGCCGTGGACGCCGCGCAGGCCGGCGCCGCCGCCGTCGAGGTGCGCGGCCTGCGCCACCGCTACGCCGACGGCACCGAGGCCTTGCGCGGCCTGGACTGCCGCATCGGCGCCGGCGAGGCCGTGGCCGTCGTCGGCGCCAACGGGGCCGGCAAGTCGACCTTCCTGCTGCACCTGGTTGGGCTGCTGCTGCCCTCGGCCGGCGACGTGCAGGTCGGCGA